>Ga0307372_10007011_pt1 | contig 16296 bp, 12 predicted proteins | sample OX1MG_FD_202533 | JGI IMG/M metagenome (GOLD analysis project Ga0307372, IMG submission 202533) | Soil microbial communities from Risofladan, Vaasa, Finland - OX-1 | ecosystem: Environmental > Terrestrial > Soil > Coastal area > Acid sulfate soil | place: Finland: Risofladan, Vaasa | collected... | reverse complement strand
CAGTCAAGACATATTATCCATATACATGGCTACATTTAGCAGCTAAATAAACAACACGAAAAAGGCTAGGACCCTGCAACTGCAGGGCCCTAGCCTTCACCGACCCCTTCAAAAAGCGCTGGAACTTAAGGCTAGACAGGCGGAAGCGATTTTTCACCAGAGTCTTCCTCAAGAGAATAGCGAAGCGTCCACGAGCGATAGAGAATTGCGGATTTGGGGATCCCGCGAAGTGCCCGACGAAGAAGGAAGGGACCCGATATGGGCGCCCAATAGCGGCGCCCGAGGAGGATGGCGAACCTCGGAACCCCGGCACAGCGATAGTGCACAGCCACGCAGTCGAAGCGCCCCATCGGCGCATCGTGCACTCGCGTAGCACGCACCGATTCAACCGCGACCTCCTTTCCGCGATGCTTTTTTCGAAGAGCTCTGGTCATCGAAGGAATGCTGTAACCCAGCCTGGCGGACTCTTTCATGATGCCCGGGCGCTCGGTCAGGGGCATCGATTCCAGAAAGTTGGCTACGTGTTTGAGCCCGTCCAGCCCACCTTCATGCAATCCGCTCAGCGCCGAAGGCTCCGCCTGGATGAGCCTCTCGAAGGCGCGCAGCGTCGATGCATCGGCGTTGACATGGTTGGTGGAGTGCACGTACCGCTGCGCCTCGAACGGAAGGGTGATGGTGGAGAAGCAACCACGATAGTAAATGCCGAGAAACGGGGTTCCCAGGGCGAGCGCCTCGGTAGCCTGCATGAATCCGCATTTGCCGATGACAAGCCGGGAATGCTTCAGGAGCGAGAAAAGAATCTTCTCAGTCGGCGAAGCAATCACGCGGCATCGAGCCTGAAGTTCGGGCGAAAGGGTCTTCAGGTGTTCCTCAAGTATCTCAGGATCGCGGACGAGAAAGAGGAAGCAGGCGTTGGGATCGACTCCGTCCTTTAGAAGATTGATAGCGAGTACCGCGGCCTTTCGCTCGTATCCGAGAACCGTGACGAACCTCGTGTCCTGGAGTTGAAGTTCGCTGAGCAGCGGCAAAGCTGCGTCGGCTTCTCCACGGAGAAACGGCGGCGCGGCGCAGTAGAAAGCCCCCATGTTCTTGGGGTGAAACGAGCTGAGCCCGGTCAGCACAATGCCGTCGAACAAGTTGCCGTGTCTCCGCACGAAATTCCTGGCGATCAACGGGCGGTAGGCATTATCCAGCAGCACCAGCGGAATCTTCAACTCGGAAGCAACCAGGGTTGCGTCCAGCAGCGCTCCACGAATCGGGACCTCACCGATGACAACCATATCGAACTGCTCGCGAGCGAAATACTTGCGCAGATAGCGCCGACGGACTCGCGGCGACTGGACAAACTGGATTCCTCCCGGCACATCGAGGTACTTGAACGACCGCAAAGCGGACTCTACCAGGGGATCGCGGAATTTCGGACAGCCGACGCAATAGACCCAGATTTCATGTCCCCGTCCCTGCATCTCGAATCCGAGGCGCAGGCAGCGCTTATACACGCCGATCAGGGTGTCGCCGTTGTTATTGTCGATCATCGAATAAGCGACAAACAGGATTCTCATGCGGACACCGCGGAGAGGTGAGCGGCCGCGTCGTCTGCCGATGAGAGCAGCGACCGCGCATGGAGAATTGCGCACGGAGTGAGATGGAGGGATCTGTTTCGAAACGCTATCGATGCAACGTATCCGGGCAATGGTTGAAAGGTATGCACGCTCCAGCAGAACGGGTCGTCACCTTCAATCCACGAAGGGCAATCGGAATCGTGAGGCCAACTGATCTGCACGCTCTTCAGGTCTCCGGTCAGCCCGCAGCCGACAGCTTTCAGATACGCTTCTTTGCGCGTCCAGAGGGTCAGAAATGCGCGATCGGGTGAGGAGGCGAGGCGGATCCCATCGGCTTCCTCTCGACTGAAGTAATGCTGCGCCAACTGGAGCGCGCGAGGTCTCGCCCGAAGCCGTTCGACATCGACACCAATTTCCGTCTCGAAGGCGAAGGCGAAAAGAAGTAGATCGCCGGAATGGGAAATGTTGAACTGCGCCCGCTGATGCGGACCGAGATACGGCTTACCATGACGGCCATGCTCAAATCGAATCTCATTGGGCGGCACTCCGAGCCGGCGGCACAACAGGATCCTCGTAATCGCTCTCGCGACGATCCTCCTGCCTCGAACGGCGGAGTTCGAGCTCTGCTCGAACTCCAACCGCTCGCGCGGTTCAAGAAGCGCGGCAGCCGGCGATTCGAGATCCCGCGCATCCTCGAGCATGACCGCGACGAGTTCCACTTCGCGACTATTCAACCTGCGTTCCCTCCTTCAACAGGAAATAGTTGTGCAGAACCAAAGCGTCGATCTCCGTAGCGAGAAAGCACTCGATAGCATCTTCGGGCGTCTCCACGATGGGGCGATTGGCTATGTTGAAGGACGTGTTCAGAATGACGGGCACCCCCGTGAGCCAGTCAAAGGCGGCAATCAGGTCGTAGAAGGCCTCGTTATTCCTGCGGCTTACGGTTTGCAGGCGCGCAGTTCCGTCGACATGGGCTACGGATGGAATGATCGCTCGCTTGTCCTCAAGCACGTTGACGACACGAAGCATGAACGGACTCTCGTCGCGAATATCGAAGTACTCTGCAGCCCGATCGGCAAGAACAGTGGGGGCAAAGGGGCGAAAGCTCTCTCGATGCTTTACGCGTTCGTTGAGGTGGTCTTTCATTCCGGGGTCGCGAGCATCGGCGAGGATGCTGCGAAAGCCAAGAGACCGGGGACCAAACTCCGACCCACCCTGGAACCACCCCACAATGAGCCCTTCCGCGATCCACTTCGCTGCCATCGCCGCAACGTCAGGGGCTCGGTTGATGGAGAGGCCCCGGGCGCGAATCGCATCTTCGACACGGGCGTCGGAATAGAGAGGGCCCAGGCCGTCGTGGGCGCTCAGATTTCGCGGCGGTCCGCCGGCGTACTCGCGCTCAGCATACAACGCACAGCCAAGCGAATGACCAAGGTCGCCGGCATTGGGCATGATGTAAACCGACTGGAATCTGGAGGCACGATAGACTCGCTCGTTGGTGACACTGTTGAGGACGCTTCCTCCCGCAAGGCACAGGTGTTTGGAAGTTGTGGCGCGTTCGAGGGCGTGCATCGCATTCCCCATCATGTCGTCGAGCAGTAACTGCGCGGCATTGGCGACGTCCTCATGTTTGCAATTGGGAGGAGTTTTGGGCACGCGTGGAGTTGCGCCAAAATCGCGCAGGGCCTGGAGCAATATCTCCTGGCTGGGAAAGTCGAAAGAGCCATCCGGATGCAGCGTGAGCAGCGGACGCAAATGCTTGTAGCAATCGTCCCGCCCGTAGGAAGACAAGCCCATGGTCTTGCCCTCTTCACCGGCTTCAAACCCGAGAAAGCAATTGAAGATGTTGTAGACCCGTCCGGGGCTGGACTCCGGGGACGTGTGTTCGGCGTGAACCTCGATGGACTTGCCGGCCGCGCTGCACAAGGTCATGGCAATCTTGCGCCCCTCGAGGCGATCGAGAGCTTCGCCCGAAGCGTCCGCAGTCAGGATGGCTGCCTCATCGAAGCCGCTGGCGAGATAAGCCTGATACTGATGCACCGCGTGATGCTCAATGTCTGTCCGCACTATGGCGCGGGGAAAATAGTGACTGAGTTGGCGTCCTTGCCATCCCTTGTTGAGGCAGAAGTGGCTTTCGCTGGCGACCACGAAATCGATGTCCCTGGGGGTGATGGGCAGGCCCAGCACCAGAGCTTTGAAAACCGCCTCCCACGTCTCTTCGAAGACGGCGATCGGGGGCAGCCGCAGCCGGGTGTCGCGCAAGCAAAAGCGGATTTCACTGGGAACGGGGCGGGTGGAGTGGCGCAGCTCGTGAAACTCCTCGCGCGCCATCCACAGTGCATACTTGCGGCCCATAAACCGCTCCAGATTCATGGCGCGAACGCCGTAACGCGACGAAACCAGCGCGATGCTGGCGCCGTGGCCGGTGGAGCAGAGGCCGATGATGTTGTATCCAGAGCCCAGTCTGGTGCGCCTTCGCGCGGTGCGCCAGAGATTGCGTGGGGCTCGCTCCCATGGCCTCATCCGCCACATCCGGGCAAGATAGGACGGCTCGCTGGGATCATCCGCAACGCAAAACTCGGCCTGGTGCTGTTCGCTCATCCTCCTGTCCCCTCCCGATCGGGCCTTTGTTCCATGGCCCCAAAATGGCGATCAATAACTAATTCAAACTGCGCCGCGCTCATGTAGCGGAGAGGCTCCACCGGACTGCCGAATTCGATTTCCATATCGGCATCGAAGTAACTTCGCCGGCGTCCGTACATGCGAATGGGAATGACGCGCGTTCCGGTCTCGCATGCCACACTAGCCGAAAGTCGGCTCCAGGTCATAAGCGGAGAGAAACCGGCGTCAATGGCGCGGCAGTTCTCGCCGATGCCGATCGCGGTCCCACCCGGAGCCAGGATGTAGGGCACCACCGAGGAGGTCCCAAAGTGCGCATCGAATGCGGTCTTCCATCGCATCAGCATGCTGTCCTGCGGCCTGCGGTAGAAATATGGCTCGAAGAGAATGTCGCCGATGGTGACGATGACGCGCCGGCGAAATCGCTCCGGAAGGGCCATCAGAATGGCGAGGAACTCAACACTATGCTGGCGATCCTCGCGGCTCACTGCAAAGAGCGTTGGGCCAGTATCCCGAGGAAGCGGTTTTCCTGTACGGTGCGCTTTGATTCCTGCACCATAACGCGCAAAGAAGAGAACGGCGCTTCGCAGCACCGTCCGCAGAATGCCCGCACCGGGCCAATATTGCCACTGCGGCGTCTGCCTGACCGCGCCGGTGGACTGATAGGGGCCGCGCTGAGGCAACGCCGGCGGCTCCTCCGACGCACGCGCAATCGCTTTGCGGCGCAGAAGGTGAGCAAGCTCCGCCACATCGATGGAATCCATTCCCATCGGTTGCAGTTTTTCCAGCAGATCGAGGAAGTCCCGATTCCCCTCGCCAGTCGCGATCAGGACATCGCATACGCGTTGCAGGCGCAATTGACGATCCTGCTCGTTGAGAGCGCGCCCCAGCGAGGGAGGCTCTTGAGAATCCCCCCTGCGTGGGGGATGGCCATTCATCAGCCCGTGCGTCACCTGGCTTACGATCTGCGCGCGCAACGGTTTCCCCAATGCTCCACGTGGAAAGTCGGGCAACGGCCACACCGTCCAGCTGCGTATACGCATCGGCGCCGGCAATTTGGCATTGGCTTCTCCAACGGCGCCCGCGGCAAGCTCCGAGTCGGTCAGCAAAACCGCGTGCACTTCCTCCAGGCCATCCCGGACAGCAGGCATCACTACTGCGTCCCGAACCCCGGAAATCTCGCGCAAAGCAACCTCGATCGGATCCGGGTACAGAGTGTTTCCTTCCCCGGTTACGATCCGGTCTTGCAATCGGCCAAGAAAGAATAAGCGGCCCTGTGCATCCCGCTGCGCCAGGTCGCCCGTGTGGATAAACCCGCCAGGATTCTTAGCCAGTTCTCCACTTTCGCCAAGGTAGCCCGGCGAAACGTGAGGGCCGCGCACCAGGATCTCGCCATCATCGGAAAGGGTTACGGAGCCTTGGTGGACCATCCTCCCGATGGATCCCCGGCGTCCGATCAAGGGGCGATTCACGGTAACGAACGCGGTGGTTTCTGTTGACCCGTAGCCCTGCACCACCACGCATCCCAGCTTGCGCCAGAAGTTTTCCTGCGATGTGGGCAAGGTGGCGCCGCCGACCAGAATCACCTTGAAGGTGGACCCGAGGACGCGCCACCGAAGCCGGATTCCCACCGGCAGGCGCGTTTCCTCTTGTTTGGATGAAACCGCCGCACTGAGCGCAGCGAGCACGCGCGGCACGGTACCCAGAACCCTAACCCGGCCTTCGCGCAGGGTTCGCTGCAGGTGTTCGGGCTCAATGGATGCGGAATAGATGACGGTCATCCCGAGGGAAAGCGGGACGCACGCACCCAGCATCAGGCCTTGGATGTGGCTGAGCGGCGAAAGCGCGAGAATGCGCGTTGGCGCCAGGCGAAGTATGGGACGCCAGTAGCCGAAATGCTCCACCTGGCATTCGATATTGCCATGGGTGAGAATCACGCCCCGCGGTTCGGTCGAGGTCCCCGCGGTGAACAGTATGGCCGCGGGCTCGGAGCTTTGTATCGCGACTCGAAGAGCCTCAAACGAATCTGGCGAGACCGTGCCGAGTCCGCCGAGAGCAACCGCGGGAATGGCGAGTCCGGCCGGTTGCTGTGCGGCTCCGGTCAACAGCAGCGCTGCCTCCGTGCGCCGGGCCATTTCCATGACATCCTCGCGGCTGGCGCCCGCGTCCACCGGAACCAGCACCAGGCCGCGCAATGCCGCACCCAGAAGACACGCAACCCATTCGGGCGAGTTAGCGCTCCACAACAGAATTCTCTGGCCCGGATGCAATCCGCGGCGGGCGAACACGGTCGCCGCTCGCAATGCGTCCTTGTAGATCGTCTCGTAGCTGTACCAGCGGAAGCCGTAATGTCCGCGCATGCCGATGGCGCGGCGATTGCCATAGTCCGGCAGGGATGCCAGAAGCCATTGCAGCGTCTTCACCTGGTCATCTCCCCATGGGCGAATCTCTGCAGACTGAGAGCGACGTGATTGCGGCCTCGATCGCTGGTCCACACCAGGGACGAACACTCACCGTGAGCCAGCCCCCCCACAGCGTGCAAGGTCGAATAGAGTCCAGTGACCCCGCCCGCGAAGCCCAGCCTGCGCGTTGCAGATCTGAACTCCGCGCCAGGCGCAACCTTGCGCAGCACCGCGGACTCCATTGCGTCGTGATCGCAAAGTGATAATCCATCGCCGTAAACTGTGGCCGGCGCTTTGCCGGTTCTATTCAGGCACTGGCGCGCGGCGCGAGTCAGGCCGTACATGCTCCGCTCCGCGGCGGAATGGGTGCTGCTCCAGCCAGTCAGCTCGGCCAGTACCTCCGCCCCGCGGCGACCCGCGGACTCCAGATCTTCAAGCACGAAGAAAACTGCACCTTCGCCGGGATAGTAGCCAGGGCCGGATTCGCCGATTGCGATCCGCTCCTCGCCCATGTGTCCTAAAAGCGTCTCCAGTTTCAGGAGCGAATCGTAGCCGCCGGTCACCGCAACACTGGCCTCGCCGCGCGCAATGGTTCCCGCAGCCGCCGTTACTGCGGACATGCCCGAGGTGGAACCGTTGGTGATGTTCAGGTTTGGACCCTGCATGTTGAATTCGATCGCGGCGCCGCACAAGCCGGCATTCGGCAACGAGCGAATCAAAAACAACGGGTCGATCAGGGCCGACCCGAATCGGCAAAACCGGTTGTAGCTGAATCTGCGCTGGTCCCGCTCCCCTTCAAGCGAATGTCCCAGCCCTTCGGCGAACACATTCAAGTCCTGGTCAAGACCCAGGCTCCCGACGCAGAGAAAAGCCGATGTAACCTGTTCGGGATCGAGATTTGCCTGCCGGATGGCTTCCCCAGCCGCAGCCACGGCGGACGCGGCCGTCGGCGTGAGCAATTTCCGCAGCATGCGGTTGCGCAACCCCGTTCCCTCCGCTGCCCTCCTGATCCTGCCTACTCGCATCACCCCCAATCGTTGGAATTCTGCTTCCGTGGCAGTCAGCCCTGAGTCGCCGCTCCGCCATGCCCGGCAGTGAGCCGGCCAATCCAGCCCCAGAGGCGATTGAACGCCCACCCCTGTGATTGCAACCCGCCGCGACTTCAGATTGGGCGCTCTCCCATCCTGCACCCGCTCATCCCTCCACCGTCGCACTACCAGCGAACCATTCTGGCCGCCAAAGCCGAATGAGTTCGACATAGCCGCTTCTAAGTCGCGAGTAACTCCGGCAGAACCGATGTAGTCAAGATCGCAGTCAGGATCAGGCTGTTTCAAATTCAGCGTCGGCGGCAGGCTGCCGTTATGAACGGCCAGTGTCGTCAGCATCAGTTCGATTGCTCCCGCCGCGCAGAGAAGATGTCCCAGCTGCGATTTGGTCGAACTGACAGCGAGCCCGCGTTCAGCATGACCGCCAAACACTTGCCGGACCGCCTGGCTTTCGATCCGATCATTCAGCGGCGTCGCAGTTCCGTGGGCGTTGAGATAGCCGACACACTGCGGCTCAATGCCGGCGTCGCTAAGTGCGCTTCGCATGCACTGCGCCGGACCACGGCCTTCGGGTTCCATGTCGGTAAAGCTGAAGGCATCGCAAGACGATCCGTAGCCGATAAGTTCCGCATAGATGCGTGCGCCGCGGGAGCGCGCATGCTCCATTTCTTCAAGAACCAACATCGCTGCACCCTCGGCCAGCACAAATCCATCGCGCGTGCGGTCGAAAGGGCGCGATGCATCCTGGGCGCTGGACCAGCGGCGCGAAAGGCTGCCGAGCAGTTTGAAGCCGGTAAAGCACATCATGGACAACATGCTGTCCGCGCCGCCGGCCACAAGGATTGCGCCTTCTCCCGCCCTCAGCCGCTCGAACGCATGGCCGATCGCCTGCGCCGCGGAGGTGCACGCGGCCTGCACCGTGACTGACAGTCCTTGCGCGCCCAGCAGGTCGGAGAGCAACGAGGAAATTCCGGCCGAATCGCTCTGCGTCAACAGCCGCGGGCGCTCCCGGCAAAGAGCGGCATAGGTCACCTCGTTCCAGCGCCCGTTCTCCAGCAGCGAATCGAGCCGGTCGAGACGATCTTCGATCACGGGAAATGTCGAGGCGCCGATGCAGACCCCGACCTCTTCGGGCTCCGTGCATGGCAGCGCCAAGCCTGCGTCAAGCCAAGCTTCTCGTGCTGCGGCCAGGCCGAATCGCGCGGCGCGGCCCAGTCCGGGCTCCGCAGGCGGCAACTCCGCAAGTTCCACCACGCCCGCGGCCTCTGGTCCAACCGAACGATCTCCCAAAGGAAAATACTCGCGCAGCGCGGACTCTCCGCTCATCACCCCGCGCCAGGTCTTCTCCACGCCGGCGCCAAAGCCGGTGACGGAGCCCAGACCTGTAATCACGACCCGGCGCCGGCTGAATTCACTCATACATCGATTTCCGCTGGAGCTGACGCTTCGATGATTGCGAGGTTAAGCTGTTGAGCAGAGCGCTTGAGATCGTCCACCAGAAGCTGTTCTCCGGAAGGCAGATCGAGGATCCGATGGCAGAGTTCGCATTGCAGCGCCATCTCCGGCGGGTTCGCCATCCTGGTCGGGCCGCCGCAAGTGTCGCACCGAACATTCCCCACGGACGCAATGCATCGTTCTACAACCCGCACGAAGGACTCGACCGATATGAGCCTGCGGAAGTCGTACATCCGCATTCCCGGCGTGATCCAGTCGGGCGGTACTTCCGGCATGGAAAGCCGCATCAGCGCCAGGCCGGTTTCGGTGACGACTCCGCGTTCCACGATCTTCTCCTCGCCGAACAAAGCGATCGCACGGGTCAGCAGATTCAGCCGCGGCATGCGGATGCGAAAGCGCTTTTCGATCGCATACACAATGTCCAGCATGTCCAGCGATTCCGCATCCAGGTCGCCCCAGAATCGCGAATTCAGATGAACAGCGGACACCGGGCGCTCGAGCGAGCGCGCCACGATTTCGATCACGCTGCGTTCGATTTCAGAACGGCTGGGCGTTTCGGTAAGTTCGCTCAAAGCTCCAAACCTCCTGAGACGTGTAGGGTTGTTCCGGTAATATAGCTGGATTGTGGCGAAGCTAGAAACACCACCGCTTTGGCCACTTCCTGCACCTGCCCGAAACGCCGCATGGGAATCTCGCGCAGAAGTTCCGGTTCGGCGGCTTCCCGCAGGAGGCGAGTCATCTCGGTCTCGATCAATCCTGGTGAAACCGCGTTGACGCGAATGCCGCGGGATGCAACCTCAAGCGCCAGCGATCGCGTGAGCGCGATCAGCCCCGCCTTCGATGCCGCGTAATTGCAGTGGCCTCTGCCTCCCGACGTCGCATGCACCGACGCAATCGAAACAATGGATCCGCTGCGCCGCGCGATCATCCCGCCGAGCACCTCGCGAATGGCCACAAACGCTCCGGTCAGGTTCACATTCAAAACATCGCTCCAATCCTCGTAGGACATGCCGGCCAGCAGCCCGTCCCGCAGAATTCCAGCGTTGCAAACCAGGACATCGACACGCCCGAACTGCGCGCATACGCCATCCATCATCGAGCGAACCTGCGCCGGCTGGGTCACGTCCGCACCCCACGCGGCGGCATTTCCCCCAGCGTCCTTGATCTTGGCCACGACTGCTTCCGCCTCGGTGCGGCTGCTCCGGTAATTGATGATCACAGTCGCTCCCTCGGCCGCCATCTCCACAGCTACGGCTGCGCCAATCCCGCGCGAAGCGCCGGTCACGACCGCGATCATCCCCGCCAGGCAGGTCATGCCCTCACCTCAGTAACGAATATCCACCATCGGCGACGATGGTCTGGCCCTGAATCCAATCCGCGTCGCTGCTGCAAAGCAGTGCCACCACCGCTGCAATGTCCTCGGGCCTTGCGATGCGCCCCGCCGGTGTGCGCTGGGCCACCGCAGCCGCCACTCCTTCGTAGTTCTCCATCAGGCGCGTGCCGTCCGTATCCACAAAGCCGGCGCACACTGCGTTTACGCGAATACTGCGCGGAGCAAGCTCCACGGCAAGATAGCGCACCAGGCACTCGATTGCCGCTTTGTTCACGCCGAGTGCGCCGTATTGCGGCAGGCAATCGCGAGATCCCAGGCTGCTCAGCGCAATCATGCGGCCGCCTTCCGGCATCATGCCCGCCGCCAGTTGTGCGCCCAACAAAAACGCCGTCGCGTTCAGATCGCCGATCTTGCGCCAGTTCCGCGCCGACATCTCCATCAATGGTCCGAAAGATGCTCGCGCGGCGTTGTTGATGAATACATCCAATCGCGGATGCGAGCGGCTGATCTCTTCGAACATTCGGCGGAGCTCTTCTTCCTTGCCCACATCTGCGCAGATTGCCGAAGCCGCAACCCCGAGTCGTTCGATCTGCTGTACGGTAGACCGCGCGGCTGCATGGTCCAGCGCGTACACAATCAGAATGTGAGCGGGCCGTTCCTGCGCCAGCCGCAGCGCCGTAGCCCGGCCGATGCCGCGCGAACCGCCGGTGATGAGCACTACCCGATCCTTCAGCCACATGCCGTCATGGTCCTTGGTGCATTCACCCGTACAGCTTTGCTTGCATTCGGCGAGCCTGCCCGGATACAAGCAGTCAAAACTTCCATGTAAGCCCGTCCCAGGCGCTTCCGATTGAACTGCATTTTCAAAAACCCTGGCCCCGCGGCGCGCATCCGCTGCAATCGGACGGGATCGTCCAGCATCTCGGCCGCCTTCTCGCACCAGGTGCGCGGATCGTAACCCTCCACCATTGCCGCAGCCGGCGATGGCCTTCCCGGATCGTGCCATCCAGCGGCGCTTGAGCACAACAACGGCAATCCGATGCGATGCGCTTCCAGCGCGATCATGCCGAATGGCTCATAGCGACTCGGCATCAACAGGAAGGTCGCTCGCTCCATCGTTCGCCATAGCGCGTCCTGCGGCAGCCATCCCGACACCGTGCATCGGCCCGGAAAACGTCGCGCCAGACCGTCCCCCATGGCGTCCGGCTCGCGTCCCCGATCACCCACCAGGACGCAGCGGACACTCGAATTGCCCTCCATCAAAAGCCGCATCGCATCTACGGCCACATCGAAGCCCTTAGAACGGCAGAAGCGCCCCGCGAACATCACAATCGAGGAATCCTCACCTTCTGGGCGCACCGCATCCGCGAGCGGATCTCCGAGTCCATTCGGCAGCACGGAAGCGCGTCCCTCAAGTACGGGCCATTGCCGGAGAGCGAATGTCCGCTCCCATTCGTTGACGAAGATCACATGGTCAGCATCGATAAAAAGCCGTTCTTGCTGTTGAAGCCATGGAACGGACTGTTCGGTTTCATCCAACTCCATTGCCAGTAGCGAATGCGCGGTATACACCAGCCTGGAGCCGTCACGGCGCCGCAACTCACGGGCCAGCTCTGCCAATGCCAGGGAGTGCAGGTGAATGACATCGCGCCCCCGCATGGATCTGGGAAAACGATCTCGCTCGAGAAATGACACCGGGACACCATGGACAACACCCGATGGAGCGGTAGTAAGCACGTCTACTTCGCAGCCGCACTCCCACAGCGCCGCCGCCTGTTGCGCCACCGCAGTCCCCACTCCGGACCAGACGTTTGGCGGCAAATCCGCACTTAGGATCAGGACGCGCACGATTTAACCTGCTCTGTGAAAGTTTCAGAATCGACCGCATCGCCAATGGGGTCCATACTCCGAACCGCCGGCGGAAGCGGCTTCAGCCGCAACACCGGGTTCAGGCCAAAGCGGTCCTCACCGCGCAGCATCAAGAGTGCCCAGCGGTCCAGCGGATACTCCTGCCCCATGTGCATCGCCAGGTGCACCGTCTGGTCGGGATAGACCTTCACGCTCGGCGGTATCAGCCGGAAGTTGACAGCCATCCTCCTTTGCATGCTGTGATTGGGGCCCGAGCCATGAATCACTCGTTCGGAGAAAAGGATGAAGTGGCCCGCTGGCACCTCAAGCGAAACCGCCGATTGCGGATCCTCGGAAAACTCGAGGTTGAAGTTCACTTTGTAGAATCCGTTGCGCCCCCCAAAACGAATGGTTCGAATGCGCCGGTGAGTTCCGGCAATCACCTGCATGCAGCCGTTTGCCTTGGTGGCGGGGTCCAGGGCGATCCAAACCGTGAGCTGGAACAACCGGTTTCGATCCGGCGGCAGAAGTGCAGGCTCCTGGTAGTCCTCCATCATGTAGGTGCTCGCCTGGTGCCATTGGATCGCCTCGCCTCCAGCTTCTTTGAGGAAGACCTGCGAGCGCCAGCAAGCCAAGTCCGGCCCGAGCAGTTGAGCTGCGCGCTCCAGGATGGCGGCATGTGACAGGAATCGGAGCAGCTTATCGTCCTCGAAATGAAGATCGCGATCGGTGGCGATCCCATACACATAATTCGGCGCCTTACGCCGGAGCAGCAGCGAATCTGCCAGGTCCTGCACCTCTTGCGAAGTAAACGCAGGATAAGGGCCCAGGTAGCCGTTATCGTAAAACGACTCAAGGTCCTCGGGTGTGAGACGATACTCCGGCGCAACCTCCGCCCTCGCCGCCATCGGCGATGGCTCTTTCAAGGTACACGGCTGGTCAATATAAGCGCGAGTCACCCAGGAACCTATGACTACGCCAAACATTCCCCAGGTCCAGTTACGCAAAATGCCGCGCATCGGTTGGGGCCAGAATCCGCGGGGCAATCCCAGGGCCTTCCACACCCCCAGAAAACAGAGCCCAGCCACCAGCAGAGTCCTCACCAGAAAGCTCCGCGGTTCGGGCCTGAGCTGCAACATGCCGTACCTCCAGGGAAAGGGGCGCGCCACAAATATGTCTCGAATGGTCCAAGGCCGGGGGATGGCTGCCGTCGCGAATGCTCATCCTAACTCACTCGCTCGAAAAAAAACAGCATGGACAACAAAAACAATTTCCCGCACAATAGGGTCTTCTAGTCCGGGCCTACCGTCCAGCGAAGAAAGTCAGACCATGCTTGAAGAAGAATCGATAGCGGGTCCAGCCCCAATTGCGCCTGTCGAACCAGGCGCGGAGCTGCTTTCGCCGTGGTATCTGCCGGAGAGCCGCTATCGGGAATTGCCTGGTGTGCTTTGCGCCACCGATCTGCTCGCCGCGTGGCAGCCCGAAGCCGCTGTGGCCGCGCCCATTTCATCGCAGGCTCCACAGCAAATCTGGGATACATTTTTCTCGGATTCCGGCCAAGCCAGCGCGGCACCGGCGATTGAGCTGCAGGAAGCAGAAGCTTCAGAACACTGGGATCCCGCCGCAGCTACCTCCGCCGTGGACTGCCTGTTTCGTTTCACGCGCGCCCTCGAACGCTCCGATCTCGATGCCGCCATGGCATGTATCTCCCCCGAATACCATCTCTTCGAAAACGACCGCGACCTGGACATTCACGCGCTTCGCATGCGCCTTGAGCGCTCCCTCGACGAATGGCGCGGACCCGAACTGCGTATCACCCTCACTGAAATTCCCGACCCCGTGTTTCACCCCCGCGGCATTCTCATCCATGCCACTTTTCAAGTCGACTACAGGCACAAAGAGAAAGACTCATTGGAGACTCTTCTATTGGGTTACCTCATTCACTTCGATGCGCAGCCCGGAGAAGAGTGGCTGATCCACGCGCTTTGCAGGGTGGGTTAAGTGGCCACGGAATTTCCTGTCTCTCAAGAACATCCTGAGCTGGTGTTACCGCTCATTTTGTTTAGCCGCTATATGCAGTTCCTGGCGCGGCGTCCAATCAGCGAGAGCAATCTTCACTACCGCTCTACCCGCGTGGCCGGCCTGCGCTCGCTCCTTCCCATTCTGGCTGAGGCAGATCATCCAGCCCTCGCGCAAGTGACAGATCTGTTGCGCGCGCTCACTCCCGCAAATCTGGTTCGCATCGCGCCCGACATCCAGCGAGCGCTGCGCGTCTTTCGCGAACCGTTCCTGCCAAGGCGAGTCCTTTCGCGCCCGGAGTCGCCCGATGCGGAGTTTTTCTCGGGGGTTCGGCGCGTCCTCATCCTCATCGGTCCCGCCATTGGCATCGGCGACGAGATCATCATGTTTTCGCTTCCCCGCGGCCTCAAAACCCTGTTGCCCGATGCCGACGTCACCGTATCATCCTCCTATCCCCAGATGTGGGATCATGTCGACCAGGTGAACCACGTCCGCCATTACACGGGGCTGCGGAATCTTCTCGAATCCATCCGCTCCGCTGAGTACGACCTGCTCGTGATGGTCGACTTTGAAACTCCCGGCCTGGCTAGCGCAATTGCCCGCGAATCGAGCGTCAGCCGCTATGTTGAAATTGCGCTCGGCGCGCGCCAGGTAATCGCGCTCGATAACTCGAGGCATCTGCACTGGCGCATGCCGGAGACCGAGCCCTACTACCGCAACTACTACGACTGCGTGGAAGCCATGCTGCATTGGCTCGGAGCCCCGCGCGACATATCCACCGAGGGCTTGATGCACAACACTCCGGTCCTTCCCGCCATTCCAGGCGAACTCAACATTTTCGTCAACCCATTTACGTCCAAGGAAGATCCATCCGAGCGTTACTGGGGACAATTGCTCTGCTCAGTGCTGCCGGCTTCTCTTCGACAGCCTGTCGCCATGGCCATAAACACCGGTCCCAGCCTGGCCACGCGCAGCCTCGCCTATGCCCTGGGCCGCCGCGCGCAGGCGCGCTACTCTGACAGAAGCGTGCGTGTCGATGTCCCGCACCAGCACGGCAAGCCAGGCATTCCGCTGGGAATCGGAGATGTCTTTACCCACTCCAACCACGCCGATGTCGTCATTACCGCCGACTCCTTCCCCGCCCACGCAGCGCAACTCTACCGCCGCCTCACTATCGTGCTCGGAAAGCCGCTAACGGAACCGTGGCGCTCGCCTTCGCCTGCCAGCTTTTACTTCTGGTCTACCGATCCCCTGCCCTCCGTGGCCGCCGCCATTCAACGGTTATTCGCTGAACTTCTCGCCGATGGTCCACCGCAAGTGCTGCTCTCTCACATCGCGGAGTTTCGCCGCAGGCAAGCGGCCCTGGAAGCGATGTTCGCATCCCCCTCCGGCCTCCCGGATAAAGCGGCATGCATGCCGACGAAATGGGCAGAGCTCTGCGAGTCACAACAAGAACTGCTCCGCGCGGCACAGGCCGCCGGCTCCGATTATCAGATCCTCTTCGGCGATAACAATTACGACGAATTACTGCCGCCGATGGATGGCGGCGCGTGGACTGACGTTTATGACTGTCCGGAGCTTTGGTGGCACCATCGCCGCCGCTTTCGCGAGTGGCAAAACTCCAATCTGGCCAAGTATGTGCTCAAGGCATCCATCGGCGCTAACCAATCCATCCAGTCATGAAGACTCTTTCCAGCGCCGATCGCATGTCTCTCCTCGAGCAGTTACTGCGTCGTTCGTTGCCGTGGTTCGCGCGGCAGCAGATGCCCACCGGCGAATTCGTCTGCTATTGCCAAGATGATGGTTCGCGCTGGCCTTGCGTTTGCCCCCTTTTGTCCGCTCTCGCACTCGAAGCGCTGGATTGTCTCGATCCCAGATCCGAACACTTCCATGAGAGGCTCTTCGATCTGATCCCCGCGCCCGACCGACCGCATTCGCGGGTGCTCATCGCCACCCTGAGATGGCGGCTGCAACTTCATCTTGCCGCGCAGCAATCCGCCGGCGGAGAGTGG
>Ga0307372_10007009_pt1 | contig 16297 bp, 16 predicted proteins | sample OX1MG_FD_202533 | JGI IMG/M metagenome (GOLD analysis project Ga0307372, IMG submission 202533) | Soil microbial communities from Risofladan, Vaasa, Finland - OX-1 | ecosystem: Environmental > Terrestrial > Soil > Coastal area > Acid sulfate soil | place: Finland: Risofladan, Vaasa | collected... | reverse complement strand
CCTTGGTCGCCCGGATCTCGTCGGCGGGGAAGACGTCGCCGTGGGCCTTGTTGGAGTCGGTCAGGTGTGGCGCCGGCCAGCCGATGTGGCTCCGGAGAACGATCAGCGAGGGCTTGTCCTCCACCGCCATGGCCCGCCGGAGCGCCGCTTCGAGCGCACCGGTGTCGTTGGCGACCTCGCCGATCGGGTCGACGTGCCAGCCGTAGGCGCGGAACCGTCCGGGGACGTCGTCGTCGTAGGCCAGCTCGGTCGGACCGTCGATGCTGATGTGGTTGTCGTCGTACACGCAGATCAGGCGCCCGAGTCCGAGATGCCCGGCCAGTGAGGCGGCCTCGTGGGAGATCCCCTCCTCGAAGCAACCGTCTCCGGCCACCACGAAGGTGTGGTGGTCGCACAGCTCGGGCCCGAAGCGTGCCCGCAGGAAACGCTCGGCCACGCCCATCCCGACGGCGTTGGCGATGCCCTGGCCGAGGGGGCCCGTGGTGACCTCCACGCCCGCGGTGTGGCGGTGCTCGGGGTGGCCGGGGGTACGGCTTCCCCACTGGCGGAACGAACGGAGATCGTCGAGAGTGAGCCCGTACCCGGTGAGGTAGAGCATCGAGTACAAGAGGACCGAGGCGTGCCCGTTGGACAGGACGAAACGGTCCCGGTCCGGCCACGTGGGATCGGTCGGGTCGTGGCGCATGACCCTCGTGAAGAGGACATGGGCGAGCGGGGCCAACGCCATGGCAGTGCCACTGTGCCCGGAATCGGCCGCCGCGGGGGCGTCCATCGCCAACCCACGGATCACGTTGATCCCCAGCTGCTCGACGAGGGCGTCGTCCGCGGGCGGAATGGCCAGGCCGGGCATGAACTCACCCTACCCATCGCGATGCCGGGGGAACAGGCCGCGCCCCACGCCAGTCGAACGCGCACCGGCATCGAACACCGCCGGCCCCCCTGGGCGGTGCGCCGCCGTCTGGTGCTTGCGGTCCGGCACCGGGTCAAGGGAGGATGTCCCAGCCCTGGTGCCGGTGCGGAAGCGCTCGGCCGGTCTTCCCGCAGGGGGGAAAGGGGCGGAGGAGCAGAGGTCGAGTGGCACGGCTCAGGAAGAGCGAGAAGAACAAGGGCCCGCGGAGAGGCGTCCGGGAGAGCGGCGCGGACGCCGTCCAGATGGTGATCGCCTACTTCAAGCAGGAGACCCTCGAGCCACTGTCGGGACTGGGGAGGTTCCTCCTGTACGGCATCGCCGGGTCCCTGGCGATCGCCATCGGGACGGTGATCCTGCTGGTCGCCGTGCTCCGGCTGCTCCAGACCGAGACGGGGGCGTTTCACGGGAACCTCTCGTGGGTCCCCTATGTGATCGTTCTCGTCCTGGCCGCCGTGATCATCGCGCTGTCGTTGTGGCGGGTGACCGCCGGTGCGGCGCGGCGCCGGCTCCCGACGTCCGAAGGAGAGGTCCACTGATGGCGGTACGCACCAAGGGGGCCCGCGTCACCCGTGAGGATCTGCACGCCGCCTTCTCCGACCTGCTCGGGGAGGGCGAGGCCACAGCCAGGGCTGCTGCTCCCCAGGCGATCGTGGTGGCCGGGGCGGTGGCACTCGCCCTCTTCACTCTCGCCTACGTGGCCGGGCGGCGGCGGGGCCGGAGGCGGACCGCCGTGCTCGAAGTCCGCCGGATCTGAGGGCCCTGGTGGACCGCATCCTGCGCCGGCTGACCCGATCCGGCCTGCAGCATGGCCTCGGCCGGGAGCACTGGGGATGGCTGCTGCTGGCGCTCGCCGCGCTCGTGCTGCGCCGGGCCCGGCGCACCGGCGACCCGGTGGCGTTGTCGCTCCCGATCAGGTCCGGCGACCGCTTCACGGTCACGCTGTCGGATCCCACCGCGACGCGTCCGGCGACGGACGCCTAGGCGACCGGGGGTGGAGCCGGGACCACCCGCGGGCCGGGAGGTGCTCGCCGCGGGGGAGCGGGTGCTGCTGATCGACGCCAAGGAACGGCGGTACCTGCTGACCCTTTCGATCGGGTCCTCCTTCCACACGCATGCCGGCATCGTCGCCCACGCCGAGATGATCGGACAGCCCGAAGGCACGACGGTGAAGGGCTCCACGGGACGGTCGTTCCTCGTGCTGCGGCCCACCCTCGCCGACGTCGTGCTCAAGATGCCACGAGGCGCCCAGGTCATCTACCCGAAGGATCTGGGGGCGATCCTCATCGCCGCCGACATCGGCCCCGGCCAGCGCGTGCTCGAGTCGGGGGTCGGCTCGGGGGCGTTGTCGATGGCCGTGCTCCGGGCCGGGGCGTCGGTGGTGGGATACGAGATCCGCGAGGACTTCGCCGCCCGGGCAAAGGCCAACGTGGCGGACCTGCTCGGCCCGGATGCCCCGTACCGGGTTGAGGTGCGGGATGTGACCGAGGGTGTCGACGAACGCTCCGTCGATCGCGTCCTCCTCGACCTGCCCGAGCCCTGGCGAGTCCTCCCACCCGCCCTCGAGGCGCTGCGACCTGGCGGGATACTTCTGGCCTACCTGCCCACGATCAACCAGACGGCTCAACTACGGAGCGCGCTGGCCGAGGGCCCCTGGGGCTTGCCGGAATCGGTGGAGATCCTGCGGCGGACCTGGCACATCGAAGCCCGCTCGGTACGTCCGGACCACCGTATGGTCGGGCACACCGGGTTCCTCACCACCGCCCGGAGGCTGGCCGGAGGCACTGCTCAGGCTCGGTGAACCGGTCCCGAGCGGTGGATCAGTCCCGCTCGATGAAGATGCACTCGCCGGGGCACTCCTCGGCCGCCTCGACCACCGCGTCCTCGATGTCCTCGGGCACGAGGGCCATCCCGGCGGACCCGCCGGGCTCGTTCCGGACCGCGTCGCCTTCCTTCACGTAGGCGAGGCCGTCGTCGAGCAGCGTGAAGACCGCGGGGGCGATCTCCTCACAGAGGCCGTCGCCCGTGCACAGATCCTGGTCGATCCAGACCTTCATGCGTCGCCTTCTCCCACTCCTCGTCGCGGTCGGTGTCGCCATCGGTCCTCACGACTGCTGCGCGACCTGCATCGTGCCCACCGAGGGTACCTATTTGAGCCGACGACCAGCACGGCGGCCGCCCGTCGTCGGCCTCCAGCGTAGTACGGACCCGTCACGGTGCCGTGCACCCGACCCGGGTCCGATCGGGCCCCGGGCTCGAACCCCTCGGTCCCGGAGCCGGGAACAGGTGGTGCGCCGCCGGCGCCTGACTCGGCGGTGACCTGGCTCAGCGGGGCTCTGCCGGGGCCTTCGGGGAGCCCCTCGCCCTGGTCCGCCCAGGGCCCTCCGCGATGTCCACCCCGGCTCGCTCGAGCACGGGGGCGCCGATCGCCCCCGCGAGCATCACGATGAGCTCGTCCGTCACCTCGTTCAATGGCTGCACCTGCTGGTTCGCGATGACGGCCCGCTCGTACGCGGCGAGGGAGCGCACCATCCACAACACGGCGATCGTCAGCCGCCGGTCGACCACCTCGGTCGGGAGCTCGGGCAGGCACCGGCGAAGGAGGCATGCGATCTCGTCCATGGCCGGGGATTCTGGGCCCGGGATGATGGGCTGGCCGTACTTCCTCGACGAGCTGTACCAGCGATCGAGGAAACCGACGTAGTGATTGCCCGGCTCGGCGACATGTTCGACCACCGGCACGACCAGGGCGGCGACCACCTCGTCGAGCGAGATCTCCCCCCGATGCGCTATCTCCTCCAACAGCGCCTGGCGCATCGGGTCGTTGCGCGTGGCCCGATGGCCGACGATCGCCGCGACCAGGCCCGCCCGGTCCCCGAAGTGGTACTGCGTGGCAGCGTTGTTCCGCTGCCCGGCGGCTTGACCGATCTCCCGCAACGACACGCCCTCGATGCCCCGCTCGGCGAAGAGCGCCTCGGCGACCAGGATGATGTGCTCGCGGGTGGCACGGCCGGAGGAGTTGTTCCGGCGCTCGACCCTTCGGTTTGCCATGTCGACATGTTCGCGCACTCCCACGTCCGTCCCATCCGCGGCGGGGCCGGGCCGCAGCCGGGGCGGGGCGTCGCACGCAGCGCGCAGGGGGCCGATAGGGTGAGCCGTGATCGCCCTGTTGGGAGGTGAGTCCGACGCCTGGTCCAGAGCATGATTCAGGAGCCGAAACCAGCGCAGAGCTCGATATCCTGCGTATCAGGTTGGCGGAGGCGGACGAGGAGGTGCACGCCCTCCGGCGGCGCCTGCACGACAGTCCGGGCCGGGTCCAGGCGCTCGAGGAGCGCCTCCTCGAGTCGAAGGGCCAGCTCGCCCACGCCGTCTCGCAGAACGAGAAGCTCACCTTCACCCTGCAGCAGGCGAAGGAGCAGCTCAACGCCCTGCGGGAGGAAGTCGAGAAGCTCACACAGCCTCCCGCTGCCTACGGGACGTTCCTTGCGCCGAACGAGGACGGCACCGTCGACGTCTTCTCCGGCGGGCGCAAGATGCGGGTCGCCCTCCACCCTGACATCGACCCCGAGGTGATCCGCAAGGGCAACGAGGTGGTCCTCAACGAGTCCCTCAACGTGGTGCTGGTGCGCGAGGGCGAGATGGCCGGCGAGGTCGTCACGCTCAAGGAGATGCTGGCGGACCGTCGGCGGGCACTCGTGTACGCGAGGGCCGACGAGGAGCGCGTGGTCGAGCTCTCCGAGGAGCTCCTGGGCGTGCACCTCCGGGCCGGCGACGCGGTGTTGATGGACTCGCGGACCCAGCTCCTCATCGAGAAGCTTCCCCGTCCCGAGGTCGAGGAGCTCGTGCTCGAGGAGGTTCCCGACGTCACCTACGCCGACGTCGGCGGGCTCGACACGCAGATCGAGGCGATCACCGACGCGGTCGAGCTGCCGTACCTCCATCGCAAGCTCTTCACCACCTACCGGCTGCCGGCACCCAAGGGGATCCTCCTGTACGGCCCGCCGGGCTGCGGCAAGACGCTCATCGCCAAGGCCGTGGCCAATTCGCTGGCGAAGAAGGTGGCCGAGGCGACGGGGAACAAGGACATCCGGAGCTACTTCCTCAACATCAAGGGGCCCGAGCTCCTGAACAAGTACGTAGGGGAGACCGAGCGCCAGATCCGCCTCGTGTTCCAGCGGGCGAGGGAAAAGGCCGACGAGGGCGTTCCGGTCATCGTGTTCTTCGACGAGATGGACTCGCTCTTCCGCACACGGGGAACCGGGATCAGCTCCGACATGGAGTCGACCATCGTGCCGCAGCTGCTGGCCGAGATCGACGGGGTCGAAGCCCTCCGGGACGTCATCGTCATCGGCGCCTCCAACCGCGAGGACCTGATCGACCCGGCGATCCTGCGACCCGGCCGGCTCGACGTGAAGATCAAGATCGAGCGGCCCGACGAGGTGGCCGCCGCCCAGATCTTCGCCCGGTACCTGACCCCGGATCTGCCGCTCGAAGCGCGCGAGGTGGACCGCCTCGGCGGCGGCGATCCGTCCAAGGCCGTGCAGCTCATGATCGAGGAGACGGTGGCCGACATGTACCGCTCCGACGACGACAACCGGTTCTTGGAGGTCACGTACCAGAACGGCGACAAGGAGATCCTCTTCTACCGGGACTTCGCCTCCGGAGCGATGATCGAGAACATCGTGCGACGGGCGAAGAAGCTCGCCATCAAGCGGGAGATCGCCTCCACGGGCTCCGGGATCCGGGCCGAGGACCTGCTCCAGTCGATCCGCCAGGAGTACAAGGAGAACGAGGACCTGCCCAACACCACCAATCCGGACGACTGGGCCCGGATCTCGGGGAAGAAGGGCGAGCGGATCGTTTACGTCCGCACGCTGCTGACCGACGAGCGCGAGGTGCACGGCGGCCGCTCCATCGAGCGGGTGGGGACCGGGCAGTACCTTTAGGGCGCCTTCGAACTAGGGTCGGCGCGTGGCCATTCCCAAGGTCTGCGGGATCGAGACCGAGTTCGGCATCCACACCGTCGGGGGCGAGGGGAACCCCATCACCGCGTCGTCGGTCCTGGTGAACGCGTACGCCTCGGGTGTGGACCGGCGCACCGGATGGGACTTCGAGGACGAGACCCCGGGCAACGACGCACGCGGGTTCGCCCGAGAGGGGTCGATGCCGCCGATGGTCGAGACCCATCTGGCCAACACGGTGCTGACGAACGGGGCCCGGTACTACGTCGACCACGCGCACCCCGAGTACTCCACCCCCGAGTGCGCGGACCCCATGGAGATCGTCGTCCACGACAAGGCGGGGGAGGAGGTGCTCCGACGGTCCATGCTCCTGGCCGCGGCGATGTTCCCCGACGACCCGGCCGTGGTGGTCTACAAGAACAACTCCGACGGGAAGGGCAACTCCTACGGTTGTCACGAGAACTACCTGATGGACCGCGAGGTCCCTTTCGCGCAGGTCGTCACCGGCATCGTCCCGCACTTCGTGACCCGGCAGATCTTCGCCGGCGCCGGGAAGGTCGGGGTGGAGACCTCTGCGCTCGACCCGGACCGGGTGCCGTTCCAGATCTCGCAACGGGCGGAGTTCTTCGAGGAGGTGGTCGGGTTGGAGACCACCCTGAAGCGCCCGATCGTGAACACCCGCGACGAACCGCACGCCGACCCGCGGCGGTTCCGCCGACTCCACGTCATCATCGGCGACGCCAACCTCTCGGAGGTCGCCACGTTCCTGAAGGTGGGGACGACGGCGCTCGTCCTCGCCATGCTCGAGGACGGAGCACTCCCGGCCCGCGAGCTGACCCCCGCCGACCCCGTCCGTGCCATGCACCACGTGTCGGCCGATCTGGCGCTCTCTCTCCCGATCGACCTCGTCGACGGGTCGTCGGCCACCGCCCTCGACATCCAGTGGGAGCTGTTCGGAGCCGCCCGCCGGTACGCCAAGGAGCGGGGCCTCGGCCCACTGGGCGACGAGGCCGTCGCCGGCCGCCTGCTCGACCGCTGGGAGGCGGTCCTGCACGGGCTCGAGTCCGATCCCGCAAGCCTCGCCAAGCAGCTCGACTGGGTGGCCAAGCACCAGATGATGGAGGCCTACCGGGATCGGCACGGTTGCAGGTGGGACGACGGCAGGATGGCCGCCCTCGACCTCCAGTACCACGACCTGCGCCCGGAACGCTCCCTTCACGCCCGCCTCGGGATGGAGCGTCTGGTGTCCGACGAGATGGTCCGCGAGGCGGTCTCCACGCCCCCCCGCTCGACCAGGGCCTGGTTCCGGGGCAATTGCCTGGCCCGATGGCCCGACGCGGTCATCACCGCCAACTGGGACTCGCTCGTCTTCGACCTTGGTACCGATCCCCTGCGCCGGGTCCCTATGATGGACCCCCTCAAGGGAACTGCCGAGCACACGGCGGCGCTGCTCGAGAGCAGTGCCGATCCGGCCGAGCTGTTGGAGAGGTTGAGCTCCTGAGGGGACGAGGACATGGCTGAGCGAGAGCAGAAACGGAAGAGCGCCCCCGAGCGCACCGAGGTACCGGTGGTCGACGACGCCCCGGCAACCTCTGCGCGCGGCGACAAGTTGAAGGCCGAGCTCGACGACCTGCTCGACGAGATCGACGAGGTGTTGGAGGACAACGCCGAGGAGTTCGTCAGGAACTACGTGCAGAAGGGGGGGCAGTAGCTCCCCGTGCTGCTCCCGATGTTCTCACCCGGTGACGACCCGGGTCCCGATTTCGCCGCGCTGCTCCGTCGCTCCGGTTCGCCGGCGGGGCCGATCGTCGCCGAGGGCGCCGCGCCCTTTCGCCACGCCACCACGGTCGTCGCCCTCCGGTTCGCCGACGGGGTCGTCATGGCCGGGGACCGCCGCGCCACGGAGGGTTACTCGATCGCCCACCGGGCCATGGAGAAGGTCTTCCCCGCCGACCGGTGGTCGGCCGTGGCGATCGCCGGTGCCGCCGGGCCGGCGGTGGAGATGGTTCGCCTCTTTCAGGTGCAGCTCGAGCACTACGAAAAGGTGGAGGGGGTCTCGCTGAGCCTCGAGGGCAAGGCCAACCAGCTCGCCCAGATGGTGCGAGAGCACCTTCCCCTGGCCATGCAGGGTTTGGCCGTGGTCCCGCTCTTCGCCGGCTTCGACCGGCGGCGGGGGATCGGGAGGATCTTCACGTACGACGTGACCGGCGGTCACTACGAGGAAGCCGACTTTCAGGCGACCGGGTCGGGCGGGAGGGACGCGCGCACCACGATCAAGCTGGGCTACCGCGAGGGCCTGTCGCGTGCCGAAGCGGTGGAGCTGGCGGTGGAGGCCCTTTACGAGGCGGCCGACGAGGACGCGGGGACGGGAGGGCCGGACCTCGTCCGCGGCATCTTCCCGCTGGTGGCCGTGGTGACGGCCGACGGGTACCAGCAGGCCGGTGAGCCCGAGGTCGCCGAGCGGTTCGCCACCCTGATCGAGCGCAAGCGCAGCGAACGGCCCGGCGGCGTGAGCGGGGGAGGCGAACCGGGATGAGCATGCCCTTCTACGTCGCCCCCGAGCAGGTGATGAAGGACCGGGCCGAGTACGCCCAGAAGGGCATCGCCCGGGGCCGGTCGCTGGTGGCGAGCACCTACGACCAGGGACTCCTGATCGTGGCGGAGAACCCCTCCCGCTCGCTCCACAAGATCAGCGAGATCTACGACCGGATCGCCTTCGCCGGGGTCGGGAAGTACAACGAGTACGACCAGCTCCGGGTGGCAGGGGTCCGCCACGCCGACACCAAGGGGTTCACCTTCAGCCGCGAGGACGTCGACGCCCGGTCGCTGGCCAACGTCTACGCGCAGTTCCTCGGGAACGTGTTCACCCACGAGATGAAGCCGTTCGAGGTGGAGATCCTCGTAGCCGAGCTCGGGGCCGACGGCCGCCCGGACCAGCTCTACCACATCGCCTACGAGGGGACGATCACCGACGAGGACCATTTCGCGGTGTTGGGCGGCGACGCCGAGACGATCAACCAGCGGGTGACCGCGGCCTGGCGCGAGGGCTGGGACCTCGCCTCGGCACTGACGGCCATGGCCGGCGCTCTGGGCGGTCCCGACCGGGTCCTCAGGGACGGGGACCTCGAGGTCGCGGTGCTGAGCAGGCAGAACGGCCGACGGACCTTCCGGCGGATCGCCGACGAGGAGCTGGCCACCCTGCTGGCCTCGGGGGTCGACGCATCGGAGGCCCTCGCCGCCTCCGATGCCGGCGAAGACGCTGCCGGCCAGGGTGGAGCCGGCACCGACGCTGCCGGCCGGAACGGTTCCGGCAGGGACGGCGACTCGGGCACCGGGGCCGCCGAGGACACCCCCGAAGGGGCCTGACCCGCCTGCCCGAGGGGTGTCGGCCGGTTCGCCGCACCCTGCCGCTACGGTGGCAATCGTGGAGCGTCGGATCTTCGGCCTCGAGAACGAGTACGGGGTGACTTTCACGTTGCGCGGCCAACGGCGCCTCAGCCCCGACGAGGTCGCCCGGTACCTGTTCCGCCGGGTCGTCAGCTGGGGCCGGTCGTCCAACGTCTTCCTCGAGAACGGGGCCCGGCTCTACCTCGACGTCGGGAGCCACCCCGAGTACGCCACCCCCGAGTGCGACCGGATCCGTGACCTGGTGACCCACGACAAGGCGGGGGAGTGGATCCTCTCCCAACTGGTCACCGGCGCCCAGTCGCGCCTCGGGGAGGAGGGCATCAGGGGCGACGTCTTCCTGTTCAAGAACAACACCGACTCGGCCGGCAATTCCTACGGCTGCCACGAGAACTACCTCACCGAGCGCAACGACGACTTCAGCCGCTATACCGAGGTGCTCATCCCGTTCCTGGTGAGCCGCCAGATATTCGCGGGAGCCGGCAAGGTCCTCCAGACCGCGCGCGGAGCGGTGTTCTGCATCAGCCAACGGGCCGAGCACATCTGGGAAGGCGTCTCCTCGGCGACCACCCGCAGCCGTCCCATCATCAACACCCGCGACGAGCCCCACGCCGACGCCGAGCGGTTCCGGAGGCTGCACGTCATCGTCGGCGACTCCAACATGAGCGAGTACGCGACCTTCCTGAAGGTCGGGACCACCAGCATCCTGCTGGCCATGCTCGAGGACCAGGGCACCGTGCTCCGGGACCTCACGCTCGAGAACCCCATCCGCGCCATCCGCGAGATCAGCCACGACGTGACCTGCCAGCGCCGGGTCCGCCTGGCCAACGGCCGGGAGATGCGGGCGCTCGACATCCAGATCGAGTACCTCGAGCGTGCCCTGCGCTTCCGGGACCGCCACGGGCTGTCCCCCGAAGAGGACCAGGCTCTCGACATGTGGGAGCACTGCCTCAAAGGGCTCGAGTCCGACCCCCTGTCGTTGTGGCGGGAGTGCGATTGGGTGGCCAAGCACCGGCTCGTCGAGGAGGTCCGACACCGCCACGACCTGCCGCTCTCGCACCCGAAGGTGGCGATGGTCGACCTCATGTACCACGACGTCGACCGGACCCGAGGGTTGTTCTACAAGCTCCAGCGACGCGACCAGATGGAGCGCGTCTGCTCGGACGCCGACATCGCCGAGGCCATGACCCAACCCCCCGAGACGACGCGGGCTCGGCTGCGGGGCGCCTTCGTGCGCAGGGCCAAGGAGCGCCGTCGTGACTTCACCGTCGACTGGGTCCACCTGAAGCTGAACGACCAGGCTCAACGGACGGTGCTGCTGAAGGACCCGTTCAAGTCCCACGACGAGCGGGTCGAGCGCCTGATCGCCTCCCTCTGAGGACCCCTCCGGAGGGGAGCCGGGGCGGCCCGGCGGTAGGATCGGCCGGGTGCTGACCCTCAGGCCGCTCAATCTGTTGATCGTCCTCGTGGTGGCGGTGATCCTGGTGGGCCCCGACCGGCTCCCGCAGGTGGCGAAGCAGTTGGGGGCAGCGTGGCGGGCGTTCCGCCAGTTCCACCAGCGGGTGGAGCAAGAGGTACGCGAGACCATCCCCGACCTGCCCTCGAGCAGCGAGATCGCCAGGATGGCCCGGTCGCCGGTCGCGTTCCTGAACCAGCTGGCCGACCTGCCCGGGGACGACGCGGCCGTGCCCGACCCCGCCGCAGAACCGGGGGCCCGCACCGACGTGTGGCCCACCGACGCCGCGGCGGCGGAGGGACCGCCCCGGACCGGGGGCCCGACCATTCCCGAGCCCGGGTCGGCGGAGCGGGTCGGCGCGATGGGCACGCCTCCCGCCGACCCGAGCATGAACTGACCGGACGTCGGTCCCCTGTCCGGAGCTGAACGAGGAACCCGAGTGGCGGTACCCCTGCTGGGCGGTCGGAAGAGCCGGCCCAAGCCCGATGCCATGACCCTCGTCGAGCACCTCGGCGAGCTGCGCCACCGGCTCATCATCTCGGTGGTGGCGTTCGCCATCGCCGCAGGGGTCGCGGTGGTGCTCTACGAACCGATCCTCCACCTGCTGCTCCGCCCGCTGTGCACCGTGAACCAGGGCCGGTGCACGCTGTACGTGACCTCGCCGCTCGACGGGCTCTCCCTGCGGATCAAGATCGGCGCGTTCGGGGGCCTGTTCCTGGCTTCCCCCGTGCTCCTCTGGGAGGCGTGGCGGTTCGTGACGCCGGGCCTCCGGGCGGGAGAGAAGCGATACGCCATCCCTTTCGTCGTCACCACCCTGGCCCTGTTCGCCGCCGGATGCGCCGTCGCCTACTTCACGCTCCCGCACGCGCTGGGCTTCCTGAAGGCGGTGGGCGGCCCCGACCTCCACGAGATCTACAACCCCATTCCCTACCTCGGGCTGATCCTGTTGCTCATGGTGCTGTTCGGCATGGCCTTCGAGTTCCCGGTCGTGCTGGTCTCGCTCCAGCTGGCCCGCATCGTGACGTCGGCCAAGCTGCTCGCCTGGTGGCGGTGGGCGGTCATCATCATCACGGTCGTCGCCGCGATCTTCACCCCGACGGCAGACCCGTTCTCGATGCTGGCGCTGGCGGCCCCCCTGGTCGCCTTCTATTTTCTCGCCATCCTGATCGGAAGGCTCCTCAAGCGGTGACCATCCGAAACCGGTTCCTCGGCGACCTACCGTTCACCCCCGACCCGTTCCAGACCGAGGCGCTCGACGCCATCGACCTCGGTCGCTCGGTCCTCGTCTCGGCGCCCACCGGGTCGGGGAAGACCTTGGTGGCCACCTACGCGGTCCATCGCGCCGTGTGCGACGGCGGGAAGGCCTTCTACACCACTCCGCTGAAGGCGCTGTCCAACCAGAAGTTCGGCGAGCTGGTGGCCGGCTACGGCGCCGACCGGGTCGGGCTGCTCACGGGGGACACCGCGGTCAACCCCGAGGCACCGGTGGTGGTGATGACCACCGAGGTCCTGCGCAACATGCTGCTCGCCGGCTCCGATCTGCTCGCCGGGCTGCGGACCGTCGTGCTCGACGAGGTCCATTACCTGCAGGACCCCTACCGGGGCGCGGTGTGGGAGGAGGTGCTCGTCCTCTGCCCACCCGAGGTCGTCTTCGTCTGCCTGTCGGCGACGGTCAACAACGCGGGAGAGCTCGGTGCCTGGTTGCGCTCGGTGCGGGGACCGACCGACGTGGTGGTCGAGCGGCGCCGGCCGATCACCCTGCGCCACCACTTCGCGGTGCACCGCCGCGAGGACGACCAGACCCTCCTGCTCCCCCTGCTCTCGGAGGGCAGGACCGACAACGAGGCGCTCCGGGTGGACCAGGCCGTCCGGCGGGCGACCCGGACGAGGGTGCCGCAGTGGCGAGGCGGGCGCGGTCCCTCCGGGCCGCGCCTGCCTTTCCGTAGCCCGCGGCGCACCGAGCTCATCGACGTGCTCGACGACGCCGCCCTGCTGCCGGCCATCGTCTTCATCTTCAGCCGCGCCGCGTGCGACGACGCGGTGCGCCAGTGCCTGCGCGATGGCCTCCACCTGGCCGACCGGAGCGAGCGGTCGACCATCCGGCAGATCGCTGAGGCACACGTCGAGAACCTCTCGGACGAGGACCTCCACGTCCTCGGTTTCGCCGAGTGGCTCGAGGGACTCGAGGCCGGGATCGCCGCACACCACGCCGGCTTGGTGCCGGCATACCGCGAAGCCGTCGAGGCCTGCTTTGCTGCCGGGCACCTCCGGGTCGTCTTCGCCACCGAGACGCTCTCGCTCGGCATCAACATGCCGGCGCGCACCGTCGTGATCGAGCGGTTCACGAAATTCGGGGGGTCGGGCCGGGCGCCGCTCACCTCGGGCGAGTACGCACAGTTGACCGGGCGGGCGGGCCGGCGCGGTCTCGATGCCGAGGGCCACGCGGTCGTCGCCTGGTCACCCGAGACGAGCATCGCCGACATGGCCCGGGTGGCCGTCGCCGCGCCGCCCGATCTGCGGTCCGCGTTTCGGCCGACCTACAACCTTGCCGTCAACCTCGTGCGCCGCTTCGACCGTCCCCAGGCGCTCGAGATGCTCCGCCGTTCCTTCGCCCAGTGGCAGGCGGCGGCGAGGGACCCCGACCGCGCCGCCCCCAACGCCATGGGCGAGCTCCTCGGTCGCCGCCTGGCCGTCCTGGAGGAGCTGGGTTACCTCGACGGTTGGCGGCTGACGCCGTCGGGGACGCGGCTCTCCCGCGTCTACCACGCGTCCGACCTGCTGGTCGCCGAGGCGATGGGTGACGGGGTGCTCGCGGGCGCCGAGCCTTCGGTCCTGGCCGGCGTGGTGTCGGCGTTCGTGTTCGAGCGGCGACGGGCCCGGCACGTCCCCGGCCGCGGGCCCCGCGGCGCGACGGGACAGGGAGCCCACCGTGACCGCCCGCCCACACGGAGGGGCCCGCGGGGAGGGGAGAGACGGCCCAAGGGAGCCGGGGGGGACCGGCTGGGAGAGCGACGGCGTGCCGACCTCGGGGAACGGCTGACGACCCTCGAGCACCTCGCCGAGCGGGTCCGGGGGCTCGAAGAGGTGCACCTCGTCCCCCGGACCCGCCAGCCCGAGGGCGGCCTGGCCGGCGCCATCACGTCGTGGGCCCGCGGGGCATCGTTCGGGACGGCACTCGAGGTGGCGGCCCGCGACGCCGGTGAGCTGGCCCCCGGTGACTTCGTCCGCACCGTGAAGGAGGTCGCCGACCTGGTCGGGCAGGTCTCGATGGTCTCGCCCGACCGGGCGACGGCCGCTGCGGCGGGCGAGGCGCTCCCCATGTTGGTCCGGGGCGTCGTGGCAGCCGGGGGGCTGTCGGCATCCGCCAACCCCGACACAGCCCGGTCCTAAGGTGAGACGGGCATGTTCCCCTACGTCGAGGAGTCGTTCACCGCTGCAGAGGAGGCGATCCTCCGGCGCTATGTGACCAACCTCGACCTTCCGGTCTTCGCCCTGGTCAACCTTCCCGAGGTCGTGAAGGGTGCGCTGTTCGCCCGGTACTCCCGGTCGTCCAAGAGCCTGCGCCGTCTCTTCCTCGACGAGTTCGTGGGCGACCTCGACGTCACCGGTGACATCACCGTCGACGCCACCGTCGGACTGAAGCGGGCCGAGGAGCTGTACGAGCGCGTGTTCTTCGAGTACGGGGACGACTCGGTGGCCCAGCTCGGCGGGGTCCACCTGGCCTGCGAGCAGTCCTCCAACGTCCTCAGCAAGGTGCTCGAGCGCGGCCGGCTGATGGCCTACCTCGAGCAGTCGACCCGCTACATCGGGTACGACTCCCGGCTCCCGAGCGGGCACTACCGCTACTACCGGCCCCCCGAGATCCTCGAGTCGGCGCTGGGTGCCCGTTACGTGGGCGACCTCGACCGCATGTTCGACACCTACGCCGACCTGCTGCCCCGCGTGCAGACGTGGCTGTCGGCCCGCTACCCCCGGGACCCGGCAGACTCGGACCTCGTCCACCGTCGGGCCGTTCGGGCCAAGGCCCTCGACGCGATCCGGGGGCTGCTGCCGGCGGCGTCCCTCTCCAATATCGGGATGTACGGGACCGGGCAGTCCTACGAGCTGCTGCTGCTGCGGATGCGGACCCACCCGCTGCCCGAGGCCCGCCACTATGCGGACATGATGCTGGCCGAGCTGCGCAAGGTGATCCCCTCGTTCCTCCAGCGGATCGACCAGCCCGACCGGGGAGGGGAGTGGTCCGGCTACCTGGCGGCCACACGGGACGACACGGCACGGGTGGTCGAGCGGCTCTGGCCCGGAGCCGCCGACGGTGCGGGCCCGGCCACCGGCGGGACGGCCGGTGGGCCCGAGCTGCCCGAGGTGACGCTGCTCGACTTCGACCCCGAGGGCGAGGACAAGGTGCTCGCCGCGATCTGCTTCCCGCACACGGCGATGTCCGACGCCGAGGCGCTGCGCCGGGTCGGCTCGTTGTCGACCGAGGACCGGGCGGCGCTCCTCGCCGCCTACGTCGGCGAACGGCGCAACCGGCGGCACCGTCCGGGTCGGGCCTTCGAACGGACCGAGTACCGGTTCGAGGTGACCACCGACTACGGGGCGTTCCGCGACCTCCAGCGACACCGACTTCTGACCGTGGAGTGGCAACCCCTCGGCGTGTCGCTCGGCCACGACCTCCCCGCGGTCGTCGTCGAGGCCGGGCTCGAGCAGCCCTTCGTCGAGTCGATCGAGCGCTCCCGCGAGCTCCACAGCCTCCTGGCGCCGCAGTTCCCCGCCCAGGCCCCGTACGCGGTGGCGCTCGGGTTCCGGATCAGGTTCATCCTGCAGATGAACGCCAGGGAGGCGATGCACCTCATCGAGCTCCGGTCCGGCCCCCAGGGCCACCCCGCCTACCGCCGGGTGGCCCAGCAGATGCACCGGGCGATCGAGGAGGTGGCCGGGCACGGTGGGATCGCCCGATCGATGGTGCACGTCGACCATGGCGCCACCGACCTCGAGCGCCTCGACGCCGAGCGGCGGGCCGAGCGCCGGCGCGGTTCTCGAGAAGTCGGAGAATCTGCGCCCTCGTGACCAGGGAGAACCAGTATCTTCCCTGGTCAGAGTCAACATTCTTCCCTTGACGGCGAGGGCATTCCCTTGCCTAATGTACGGCAGTCCCAAACGCCCCAAGGGGAAGGCGCGGTTCAGACTGCGGCACCCGGCCGGTGGGATGTCAAGAGGCGGAGGAAGGCCCGGGGGTTCGAGTAGAGAACGTTTCGATCGTCCGAATGGCCGCTCGGCCGACGATCCTGACGGCGCCAAAGACCCCCGGGCCCAACCGCCTCCAATAATGATCCGGCGCTCAGGAGCACCCGCCGGACCCGACGCTCCGAGCTCCACCGGGGATTGGCCCAGATCTGTTGGGGTGTCCATTCCGAGCTGTTCGCGGAACCGGCTCCGGCCCCGGCCGGCAGTTGCCGTCCGGTCCGCGCCCGACCCGGTCGATGCTCCTCGGGGCATCCGGAACCTGCTCTCGGGCGTGCTCGACGCGACGCCCGAAACGTCTATGCTCCCGCGGCAAACGCCCGCTCG
>Ga0307372_10007008_pt1 | contig 16298 bp, 14 predicted proteins | sample OX1MG_FD_202533 | JGI IMG/M metagenome (GOLD analysis project Ga0307372, IMG submission 202533) | Soil microbial communities from Risofladan, Vaasa, Finland - OX-1 | ecosystem: Environmental > Terrestrial > Soil > Coastal area > Acid sulfate soil | place: Finland: Risofladan, Vaasa | collected... | reverse complement strand
GGTCACGGTCAGCCAGCCGGGATTCGCGCCCGCGGAGCAAAGGATCACGGTTCTTTCCAGCACCTCGCCCCTCTATCGGTTCCGGCTGTCCCTCGCGGCGGTCGAGGGGAAAGTGACGGTCCACGCCGAGACGGAAGCGGCCACCGTCCAGACGGCGACGCCGACGACGCTTCTGAGCCGCGCCACCATCCGGCAGACGCCCGGCGCGACCCTCACCAACAGCCTGTCGATGATCACCGATTACGTGCCCGGCGCCTATATCACCCACGACATGTTGCATATTCGCGGCGGCCATCAGGTGAGCTGGCTGATCGACGGCGTTCCCATACCGAACACGAATATCGCCACCGATCTGGGCCCCGCGATCGATCCCCACGACATCGATTATCTGAGCGCGATGCGCGGCAGCTACAACGCCGAATATGGCGACCGCACCTACGGCGTCTTCAACGTCGTGCCCCGCACCGGCTTCGAATCGAACAATCAGGCCGACCTCATCACGACTTTCGGAAACTGGGACCACACGGACGACTATCTCGGCTTCGGCGGGCACACGCAGCGTTTTGCCTATTATGCGAGCTTGAACGGGAACCGGAGCAATTACGGGCTGGAAACGCCGATCGGGCAGGTCTTTCACGACGCGGAGAACGGCTACGGAGGCTTCGCGTCCCTCATCTTCGACCCCAACACCGGGAACCAGCTTCGGCTGATCGCCTCGCTGCGGCGCGATTATTACCAGATCCCTTACGACCCCAACCCGAATTCCCCCGACAATCGGATTTATGACACCAGCCGGCTTCGGGACGGGCAGCACGAGACCGACGGCTACATCGCCTTCTCATGGGTCCACACGTTCAACCCCGACACCCTGTTTACAGTTTCTCCCTTCTATCATTACAACGACGCTTACTACCAGGGCGCCAAGACCGATTATCCCGTTATCTCCGACGCGCAACTGACCGCCAATTACGGCGGCATGCAGGCGGCCCTCAACGCGCACGTCCTGGAAAACGATATTCAGCTCGGGGTGTACGGATTCGCGCAGCGCGAGAACAATTTTTTCAGCAACACATTCACGGATGGCAGCCCGAACTTCCCCGCCTCCTCGGGAGCCCTGACGGGAGGGCTGGAGAGCGCCTTCATCAGCGACAAATTCCAGCCAACGTCATGGCTGACCCTCCTCAACGGCCTGCGCCAGTCGCACTTTTCCGGGCAAATTGCGGAAAACGCGATTTCCCCTCGCGTTGGCCTGGCCGTCAAGGTTCCCTGGTTGCACTGGGTCTTCCAAGGCTTCTATGGCCATTACTATCAGCCGCCACCGCTGCTGACCGCTACCGGCCCCCTGCTCGCCCTGGCGAGCAGCCAGAATCTGGCGTTCAGCCCCCTGCACGGCGAGCGGGATGAAGAGAGCCAGTTCGGCGTCACGATTCCCTACCGCGGATGGGCCTTGCACGCGGACACGTTTCAAACCCGGGCGAAAAACTGGCTGGATCACAGCAATATCGGGGAATCCAACATCTTCTGGCCGCTGACGTGGGACGGGGCGTTGATCCAGGGCTGGGAGTTGACGCTGCGCTCAGCCCGCCTCTGGAAGCGCGCCCAGCTCCATCTGGCCTATTCCAATCAGATCGCCCGGGATCGCGGACCCTTCACGGGAGGCCTGGTCTGTCCAGCCTCGACGCTCGCGCAGTGCGAGCCGCCGCCGGGATACGCCCCCGTGGACCACGACCAGCGAAACACATTGAACATAGGCTTCGACACCCATCTGCTCTGGCAGACGTTCGCCTCGACGAATATTTACTACGGCTCGGGATTCACAAACGGGATGCCGAACGCGCAATATCCCGGCGCCTATCTCCCGCCGCACACCACGTTCGATCTTTCGCTGGGGAAAACCATCTCGGAAAATCTCACGATCTCGGCGACCGCGCTGAATGTGGCGAACCGCCGCGTCCTGCTGGACAACAGCCTGACGTTCGGAGGGTTTCACTTCAACGATCCGCGGGAGATTTACGTGCAAATCCAATACCGGTTCCACTACTGAGCAATATCGAGCAGGCATCCGGAAAGCGTTCAGAGGCGGCCGGCGCGGAAATGCTTGACGTGCTCCTTCATGATGCAGGCGTCCATGACCACGTGCAGGCCGGCCTGGCGGGCTTCTTCGGCGGCCTCGTGGTCCACCACCCCTTCCTGCATCCATACGGAACGGACACCCATGGCGATTGCGCTGCGGACGATCTCCGGAACGAAGTCGGAGCGGCGGAAAATATTGACGATATCGACGGGAACCGGGACGTCCTCCAGGCGGGGATAGGCCTTTTCTCCGAGCACTTCGGTTTGGTTGGGATTCACGGGGATGATCCGGTAGCCCACCGATTGCATATATTCCGCGACGCCGCGGCTGGGCCGGTAGACCTTCGAAGAAAGGCCAACGACGGCGATCGTGCGGCCTCCCTTGAGTATCTCCATGACCGGATCGAGCACGGCCCGCTTGGCAGGCCTTGCGGCCTCGGTAGAATCCGCCATCACCACGCCTCCTTAGAACAGTATGAGCGCTGGAAACGCCGCTTGCCAAACCCGCCGATCAAGCCTTTCGCGGCTCCGGCTTGCGTCTTTTCTTCCCGCGCGAGCGGGACGGCAGGGCCTCCAGCCGGGTCAACTCCGCCTCCAGCGCGCGGATTTCTTCCGGCGTCAGGATGCGCCACCTGCCGGATTTGATCTCTCCCAGCTCGATCGGGCCGATCGCCACGCGTTTCAGCTTTTCGACCGGATGCCCGATTTCAAAGAGCAGGTTGCGCAGGCGGTCCTGGCGCGCCCCCAGCAAGCGCACCTCATACCACGGGTTCGGCCCGGGACGGTACACGCGAATCGGACAAACGCGCCGCGTGATGGTCTGCATCTCGCCGGGGGTCAGCGGATTTTTGATTTTGACCTGGTAGGTTTGCGGGAGCCCGCCGCGCAGGCCGCTAAACAGCCGCGCGGCAAAATCGCCGTCGCTCGTCAGCAGGATCAGGCCCGTGGAATGGTATTCCAGCCCTCCAACCGGGAACACGCGGCCGCTGACGCCGCGCAGGCAGTCCTGGAGCGTGGCGCGCCCGCTCGGATCGGCGAGCGAACTGACGCAGGCGTCCGGTTTGTTCAGCGCCAGGGAAACGCGCTGCTGCGGCAGGCGCAACGGCTTGCCGCCGACGCGGATCGAATCCCGTTCCGGATCGGCCTTGGTCCCCAGGACGGCGACGATCTTTCCATTCACCTCCACTTGACCGGAAACGATCAAATCTTCGGCGCGCCGCCGGGAAGCAATACCGGCCTGCGCAATTATTTTCTGGATTCGTTCGAGCATGGCGGCTGGACCTCGTCTCCGGCTGAGTCAACTCGCGTCACCACGACGCGTTTGGATCTTGCGGCAGGTCCTGCTCCGAAGCCGCTTCGGTATCCTGCGGCTCGGGCGCGGAAGACTCGACCGGCTCTTCCGGTGTCTCCGATGTTTCGGGTGTTTCCGGCGCTTCCGGCGCTTCGGGCGTCTCCGCCTCGGCGGTCGCTTCCACAGGCTCCGCTTCGGTTTCGGGAGGGGTTTCGGGAGCGGTTTCGGCCTCGGGCGCAATTTCCGCCTCGGGCGCGGCTTCGGCTTCGGGTTCCCCTGCGGGCCCGGATTCGAGGCCGATTTCCGGTCCGAGGGCTTCGCGGGCGAACTGTTCAAACTCTTTCAGGCTGGGCAAATCATCCATATCGTCCAGCCCGAAGCGAACCAGGAACTCCTTCGTGGTGCGGTAAAGGATCGGACGGCCGATCACCGCTTTACGCCCGGCGGTGGTCACCAGCCGCTTATCGAGCAGGGTCTGGATCACGCCCGACGCGTTGACGCCCCGCACCTCGTGGATTTCCGGGAGCGTGATCGGCTGCCGGTAGGCGATCACGGCCAGCGTCTCGAGGGCCGGCATGCTCAGCCGAACCGGCGGGCGCAGGCTCTTGATGAATTTCCGCACGACTTCGTGATGGCCCGGTTTGGTGGAATATCGATAGCCGCGCGCCACGCGCCGGATTTCAATTCCTCGATCGTCGGCGCCGCACGCGGCGATCATCTCTTCGAGGGCGGCGCGCACCTCGTCCGGCCCCGTTCCGGTCGCCTCGGACAGCTGTTCGAGCGTCGCCGGCTCGTCGGCCGCGTAGATGATGGCTTCGAGCGCCCCTTTCAATTCGGCTGGATTCATCGTCAGTTGTATTCCCTATCGAGAGCCCCGAGCGGGCTTTTTCCCGACTCCTCTTGAAACACTACGTCAAACATCTTGTGCTTGCGCAGCACGATTTCGTCAAAAGTTTTTTCCTGGACCACCAGAATCGCTTCCAGCCGCACCAGTTCCAGCACGGCCAGGAAAGCGGCAATCATCGCGCGCCGCGTCGGGCAGCTCTCAAAAAAACCGACCAGTTGCAGCGAATCGGTTTCGCTCAGCCGGGCGCAGAGCTGGGTCATCATCGCCGCCACGGTGAATTCGTCCCGTTCGAGCTCGATATCCTTCCGCTCGCTCCGCCGGTCGAGCACCTGCTGAAACACCTTCACCAGATCGACGACCGAAACCATGACATCGCGCTCGGATTCGCCGCTTTCGTACAGGCTTAGGTCGGGCCTGGTCCAGACGTGATCCTCGATCTGCTGGCGCTCGTGGAGCATCTGCGCGGCGCTCTTGAACTGCTCGTGTTCGAGAAGCCGGTGGACCAGTTCCTCGCGCGGGTCCCCGGCCGGGTCCTCGCCGGGCAGAACCGGCTCGGCCGGCAGGAGCATTTTGGATTTGATATAGATGAGCGTCGCCGCCATGTACAGGAAATCGGCCGATATGTCGATGTCGTGCCGGTCGAGGTGCCGTAGATATTCGAGGTATTGTCCCGTGATCGAGGCGATCGGAATATCGTGAATATTGATCTGCTGCTTGCGAATCAGGTCGAGCAGCAGATCGAGCGGACCTTCGTAGCGTTCGAGCTGAATCTGATACGGGAGCGAGGGCCGAGCCAGTTCAGTCACTTTCGCTCCAGAGCGGCTCGGCCGGCTTGGACGCCGTGCGCGCCCGGAGCGTCTGAGCGGCCGCGGGGCCGAAAATGGCTTCGCGCACCCGTTTCATCGTTCCCCGCGCCACGCGGCCGGCCCGCTTCGAGCCCTTTTCCAGGATTTGCCGCACGCGATCGGGGTCGGATTCGAACTGTTTCCGCCGCTCCTGCACCGGCCCAATCCAGCGCACCAGGTTTTCACCCATGGCCCGCTTGCACTCGACGCAGCCGATCCCCGCCGAGCGGCAACCGGATTCGGCCCACGCAACCATGTCGGCGGGGGAAAACAGCTGGTGATAAGCGAAAACGGGGCAGATCTCGGGCCGCCCGGGATCGGTGCGGCGGACGCGCTGCGGATCGGTCATCATCCCCAGCACTTTCCTCCGAATCGCGTCGGGTTCGTCGCGCAGCCAGATCGCGTTGCCGTAGCTTTTCGCCATGCGCCGGCCATCGGTGCCGGGAAAGCGCGGCGTTTCCGTCAGCATGGCCTGCGGCTCGTGCAGGGGCACCCGAACGTCGAAATATTCGCGGGCTTTGCCGATCTTTTCCAAGAAATTGTCGGCGCCGACCTCCCTCACGGCAGCCAGAAAATCTGACTCGCTGGGCCGCATTACATATCCTCGCCTTGGATCCGGCAGTTCCGGGGTGACAGCCTCTGTCTTGGGCCAATCGAACTCAGCCCACAGAAGGCGCCTAGAGGGCAGCGCATTCATGACCAACTCCCTTGCCCACTTGGCACCCAGGTCATTAAACAGCTCATCCTTAACCCGCACTCTGAACAGGGAATTGAACCGGCGGACAACCTCGCGTGACAGCTCGATGTGCGGCACCTGATCCTCGCCGACGGGAACCAGATCGGCGTCGTACATGACGATATCGGCCGTTTGCAGCAGCGGATAGCCGAGGAAGCCGTACGTGCCGAGGTCTTTGTCCCTGAGCTGCGAAATCTGTTCCTTATAGGTCGGCACGCGCTCGAGCCATTCGAGCGGGGTAATCATGGAAAGCAGCAGATGCAGTTCGGCGTGCTCGGGCACCATCGACTGCACGAACAGGGTGCTCTTTTCCGGATCGATTCCCATCGATAGCCAGTCGAGAGCGATGGCCAGGGTATTCTGCGGCACCAGGCGCGTATCTTCGGCGTAGTGGGTGGTCAGCGCGTGCCAATCGGCAACGAAGTAAAAGCAGTCGTACTCCTCCTGCATCCGCACCCAATTCGACAGCGCGCCGAAGTAATGTCCCAAATGGAGCGGGCCGGTGGGCCGCATTCCGCTCAGCACGCGCCGGCGGCGCTTTCGCGTCTTCGCGGATACGATGCGCTGGACGCCTTGAGAATCCGAGCCTGTCACTCTACTGGCCCCTTTCGCGGCCGTCGTGGCCGCCGAGCAGATCCCGAGCGATCACGAGGCGCTGAATTTCGCTGGTCCCTTCGTAAATCGTCAGGACGCGGGCATCGCGATAGAAGCGCTCGATCTCGCTTTCCCGCGAGTATCCGGCGCTGCCATGAATTTGCACCGCTTGATAGACCACTCGATTCGCCATTTCGCTGGCGTACAATTTTGCCTGCGAGGAAAACCGCCCGAGCCGCCCCGCGCCCTGATCGCGAAGCCAGGCCGCCTGCCAGACGAGCATCCGGGCGGCGTCGATCTCGGTCTGCATATCGGCCAGCTTCCACTGGATGGCCTGGAACCCGGAAATCGCCTGCCCGAACGCGCGACGCTGTTTGGCGTAGCGAACCGCCATCTCGAGGGCGCCCTGCGCCACTCCCACCGACTGCGCCGCGATCCCGATTCGTCCCGAATCGAGCCCGGACAGGGCGATTTTCAGTCCTTCCCCCTCCGCCCCGAGCATCTGCCCGGCGTCAACCGCGCAGTCCTCGATCGCGATCTGGGCGGAATGAGAAATTCGCAAGCCCATTTTATCTTCGTACCGAACGATGTGAAAGCCGGGCGCGCCGGGCTCGACCAGAAAGGCGCTGACGCCGCGCCGTCCGGCGCCGGGATCGGTCTTGGCGAAAACAATGTAAAGACCGGCCTGGCCGCCATTGGTGACCCATATCTTCGTGCCGTTCAGCACGTACCGGTCGCCACGACGCTCGGCGCGCGCCTGGATGGCGCCGGCGTCCGAGCCCGCTTCGGGTTCCGTGAGGCAAAAAGCGCCCAGGATTTCCCCCGATGCCAGGCGCGGCAGCCAACGCTCCTTTTGCGTCTGCGTGCCGTGCCGGAGCAGGGGCCCGGCGACGAAATTCGTTACGCTGAGCGTTACGGCGGTCGAGGCATCGACGCGGGCAACTTCTTCCAGCATCGCGACATAACTGACGGTGTCGGCACCCACACCGCCCCATTCCTCGGGAATCAGCATCCCGCAGAAACCCAGTTCCCCCAGCCGGCGCATCTCTTCGGCGGGAAAGTGCTCTTCCCTCTCGTATTGGCGCAGGTGAGGGCGCAGCTCGGTTTCCATGAACTGGCGAGCGGTGTCCCGCACGAGTTTCTGCTGGTCGTTGAGCGCAAAATCCATCGTTGTTTTCCCCGGGACATGGCCCGGGTCACGCCGTTATTTCCGAGCCCGTTATTGCCGAGCCCTATTTCCGAGCCCCGTTTCCGAGCCCTATTTCTGAGCGATGCTAGCACGCCCGGCGCGCCGCTCCCAACCCGCCGCTCCATCGGGAACCGGGCGGGAACCGGGCGGGAACCGGACGGGAACCGCTTCGCCTGCTACCATAGAGACAGGTGAATTCGCATTGTCCGAGGAGGACAGGATGTCCGCTCCGCACAGTTCCAGCCGGCCCCTTCCGGGGCCGCAGCGTTTCCAGCAGATGCATTTCTCTTTCGCAGCCGAACGCGTTTTGTCGGCTTCCTTGCAGCTGAACGTCTTCTCCACCATCGCCGCCGGCAAGCAATCGGCAACGGAGATCGCCGCGGCCACCGGGGCATCCGAGCGCGGCATGCGCATGCTGCTCAACGCGCTGGTCGCCTTCGAGCTGCTGGGCAAACGCGACGGGGCCTACGAGCTGACCGCGGACGCCGAGCGCTATCTGGTACGGGAAAGCCCGGACTACATGGGCGCGATGTTCGAAAGCGACGAAATGTGGGACACGTGGAAAAACCTGGCCGAAGCGGTGCGCCTGGGCGCATCTCCCCGCTCGATCAACCGGCACGAAGTGGCCGAGGCATTTTTCCCCACCCTGATCCGCACGCTGCACATATCCAACCGCGAACCGGCGCGCCGTCTGGCCGCGCAGATCGTCCGGCCCGGCGCGACAGCGGGACTGCGCGTGCTGGACATCGGCTGCGGGTCGGGGGTCTGGAGCCTGGCCGTGGCCGCGGCCGATCCGGAAGCGCGCGTGGTCGCGCTCGACCTTCCCAAGGTGCTCGAATCCACCCGCCGGTTCGTGGCCGCCGAATCCATGAGCGAGCGCTACGAATTCATTCCCGGCGATTTTCAAGACTTCGAATATCCCGCGGGAAAATTCGATCTGGCGATCCTCGGAAACATCGTTCATGCGGAAAACGAAACCCGGACGCGCCGCCTCTTTTCGCAAATCCACCGCGCGCTCGGCCCCGCCGGACGCCTGGCGATCATCGACATGATCCCCAACGAAGAGCGCACCGGCCCGCCGTTCCCGGTTCTCTTCGCGCTGAACATGCTGCTTCACACCGACGAGGGCAACACCTACACGATGTCTCAATATGGGAACTGGCTTGCCGGGGCCGGGTTCGCGGGCGTTGAAACCGTCGACATCGCCTCCCACTCCCCGGCGATCGTCGCAACGAAATCGTAGAACACAAGAAGGAAGAAGCCGGCGCACAACCGAGGTCTTGCGAGGTCTTGCGGAATTCGCGGCCGGGGAACCGCGGGCCATGATCAACGACTACAGGGCCGAGGGCTACAGTTTGAACAGTTCGCGCAGGCGCCGCGTCTGCGTGCGGCTGACGGGCACTTCGCTCTGGCGCCGGTCGGCCATGCGAAGCATATAGCTCGACTTGAACCAGGGCACCACTTCCTTGATGTGGTTGATGTTCACCAGATGAGAGCGGTGCGGGCGCCAGAAGGAATCCGAGTCGAGCGTGGTTTGCAGATCCTCGATCGTCCGGAAATTCGACACCCCTTCCAGCTCGCGCGTGCAGACCGAGATCACTCCCTCGTCAATCGCCGCGCAGACGATATCGTCGGCCGAAACGAGTAGAAGCCGGCCGGCGACTTTCAGCAGAAGCTTGGCCGGCGGGGCCGGCTTGGGCGCCGCGAGTTGTTCGAGCAGCGCATCGAGCCGGTGCGCGGAGGGGGAAGGTCCTTCGATCACCCGCCGCGCCCGTTCGATCGCCTTGGCGATTCGATCCCGGTCGAACGGCTTGAGAACGTAGTCGACCGCGTTCACCTCGAAGGCGTGCACGGCGTAGCTGTCGAATGCGGTGGCAAAAATCACGTGCGGAACCGGCAGCTTCAGCTCCACGACCTTGCGCAGCACCCCGAAGCCGTCCAGGCCCGGCATCTGCACGTCCAGAAAAATCAGGTCGGGGGCGTGTTCCTTGATCAGAGCGACGGCTTCCAGCCCGTTTCTGCCCTGGCCGATGACGCGAATTTCCGCGAAACTCTTGAGCAGATAGGCGAGTTCCTCGCGGGCAGGCTTCTCATCGTCGACGATCAATGCGTTGATCTGCGCGGTCTGCGTGGGAGTCACGCAAAAAGTATAGGGAACCCGGTGCAGGCCCGCAAGACCGGCGGCCCCGCCGGGAATGCCCGGGCGGGTTTCATCATCGGCTCGGCCGCATATGTCCCATGGCCCGCACGCGCGCCGGCCGGGTTTGCATACTATAGTGGCGAATTCAAACTCTTGGCGCCCGGAGCGGTTGCGCCGGCCGCCGCAAAGCCTCGATGGGGGAGACCAGATGAAAGACAAACGCAGCCAGCAAGCCCGCGTCATGAAAAGCCGCCTGGTGTATCACGGCCCGCTCTTTGACGTGAAGCGCGAACAGGTGCGCGAGCCCGGAGGAGTCGTGGCGTCGCGCGACATTGTCGTCCATCGCGGCTCGATCGTGCTCGTTCCGGTGCTCGATGACGGCCGCATCCTGATGGTTCGCCAATACCGTCATGCCATGGGCCAGTTTCTTTGGGAACTGGTGGCCGGAGGAATCGAGCCCGGCGAGCGCCCCGCCGCTGCCGCCGCGCGCGAACTCATCGAGGAAACCGGATACACGGGCCGGCGCTTTCGCCGCCTCACGGAGTTTTTCCCCACGCCCGGTTTCGTCAGCGAACGCATGGTGATCTATCTCGTGAAAAATTTGTGCGCGGGAACGGCGCGGCCCGAAGCGGACGAAAAACTCCGCGTCGGCGCTTTCGCCCTGTCCGATCTCGAGCGCAAAATCCGCCGCGGCGTTATCCGGGACGGCAAAAGCATCGCCGGCATTCTGTTCTACGCCCGTTTCGCCGCCCCTCGCTCCGGCCGTCTCGCCAAATCGTCCACGGCATCTTGACACTTCCCTCCGCTTTGATAAACTCTGCCGCGTTTTTCACGGAAGAGGGGCCCCGTCGCGAGTGGGCCGCCTCTTTTCCGCAAAATCGGGAGCGGAGCGGAAGGATGAGCGAGGGAGAAAAGGAGCGGGTAACCGGTCAGGTCAAGTGGTTCAACAACGCCAAGGGTTACGGATTCATCGGGCGGGACGGCGGCAACGATATCTTCGTGCACTATAGCGCGATCGTCGGAGACGGATATCGCAGCTTGCAGGAGGGCGAGGCCGTCCAATTCGACATCGTGCAAGGACAAAAGGGTCCGCAGGCCGCCAACGTCATGCGAATTTCCTGAGATTCCAACACCACCTGTAGCTCCACGGACGGGCCGCGCCGCGTCTCTTGCATCCGCGACCGCGACGCCCATCTGTGTCTTGTCCCCTTCCCCGACTCACTATAAGATGCGGCCATGGAAAACCGGGAAGTCGCGCGCATCCTTCTCCAGACCGCCCAACTGCTGGAAATCGACGGCGCTCCCGTCGGCCGCTACCGGAGTTACGAACGGGCCGCCGAATTGCTCTCCAACATCTCCGAGCGCGTCGAGGACCTGGCGGGCGATCCGAAACAACTGATGGAATTGCCCGGCATCGGCGAGGGCCTCGCCGGGCATATCCAGGAAATTCTCAAGACCGGCGATTACAGCCTCCGCCGCAAGCTGCTGAATAAATATCCCGAAACCATTCTCCACCTGCTCGACCTGCAATCGCTCGGACCGAAAAAGGTCGCGCTCATCTGGAAGCGGTTTCACGCCGGCACCGTGGAAGAGGTCGCCCGTCTGGCTCGCGAAGGAAAGCTGCGCGCCCTGGCCGGCTTCGGCGAGAAAAGCGAGCAGAATATTTTGCGGGCCGCCGAAACGCTTCAGAAGACCGCCGGGCGTTTTCTGATCCACGTGGCCGACGAAACCGCCCAGGCCCTCGTCGCTCATATCCGGAAGCTCGGCCGCGCGGTCGATTCGGTCGACGTGGCCGGATCGTTGCGGCGCCGGAAGGAGACGATCGGCGATCTCGATCTGCTCGTCAGCCTGCCGGGCGGCCGGGCGGGGGAGACAGCGGCCGCGTCGCTCGCCGATCATATCCTGGAATTTCCCGGGATCGAGCAGCTTCTGGCTCGCGGCGAAAATAAAATCAGTTTCCGCCTGGACAGCGGGCTGCAGGTGGACGTTCGTCTGCTCGAAACCAGGCACCGCGGCGCCGCTCTGCTCTATTTCACGGGATCGAAGGAACACAACGTCACCCTGCGCGGCCGCGCCAACAAGATGGGGTACACGCTGAACGAATACGCCCTGGCCACGCTCGAAGGCGAGCGCCCGGTGGCGAGCGAGACCGAAGCGGCCATCTACAAAAAGCTGGGCCTCGCGTTCATCGAACCGGAACTGCGGGAAAACACCGGGGAAATCGAAGCGGCGGAAAAGAAGCGCCTGCCGGAACTGGTCGAGCTCGGCGACATCCGGGGCGACCTGCAAATGCATACGGTCGCCAGCGACGGCCGCAACACGATCGAGGAAATGGCGCAGGCGGCTGCGCGGCTGGGCTACCAGTACATCGCCCTCACCGACCATTCGAAAGCCGTCACCGTCGCCAACGGGCTCGACGAAAAGCGCACCGTCGAGCAGATCCGTCGGATCGCCGACGCCGCCCGGAAAATCGACGGGATTCATCTGCTGGCCGGGAGCGAAGTCGATATTCTGAAAAACGGCCGCCTTGATCTGGACGACGAGGTGCTCGCGCAGCTCGACGTGGTCGTTTGCTCGGTCCACTCCTTCATGAACATGGAGCGCGGCGCGATGACCGAGCGCCTGCTCGCCGCCATCGAAAATCCGTATACGCAAATCATCGCCCACCCCACCGGGCGGCTTCTGCTGCGTCGCGAGGCTTTCCCCTACGATATGGAAAAAATTCTCGACGCCGCCGGCAAGCACGGCGTGGCGATGGAATGCAACGCCTATCCCGACCGGCTCGACCTGAACGACGTCCACTTGCGCATGGCCAAGGAGCGCGGCGTCAAAATTACGATTTCCACCGACGCGCACACCACGAAGAACCTCGAATACATGAAGTACGGGGTGGGCATGGCGCGGCGCGGCTGGATCGAGCGCCGGGACGTCCTGAATACCCTGCCCTATGCCGAATTCAGGCGCGCGCTGCGCCCCAAACCGGGCGCCCGCCGCACCCCTCGCCGCAAAAGCGCCTGAATCCTTTTCCGGGGATTATCCCTGAACGCCGGCCGCCCCGACGCTTTCATTGCGGGTCTCGGCCAACTGCTCCCTGATTTTCCGGCGCGCCGTGATCGCCGAGAGCACCAGCAGGCGGTCTGCCTCCGCCAGCAGGGTTCCAGGCTCCGGCAGGACCACTTTTCCATTGCGCAAAATGGCGACTAGCTCGACCGGCTCCGGAACCATCCAATCGTCAAAGGTTTGGAGGGGCTGCCCGCACAGAGAGCTTCCCCGCGGCAGGATGCCGATGCTCAATTCGCGACGCATGGAGAGTTCGAGTGACACTCCGGAATCGAGCAAGGCCACCAGGTCGAGGTGTCCCACCTTTGCCGCTCGCGCAATCCCCCGCCCAAAATCTGCGGGAACTTCCAGGCCAGAAGCCCGACGCCCAATCCGCCCAGGGCCGGCTTCCACGTAGACGGAATCGGCAGCTCGCGGAAGGCGTCGCGCAGCCCGTAGAAAACCATCGGCAGAAGCGTCGCCACCAGTGCGGCAAGGACGCCCAGCACCCCGAACCATAGGCATGCAATCGGCTGGTACGCACCGGAAGAACTCGCGGGAAAGGCGAACAGGTGCTGCCAGCTGACGAAAAGTCCATTGACCGCGTAGGCGGCAATCGAAGCCAGCAGCGTGTAGGCCAGCGCGCCGATAACGCCGAGCAGCACGGCCTCGGCCAGCAAACGGGATTCCCTGAGCTGACGTGCGGCGCCGGAAGCGGCGGTGGAGGGAACGTGGTTTGCGCTCTCAGCCATGGTCCAATTGGCCTGCGTCTCTACTGCAAATTGTTACTTTCGGAAAAGCGGTCGCGCCGGTAAAGCTTTTGACCCTACTTTGGAGGATGCCATAAACCCTTCACCGGCGCACCCTTCTCCGTATTTCACAACAGAAACGGATGGCTGAAAATCTATGCTTTTGCCGCTTTTTTCGAGTGAAAAATGCAGAACGAAACCCATCGGCGCGGGCCGCGGGTGGCCGTTTTTCTCTGCCCGACGTTGCAAAAGCGGCGTCGGTCACGCATGATAGTTTCCTTTGACACATAGCGAGGGGGACATGGTGGAGAAAGAGCAGACACCGCCCCGGCCGAAAATCGCGCCGGCCAGCGGAACGCTGGGTATTTTGACAGTCGGGTTGGGCGCCGTCGCGACGACTTTCATCGGCGGTGTGGAATTGGTACGCCGCGGCGCGGCACCGGGCGTGGGATCGTTGACGGAGATCGGAACCATCCGTTTGGGAAAGCGGACCGAGGGCCGCTCCCCGAAAATCCGCGATTTCGTGCCACTGGCCAAGCTGAACAATCTGGTCTTCGGCGCCTGGGATATTTTCCCGGACAACGCCTACGAAGCGGCCCGCAAGGCGGGCGTCCTCGAGCAGCCGCATCTGGAGCGGATCAGGCCGTTTCTCCAAAAAATTCGCCCGATGAAGGGCGCCTTCCAGCGCGATTACGTTCGCCGGCTCGACGGGCCGCACGTCAAGAGCGGCCGGAATAAATTCGCGCTCGCCGAACAGATTCGCGAGGATATCCGCGCGTTTCGCCGCAAATCGAAGGCCTCGCGCATGGTGGTGATCTGGTGCGCGTCCACCGAGATATACATGAAGCCGCACAAGGTGCACCGCGACATCGCGAGCTTCGAGCGGGCCATGAAAGAAAATCATCCGGCGATTGCCCCGTCGATGCTCTATGCCTGGGCGGCGCTGAAGGAAGGCATCCCATTCGCCAACGGCGCGCCGAATCTCACCATCGACATCCCGGCCCTGCAGCAGCTCGCCATGGAAAACCGCGTTCCCGTCGCCGGCAAGGACTTCAAGACCGGCCAGACGCTGATGAAAACGATCATCGCTCCCGGCCTGAAGGCGCGGATGATCGGCGTCAATGGGTGGTTTTCGACCAATATCCTGGGCAACCGGGATGGCGAGGTGCTCGACGATCCCGCCTCGTTCAAGACGAAGGAAGAATCCAAGCTTGGCTCGCTCGAATACATCTTCCAGCCGCACCTCTACGGCGAACTGTACAACCACATCTACCACAAGGTCCGCATCAACTATTACCCGCCGCGCGGCGACAACAAGGAAGGCTGGGACAACATCGACATCTTCGGCTGGCTCGGCTACCCGATGCAGATCAAGGTCGATTTTCTCTGTCGCGACTCGGTGCTCGCCGCGCCTCTCGCGCTCGATCTCGCCCTGTTCCTGGATCTGGCGCAGCGCGCCGGATTGCACGGCATTCAGGAATGGCTGAGCTTCTATTTCAAATCGCCGATGTGCGCGCCCACGCTCTATCCCGAACACGACCTTTTCATCCAGCTGATGAAGCTCAAGAACACGCTGCGCTGGATGAAGGGCGAAAGCCTGATCACCCATCTGGGCCGCGAATACTACGACTGACCCGGCGGCGTCCGTATCCCGCCGACCGCCGGGCCGTCGCCCGATCGCTGTTTTGTTGATGCGACCGTGCAAAAAATTCCATGCTTTTAGGCCCCTCCGACGCTTGACGGGAAGATTCCATTTCGGTATGTTCGGCCACTAATCATTAGTTGAGTGGAATCGCGTCCCCCCGGAGGAGGAATGGACCAAAAAGGCGTTCTGGAATACGCTCGTAAGCACGAAGCAAAGATGTTGGATTTACGCTTCACCGACCTGCCCGGTCTTTGGCATCACATCAGTTTTCCCATTCATCAACTCGACGAACAGGCATTCGAAGACGGCTTCGGCATGGACGGCAGCTCGATTCGCGGTTGGGCCTCCATCCACGAATCGGACATGCTCCTGATTCCCGACCCGAATTCCGCTTTCATGGATCCGTTCCGGGACGTACCGACGCTCGTCATGATCGGCGATGTGGTCGATCCGATCACCCACCAGTCCTATGCCCGCGATGCGCGTTTCATCGCCCGCAAGGCGGAAGCCTATCTGGGCTTCAGCGGCGTCGGCGACCAGGCCTATTTCGGCGCCGAGGCCGAATTCTTCATCTTCGACAACGTCTACTTCGATCAGAGGCAGAACGAAGGGTTCTACCACATCGACGCTGAAGAGGGCCGCTGGAATTCCGGCCGCGAAACCAACAACCTGGGCTATCGCCCGCGCTACAAGGAAGGGTATTTCCCGGTTCCTCCCACCGACCACTACCAGGACCTCCGCACCGAAATGGTCCAAAAAATGGAGGCCTGTGGGCTGAACATCGAGTGCCATCACCACGAAGTGGCCACCGGCGGCCAGGCAGAAATCGACATGAAGTTCGATACGCTGCTTCGCTCGGCCGACAACATGATGCTCTACAAATATGTGGCCCGGAACGTCGCCTATCAGTACGGCAAGACCGTCACCTTCATGCCCAAGCCGCTCTTTCAGGACAACGGCAATGGCATGCACACACACCAGTCGATCTGGCTCAAGGGGAAACCCACTTTCGCCGGCGATCAGTACGCCGGTTTGAGCCAAACGGCGCTCTGGTACATCGGCGGCCTGCTCAAGCACGCGGCGGCGATTGTGGCGTTTGCCGCACCAACCACCAACTCCTACAAGCGGCTCGTCCCCGGTTTCGAAGCGC
>Ga0307372_10007007_pt1 | contig 16298 bp, 18 predicted proteins | sample OX1MG_FD_202533 | JGI IMG/M metagenome (GOLD analysis project Ga0307372, IMG submission 202533) | Soil microbial communities from Risofladan, Vaasa, Finland - OX-1 | ecosystem: Environmental > Terrestrial > Soil > Coastal area > Acid sulfate soil | place: Finland: Risofladan, Vaasa | collected... | reverse complement strand
TGGCCCGCAGCTGCCCGGCCACCGCCGCCAGGGCCTCGATCACGGGCTCGCCACCGCCGTCGGCGGACCCGGCGACGCGACCGGGCGTCGGCACCCGGACCTCGGCGAGCACCTCGCCGGCGGCGTCGAGCGCCAGGCCCAGCACCTTGGTCCCCCCGACATCGATCCCGAGCGTCACCCCCCCGGGCACGGCACCCTCCTGCAGGACGGGGCGCGCCGCGGCGGTGGCGCCGCGCTCACGTCGTGAGCGAGGACTCGACGCGTGCCTTCAGCTCCTCGAGCGCGGTGTGCATGATGCGGCTCTGGGCTCTGCGCTTGATGAACCCCGGGAGCGGGACCCGCAGCTCCACCTCGAGCGTGTAGGTCACCTCGGTGGAACCGTCCCCGGTGGCCTCGAACCGGTAATCGCCGTCGAGCTTGGCGGTGAGGTCACCGGCGGTCTGCTTCCAGGCGAGGGTGCGGGGGGCGCCCGCGTAGTCGTAGGCGAGGGTGTAGCTGGTGGACCGGCCGAAGGCGCCGGCGCGGAACGTGGCGGCGGCGGGACGGCCCTCGGCGTCGTGACCCTCGATCACGACCTGCTTGATGTCGGCCGCCCACTCCGGGTAGCGCTCGACGTCGGCCGCCACGGCGAAGCACTGCTCGGGCGTGGCGGCGACGACCATTCGCTCGGTGGCCAGTTCCGCCACAACCGCTCCTTTGCTCGTGAGTCATGACGGGCTGCACCGACCACCTGCCGCACCCGGGTCCCGGGGCCCGGTGGGCGGCGATCAGCCTTCCACGTCCTGCAACGCCGCGGCCAGCCTATGTGCGAGGAGGTCCCAGGCGAAGCTCTTTACGGCCCGACGCCGGGCGGCCCTTCCCATGCGGCGACGCAGGGCGTCGTCGGTCAGGAGCCGGCGCAGGGCCGCGGCCACGCGCCCGGGGTCGCGCGGGTCGTCCACGACCAGGCCGGTCTCCCCGTGGACGACGGCCTCGTCGGCCCCGCCGCTGCGCCCGGCCACCTGCGGCACGCCGCACGCGGCGGCCTCCAGGAAGACGATGCCGAAGCCCTCCTGCTCGAGGCCGAGCCAGCGGTCACGACAGGCCATCACGAAGACGTCGGCCACGCCGTACAGCGCGGGCAGCTCGGCGTCGGCGACCGCGCCCACCAACCGCACGGGGGCGCCGGTCGACCGCACGCGGGCGTCGAGTCGGGCACGGTCGCGGCCGGCGCCGGCGATCACGACGGTCAACCCGGGGAACGAGGGCTCGAGCGCGGCGGCCGCGTCCACGAGCACGTCCATGCCCTTGCGGGGGACCAGGCGGCTGACGCTCACCACCACGGGGGCGTCGAGGGGCAGGCCCATGCGGGCCCGGGCGGCGCGGCGGGCGGCCGCGGTCAGGGGCCGCAGACGGTCCGTGTCCACGCCGGGCGGGACGTCGACGACCGGCGGCATCCGGCTGCCGGCCACCCGCCGCCCCTCGGCCTCCGGGTACGTCCCGGCGCACACCGCCAGCCGGGCGCGCGCCAGCACGGCCGCCATGGCCTGGCGCGACCCGGGCAGCCGGCCGGGAGCGGTCACTTCGGCACCGTGGAGGACCACGGCGTACGGCAGGTCGCCGAGGGCGGGCCCGGCGAGCGCCAGCGGGAGCGCGGGGTCGATGACGACGAGCGAGGCGCCCGAGTCCCGGGCGAGCGCCCGGATGGCCCGCACCGTCGCCGGGGTGGGCAGGAGCACCCGGCCGGGCACGCGCTCGATGCGGAACCCGAGGCCCTTCTGCTCGGCGTCGAAGGCGGGGGCGTCCGCGTGCGACGACGCCGTGAGCACCGCGAACGACGACGGGTCCAGCCGCCGCCACAGCTCCCACAGGTACGACTGGATGCCCCCCACCTTGGGCGGGAAGTCGTTGGTGACGAGAAGGTGGCTCACCCCCCGCCTCCCGCGCCCGGCCCGTGCACGGGCCCATGGTGGCACGCCCCCGGCGGCCCGCCCCCCGGCAGGGAGCTGTCGCCCCCGCCCGACCGGCCCGGCCGGGGATCAGGCGGTGGCCCAGTCCCGGTCGGCGCCCGAGTGCCGAAGGTCGGGCACGAGCCCGGCTCGCGACAGCATCCGCATGGCGCGCGCCTCTTCCACGTCGACCACGACGGCGTCGTCGGGCTCGCGCCCGAGCACGAAGGTCACGAGGCAGTCCTGGCAGGCCGGCGAGCCCTGCAGCTCGCAGTCGTCGCAGCTGATGCAGATAGTCGCTCCGGTGGTCACGTGTCCCTTTCGGTCCGCTCCGCCCTCGATCACGTCGGCGCCAGGCTCGCACGGGGGTGTGACGCCGGGGCGGCCGGGGCGCGTCAGGCCGGGGCGCGTCAGGCCGGGGGGCCGCCCGCCTCGGCCGCCGTCGGGCTGGGATCGCCGTCCCCCACGTCGTCGACCACCTCGACGGCGCGGCCGTGCCCGCACCAACGGCAGCTCACCTCGACGACGGACTCGGAGAGCACCTGCTCGTCCTCGACCGACAACTCGCCGCCCACGCTGAAGTGATGGAAGGCGCGAGTGCGCCGGTCGGTCACGACGTCGAAGCGCGTGAGGTTCCCGCATGCCGCGCAGCGGTACCGGACGGGGGCCACGGGCCCACGCTACCGCCGCCGCGCCGCCCTGCGGCCGCCGACCGGGCGGCCCTGCCCCGCCTTGCGGCGGCCCGGGGCGGCGGACGGTCCGCCCCGCCGTACACCCTGGTGCTTACGATCTCCCCAGTGTCGATCGCCTCTTCCCGGTGGGCGCGTTGGGTGGGCCTGAGCGCCCGGCTCGAGGCGCGGTCGGCCGCCGCCACGGCCACCACGGCCCTGCCGTCCGGCGTGGACCCGTGCACGGCGCTGTTCGACGTCCCCTTCGCCGTGATCGACGTAGAGACGACGGGGGGGTCGCCGGCCACGTCCACGCTCACCGAGATCGCCGCGGCCACCTACCGCGGCGGCGAGTGCCTCGGCACCTTCCAGACGCTGGTCGACCCCGGGTGCGGCGTCCCACCGCTCATCTCGCTGCTCACGGGGATCACCGACGACATGCTGATCGGCGCCCCGCCCGTGTCGTGCGTCCTGCCGTCGTTCCTGCAGTTCGTGCGGGGGTCGGTGCTCGTGGGCCACAACGTCTCGTTCGACCTGTCGTTCCTCGATGCGGCCCTGCGCGCCGAGGGGCGCGGGCCGCTCGACAACACCGTCGTCGACACCCTGGCGCTGGCGAGGCGCCTGGTGCGCCCCGAGGTGCCGAACTGCCGGCTGCGCACCCTCGCCACGTGCCTGGAGCTCGAGCACCTGCCCTCGCACCGCGCCCTCGACGACGTGCGGGCCACCGCGGACCTCCTCCACCGCCTGATCGAGCGCGCCACCGGCTTCGGCGTCTTCGTGCTCGCCGACCTGGTCGACCTGGTGGCCACGCCCGTCGCCGGCCTGGTCGGCACCCCCGGCCTCAGGCCGGCGCGGGTGTCGTAGGTAGGCTCGGGGGCGTGCTCCACGCCTTCGTGCTCATCGACGCCGAGCCGTCCCGCATCGCCGCACTGTGCGAGGAGCTCGCCGCCACCGACGGGATCAGCGAGGTGTTCTCGGTGGCCGGGGGCGTCGCCGACCTCATCGCCATCGTGCGGGTCCGCCACCACGACGACCTGGCGGACGTGGTCACGCGCCGGATCGCCGCGCTGCCGGGGATCCAGGAGACGACGACCCTCGTGGCCTTCCGGGCGTACAGCCGCCACGACCTCGAGGCCATCTGGGACATCGGGCCCGCCTGACGGCGCGCCGCCGGGATCACACCAGGATCCTGGTCCAGCCCTCGCCCACCGGGGACATGAACACGGTCGTGAGCGTCATGGACCGGTGCATCCATACCCCGTCGACCCGCGCGTACTCGTCGTCCTCGTAGCCCGACATCCAGTACGACGTGCCCTCGGCTCGCCGGCACGGGCTCAGCAGGTCCCAGCGGGCCACCGCGGTGTCGCCGTCGACCTCGATGCGCGGGTTCACGAAATAGTGGCGCGCGAACGTGAGCGTCGGCTCGCGCAGCCGCGCCGCGATGGCCCCGCGGCCGGTGACCCGCCCGAGCCCGGGACCGCCGTCCCAGGTGCCGTCAGGGGTGAAGAGGCCGGCCACGGCCTCGGCGACCTGCGCCAGACGATCGGCGTCCACGACCGCCCCCGCCGAGAAGCGTCGGTCCACGAGCTCGGCGTAGCGCGCCTTGAGCGTCTGGATGGCGAGCACGCTCTCGGCCACCACCACCCGGGTGCGGAGCGCGGCCACCTCGGCCGCCAATGCCTCGACGGTCATCACCGTGACCACCCTCCTCGGTCGCTGGGATGCCGGCCCTGCCATTATCGGACCCAGCCGGTACGGGGTGCGTCGACGGGCCGGTCGGGGTGCGTCGACGGGCCGGTCGGGCCCTGGCGGTGCGATCGTCTCTCAGACGACCCCGAGCTGCCCGTAGGTGCTGCAGAGCCCCACCGCCTCGATGACCACGAAGGCCACCACGATGGTCGCGATCACGACGAACCGCCACCGGCCGCCGCCTCGTGCCATGACCGCCGGCATGTACCAGACGGGGAGCGTGGCGGCAGCCGGCGCGCCCGAAGACTGCGACAGAGACTGCGACAGGTACTCGTGCAGGGGAACCGCATCGGGGCCCACCGGCTCGTCGGGGTCGGCGGCGAGGGCCAGGGCGGTGAGCTCGTCGTCGCCGATGCACGGCAGGTCGGTGCCGGGGCCCGGCCCGCGCTCCGCGTCCGGCCGCTCCACCCGGTCGCGAGTCGCGCGCACGGTCGGCACGCTAGCCCTCCTCCTGGCGTCGGCGTGGTCGCCCCGCCGACACCGACCACCATCGCCGCACTCCGCCACCGGTCACGGTGCGGGCACCTCGTCTGCGGCCGCCTGCGAGGTGCGCACCAGCCGGTCGAGCGCGTCGAGCGCGTCGCCGCCGTCGATGACGGCGCGCGCCCGCTCGACGCCCTGCGCCAGGTCCGGGCTGACCCCCGCCACCACGAGGCCGGCGGCGGCGTTCAGCACGGCGATGTCGCGGTGAGGTCCCCGCTCCCCCGCCAGCACGCGCCGCACCACCCCGGCGTTCTCGGCGGCGTCGCCGCCGCGCAGCTGGTCGAGCGTGGCCGGGGCGAGGCCGAGCGCCTCGGGCGTCACCGTGGTGCGGCGCACCTCGCCGTCCTCGCCGGCTGCGATGATCGAGGACGGCCCGGTGGTCGACAGCTCGTCGAGGCCGTCGGCACCGTGCACCACCATGGCGCGGCGGGCGCCGTTCGCCACGAGCACGCCGAGCATGGTCTGCGCCATGGCGGGGTCGCTCACCCCGACGACCTGCAGGCGGGCGCGGGCCGGGTTGGCCAGGGGGCCCAGGAAGTTGAAGACGGTGGCGACACCGAGCTCGCCGCGCACCGGGACGGCGTAGCGCATCGCCGGGTGGAAGCGGGGTGCGAAGCAGAACCCGATGCCGGCCTCCTCGATGCACCGGGCCACACCCGCGGGCCCGAGGTCGATGACGACGCCGAGAGCCTCGAGGACGTCCGCCGACCCGGCCGCCGACGACGCCGCCCGGCCGCCGTGCTTGCACACCCGGGCGCCCGCGCCCGCCACCACCAGGGCGGCGATGGTCGAGACGTTGATGGAGCGGCTGCGGTCGCCGCCGGTGCCGCACGTGTCGACGAGCTCTCCGGGCACGACGAGCGGCTCGGCGTGAGCCAGCATGGCCCGCACCAGGCCCGTCATCTCCTCGACGGTCTCCCCCTTCATCCGCAGCGCCACGATGAACGCGGCGATCTGCGCGGACGTGGCCGCGCCGGCGAGGATCTCGCCCAGCGCCACGCCCGCCTCGTCGGCGCCGAGGTCCTGTCCCGCCACCAGGCGACCGAGGACACCGCGCCAGCCGCCGAGGGCGGCGAAGGCGCTCTCGCTCTCAACCTCGCTCACGACCGGTCCGTCGTCGTCACCGTCGACCCCACCGGTCAGTCCCACCACAGGTCGCGGTCGAGGACGCCCCGGGCCACCAGGCCGAGCTGCACCTGGCTGGTGCCCTCCACGATGGTGAGCTGCTTGGCGTCGCGGTACCACTGCTCGGTGGGGTGGTCCGCCATGTACCCCGCCGCGCCGAGCAGCTGCACGGCCAACCCCGAGGCGCGCACGGCGAGCTCGGTGGCGTGGTACTTGGCCGCCGACAGCAACGGCACCCACTCCTTCGTGAACTTGCCCTGGTCTGCCAGCCAGGCGGCGCGGTAGGTGAGCAGGCGGGCCGCCTCGAGGTCGACGGCGCACTTGGCGATCTCCCACTGCACGCCCTGGAAGTCGGCGATGGTCTTGCCGAATGCGGCGCGCTGCTGGACGTACTCGGTGGCGTACATGAGCGCGCCCTCCGCCAGCCCGATCCCCCGGGCGGCCACGACGGGGCGCATGGCGTTGAGGCCCAGCATCGCCAGCCGGAACCCGCCGACCTCGCCGATGACGTTGGCGGCGGGGACGCGCACGTCGGTGAGGACAAGCTCGCCGGTGTCCACGCCCCGCACCCCCATCTTGTGATCGGTGCGCCCGACGACAACCCCCGGCCAGGCGCGCTCCACGATGAACGCCGTGACCGAGTCGTGGGCGCGGCTGGCGGGGTCGCCGGTCTTGGCGAACACCGTGTACCAGTCGGCCTCGCGCACCCCCGACATCCAGCACTTGGTGCCGTTCAGGACCCAGCCGCCGTCATCGGCGGGGTCGGGGGTGGCGCGCGTGCGCATGCCCATGACGTCACTGCCCGCCTGGGGTTCGGACAGCCCGAAGGCGGCCCGCCGGGCCCCGCTGGCGATGCCCGGGAGGTAGCGCGCCTTCTGCTCGTCGGAGCCCGCGATCATCACCGGTCCCGTCGGAAGGCGGGTGAGCAGGAGCATGAGGGCGGCGGTGTTGGAGTACTTCGCCACCTCCTCGATGGCGAGCGTCAGGCCGAGGATCCCCGCGCCGGAACCCCCGTGGTCCTCGGGGATGCACAATCCGAGGAGGCCGGCGTCCCTGAAGGCCTCGAACACGTCCATCGGGTACTCGCCGGACGTGTCGATCTCCCGCGCACGCGGCTTGACCTTGTCCCGGGCCAGGCGCCTGACCGTCGCCTGCAGCTCGGACAGCTCCGGGGTGAGGTCGAAATTCATGGCCCGGAGGCTACCGGACGTCCCCGGCGCGCCCCGGCGCTGCCCACGCCGTCTCGGCCGCGCCGGTGCCGAGCCCGGCGCGGCCGCCGGTAATGTCGACATGTGACCAGGGGGAACACGGGTCGTTTCCGCGCGGCCCACGACGGGAGCCCTGCAGACAACGGCACTGCAGCCGCCGACGCGGGCGCGAGGTCCACCGGCGGGTCCGCCGCCGACGGCGACGCGCCCGGTGGAAACGGCGCGTCGGCCGGTGCGTCGGCCGGTGCGTCGACCGGCGCGTCAGCCGGCACCCGTCCCACCACGAGCGTCTCCGAGCCCGCCCGGTACCACGCGCCCCGGGTCTCCATCGATCCCGACCGCACCAAGACGTGGCTGCGCCGGGCGATGCCGATCCTCCGCGCCCACCGGGGGATCTTCGTCACGTCACTGGTGCTGTCCTTCGTGGGCCTGGTCCTGCAGGTGCAGATCCCCAACCTGCTCAACCACGCCATCGACAACTCCGTGGTACGCCGCACCGTGCCCCTGCACTTCTACGTCTGGTGGGTCCTCGGGCTCGGGCTGGCCGGGGGGATCGCCGGGTACGTCTCGAGGCTGTTGCTCTTCCAGACGGCGTACGAGATCGAGTACGACCTGCGCACGATCATCTACGAGCACCTCACGCGGATGTCGTTCTCCTTCTACGACCGGGTGCAGTCCGGGCAGCTCATCTCGCGTGCCAACTCCGACATCCGCTCGGTCCAGATGTACATGACCTTCGCCCCCATGATCCTGGTGCAGTGCAGCATCGCGGTCGTCGCCTTCTGCTTCATGCTCTCCATCGACGTCCCCCTCGCCTTCGTGGCCATGGTGACGATGCCCTTCGTGTTCATCGTCGGGCACCGCATGCGAAAGGGGATGTTCCCGGTGTCCTGGCTCATCCAGGCCCGGCTGGCCGACGTCGCCACGATCGTGGACGAGAACGTCAACGGCGTCCGCGTGGTGAAGTCCTTCGCCGCCGAAGGCGAGCAGCTGCGCTCGCTGGCCAAGGCGGCCGACAAGGTGCAGTGGGGGTACGTCAAGGACGCCGACCTGCGCGCCCGGTGGACCCCTGCCGTGCAGAACCTCCCCCAGGTGGGCCTGGCGCTGGTGCTCGGCTTCGGCGGCTGGATGGTGATCCAGGGGCACCTGGGGCTCGGCGCCATCCTGGCGTTCAACTCCTACCTCCTCATGCTCCAGGCGCCGTTCATGATGCTCGGCATGATCATCATGATGGGCCAGCGCGCCGCGGCGTCGGCCGAGCGCATCTACGAGATCCTCGACGAGAAGCCCACGATCGTGGACTCACCGGGTGCCGTCGAGCTCACCGACTGCCGCGGCGACGTCCGCTTCGAGCACGTGGGCTTCTCCTACGGGGAGGGGCTCCCGGCGGTCCTCGCCGACTTCGACCTGCACCTGCACCCGGGCGAGACCGTGGCCCTGGTGGGCCGGACGGGGTCGGGCAAGTCGTCGGTGGCGCGACTCATCCCGCGCTTCTACGACGTGACGTCGGGACGGTTCCTGGTGGACGGCCGCGACGTGCGGGACCTGACGATCGAGAGCCTCCGGGCCAACGTGGGGGTCGTCCTCGACGAGGCCTTCCTGTTCTCGGTGTCGATCCGCGACAACATCGCCTACGGGCGCCCCGAGGCCGACATCGCCGACGTCGAGGCCGCTGCCCGGGCGGCGGGGGCGGACGCCTTCATCCGGGAGCTTCCCCGGGGCTACGACACGGTCGTGGGCGAGCGGGGCTACACGCTGTCGGGGGGCCAGCGCCAGCGGATCAGCATCGCCCGCACGCTGCTCGACAACCCGCCCATCCTGGTGCTCGACGACGCCACGAGCGCCATCGACGTACAGGTCGAACAGCAGATCCACGACGCCCTGCGCGTCCTCATGCAGGGACGGACCACGCTCATCGTGGCGCACCGGCTGTCGACGATCAGCCTGGCCGACCGGGTCGTGCTCCTCGAGGGCGGCCGCATCGTCGCCGACGGCACCCACGCGCAGCTGCTCGAGTCGACGCCGCAGTACGCCGAGGTCCTGGCCCAGGTGGAGCAGGAGGCCCCGCCGATGCCCGTGCCCGAGGCCGACGGCGGGCCGGCCCCGGCCGGCGCCGGCCGGCCCGGCGACGCCTACGGGGGACGCTGATGGTCTTCGGCGGTTGGGGCGGTGGGCCGGGGTTCGGCGGCGGGGGACGCCCCGGCGCGCCCGCCGTCGCCGGGCTGCCCTTCGGGGGGATCCCCTCCGAACTGCAGGACGGCGTGGACACGCTGCTGGCCGAGGAGCCGGAGCACGGCGAGCCCGACGTCGTCTTCTCCCAGCACCAGAGCGCCAAGGAGCGCCGTCGCCTCACGCTGTGGCAGCTGCTGCTCGAGTACCCCCGCATGCTGGTGGTGTCGACGGTGCTGGTGGTCACCACGAGCGTGGCGCTGCAGGCCGGCCCGAAGCTCACGCAGCTGGCCATCGACAAGGGGATGGTCCCCGGCCACCACCACCTGGACGTTGTGCTGGTGATCGCCGCTGTGTACCTCGGCTTCGTGGCCTTCACCTCGGTGGCCCAGCGGGCCCAGGTGCGGGTGACCGGCCGGTTGGCGGCCGGGGTCATGAACGACCTGCGGGTCAAGGTCTTCTCGCACCTGCAACGGTTGTCGCTGGACTTCTTCACAGCGGAGAAGGCCGGGGTGGTGATGACGCGGATGACCAGCGACATCGAGAACCTCCAGCAGCTCCTGCAGGACGGCCTGGCCCAGTTCGCGGTGCAGGGGCTGACCATGGTGATCATCACGGTCATCCTCTTCACCACCAACGCCCTCCTGGCGCTGATCACGGTCGGACTGGTCGTGCCCATCCTGGTCGCCATGTCCCTGTGGTTCCGGGTGGCGTCCGAGCGCGGCTACGACCGGGTGCGCGACGGGATCGCCGACGTCATGTCCGACCTCTCCGAGAGCCTGCACGGCGTGCGCGTGGTGGCCTCGCACAACCGCCAACACCACAACATCGTCCATCACCGCAACGTCGTGGGCTCGTACCGCGACGCCAACATCTACACCGCCCAGATCAACGCGGTCTACGGCCCCGGCACGCAGCTGGTCGGCTGGCTGGGCCAGGGCGCGCTCCTCGCCATCGGCGGCGTCATGGTCGTGCACCACTCGCTCACCATCGGCGGGCTGATCGCCTTCTTCTTGTACCTGAACCGCTTCTTCGCCCCCATCCAGCTGCTCGTGCAGCAGTACAACAGCTTTCAGCAGGGACAGGCGTCGATCTTCAAGCTGCGCACCCTGCTCGAGACCGAGCCCACCGTCACCGAGGCACCCGACGCCACCGAGCTCCCACCCGTCGACGGCGAGATCGTCTTCGACGGCGTGACCTTCGGCTACGACCCCGAGGTCCCGGTGATCACGGACGTCGACCTGCGCATCGCGCCCGGGGAGACGGTGGCGTTCGTCGGCCCCACCGGAGCCGGCAAATCCACCTTGGCCAAGCTGATCACGCGCTTCTACGACCCCACGGCCGGCCATGTGCTCATCGACGGGCACCGCATCGAGGACGTCACGCTGGCGTCGCTGCGCCGCCAGCTCGGCGTGGTGCCGCAGGAGCCCTTCCTGTTCGCCGGGACCATCCGCGACAACCTGGCGTTCGCCCGGCCCTCGGCGTCCGACGAGGAGGTCGCCGAGGCGGTCCGCGCCGTCGGGCTCACCGAGCTGGTCGACCGGCTCCCCGACGGGGTCGACACCGTCGTCCACGAGCGCGGCCAGTCCCTGTCGTCGGGCGAACGCCAGCTCATCGCCCTGGGGCGGGCCTTCCTGGCCCATCCCCGGGTGCTCGTGCTGGACGAGGCGACGTCCAATCTCGACCTGCAGTCGGAGAACCGGATCGAGGCGGCCCTCGACGTCCTCCTCGAGGCACGAACCGCGGTGCTCATCGCCCACCGGCTCTCCACCGCCATGAAGGCCGACCGGATCGTGGTGGTGGACGGCGGCCGCATCGTGGAGACCGGGGCCCACGCCGAGCTCGTGGCCCGCGGGGGCCGGTACGCGGAGATGTACGCAGCCTGGGTCAACCAGTCCGACGACGGTGCCGAGCGCCCCGACCACGACCGAGGTGCCACTTCCGGTGCTGCTTCCGGTGCGGGTGCCGACCGCGGCGCCCCACCGCCGAAGGCCTAGCGGGCAGGCGCCGCTCTCATGCCCCGTCGGGGGCGAGCGCCACGGTGACCTCGATCTCGACTGCCCCGCCGCGGGGCAGGGCGGACACGCCGATGGCCGAGCGGGTGTGGCGCCCGGCGTCGCCGAAGACGCGGTACAGCACCCGGCTGGCACCGTCGATCACAGCGGGCTGCTCGTGGAACTCGGGCGTCGACGCCACGAACCCGGTGACGGTCAGCACGCGCTCGACGCGGTCGAGGGTCCCGAGCGCCTGCGCCAACACCGCCAGGGCGTTGAGCGCGCAGACCTCCGCCGCCCGCGCGCCCTCCTCCACCGTGACGTCGAGGCCGAGCGTGCCGATGCACGTGAGCTCGCCGGCGATCCGGGGAAGCTGCCCGGAGGTGCGCGCCACCCCGCCGTGCACCACGACGGCGTCGAGCGGGTCGTGGGGCGGGTGGGGGCCGTGCAGGGTCAGGCCGAGGGCCTCCAACCGAGCGGCGATCCGTTCCGGCACGCCGGCATCGTAGAGGCGCCGGCGGTGGGGCTCAGGCGGTCTTGCGCCGCTGGCGGTGGATCCGACGACGCTCGCGCTCGGTGGCCCCGCCCCACACGCCCTCGCGCTCGCGGTGGGCCAGGGCGTACTCGAGGCACGCCTGGCGGACCGGGCACTCGGCGCAGATCGCCTTGGCCTCCTCGGCGTCCTCGTCGGACACCGGGTAGAAGACCTCGGGGTCGATTCCCCGGCAGGCGGCTCGCTTGCGCCATATGGCGACAGAGGGGGCGGTCATCAGAGTCACTTCCTCAAGCACACTGTGCGTTCGTCGTCTTACTCTACGTGTTGTTCTCCGCTGACAAACCTGTGACCAGGGACAATGGTCCCCTGGAGGGGAAATCAGCGGAACTTCCAGTATGGCGCATGCTCGCGACTGTGTAAAGAACACCCCAGGTGGCGGGGCTTGTCCCCCGCCCCGGGCCCGCCCCGGCCCCGCCCCGGGCGCCCCGGGCCCGTCGCCTCCGTGGGCATGGAACCCCAGGTCAGCGGGGTGCCGGCGGGACACCGAGCATGCCCGCGGTGGCCAGCGGGGTGCCGGCGGTGGCCGGCGGTCAACCGCGGAGGTCGGTGAGGAGCTCGGCCCGCACCTCGTCGGGCAGTTCGGCCTCCTGGCGGTACTCGGGATGGTCGATCACCAGGACGACGGGCCCGGTGGCGAAACGTTCCACCTGGTCCGGGCTCAGCGAGACACGCACGTAGTGCACCGACGCCGTGACGGTGGGCCGGGTGAGCGCCTCCTCGTGGGCGGCCTCGGGCTCGGCGCGCACCTCCTCGCCCCCGTCGGACGACCCCCCGGTCAGCCGGAGGACGACGGAGCGCTCGATGCCCACGAGCCGGGGCAGCCACCGGCGCAGCAGGTGCTCGCCGGTCAGCTCGATGAACAGCGTCGCCGAGAGCTCCCCGGGCCCGGGGATGAGGGGGTTGTAGACATCGAGCTCCTTCTGGATCTGCTCGTCGGACGCCATGCGCTCGGCCCTCGCCATCTCCTGGACCTGTGACCGCACCGTCTCGCGGTTCTCGAACACGAGCGACACGATCGGCCCCACCGTCACGCGGCGGCGACGCTTGAGCTCGATCACCGCCCGCCGGTAGTCCTCGCGACCGCGCTCATAGGCGCGCAAGTCCTCGATGTCGTCCAGCGTGAGCGTGCGGGGGGTGCCGTCCATGGGGGAACGTCCTTGGTTTCGGTGGAGCGGGTGCCGGTGGAGATCATCGGGCCGGCCCGGACGAACCGGGCCGGCCCGGACGAACCGGGCCGGCCCGATGTGCGGCGGATCGCCGGATGTCGCCGGCGCCTCCGGTCAGGTCAGGGCCTTCAGGCCCTCGGTGAAGCGGCCGGCGTGGCTCTTCTCGGCGCGGGCCAGCGTCTCGAGCCAGTCGGCGATGTCGGCGAAGCCTTCGTCGCGCGCCGTGCGGGCGAAGCCCGGGTACATCTCGGTGTACTCGTAGGTCTCACCCTCGATGGCGGACTTCAGGTTGTCCGCCGTCGGGCCCACCGGCACACCGGTCACCGGGTCCCCGACCTCGCGGAGGAAGTCGAAGTGCCCGAAGGCGTGCCCCGTCTCGCCCTCGGCGACGGAGCGGAACAACGCGGCGACGTCCGGATAGCCCTCGACGTCGGCCTTCTGCGCGAAGTACAGGTACCGGCGGTTCGCCTGGCTCTCACCTGCGAACGCCTCTTTCAGGTTCTTCTCGGTCTGGGATCCCTTCAGTGCGGGCACGGTGCTCCCTTTCTCCTTCATCGGTTCTACTTGTCTGGACAATCGCGGGCCGGGCGCGCTCGGGGGAACCCGGCGCCCCGCCCTCATACGGTGACGGGTGCTTCGCCGCGGCGGCCTGCTCGGCGGCTCCCACGGGCGCGGCACTGGCGGCAGCGCCCTCTGAACACGACCTCGGCCTCGCCCACGTCGAACCCCTCGTCGGCGCCGACGGGCACCGTGACGGCGCTGAAGTCGGCGTGCAGGTCACGCACCTTGCCGCACCCACGGCACACCAGGTGGTGGTGGACGCCGTCCACGTTGGGGTCGAACCTGGTCGTCCCGGTGCCGAGGTCGAGGGCGGCGATCTCACCCATGGCGGCCAGCTCGTGCAGGGTCTGGTAGACGGTCTTGAGCGAGATCGTCTCCATCTCCGCCCTGGCCGCGGCGTGGATCGTCTCGGCGGTGGGATGGCTCACGTCCCCCTGCAGCAGGCGGAAGATGCACTGCCGCTGCGCCGTCACCTTCCGGCCCTGGGCGCGGAAGAGGGCGGTGATCTCGTCGGGGGGGCGCATGGCGTCGCCGACCCTATCACCAACGATTGTTTTTTGACAACCATTGTTGAAATGTCGCGCTGCGGGCACCCGGTTCTCCCACCGTGGCACCCGGAGGTGGCCGCCGCGCCCGTTCACGCCGGGCCCTGACCGAGCGCCTTCTCCCCCCAGTAGCTGGCGGAGCGGTTGCCGTTGTCGTCCGGGACGGGCCGGTGGCCGGACCGCTCGTAGAGGCGTTGGGCGGGGGCTGGCGGGGCCCGGTGTCGAGGCGGACGGCGGGGTGCCCTCGCGCATCGTCGGGGACTCTACGTCCCGCCGTGCCGGCACCCACGCGTCGGTGGGACGCGGCGGGGTGGTCCCGGGCGCGGCTGTGGCAGGCTGGCCCGATGCCGCCGGATCGCGCCTCCTCCCCGTCGGCACACCGCGGGTTCGACCGGGCCGAGGCCCTTCGCCGGCTCGAGGAGGAGACCTTCGACGTCCTCGTGATCGGCGGTGGCATCACCGGCGCCGGTGTCGTCCTCGACGCCGCCGCCCGGGGGTTGCGCGCTGCGCTGGTGGAACGCCACGACTTCGCCTCGGGCACGTCGTCGAAGTCCTCCAAGATGGTGCACGGAGGGCTGCGCTACCTCCAGCAGCGCGACTTCCGGCTCGTCTACGAAGCGCTCCACGAGCGCCAGCGGCTGCTCGAGAACGCACCCCACCTCGTCGCCCCGCTCCCCTTCCTCATCCCGCTGTTCGGGCGCGACGGCATCGTGAACAAGAGCGTCGCCCGGACCTACGCGACCGCCCTGACCCTCTACGACCTCACCGGCGGGTTGCGCATCGGGCGGCGCCACCGGCGCATAGACCGGGCCGAGACCCTGGCGCACCTGCCGACGCTGCGCACGGACCGCCTCGTGGCGGGCTTCTTGTACTACGACGCGCGCGTCGACGACGCGCGGCTCACCCTGGCCGTCGCCCGCACCGCCGCGCTCGACCACGGCGCCGTCGTGGTCAATTACGCCGAGGTGACGGGTCTCGTCACCGACGACGCGGGCGCCGTGCGCGGCGCCCGGGTGCGCCCGGCGGTGCCCGGGACCGGCGCAGCCTCCGGGACCGGCGCGGCGCCGGCGCCGGAGTTCGAGGTGCGGGCCCAGGTGGTCGTCAACGCCACCGGCGTGTGGGCCGACGACCTGCGCGCGCTCGAGGAGCCGTCGCACCCGCACTCGATCCGCCCCGCCAAGGGCATCCACGTCACCGTGTCCCGGTCGAAGCTGCCCGCCGACATCGCCGCGGTCCTGCCGGTGCCCAAGGACCGGCGGTCGGTGTTCGTCGTGCCGTGGGCCGACGGGGACGACGTGTACCTGGGCACGACCGACACCGACTGGGACGGGCCGCTCGACGACCCGGCCTGCCTTCCCGAGGACGTCGACTACGTCCTGGGCGCCGCCAACGGCGTCGTCACGCGCCCGCTCGAGCGCGCCGACGTCACCGCGGTATGGGCGGGGCTCCGCCCGCTGCTGGCGCCGGCCGACGGCCACCGGGTCAGTGCCCGCACGGCCGACCTGTCGAGGCGCCACACCGTGCGCGTGTCACCGCACGGCATGGTCACGGTGACCGGCGGGAAGCTCACCACCTACCGCCGGATGGCGCAGGACACCATGGACGTGGTGGTGCGCCGCCTGGGGCCCGGCGCCCCCGCCGGCGCGCGCCGCTGTCCGACGAAGCACCTGGCGCTGCGCGGCGCCTCGGGTCTCGAGCAGCTGCGCCGGCCGGCGGCGGCGGCCCGGTTCGGGATCGATGAGGACGTCTTCGCCGCCCTCGTGGCCCGCCACGGTGGCGAGGCGCCCGCGGTGCTCGAGCTGGCGTCGGGTCGGCCCGAGCTGCTCGAGCCGCTCGTCCCGGGCCTTCCCCATCTCCGCGTGGAGGCGCTGTGGGCGGCGCGCCACGAGATGGCCATGACCGTGGAGGACGTCCTGGCCCGCCGGACGCGTGCCGTGCTGCGCCGGGCGGTGGCGGCCGCCGAGGCCGCGCCCGGCGTCGCCGAGCTGCTGGCCCCGGAGTGGGGACGTGACCCCGCTGACGCGGCCGTGGATGCGGCCACCTTCGCCGACCGGGCGCGCCGCGACCTCGCCCGGGCCGGGCTCGACCCCGTGCCCACCGTGCCATGACGACCGTGCCCACCGTGCCATGACGACCGTGCCATGAC
>Ga0307372_10007004_pt1 | contig 16299 bp, 14 predicted proteins | sample OX1MG_FD_202533 | JGI IMG/M metagenome (GOLD analysis project Ga0307372, IMG submission 202533) | Soil microbial communities from Risofladan, Vaasa, Finland - OX-1 | ecosystem: Environmental > Terrestrial > Soil > Coastal area > Acid sulfate soil | place: Finland: Risofladan, Vaasa | collected... | reverse complement strand
GAGTACCTGGCCCATTTTTGGACGCATGAGCCGACCCTGATGGCTGCTGTGTCTTCGTCTTTGCTCATGGGTGGGTAATCTCTGCTGAATGGCGCAGTGCAAGTAAACCGCGCCATTCTATCTACATTTTTAGCTTGGTATGAATTTTTTACTGAGCTTACTTACTTCCCTTGAATTATTGCAGAAGAGCAAGGAAAGGTAGCTCTCGTCAAACTATCTTTGCGAAATTGGACGACGAAGAAAGGATGGGTGTTAATGAACGCGAGTATCAAACTCGTTGGTTACGGCGTAGATACGTTTATCTTAAACGTGCGCTATGCTGACAAACAAGGTCAACCCGTCAAGCAAGAGCTTGATGAACAGTTGGCTGCCACACTGGATTACTTACAGAGTGCCGCTCGTTCAGCAGAAACGGCGGTAGCCTCGGATTGGTCGTTCATGGGTGTGCTGTTCTTTGTGGAACCACATGGAGCGGGTAAGCAGTGGCGGTGGTTGCTCACTTCGCGGCTACTCTCGCTGATGGTATCGCGGGGTCGCTTCAATGACCTGATCGCCCAGGTGCGTTTCTCCTCGGAATTTCTCTGGTCGCAGGAATGTACGGGCGATGCGCTCTACCGGGTGCATGATTTTCTGATGGGTGTTTTTGGGGAAAACATCCACCTGCAAGTCTCCGAGATACATTTGTGTGCTGATGTGACGGGCTATGACTTCTCACAGTGCGACTATGAAGCGTTGTTCGTGACACGAGTGCGCAAGAATGAAGCATTATTCGGTGTAGATAGCGTCTCACTGAACTGTCACCGGGTCGCTACCCTTGCATTTAGCAAACACAAGGCTCCGCTCTCCTGTGCCATTTATAACAAGACGTTAGAGATTGCCCAGAAGTCAGGCAAGACATGGTTCTATGACCTGTGGAAGGGTGATGCTATCGGCTCCGTCTGGGATGGTGAATCTGAGGTCTGGCGGGTCGAGTTCCGCTTCAAACGTCAAGCGTTGCATGAGTTCCAGATTGAATGGGCTTACGATGTGCTAGACAATATGAAACGGCTCTGGGACTATGCGGCGGGTCATATCGAGGGTGGCGATGATGGTCTGCCTGATGGCTGGCTGCGCTATGTGCTGCCTTCTGAGGATAGTAACCGCTCCCGTTGGCCGGTGCATCCTGCGTGGGCGGTCGTTCAAAGTGCCTTTTCCGATGAACCGGAAAGTAATCTCGGGCCGCTTGTGCGTAGGCGCATACGAGAACGCAATGTCGAGCGGGGCATTGCTTCCACTATCGGCTACATCTCGACATTGGCGGCGTGGCTCGGCGGTGACTATGCCAGTCCAGATACGGATGTCTCATTAATGCTCCACTGGTTAGCCGATGTGGGGCCTGAGTACCTTGAGTCGAAAAGTCGTGATTTTGTACAGGAAGTGCGGAAGAAACAGAAACGGTACGGCAATATTGGCGATACTTCAAATAATGAAAGTGAGGTGGCTTCATGACGGAACAACTTACCAGTGTCATGAATACTACACATTCTCTAGAGTTACCAACTGATGAGACTGATGAACAGTATCAAGAACGTCTGGTTGTTCAGTGTTTAGAGGAACTGTTCGGGCGAACACAGGTGCCAGTTTCGGTTACTGGTCGGGTGTGGGAAGTTATAGAACGACATGGTGTCTGGGCTGGCTTAGCAGTATCGAAGCTCGTCATAGACGCTTTTGAAGCTGGTAGAAAGTAGGGTACAAAATGAATATTCAAAAGGCTCTTCAAGACTTCATCACGGCTCATGAGGTAGATAATGATAGTCCTCATACTATCAGGAATTACCGCAAGGATTTAGAACTTTTTCTAAGCTGGTTACAGTCAGCACACAAAGTTGTTGACACCGATGATTTACAACTGGTACACCTGCGTGGATGGGTAAGTTACTTGCAAAAAAATCCTTCTAAGCATAGTGAGAAGCTGAGTGATACGACTATCCGTCAATATGCTGTGCATTTGCAAGTGTTTTGCCGGTGGCTAGAACATGAAGCCATTATCGAGAAACCGATAACCACACGGTTTAAGCTGCCGAAAGTGGAACAGAAGTTTATCCCTACGTTTACTCCTGAAGAAGTAAAAAAGCTCTTAGATGTCTGCGATGAAGGCAGCAGGAACAGGCCACGTATTCACAAGGCGTTATCCGCAAGAAACCGCGCAATTGTGAGCATGTTGATTGATACCGGGATACGTCGTCAAGAGTTGGTCAATCTGCGTCTCTGTGATGTTGATCGTGAATTACGGTTGCTCACCATACATCGTAAAGGGAATAAATGGCAACAGGTACCAATTTCACGCGAAGGTTTCAAGCCACTTCATGAATACCTGACAAAGTATCGCCCTCAACTGGCTCGTGTTGCCGGTAAAACAGTAGCGCGAAAAGAAGACGCCGTATTCTTAGCTGACGATGGGGAACAGTTGACTATCGGCGGCGTGTCGAGACTGTTTATCCGGCTGCAACGTCGTTCAGGGATACAGGGGAAACGGGTATCGCCTCACAACTGCCGTCGTTACATGGCGACAACACAGTTAGCGATGGGTAGAAGTCCGCTCGATGTCCAGCGACAGATGGGTCATACCACGCTACAGATGACGAACCGCTATGCTTCGCTCACTATCGAGCAGCTTCAACGGTCGCATGAGGAATATTCTCCCTTGCGTGCAAAGCAGACCTTTGATGATAAAGGGTCTGCTGGTACAGGATATTGGGATGAGTAGGTAATTTCCCTGATTTATAAGGCGGGGTTAGCTTTTGGCATATGCTACTCCGCTTTTTCTGGCACTACTATTCTTTGGCTAGTTCTATAGGCCAAAACCTTGTCGCGGCGATAGCACCGGATAATTGCTCTACGTTTACATATGGTTCGTTCTTTGATGTTAGGTATACTCTCCATTTACTGATTGGTAAGTTAATTACTCCAGAAGTTCCTCCCTCTCTTATTGGTCGAGGACGTATTGGTTGTACACGACAATCGCTTGCTTTTACGTCCCATCCAAATTGCTTTGCAAAGCCTATAGCAGCCTCTTTTATATCTTCTTCGGTAATTCCGTCAAACACTTTCACATTTTCCTCCAGATACTTGAAAAAAATTCTGTTGTATGTTCCAATAGAAACATTGTAACACGGTTCTGTTAAAGGTCAAAATAGGTCAAATTACTTGACCTAAAAGTAATGTGGCCTAGTGCCTTGAAGTGGCTCTACAGGCCGATTGATAGCGGCATTAGACTATATTAATAATGATAATCATTCTCACAAGAACTATGGATAGTGTAGCATGTGGGAAGAGGAGGTGTCAAGGCTTGGAGAGCGGTGGCAGATTATTTTCTTCGCTCGATTTACGCTTCATTATTTCACTTCACCCGCAAAGATACAAGGAAAATATACCCCGACTTATCCACATTTAGAACACTTGTACACATAGTTATCCACATTTATCAATATTGAGAGGCAAGACAAAGCGACTGGCACCGGGTGCCAGTCGCTTTGTCTTGCCTCTCAATATCTTTTATTGCACTTTTGACCTCGTGAGATACGTGTTAATCCCGTAGAGGGTTATTGATGCGGCGGCGACTCTCGAAAGCTCGCCGATACCATGTGAGGGCTTCGCGCTCTTCGCCACGTTCTTCCAGCATTTGGGCGTAAAGCGCGGATTGCTCAGATAACTCATCGGGGATGTTCAAGCGTTCCAGCATATCTAGCCCTTCGATAAAGTGCGTGTCACTGAGGTCATATTGCGAACGAGCATAGGTGATGCGACCCAGTAGCAATAGTGCCTCGACCGCGATAATGGTATCGCCTGCCGACAATGCCTGTTCGCGAGCCTTCTGAACACATCCTTCAGCCTGATCCAACTGTTTGTGCAATAAATACCATTCACCCATACGCGCCGCCAGGCTTGCCTGCGAGAGCGTATCCTGTAAAACGCTCTCCTGCTGAAGAGCCTCTTCCAGGTATGTGCGAGCCTCTTCCTGATTTTTTTTCATAATAGCACGGCCAAGATTATGATAGATCTCGCTTTTCAACGGCATAATATTTTGTCGCTGCAAGTGTAAACATTTGTAGGCATAAATTGTCGCGAGCAGGTATTCTTGCATATCAGCATAATGAGTACAAATATCCTGGTACACCTTCTGGAGATACGTTACATTGCTCAATTCTTCGGCGATAGCAATAGCCCGTTCAAACTTCTCGATAGCTGTTTCGATCTGCTCCAGATAGACATACTCTTGTCCTAACAGGTTATACACCTGCGATTGAAGAAATGGATCGTGTGGCAGGGCATTTTCCATCTCTGCGAGACAGCGTTCATACGCCTGCTGTGCTTGCTCGTGGTTGGGCATTGCGGTATACACTTGCCCCAGAAGAGGTAATGCGTGCAATAAGATGGGTGTTTGCTGCTGCTCTTTTGCCTGTTTTTCAACATCTAAAAGGAGTTGCTCTGACCTCGGTAGGTCGTCCATAAGCAAGTAAGCCCAGCCAAGCAACAGGCGTTGCCGGAGTTGCTGCTGCGGTTTGAGGCCCTTGTGAGGGAGGCGCTGGAGACGATGAATAGTCTGTTGCGCATTGCCGTGCAGAATGGCAATTTGTCCCTCTATCAACACCAGATCAATTTCATCCCCATCCCGTGACGGCGAGTGCGATGGCACGCCATTATCAGACTGCGAACGGTCTGGCAACAACTGAGTGGAATTGAGGTCAAGACGCCGTGCCAGAATTTCCAGGGCCCGCAGTGATGGATGTATTTGTCCGCGCTCAATAGCAGAAATATAGCTGACAGAAAAATCGGGAGCGGCAAGTTGACTCTGAGTATAACGTCGTGCGAGACGAGCGGCCCGTATTTTTGCCCCCACAGATTGGCCCATCTGGCTATGCGATAAATCCGGCGACATAGTAGCCTCCTCAAAAAAACAAAATATAAAATGTAGTTAGTCAACAAATAGGTAAAATTCAACGTTATGCATATTGTAAAATATCTCCCAGTTTCTGTCAATATACCTATATGATAAATGATACAATCATGCTTTTACAGTTCTTACCTTGCGTTACAAATACAGTTCTACTCATGTCATGTGCCTGGCAGCAATTGCTGCCAGGCACATGACATGAGTAGAACCCTTTGCTTTACACTAGCCGCCAGACCTGTACGGTTTTGTCTACGCTGGCTGATGCTATGCGCGTTCCTTCTGGAGACCATGCGACGCCGTTGACATAGCCAGTGTGGCCGGAGTAGATGCAGAGTGTACTTCTGGTGAGCGCGTCCCACACCTGCACGGTTTTATCATTGCTGCCAGTCGCGATACGGCGGCTATCAAACGACCACGCCACCGCATTAAAAGCGGAGGAGCGATGGCGGTAGATGAAAGTTAATTTGCCGGAGGCGGCGTCCCACACCTGCATGGATTTATCTTTGCCCACGGATGCTATGCGCCGACCATCGGGCGACCATGCGATGGCATTGATACAGCCAGAGTGACCACGATACGCGAAACTGCCCCGGTTGGAGAACAGGAACGAGGTGAGGAAATTGCCTTTCGTATCTTTCGCCAGTTCCCACACCTGCGCCACTTTATCGTTGCCGCCAGTCGCCAGGCGCTTCCCATCGGGCGACCATGCCACGGCGAAAACGTAATCGCTATGCCCGCGATAGGTAAAAAGGTTTCGTCCGGTGGCAACATCCCACACCTGCACGGTTTTGTCGGCGCTGGCTGATGCTATGCGCATGCCGTCGGGCGACCATGCCAGCCCCAGCACATGATCGGTATGCCCACCATAGATGAGCATTGAGCCGCCGGTCGAGGCATTCCAGATATGCACGGTGCGGTCGTCTCCCCCGGATGCCACCCGTGTACCATCGGGCGACCACGCCACGGTCTGCACGCGGTCGGAATGGCCCTGATAGGTCTGGATGAGATTACCGTTGGCGGCATTCCAGACACGCACGGACTTATCAAAGCTGCCGGAGACGATGCGCGTACCATTGCGCGACCATGCCACGGCTGTAGCGCGGCTACAATGGCCTGTACAGCTAAAAAGCAAGTTGACCGGCTTTGACGGCTGTGGCTTTTGTACTTTTGGGCGCTTGCTAGCGGGTTTGGCCGTGTTGGCTTGCGGCTGCGTCGTGCGCACAATTGGCGGCATCGTTGGTGAAGGTCGGTAGCCCGGCGGAAGTGTGGTGTGCAATGGATTGGTCTGCGCATTGCTATACAGCGCGGCGATACGCTGCAACGACTGCATAACGCTGGCAACACTGGCAGGTCGCTTACTGGCATCTATTTCCAGCATCTGCATAATCAGCGTTTCCAAACTGGCAAGCGCGGGCGTGTTGTGCAAATGGAGTGGCGCAAAGTGAAACGGCGAATCCGCGGGGTCGTTGCCGGAGAGCATTTCGTGCAATGTTGCGCCGAGACTGTAGATATCGGCACGTTGCGTGGTCTGCGCCTTACCATACTGCTCCGGCGCGGCATAGCCAGTCGAGCCGAGCGCGGCGGTATCTTTGCTCTGTCCCGGCTTGAAGTGACGTGCGATGCCAAAATCTATCAAGTAAATATGTCCATCGCGCTCCCCCTGCCCGCGAGCAATTTGAGCAAGCATAACATTCGCGGGTTTGAGGTCGCGAAAGATAATCGGCGGCAGACGATTGTGCAGATAGTCCAGTACCGAGCAGAGTTGTACGCCAATGTGCAGCACTCTTTCCACCGGCAATTTGCCGCCAACTTTGACCAGCGTCTCTTCCAACGTCTCGCCCTCGATGAAATCCATCACCAGATACCATCTGCCCGTATCGCTGAATTGTTCATAGATACGCGGCAAGTTGGGATGCGTCAGGTTTGCCAGTAAAAGCGCCTCGCGTTTGAAAGCATCGGTGGCCTCAGCCAACTCTTGCGGACTGAGATTGCTCTGGCTCATCTCTTTAACTGCCAGCACGCGATTGCCGAATTGCATATCCGCCGCCTTGTAGACCGCGCCAAAACCACCCTTGCCGACCATCGCCAGAACACGATAGCGCTGTTTGATCACATGCTGCTGCGTTAACAGTCCTGTCAGAGTCCTGCTCGTTGTTCCCGTAGTGGCACCTTGCAATCGTTTGCCACAGGTTGCACAAAACGTCGCCCGCGGGCGATTCGCCGAGCCGCATATATCACAAAAAATTGTTGGTATCATACTGCTTATTTCTTTAACATGTTGTTATAAACGGAAATAGGTCTATTCAGCTCTCCATACTTGCACTACCTTTTGAATAACGGCAGCATCGTAGCATCGAATGCGAACATTTGTCAAGGTTGTGAAGGTTTCCAAAGCTGCACAATTCCATCATCGCTGTCAGAGGCGATCAATTATTGTGGATACGTTTCATGCGCATGGGCAGGTTATGGCGGCGGCGGCGGTGAATAGCGTGTCAGGTAGAAGAAATCGCGCTGGTTTCCATAGAGATATTCGGTGCCAGTGCCCTGCATCGCGGGATTCAGTCGGGCAATATTGTACGCGCCGCCGGAGTTGCGTGAATAGAGAAAGGCACGCACCCCGTAGGGGTTGATATCGGTCTGCATTGCCATCACCGCCCCGGCAGCCTTCATCGCCTGACCAAGTGTGAGCGCGGTCAAATAGTCTCCGGCAGCATAGATGAGCGTTCCAGCAGCGGTAATGCCGAGGCCGGAACGCCAGGTATAGGCGCTGTTCAAAATGGTACCACCCCACGCGGAACCATCGGAAGTGAGCGGGTTGATGACGCCGTTATTAATCAGCAGCGCGGCATTCTGCCGCCACGCCACGAGGTCATGATTCGTGCTGGTGAAGCGTGGATCGGTACCCCAGGCACCGAGTATAATCTTGCCTTCTTTTGTGACGGCAATGGTGGCGATGCCATTTTGTGGCGGCACGTAGACCACACCGTTCGTCATCATGCCGTATTGTCCGTCAGCGTATTTAAACCCACCGTTGAAAGCGGCAAGCAATGCATTGCCCTGCTGGTCTGCGCTGGGAATGACGCCAGGGCCAGCATGGTTGAGAGGGCCACCCGGTTCGACGGTCCCGGCAACCATATGCAGGTTGATGAAGCGCGTATCGAATTGCAGCATGGTCACAATCGCATACGGGTGCGACGGATCTGGCCGGATAAAAGCTTTCGCATCGAGCGGCAAGTAGTTGTAGGGCGCGGGCGCTTGCTCCTGCGGATACCATATTCCTTCACCTGCAATGGAAGGCGAAACCATTAGCGTTATGGGCGTTAATGGCATCGGTTTGAGCGTTGACCACGTGGGCGGCGGTACCGGAGTCGGGGGCAACGTTCCCACCGACCAGGGTGCATTCACATGCTGCCCACCCAGTTGATATTGAATATTGTGCGAGGTATCGGAAAGACCGAGATACCACGACTCCACCTGCGCCGTAATCGTCGGCCCCAGCACGGCTCGCATGGTATCTGCCAACCACGCTCCCCCTGCACCATTGCCCTGGCTGAAAAACACAACCACGATAATGGTGAGAAGACTGACCACAATCAACAGGCGACGTAAACGCTTATGACGCGATTTCTTGCCCTTCTGTTGCCTGCGTTTCTCACGGTGCCAAAAGTTGAGAGACAGTTTCTCTTCTGTTCTCTTCTCTGGTAACTGTTGCGATTGTGGCTGTACAATAACCGGCGCAGACACAGGCAAAAGCGACCGTTGTCGTGGTTCCAGCACTATTCGTCCGCTCTGAGCGGCCTGTGCGAATGGAGGTGACGAGGGCTTTCCAGATGGTACAACGGGGCTAATGAATTGTTTCTTAACGGGTAATTGCGAGGCTGGTGCAATCGGCGCTAGCGGGGATCGTGGTTGCTGGTTAGAGATTGCCGGGCGAATAAATTGCCGCTTCCCGTTCAATAAAAGCGGTGGCATTGCTGGTGACATACTTTCATACACTTGCGTTTGCGCGGCATCGGTGTGTTCTGACGTATCCTCATCAGAAACGGGGTTTTTGAAAACCGTCATGTACACACCTTTCTACTTTATGCTCATACAGCCCGGTAACGAATACCAGGTGCCAGAATTCGTTATTGATAAGCGCGTGAGCCAGGAGTATTCTAGCCTGCAAAATCCAGAGCAAAACCCGCCTGAACGAAATACTATGCCACAAAGATGAAAAGAACGTTAAATTTGCCGACACCCCAGCTTACTTTTTCATTTCTAATCTGCAACAATTCATACACCCTTCATTACTCAACAATAACGTACTGGTAATAAGCAAGTAACCATTGTCCCTTTCATCCTACTCATCCTTCAACACGGCGGCAAAATATGAGTCGGAATATCAGTAGCATACGAATTTGCGGTACCTCTGGTAAACTTGTCGGCTTACATGTAAATTTTGTGTGATAGAGTGTTATAATACAGGTGGCTACACATTGCTCTAATGCTTTTAGATGAGGGGGTTGCTGGTTCTATGGCGAAAAAGATACTCATAATGGATGACGACCCGACAATTGCCGACTTGCTGACAGAAGCACTGGCAGACGAGGGCTACGAAACGTATATGACGACGCAGAGCCTGCGTTTCTATGACGCGCTGCGTGAACACCAACCCGATTTGATCCTGCTCGACTTGATGATGCCCTACCTCGATGGACGCGACGAGTTGCGCTTGATGGAGATGGGGGCTGAGCGCCAGATACCAGTGATTATCGTCACAGCGTATCCGGGTGCTGGCAACGAGGCAGAGGATTTTCGCAAGCTGGGCGTCGTTGAAATCGTTTATAAACCGTTCGATCTGGAAAAATTGCTTGAACTGGTGCGAACGACGATTGGCGCACCAGAAGGAAATACGCCATGAATAGACCCGTGCGCGTGGCTTTGGACGCGATGGGTGGCGACAATGCGCCTGGAGAGATTGTCGCGGGTGCCGTCCAGGCCGCACGTGCCTATGGCTTCGGTGTCTATCTCGTGGGGCGCGAGGACGCTATTTCAGCGGAACTCGCGAAACACGACACCCAGGGACTCGACTTACCCATTATTCATACTGATGAAGCCATTGAAATGGACGAACATCCAGCGAATGCCGTGCGACGTAAGAAAAACGCCTCGATGACGCTGGCCCTGCAACAGGTGCGCGATGGGCAAGCGCTGGGCGCGGTCTCCGCCGGCAATAGCGGAGCGATGATGGCTGCCTCATTGTTCACGCTTAAACGCATCGCGGGAGTCGAACGTCCTGCTCTGGGCGGCGTCCTCCCCTCGAAAAATGGTACCTGCCTCGTCATTGATCTGGGAGCCAATACCGACTGCAAGCCGGAATACCTGCAACAATTCGCGCTCATGGGTTCTATTTATATGGAGCGCATCTTCGCTATTTCCTCGCCTCGCGTCGGTCTACTCGCCAACGGCGAAGAAGAGAGCAAAGGCAACCAGCTCGTAATCGAAACGCACGCCCTGCTCAAAAGCAACGCGCAAACGCTCGGCCTCAACTTCATCGGCAATGTCGAGGGACGCGATATTCCGGCAGGCAATGCCGATGTCGTAGTCTGTGATGGCTTTGTTGGCAATGTTGTCTTGAAGCTTAGCGAGGGCCTGGCGGAGACACTTTTAGCTATGCTGCGTGCGGAAATGACCAGCTCGTTGCCGCGCAAACTGGCCGCCGCCGTCCTGCGCCCAGGACTGCGCAAAATAGGCCGACGGCTGGACTACGCGGAATACGGCGGCGTCCCACTCTTAGGCGTCAACGGCTCCGCCATCATCTCGCACGGGCGCTCCAACGCGAAAGCCATTAAAAACGCTCTGCGCGTAGCACGCCAAACGGCTGAAACAGGCGTCGCGGCAGCCATCGCCGAAGGCCTAGCAAAACTGAGCAGCAGCGAAGAGACCTCTCAGGTATAGCAACGTAAACAAAACGTGCGCAATTTCACACAGCGCACGTTCAATCTTCCTGCTATACCTTACTCCGTGGCATTCTTGCGACGCCGTTTGGCAGACCCACCCATCTTGCCGATGCGGCTGTAGAAATCAGGGTCATGCCGCTCCTTTGTGGAGTTGCCGCCTTTTTTGCCCATCTCAGCAAAATGGTCGGTACCATATTTACTAACATTGGCTTTACCGCCCTTTTGCGCGATGGTGCGGTAATACTCACTGCCGCGCTTCTCTTTCAGCACGGTGCCGCCCATTTTACCGATACGCCGGTAATAATCCTCGCCATACTTATCACGAACAGTGCTGCCACCACGCCGACCCGCCTCTTCAGTGGTCAAGGGCTTCTGCCTGTCCTCGCCTTCTTCGGACGCCATTGTAAACCTCTTTTCCCAGACGAAAAATACCCTGGATTGAAAATAGAATAAGTTCTTCGGCCATGGTCAAAGTATAACGGAAAAGCTCAACTTTTGTCAATAAAGAGTAAGGCAGATAAAACACAACAGCCAGTCATGGGCTTGCAAGCTCATGACTGGCTGTTGTGTTTTATCTGCCTTACTCTAACTTCAAATCGCCAGTGCGTACGATACGAGAAGGGCGTTTCGCGGAACGTTTAAAATGCGGATTTTTACGCGCCATGCGATACTGCAATTTGCGCTGCCTGGCCTCAATAAACTCATTGGATAGACGACGATAGAGGGATTCCCACTTTTCTATCACCTTGAGACGGTCATGTGCGGCGATAATCGCCAGACTTTTAGCTCCCATCTGCTTGCACAATGCCGGGTCAGCCAGCATTGTATCCAGAAGACGCGCCAACTCATCACTATTGCCCGGTGGGAAAAGATAGCCGTTTTCACCAGTATGCACCAGTTCAGGCAAGGCATAGGAGTCGGCGGCAATCACTGGCAAGCCACAGGCCATTGCTTCCATTGTCGCGAGACTTTGTAAATCGGCTTCAGATGCGATCACAAACAGGTTTGCCGAGCGGCGCAGTGCCAGCAAGTCGTCATCATTCACGAAACCCAGGAATGATATGCGGTCGCCTATATGCAATCGTTCCACCTGTTCGCGCAACTCGGCCTCGGCAGGCCCAGAACCAGCAAGAGCAATATGTGCAGCAAGATGCATTTTCGCAACAGCGTCGAGCAGAATGTTGATGCGCTTCTCTTCGCTCAAACGATTGACATGCAGCACAATGGGACGATCCAGCGGCAGATTGTACCGTTGCAACATCTCTACGCTACGCTCACCAGGCGAAAACTGTTTCAGGTCTATGCCGTTGGAGATAACGCCGGCAGGCGCACGCAGTCCATGTTCATACAGCAAGTCCAACGCTGTTTTCGTCGGCGCTGTAACGTACTCACAGCGATTACAAAAACTGACAAGATAGCTGTAGGTAATGTTGTTAAAAGGTTTGCCAAATAGCGGGTCAACGGAGAGCGCACGACTCATGTTGATAGGCAGGTAATGGTTGGTAGCAATGACGGGTTTGCGCAATCCACCCGCCAGTATCTGCGCGATATTGCCCAGCACAATCGGCGAATGAATATGGATGATATCGGGGTCGCTCCTCTTTAAGAGGTTGCGCATCGGCATGAAAGGCAAGAACGGAATACGCAGCCCCTCGTAGGTAGGCCACTCGAAAGATGAATAGCGATAGACGCGCACCTTTTGCTCAAGGCTATGCATATCATGCGGCCCCTGGCTGGGTGCAGCCACCCAGACCAGGTGTCCACGATTAACAAAATCCACAGCAAGCCCATGCACCACGGCTGGTACTCCGCCGACCATCGGTGGATATTGATCGGTGACAAGCATGATGCGCATAGCTGTCGTTCGCTTCCCTTCACCCCTGTCGGGGCCGATTATGCACAAGAACGAATTATACGAGTAATCACAAAACCTGTCGGGGCCGATTTATCGCGCCCACCGCCGATTTATCGGCCTCGCCCCCTACTACCGATTATGCACATGTTGCCCGCATTGCCGATAAATCAGCGATGGGCGTGATAATGCACATTGAACAATTAATCCGAGAATAAATGTCGAGTCCCCTTATTCCATATTCCCAGTTTATTTCTTCAATGTGCATAATCGCCCCCGGCATGGGTTAACCACGGTGTTATGCTTCGGTATTCGCGCCAGCACTGCCGGCATTTTCAGTGGCGGCCTCAGCAGTTGCAGCTCCCTCAGCTTCCTCGGCTTTCTCGGCGCGAGTGGCGGCAATTTTTGCCACACCTTCGTTGGCATCAGTATTCAATGTGAAACCCTCAGGCAATTTCACATCCCCGGCGTGCAGAATGGAATCAATCTCGGTCAGGGACGAGATATCCACTTCGATAAATTCGGGCAAGTCGCTTGCCATACCCTCAACCTCGATAGTGTCCAGCAGGTGCAACAGGACACCACCTTCATTTTTCACGCCCGGTGCCTCCCCTACGAAGTGCAACGCAACCTTGACGGAGAGACGCTCGTTCATGCTGACACGGAAGAAGTCTATATGAATAGGTTTGCCGGAACGCGGGTCGTGCTGTACGTGGCGAATCAGAGCGGTCTGTACCGCACCATCGCCGGACTGACGCAAATTGATCAGGCCAGTTGCAGCATGTAAACGCAATATACGCTCAAATTCACGTACTTCTATCTGGATTGCCTGTGAATTCTCGTGGTGTCCGTAAATATTTGCGGGCAATAAGCCAACTTTACGCAAGTTTTTGGCGGCTTTCCCTGTCGCCTCACGAGGAGTTACTACTATTTCAACTTTTTCTGCCATTTGATGCTTCTTTCTATACCATTTTTGTATAAACGTTTTACACCCGTCGGGTGTTCGTTTCTGTTCACAATAATTTACACCCGTTGTCGGCGTTGCGCTTGGAAAAACACTTGCAGAGCGGCCACATCCAGCGTATTCAGCACATCGCTGGCCTGCAACCATCCCTTGCGTGCAATACCTATACCATACCGCATTACGTCCAATCCAGCAAGAGAGTGGGCATCTGGATTTATGGGTATTTTGATACCTTTGTCTCGCGCACGACGTACAAAGTGCCAGTCCAGGTCAAGCCGCGAAGGGTGCGCGTTGATTTCGATACAAACGTCGTTTGCCGCCGCCGCATCAATGATCGCCTCCACATCTAGCTCGTAACCAGAGCGTTCGAGCAGGATACGTCCCGTGGGATGCCCGATAATGCTGACATACGGATTGGCGATGGCGCGTAACATACGCTGCGTTTGCTCCTCCGGCGTGAGCTTGAAATTGCTGTGAATCGAGGCAACCACAAAATCCAGCCGCGCCAGCACGTCATCCGCGTAATCGAGTGTGCCATCCCGCAGAATATCACATTCCGAGCCTTTCAGAATGTGCAGGCGACCGGCAAACTCTTCGTTCAAGCGATCAATCTCATCGCTCTGACGGCGCAAATCGTCCTCACTCAGGCCACCGGCATACGCAGCGGCTTTGCTATGGTCGGAGATGCCGAGATAGCTATAGCCGCGTTCGATACAGCCTTGCGCCATTTCGCGCACAGTGTTGTGTCCATCGCTCCAGGTTGAATGAGCGTGCAAGATGCCGCGTATATCACTGGCCGTCACCAACACTGGAAGTTTGTGCTGTACAGCAGCCTCAATCTCGCCCATATCTTCGCGCAACTCCGGCTCGATATAATCCATACCGAGGGCCGCGTACATATCGGCCTCCGTCTTGCAGGGAATCAGTTCGAGGTCCGGTTCTTTACCGCGAAACAAGCCATAATCGTTGATAGTCATATTCATAGCCAGAGCGCGGCGACGCAACGCGATATGATGCTCCTTTGAACCACTGAAATGATGTAGTGTATAAGGAAACTGGCTATCATTGACGACACGCAGGTCCATTGCGATGCCGCTTATCAACACCACGCTGGATTTCGTCTCACCTTTACCGGTAATGGCCTCAACAGAAGGCTGGCTGGTAAAAAAATCCATGATGTTGCGCCGTACATCGTCGCCCGCCGAGTCGGCGACGCTTGCTACCATGTCAATATCTTTGACCGTCTCACGTTTGCGCCGAATGCTACCTGCGACCTGCAAACGTACAATCTCTGGCAATGTGGCAAGTGCCTGGCGAATGCGCTCCGCCTCTGCCTCCGCTACCGGGTAAAGGTAACGCCCAGAATGCTGCGCGAGGAAAGCGATGCCCTGCAAAATTTTGTCCTGCGTCTTCTTGCCAAAGCCGGGCAGGCGTGCAACTCTATCATCTCTGCATGCCTCCGCCAACTCATCAATACTTTCCACGTGCAACTGCTCGTAGATGGCATTTATCTTTTTCGGGCCAACGCCAGGGATACGCATCATCGCCAGCTTCACTGCTGGTGTATTAACGCGCAACTCGTCAAGCAAAGCCAGGTGTCCACTATCCACAACCTCTTCAATGCGTTTGAGCATGGTTGCCCCCAACCCTGGCGTTCCCTTGAGCTTACCCTCGTGTGCCAGTTGCTCAATATTGCCATCCAGCGCACTGACCGCACGGGCAGCATTTTCATAGGCACGCACCTCAAAGCTATTGCTCTTCTCTTGCAGTGCCATCAGCGCAGCAACCTCTTCCAGTATACTGGCAACCTGATTTTTATCCATACGTATCCTCGTGGTTTTGCCTGAAAAACATTATACCAAGCGCAAATCAAAAAATTCGGGGGCATGCGTCGTCACCTCAAACGGGTTACGCCCTTTGAGGTCACGATTGAGATAACGTTTGCAGTCAAAGTGGACAAGCAACCAGCAATACCATTCCTGCGTGACAAAAACGGCATCCCAGGGATGCTCATTGTCCATATCTCCTATGTCCAGTACCTTATTACAGACGAAGCAGCGTCCCATACCCGCCTCCACGGCCCGTTCAAACCACCGGTAGACAAACTGGTGAAAATCTTCTATGTTCATCATATCCAGGCAGTTCTCAGGGTAGCCAAACAGCACCGGGTCGGGACACTCCCGAAAGTCTTCATGGAAGCGACTCAACGCCACAATAGGCGCTTTGACCGCGACTTTTATTTCATCGTGTTCCGGGTCATCAGCCGCAATCACCACATCCTGCAACAAAAACCCCTCACGCGCAAACCAGCTCAACAGTTCGTTTCTCATACCTATGTTCTAAAATAAGCGATGTATCCATCTCTTACTGTATCATGCATTGGACAAGGCGTCAAATTATGGCGTCCGTCCATGTTGTAAAATTACCTGGCGACCACAAGGGTCAATACCGGTCACTTAAGAAGCATGCGCGATTCTCGAAGGAGGACGGGCGACCACAAGGGCCAATACATCTCACTTAAGGGCCTCTGAGGTGAGGAGGAAAGCGAGCGGATCGAGCAGAGCGACAAAGTCGAGAAACTGTTCATCAGGCTCAAAGGGTTCAGGAG
>Ga0307372_10007003_pt1 | contig 16300 bp, 15 predicted proteins | sample OX1MG_FD_202533 | JGI IMG/M metagenome (GOLD analysis project Ga0307372, IMG submission 202533) | Soil microbial communities from Risofladan, Vaasa, Finland - OX-1 | ecosystem: Environmental > Terrestrial > Soil > Coastal area > Acid sulfate soil | place: Finland: Risofladan, Vaasa | collected... | reverse complement strand
CCCTGCAAAGCGCTGGAGTCGAGCCAAACATCTGGAAGATCCAAGGCATCGACGAGCGGGCGGGCTGTGAGCGTGCCGCCGCACAAGCGCGCATCGCCGGGCGGGACAACGTCGTCTGCATCGTTCTCGGCCACGGCGCTGACACCGACCAGGTCCGGCAGTGGCTGAAGGTCGCGGCAGACGTCACAGGCTACGCAGGGTTCGCCGCGGGCCGCACGATCTGGCGCGAGCCGCTCGCCGACTACGTCGCTGAACGGACCAACCCCGAGACGGCCCGGGAGCGCATCGCCAAGAACTACCTCGACATGATCGACACCTACGAGACGGCGTCAAAAGAAGGCTCGTCGACGCCCATCTTCGCTCAGCGAGCGGGCCCCGGCGACCAAGGCGCGCCAACAAAAAGCCGAGACACCCGACCATGAGCACATCGACTTTCGCTCGGAAGCTTGAGGAGCGGTGATGGCCGCATCGCCGCTCGGCTCGACGGCGACCAGCGCTCGACCCACCGGCGCAGACGTCCGGCCCACCGGGCAGCGGGTCGTGGTCGTGATCGCCACACCGCTCGCGGACGAACTGGTCGCACTCGTGCGAGCGGTCGACGACCGACTCGAGGTCCTCTTCGAGCCCGACCTGCTGCCACCACCCCGCTTTCCTTGCGACCACCGCGGGATCGACGGCTTCAGGCGCACCGAGGAGCAGGAGCGCCGGTGGCTGGCGATGCTTGGTAGGGCCGAGGTGCTCTTCGGCTTGCCCGGAGACTCTGGGGAGGAGTTGGCGGAGGTTGTACGGGCCAACGCCGGGTTGGCCTGGGTCCAGGCGACGGCCGGTGGGGCTGGCGAGCAGGTCGAGGCTGCAGGCCTCACCGACGAGGAGCTCACTCGAGTGCGCATCACGAGCGCCAGTGGTGTACACGCTCGGCCGCTCGCGGAGTTCGTCATGTTCGGCTTACTCGCGTTCACCAAGGATCTGCCCCGCCTTCTTGCCGACACGAAAGAGCGGCGCTGGGAGCATCGTCCCGTCGCCGAACTCGTGGGTCGCACCGTGCTCGTCGTCGGCCTCGGGTCGATCGGCACCGAGGTGGCACGCCTGGCCAAGGCCTTCGGCATGCACGTCATTGCCGTCAACCGATCTGGCAGCACCGATGTTGACGTCGTGGACGAGGTCCGGCCGACGCGGTTCCTCGGCGATCTGCTCCCAGTCGCCGACGCTGTTGTCCTCACCCTCCCGCTCACCAAAGAGACGAAGGGGTTGATCGACGCCAAGGCGATCAGTCGCATGCGTAGCGGCGCGATCCTGGTCGACGTCGGTCGTGGCGGGGTCGTCGACGAAGCGGCACTTGTTTCGGCACTCGAAGAGCGCCGCCTCGCGGGGGCCGCGCTCGATGTCTTCGCGGTGGAACCGCTGCCACAGGACAGCCCGCTCTGGCGACTACCGAACGTGGTGATCAGCCCGCACACAACCGCTTTGTCGGTGCGCGAGAACGAGCGGATCATTGTCTTGTTCACCGAGAACCTGCGGCGCTATCTCGCCGGCGACGATCTCATCAGCCGCGTCCGACCAACGCTGCTCTATTGACCAGGACGATGCGCAGTGAAATGGCCAAGACAGATCGGAGGTCCGGATGAATCGTACGACGAGCGGCACGACAAGGAGGACGGCGGTGGCGACGAAGCACAAGGTACAGGTTCGGCGGGCCTACGACGCCCGCATCCGCGGCGATGGCTCGAGAGTGCTCGTCGATCGCATCTGGCCGCGCGGGCTGACCAAGGAAAAGGCCGAGCTCAACGAGTGGTGCAAAAAGGTCGCTCCCTCGACGGAGCTGCGCAAGTGGTACAGCCACGACCCGGCACGGTTCGAGGAGTTCACGCGCCGCTACCACGCCGAACTGGAGCAACCGGAGCGATCCGACGCACTTGCTCACCTGCGCAAGCTCGCGAAAGCCCGGACGTTGACCTTGCTCACCGCGACCAAACAGCCAGAGATCAGCGAGGCCGAGGTACTCGCCGAGATGCTCCGTGGCTGACCTCGGTTTTCCAGACGACTCGATGAGGTCTACAGCATGACCCGTGTCCCGGTACCGGTGGATTCCGCCTTAGTCGCGGCACTTGCAGAACGCCGCGAGGAGATTTCGGTCTCGTGAGCACGCTCGGTCTGCCTGACCGGATGAAGGCCTGCCTGTTCGATCTGGACGGCGTGCTCACCCAAACGGCGAAGGTGCATGCGGCCGCGTGGAAGGAGATGTTTGACGCGTTCCTCGAGGCCCGCGCGCAAAAGTGGGGCGAAGCGTTCGTCGCGTTCGACCCGATTGGTGACTACGACGCGTACGTGGACGGCAAACCTCGAGCCGACGGCACGCGTTCGTTCCTTGCTGCCCGCGGCATCGAGCTGCCCGAAGGTGGACCGGATGATCCACCCGGCACTTCGACGATTGCAGGTCTCAGCAACGCGAAGAACGAGATCGTGCTGCGCCGAATCCGCGCCGACGGCGTGCAGGCCTATGCGGGCTCGGTCGCCTACGTCCGGGCCGTCCGGAATGCGGGACTGCGCCGAGCTGTCGTCTCCTCCAGCGCGAACTGCGCCGATGTGCTCCTCGCGGCCGGCATCGAGGACCTGTTCGACGAGCGCGTCGATGGCCTGACGGCGAGACGGGACCATCTCGCGGGAAAGCCCGCGCCGGATATGTTCCTCGCCGCAGCCCGCGGCCTCGGGGTCCGAGCTAAGGACGCAGTGGTCTTTGAGGACGCCCTCGCCGGGGTGGCGGCAGGACACGCCGGGGGCTTCGGCTTCGTGGTCGGGGTAGACAGGGCCGGTCAGGCAAGCGAACTGAAGGCCCACGGCGCAGATGTCGTGGTGAGCGATCTCGCCGAATTGCTCGAGCCTTCATGATCAACCATCCGGCGTTCAGCGTCGAGCCGTGGTGCTTGCGGGCGACCGAGCTCGAACTGGCGGTCCTCGCTCAAACCGAATCGGTCTTCGCTCTCGCCAACGGGCACATCGGCTGGCGCGGGAATCTCGACGAGGGAGAACCGCACGGCTTGCCGGGTTCCTACCTGAACGGGGTGTACGAGCTGCGTCCGTTGCCCTATGCAGAGGCCGGCTACGGCTATCCGGAGTCCGGACAGACCGTGATCAACGTCACCAACGGCAAGCTGATCCGGCTCCTCGTCAACGACGAGCCCTTCGACGTCCGCTATGGCGAGCTCCGTTCCCACGAGCGGAGCCTGGATTTTCGTGCCGGTGTGCTGCACCGGACCGCGGAGTGGGTCTCGCCGGCCGACTGTGCTGTCCGGGTCTCCTCGACCCGGATGGTGTCGTTCGTGCAGCGGTCGATAGCGGCAATCTGCTACGACGTCGAGGCCCTTGACCGCCCGGTGCGCGTCGTCGTGCAGTCCGAGCTCGTCGCGAACGAACAGCTTCCCCCACCCGATGGCGACCCTCGGGTCGCGGCCGTGCTCGAGGCGCCGTTGATCGAGGAAGAGCACGCGGCGAAGGGTGCGCGTGCCGGTCTCGTGCATATGACGCGCCACAGCGGTCTGCGTGTCGCCGCCGTGATGGACCACGTCGTTGAGGGGCCGGCCGGAACCTAGACCCAGTCGGAAAGCTTCCCCCATCTCGCTCGAGTGACGGTGACCGCGTCACTCGAGCGGGGTCAGCGGTTGCGACTTGTCAAGTTCGTCGCCTACGGCTGGTCGGGGTCCCGCTCCCTTCCCGCGGTGCGTGATCAGGCCGACGCCGCACTCGCCGGCGCTCGCCGGATTGGCTGGGAGGGGCTACTCGGTGAGCAACGCTCGTACCTCGACGCATTTTGGGACCGGGCTGACGTGGAACTCGACGGAGACGCCGAGATCCAACAAGCGGTGCGGTTCTCGCTATTTCACGTGCTTCAGGCGGGTGCCCGGGCAGAGGGCAGAGCGATCGCCGCCAAGGGCCTCACCGGCCCCGGCTACGACGGACACTGTTTTTGGGGCACCGAGGCATACGTCCTACCGGTGCTTACCTACGTCGCGCCCGATGCCGTCGCCCACGCGCTGCGCTGGCGCCATTCCACGCTCCCGATGGCCATCGAACGTGCCCGCCTACTGGGCTTTGCCGGTGCGGCGTTCCCGTGGCGGACCATCCACGGCGAAGCGTGCTCGGGCTATTGGCCAGCGGGCATGGCGGCCTTTCACGTCAACGCCGACATTGCCGACGCCGTCATCCGCTATCTCAACGTCACCGACGACGAAGCGTTCGAAAAGAGCACTGGACTTGCACTCCTCGCCGAGACGGCGCGGTTGTGGCGCTCCCTCGGGCACCACGACAGCGAGGGCCGATTTCGGATCGACGGCGTCACCGGACCCGACGAGTACAGCGCGATTGCCGACAACAACATCTACACGAACCTCATGGCCCAGCAGAATCTCGCCGTCGCCGCCGAGGTCGCCGCTCGGCATCCCGAAGCTGCCCGCGAGCTGAATATCGACGAAGAGGAGATGGCGGCTTGGCGCGATGCCGCGAAGGAGATGACCATTCCCTTCGACGACACGCTCGGCGTCCATCCCCAGTCAGAAGGCTTCACCAACCACCAGGTTTGGGACTTCGCTGCGACCGTGGCCGAGCAGTACCCGCTGTTGTTGCACTTTCCCTACTTCGATCTCTACCGCAAGCAGGTGGTCAAACAAGCTGATCTCGTGATGGCCATGCACCGTCGAGGCGACGCGTTCGCCGCCGAGCAGAAGGCTCGCAATTTCTCCTACTACGAAGCCCTCACCGTGCGGGACTCCTCGCTTTCCGCCTGTATCCAAGCGGTGCTCGCTGCCGAGGTCGGGCACTTGCGGCTCGCCTACGACTACCTCGCCGAGGCGGCCCTCATGGATCTCGACGATCTCGAACACAACACGCGCGACGGTCTGCACATGGCCGCTCTTGCCGGCAGCTGGATCGCCGTCGTGGCGGGCCTCGCGGGAACGCGGGACCGGGGCGGCGCGCTGAGTTTTGCCCCACGCCTGCCCGAAGAGCTCTCTCGGCTTGCCTTCAAGATCTCCTTCAGGAAGCGACGTTTGGCAATCGACGTGCGAGCAGGTAGCACCACCTACAACCTGCTCGAGGGCGAGCCGCTTACCTTCGCGCATCACGGGGAGGCGATGACCGCCTTGCTGAACGAGCCGATCGAGTGCCCGATCCCTCCCGCGCACGCTCCGTCGCCGATCCCAACGCAACCAGCAGGACGTGAGCCGGTCCGCCGCCGACCAACGAAAGCTCGGGGCGGCTGATGGCGCGAACCGCGACCCTTCGCTACCGGGCGGTTCGCCGCTGCAAGAAGCTCGCGTCACTAGTTCGCGATCCGGGCGATGAGCTCGTGGCGCGCCGTCTCACCCAGCCGGGATCACGCGATCACTCACCGCGTCTGCCATGCCATGCCCACCTCACGGAAAGGTCACCCATGACCCAAAGCGCAGGACTGCACGAACCCGCAGAAAGACTGTCGTCCGAGACCATCGACCGGCACCGGGCGATCGTCTCGATCCAAGAAGAGCTCGAAGCCGTCGATCGGTACGACCAGCGAGTCGGCGCCGCAACTGAAGGCGAACTCGCGGCGGTCATGGCGCACAACCGCGACGAGGAGAAAGAGCACGCCGCCATGACCCTTGAATGGTTGCGCCGCCATGACCCGGTCTTGGACCGCCACCTCCGGACTTACCTCTTCAGCTCCGCAGCGATCATCGAGCTCGGAGCCGAAGCGGTCTCGAGCGGCAATCTCGCCCCGGCAGAAGCGACCGGTTCGCTCGGCATCGGCAGCTTGAACGGAGCGTCGCGATGAACCATCTCCTGCGTTCGGCGGCCCCGATCAGCGACACCGGATGGCGCGAGCTCGATCGCGAAGCCCAACAACACCTGCTGCCCGCTCTCGCTTCTCGCCGGGTCGTCGACTTCTCCGGGCCACTCGGTTGGGAGCACTCGGCCACCAACCTCGGGCGGGTGTCAGGCATCGATCCTGCCGACGCGTGTCTCCGGGCGAGCCAACGGCGCGTGCTGCCTCTCGCCGAGCTGCGGGCGGACTTCGCGATTTCTCGGGCCGAACTCTGCGACCTTGACCGAGGCGCTGTCGACATCGACCTCGGGGCCCTCCATGCGGCGGCGCAACGGATCGCGCGAGCCGAGAACGTGGCCGTCTTCCACGGCTGGCCAGGCGCCGCCATCGTCGGCATCAGCCACGCGGTAGCGAATTCGGCGATCGCGCTCGGAACCGACTTCGCCGAGTACCCGAAATGCGTGGCACAGGCGGTCGTCGGCTTGCTCTCCGCAGGCGTGAGCGGCCCCTACGGGCTGGTGATCGGACCTGACGGATACACCGGTGTCGTCGAGACAACCGAGGATGGGGGCCTCGTCGTCTTCGACCACCTCCGCGAGATCTTGGGCGGTCCGATCGTGTGGGCTCCCGGCGTTCTCGGCGCACTCGTCCTCAGTCTCCGCGGCGAAGACTTCTTGTTCGAGTCCGGACAGGACTTGTCTCTTGGCTATGACCATCACGACGCAGAAAGCATCCATCTCTACCTGGAGGAGAGCTTCACCTTCCGGGTTGCCACACCGGAGGCCGCAGTGGTCTTAGACCATGACAAGGCTCCGTGACCCTCATCACCGCCTCCGCCGGCTCTCAAGGAAGAGGCCGGAAGCGTGGCGTGTCAAATCTGTGCCGAAGTCAGCAAACGATCGATGGGCGAGCTCGTCGAGTAGGGAACATGACAAATGGTTGAAGAAGCTCACGAAGGCGCTGCGACGATCGTGGTCGGCATCGACGGGTCCTCGTCGTCGAAAGCCGCGCTCGCATGGGCGGCTCGTCAGGCGAAGTTGACTGGAGAGACGCTCCATCTCGTGACGACGTGGGATTACCCCACCGACTACGGGTACGGCTGGGTCAGCGCTTGGCCGGAAAACATTGACTTTGCGAGCGATGCGGCGAAAGGACTACATGACACGATCAAGGAGGTGCTCGGTGACGACGCTGCAATAACGCTCACCGAGACGGTCGCCGAGGGCCATCCAGCACCGATCCTTATTGATTTGACGGAACACGCCGCGCTCATTGTCGTGGGGAGCCGGGGCCATGGTTCGTTTCGAGGCATGCTCCTTGGATCAGTCAGCGCCCACGTGGTGACACATGCTCGCTGTCCCGTCGTCGTTGTGCATGAACGAGTTGACGATTCGAATCCCGCGTAGGTCTGGGTGACAGTCATGGACCAGGCAGCGCGAGGCGCTGTGGAATTTCGCCCTCCGGCCCACTCGCGCCTTTTGTTTCCGCCACGGATACGTCGATCTGCCAATTTGATTGCGGGGCGACATGGCGATTGTCGCTGAGCCCGCCCAAGCCGACGTGCCTCGGGTACAAATCGCCACGCGCACGTTGCGGCGTGACCGTTGGTGGCTACAACCCGCCCTCACCGACGTCGGCCTTCTCGGGTTCGTCATCTACTCGACCTGGGCCGCCTTTCAGAACGCCGACTATTACGCCGCTCCGTACATCTCGCCGTTCTACTCGCCATGCATCTCGAACAACTGTCCGAGTGGAGCGCAAACTTTTCACGCTGGGTTCGCGGTGCCGACGGCCCTGTCGCCGGCGCTGATCGTGCTGATCTTCCCGCTGGGATTTCGTGTGAGCTGTTACTACTACCGCAAGGCCTACTACCGATCGTTTTGGCTGTCGCCGCCCGCGTGTGCAGTGTCTGAGCCGCACCGGAGCTACAGCGGCGAGACCCGGCTCCCGCTGATCCTGCACCGGGCGCACCGTTACTTCTTCTTCTTTGCCATGGTCTTCGCCGCCATCTTGACGTACGACGCCGTTCTTGGCTTCGATTTCAACGGCCACCTCGGTATGCGACTCGGCTCGCTCGTCCTCGTCGTCAACGCCGTTCTGATCTGGGGCTACACCCTCGGCTGTCACTCCTGCCGGCACATCATCGGCGGGCGGTTACGAGCATTCTCCCGGCATCCGCTGCGCTATCGATTTTGGGGTGGGGTGTCGGTTCTCAACGCCAAGCACCTGCAATGGGCATGGGCGAGCCTGATCTGGGTGGCCCTCACCGATGTCTACATTCGGTTGGTCGCGAGCGGCGCCATCACCGATGTGAGGTTCTTCTAGTGGCGAGGCCCGCTCTTGAGAGTTGCAAAACCGTCTCTCCGTCCACATCGTCACTGACGTCGGTCACGTTGAATCAAGCAAGAGAACGTCAGGACGAACCGATCGGCCCATGCGCTTCAGCACCTGAGCTGATCGGTCCGTTGAGAGAACCCCGATGAGCACCACATTGGTCATGAGACTCTGGCGCGGCGACGCGTCCAGCGGCGCGTTGGTCGACTACACCGTGGCAGTCGAGGAGGGTGAGGGCGTTCTCGACGCGGTCTTGAGCGTGCAAGCCGACCAGGCCGGCGACCTCGCGCTTCGATGGAACTGCAAAGCAGGCAAGTGCGGTTCGTGCAGTGCGGAGATCAACGGGTATCCGAAGCTGATGTGCATGACCCGGCTCTCCTCGCTGCCGCCGGGCGAGCCGGTGACGGTGACCCCGCTGCACACCTTCCCGCTCATCAGAGACCTCGTCACCGATGTGTCCGCCAACTATGAGAAGGCCAAGCAGGTTCCACCCTTCAAGCCACGACCACGGGAGGCCGACGGCACCTACCGCATGACCCAGGCGGACGTCGGACGCTCCCAGGAGTTTCGCACCTGCATTGAATGTTGGCTGTGCCAGGACGTCTGTCACGTCATCCGTGACCATGCGGAGAATGAACTGGCCTATTCGGGACCGCGCTTTTTCATCCGCTATGCCGAGCTCGACATGCATCCGCTCGACACGCTCGATCGCAGCCATTACGTCCAGGAAACACAGGGGTTGGGGCTTTGCAACATCACCAAGTGCTGTACCGAAATATGCCCACAGGGCATCAAGATCACCGACAACGCGATCATCCCGCTAAAAGAGCGCGCGGTCGACCTCAACAACGGCCGACTGGCCTGGCTCGGATTGCGGATCCGCCGCAGGCGTAGCGGTGAACTTTGATGACGTCCCGGACGGGCTCAGTGACAGCGATGGCCGCCACCAGAGTTGGACGGCAAGTGCGGTTCCGGTTCCGTCTGGCCGCCGACGGATTGAAATTTGTCGAGGGTGGCAGCAACTCGATTGGAGGTAGCCGGTATGTCCGAAGATGAGCGATTAGCGCGCGAGACTGCGCAGCCACAGGCATCTGGCGCCTCCGGCCAGATCCCGCATGACTTCCGATCCCAGCTGACGCTCGGTGAAGAGGTCGTCGACCCGACCACCTGGGCTGGATCGCTCCCAGCGGCGCAGGGAACCGCTCCCCATGTACGCATCGGCCGCGATAAATGGTTCAACCTGCTGTGGTTGTTGCCGCTTGGCTTCCTCGGACTGATCGTTGCGGTGGCGGCTGCCAAGGGACTGCGTGATATGCCCTCGGTGCAACGGTTCCTCGCGCGCTACCCCGGCACCATCGAGCCAGCTCGCTCACTGCGCAACGAGGGTCTGCCCTTCTGGGTAGGTGTGACGCACTTTTGCAACCTGTTGTTGATGATCTTCATCATCCGCTCAGGCTTGCAAATCCTCGCCGACCATCCGCGCCTGTACTGGACCCGGCACAGCACGCCGGGAAAAGACTGGTTCCGCATCCAAAAGCCAGTGCCCGCCGATCCGCTGTGGACAGCGAAACAGGACTCGATCGGCCTGCCTCGCCAGGTCGGCCTACCGGGGATCCGCCACTCCATCGGGCTCGCCCGCTGGTGGCATCTCGGCACCGACACCTTGTGGCTGTTGAACGGCGTGGTCTTTTACGTCTTGTTATTCGTCACGCCCCAGTGGCGCCGTCTCGTGCCGACGAGCTGGGCGGTCTTTCCGAATGCACTCTCAGTGCTCATCCAGTATCTGTCGTTGCGCTGGCCGACCGACAACGGCTGGGTCGCCTACAACGGCCTGCAGCTGATCACCTACTTCATCACCGTCTTTGTCGCTGCCCCGCTGGCCCTCATCACCGGTCTCGGCATGTCGCCGGCGCTCTCGACGCGCTTCAAGCGGATCAGCAAGGTGCTCAGCATCCAGGTCGCGCGCTCCGTGCACTTCTTCGTGCTGTCGTGGTTCTTGCTGTTCATCGTGATCCACGTCACCTTCGTGTTCACGACGGGTCTGCTCCCGAATTTGAACCACGTCTATGCCGCCCGGGACAACGACAGCTGGGTCGGCTTTTGGGTCTTCTGTGCCTCGATGGTCGTCGTCGTCGTCGCCTGGGTGGCTGCCACCCCGTTCACACTGCGCCACCCCCGAGTCGTCCAGCGGGTCGGCTTCGCGCTCATCGGGCCCGCTCAGCGCCTGTTCGAACATGTAGACGCCTCCCCCGGGGAGTACAGCGAGAAGGACATCTCGCCGTACTTCTGGCACAACGGCCGCTACCCCGACTCCCCGGAGTACAAAGCGTTACAAGCAGGCGAATTTGCCGGATATCGGCTGACCGTCGGTGGACTGGTCGATCACCCTGTCGAGTTGTCCCTCGATGATCTGAAGAAGCTGAGCTTTCATGAGCAGATCACCCAGCACTTCTGTATTCAGGGATGGTCCGGTGTCGCCAAATGGGGAGGCGTGTCGATGTCGACAATTCTCGACCTCGTCATTCCCGATCCGCGAGCGAAATGGGTGGTGTTCTACTCGCTCGGAGAGGGCGCCGACGGCGGCACCTACTACGACGCCCATCCCATTGATCAGATGCGCAGCGAACTCGCTATGCTCGCCTACGACATGAATGGTGAGCCCCTTTCGTTCGGCCACGGTGCACCGCTACGGCTACGCAACGAGATCGAACTCGGCTTCAAACAAGTGAAATGGATCAAAGGAATCGAATTCGTCGTCGAATTCTCCGGTATCGCCAGCGGCTTTGGCGGATACAACCAGGACCACGAGTTCTTTGGCTACCGACAGTCCCTATGAAGGCGGCACATTCCGCAACACCAACACTTCGCGGTGACGTGCCCTCGCATGACAGGGAGCATGGTGGCGACGAAACAAGCGATGAGGAGAACCGATGACGAGCGAAACGACCGAGTACACAATTGGCAGCGAAGTCTCATGCAGCGATGGCGTCTGCGGGGAACTACGACGCGTGGTCGTTGATCCCATCGCCCGCGCGCTCACCCATCTCGTCGTCGAGCCGAGGCATCGGCAAGGGATGGGGCACCTCGTGCCGATCGGTCTCGTCGACTCATCGGCGAAGGAGATCCGGCTGCGGTGCACGACGTCTCAATTCCAAGCGCTCGAGAGCGCCGAAGAGGCGAAGTTCCTGCCGGGAGCGAGCGGACAGTGGGACTACGGGCAAGAAGAGATGCTTTCGTGGCCTTACTACGGATTTGGCATGGGGAACATGACCATGGGAGGCATCGCGAGCGTGGGTGCTGGCGCGCAAACAATCACCTATGACCGAGTGCCTCTTGGCGAAGTGGAGGTGCGCCGCGGCGAGCACGTAGAGGCTACGGACGGAGCAATCGGACGCGTCCAGGGACTGGTCATCGATCCCAGCGATCATCACGTGACTCACGTGCTGCTCGACGAGGGTCACCTGTGGGGACAAAAGAGGGTCGCCATTCCGATCAGCGCGGTGACCGGTGTCAAGGACGGGGTCCGACTCAATATCACGAAGGACGAGGTGCGCGATTTGCCACCGATCGCCCTCGATGACGACGAATGATGGCCCTACGGTCGCGTCGGAATCTAGTAAGTGATTGGGCTGTCACGCTATCGTCCGCTTGGCGTCTTGCTCCCGAACCGGTGCCTGCAGGCAGACACGTCCATCAATCGACGTATCCGGGCAATCGGCCGTACTGCGAGCAAGGATGATCCGGCTGATTGCTGCCATCGATGAGCAACGTGGCCTGGCCGATGCGAAGGGCATTCCCTGGCAAGGCAGAATCCCTACTGATTCGGACTACTTCCGTAACCAAACCACGGATGGCACCATAGTGATGGGCTTTCGTACCTACGAGGAGTTCGAGCATCCTCTCCACGATCGACAAAATTTCGTACTGGCTCGCGCAGGGACACCCCCGCTCCGTCCCGGATTCGGCGCCATTTTAGATCTCGGTCAGTTCTTTTACGTACATGCTCAAAAGACGGTGTGGGTGATCGGCGGCGCCGGATTATTTGCACAAACCATCTCGCGCGCCGAAGAGCTTTACATCACTCAGCTGAATGGTGACTTCCACTGTACGAAGTTTTTGCCCGAATACGGCGACGACTTCTTTCTCGGATCAGGACTCGGTTCGCACCTGGAGAACGGCATTTCGTTTCGCTTCGAGATTTGGCGTCGGAAACACCACTCGTGTGGATCGTCTGACCGGGAGGGTGACCTCTCTGGGGAAGTGCTCGAAGATGCTCCTTCGTGTGCGGCGTCCGCATGAGGCTGAAGGATGGGCAAATACAGAGATGTCGATCAGACGTCGAGCGACGTCCTCAGATCCAGCCGGCATGTGCCGACGATTTGCTGTCTTTAAGCATCCTTAGGGTGCCAGGCGAGATGGGAGCCGTGTGGAGGTATCGGTAGGACCTCCAGTCGTATCAACTCACTTCAACGACGAGGTGGTCGTCTGCGAATTGTCGGCCGAGATGTCGAGCACAAAGGAACAGGGCTACTTCGCCGCCGATACTCGCCTCGCGTCGGGCTATCGGCTAAAGCTCGGTGGCGAGCGCCCGATCCTGCTCAACGGCGCGGCAGTCGGGCATCACTCGGCGCGCTTTGAGTTCACCAATCCTGTGCTTGTCCGCTCCGACGGCAGCCAGCTTCTCGAACACTCCCTCCACCTGCGTCTCGATCGGACCGTCGGCCCAGGCATCCACGAGGACTACGACCTCACCAACCAGGGCCGAGACGACGTCGTACTCGACTTCGAGGTCAGCATCGAATCCGACTTCTCTGACCTCTTTGACGTAAAGGCGCACCGGCGAGTCCGGCGGGGCTCGATCCACAGCACTTGGGACGAGGAGAACCAACGGCTCACCACTCGCTACGCGAATGGCGCGTTCGAGCGCTCGCTTGTCCTCGAGGTGGCGAACAACGACTCTCCGCCTGAGTTCGCCAACGGAGGGATCCTGTTTCGGATCGAGCTCGCCCCGGCGAGCTCGTGGCACTGCTGTTTGTGGTGGATGCCGGTGATCGATGGCACCGAGCGCCGGGTGACGCGTCCCTGTCATCAGCTTCTTGGGGCCGACTCCAATCACGAGGTCGCAAGGCGGCGCTTTGTCGAGCAGGCCACGATCTTTGAGACCTCGAACCCGGGCGTGACCGTGGCGCTGCGCCAGGCGATCGATGACCTCGCCGGCCTGCGCTTACACCATCATGACGACCTCGCCGTGGGCGACCCGAGCAACGACGATCTCAACGCCTGGGTCCCCGCCGCGGGCATCCCCTGGTTTGTCAGCTTGTTCGGCCGCGACGCGCTCACCGTCTCATTCCAGACGTTCGCGATGTCGCCTCGCTTCGCGCTCGGCAGCCTGCGAGCACTCGCTGCCCTGCAGGCAGACTCCTACGACGACCACAGAGACATGCAGCCGGGAAAGGTCGAACACGAGGTGCGTCACGGCGAGCTCGCCGCGCTCCGCCTCATCCCACACACTCCCTATTACGGCTCCCACGATGCGACCACGCTCTATGTGCTCGTGGCGGCACAATCCTGGCGCTGGCACGGAGACCGCCACGCGCTCGACGTCCTTCGACCCCACGTCGAGCGCGCCCTCGCATGGATCGAGCGCGACGGAGATAGCGACGGCGACGGGCTCCAAGAGTACCAGACGCGCTCTCCCGACGGCTACTACAACCAGGGCTGGAAAGATGCCGGGGACGCGATCGTCACGAGCGATGGAGCGCTCGCCAAGCTTCCGATTGCCCTGTGTGAGCACCAGGGCCTCGTCGTCGCTGCGAAGCGAGCCTGGGCCGAGGTCATCGAGACCGCCTACGGCGACCAGCACGTCGCTAAGCGCCTGCGCTCGGAGGCAGGTCGGCTCGCAGGAGCGATCGAAGACCGATTCTGGTGGGAGACTGAAGGCACGTACTACCTCGGCCTTGACGGCGACAAGCGCCCAATCGATTCGGTGTCCTCAAACCCGGCTCATCTCCTGTGGCAACAAGCCATCGACCCCGAAAGGGCCGCAAAAGTCGTGAAGCGCCTCATGGCCGACGATATGTGGAGCGGATGGGGCATCCGCACGTTGTCGAGCGAGCATCTCGCCTACGACCCGCTCTCCTACCAGCGCGGCTCGATCTGGCCACACGACAACGCCATTGCCGCGGCCGGTTTTCGCGCGTACGGATTCGACGAGGAGGCGGCAACGGTGGCAGCCGGCATTTTCGACGCCACTTCAAAGTTCGCCTCCCAGCGCCTCCCGGAGCTCTTTGCCGGGCTGAAACGAGATGCCGGCGCGTTTCCCGTCCAATATCTCGGTGCGAACGTCCCACAGGCATGGTCCTCGGGCGCGGTCGTCCACCTCGTTGCCACGCTCCTCGGCCTGGACGCTTCGGCCCAGGAAGGAGTGCTGCGCCTTTGCCCAGCTCTTCCTGAATGGATGTCGGAGGTGACGCTTCAACAGCTCCGGGTAGGTGACGCCTCGGTCGACCTCTGTGTCACCCGTCGGCCCGACGGTACTCACGGAGTAGAAGTGCTGAGGGGCGGGGAGAGCCTCGAGGTGAGGATCCTAAGCTGACCAGAGCGAAGAGAAGTGCGGAGGGCGGGACGCGCGCATCTGCCCAGAGGAGCCTGACTGTGGAACCTGAACTCGCCGATGAGGGCGGGGAGGTTCATTCTGACACGCTGTGTTCTGCGATCACCCAAACTCTTGGGCGGGGTCCACTCGTTGATCGTTATGTGCAAGCAACGTTCACAAACCCACGATGTCTGACCAAGGAATCTGCGGATAACTCGCGCGTCCCGCTTCGGACATTGCTCGGGCTGCCTCCCCGACAAACTCCAAGAGGCGCTCGACGGCAAGCTGGCGAACCCGATCCGATTGGAAGGTCGCTTCGCCAGGAAGCAGAAGAGGGACTTCCGAGTCTTTCGGAAATCCCCTTGTAGCTGCACTTTCTTTGGTGGCGGGGGCCCGATATCCGCGTTGGCTACTACCGCTCTACCCGCGGTAACACTCGAAGCGATCTTACCGCTCGCCGGTTGAGCGCCAGGTAACAGTGTCAGACCCCTTTGCCCGGATCACACGGCTGGCAGCGGCGTAATTCTTGACAATCTCTTTCACAGCTATTAATCAGTTGCCAGCCGTGCGCTTGGCTCGTCGCCATTTGGTCATTCGAGCCGCTAGCGGCGCGCGACGAAGCAGGCCGCGGGCCTCGGGAAATGACAGGAGGACACCATGGAAAAGGAACGGACTCGTGCGGCATTGCGCCGCTACCGCCTTGCGGCGGTGGGCGTCGCCGTCGCTGGTATCACGACCGCTGGGGTGAGCTGGGGCGTCGCCGCGGCGGGCGCTTCTGGCAATACCAGCGTCATCAACTCCTGTTACAACAACACGAACGGCAACCTTCGTATCGTCGACGCCAGCGCCAACTGTCAGAACCACGAGACCCAGCTGACCTGGAACACGGTCGGGCCCGAGGGGCCACAAGGACCCACCGGGGCAACCGGCGCCACGGGTGCGACCGGCCAACAAGGGCTCGCCGGCACACCGGGCGCGACGGGAGCGACCGGCACACCGGGCGCGACGGGAGCGACCGGCACACCGGGCGCGACGGGAGCGACCGGCACACCGGGCGCGGCGGGAGCGACCGGCACACCGGGCGCGACGGGAGCGGCGGGGCTGCGCGGCGCGACAGGAGCGCAGGGGCTGCCAGGTCCTAGTGACGGATGGAGCAGCGACGGTTACAACGCCCTACATGTTGGGGGTGGAACGGTGATCCCGGCGAACGGCCAGGAGGCTCGCTACTTCAACATCAACGATGTGCCGCCCGGGAGCTACCTGATCTCCGGCATCGCCGAGCTCAGCGGTTCGAACGCGACGGGCCACTGCTTCGCCGAGGGCAACGACGCCAGCAACCCGAGGATTGCGATCTACTACAAGCTGACGGCAGACAGCGCCGTCGAGACCTCTGTCCCGGTTCAGGGAGCGACAACCATCACGAGTCCGAGCAACAACACGATCTCGATCTCGTGTGAGAACGACACGAGCAGCGGTGGCACGGTCACTTTCGACGGAGGTTCGCTGAACATCGTCGCGGTAGGCACACTCCACTAACCGAACTGAGCGTGGTTGCTGGGCGGTGAATGAGGCCTCGAGAG
>Ga0307372_10007000_pt1 | contig 16303 bp, 13 predicted proteins | sample OX1MG_FD_202533 | JGI IMG/M metagenome (GOLD analysis project Ga0307372, IMG submission 202533) | Soil microbial communities from Risofladan, Vaasa, Finland - OX-1 | ecosystem: Environmental > Terrestrial > Soil > Coastal area > Acid sulfate soil | place: Finland: Risofladan, Vaasa | collected... | reverse complement strand
ACCGCCGTCGTGGCAGACCTGTCCCCGGTCGGCGAGCAGTACGTCGACTTGCTCCCGAGGACGACCAGCGGACCCTACCTGACCGACGGCAGCGTGATCAGCGAAGCTGACACCCAGCTCCCGCCACCGGTCACTACCCTGCTCACCAGCCTCGATTCCCTGGCGCATTCGCTGCCGCTGAGCTCGCTGCGCACGGTGCTGCACGAGTTCTCGCTCGGCGTCGGCGGGCAGGCCGGCAACATCCAGGTGCTGCTGGACGACAGTCACGCCTTTCTGCGAACCGCCGCGAACAACGCCAGCCAGGTCGCTGGCCTGGTCCGCGACAGCAAGACGGTCCTCGCCACGCAGATCAACGAGGCCGCGGCACTCAACAACTTCGCGTCGAGCGCGCGGCTGTTCGCCCATCAGCTTGTCCGGTCCGACGCGGACCTGCGCCGGCTGATCGCTGCCGCCCCGCAGGCCGCGACGCAGCTCGATGACCTGCTCGTGGACACCAACCCGGCACTCGCCGAACTGATCGCGAACCTGCTCACGACCTCCGAGCTGGGCAGCAGCCGGATCAGCGCGCTGGACGAACTGCTCTCTGGCGTCCCGGTCGCGCTGGTCGACTTCTCGTCCGCGATCACCGCCAAAGGTCTCAACGTCGGCCTGACCCTCAGCTTCTTCAATCCGCTGCCGTGCACGCTCGGCTACAGCGGCACCATTCACCGCAATGGCCTGGACACCTCGCCAGCGCCGACATTGAATGTCCATGCGCGATGTCTGCGGCCCGCGAGCTCGGGCATCGACGTGCGAGGGTCGGCGCACGCTCCGTCCGGCGGTGGCGTTCCGCCGCCGGCACAGCCCGGCCTGGCGCAGCTACTCGGCCTGAACGGATAGGGATGTCCGGATGAGCATGGAGGCGATGGCGGCCAGTGCCGCCGACCCAGCCAGCGCGGCCGACCCAGACGGCACTGACCGGCGTCCGCCAGAAGCCTCGTCGCCGCCCTCCGCTGGCGCGCTGCTGCTGGCTGCGCGGGTGCTCTTCGCCATCGCGGTCCTGGCGGCCGGCGGGGCGGGCTGGTCCTGGTATGCGGCTGCCACAGCCGGGCCCACGGCGGCGCAGCAGTCGCGTGACACAGTGCTGCAGGCCGCCGAGCAAGCGGTGATCAATGTCAGCAGCCTGGACTACCGCCACCTGGCCGCCGGCATCCGGCTGTGGAAGCAGTCGTCCACCGGCACCTTGCTGACCGGCATCGAAGCAGGCCAGGCAGAGCTGCAGCGCGCTGTGTCGGCGGCCAGGACGGTCACGACAGCCCGGATACTCGACGGCGCGCTGACGACGCTGAACGTCAGGGCAGGCACCGCGACCTTCATCGTCGCCGAGCAGACCACCGTCAGCTCGGCGCAAGGATCGCCCAGCGTCACCCAGTACCGCCTCGAAGGCCAGCTCACCAGGACCGGGTCTGGCTGGAAGCTGAGCAGCCTGCGGGTCGTCCCGACCGGACCAGCGGCCGGCGCGGGAACCACGCCGGGCGGACAGCCATGAGACGTCCGATTACCTTGCTCGTCGCGACGGCGGTACTCGGCGGCTTCGCCGTATGGGCCGCCGGGCATGCGGCGAGCCTGCGAGCCGCCAGCGGTTCCAGCGCGAATACCGCCGTAGTGGACAAGACCGCCACCAGGCAGGTGGCCGGCCAAATCTCCCGTGCGGTCGGCACCATCTTCTCCTACAGCTACGCCGATCCGGCCGCGACCAGGCGGGCAGCTCAGCGGCTGCTGACCGGAACGGCGATCCGGCAGTACGACAGCCTGTTCGCACTAGTGCAGCAGAAAGCGCCGACCGAGCGGCTAGTGCTCACCACCAAGGTTACGAACGTCGGAGTGGAACTCCTGACCGGCGACCGGGCCAGGCTGCTGGTCTTCGTCGACCAGCAGGACCGTTCGGGCGCGGGCCGTGCGGCCTACTCCGGTTCGATGTTCGCCGTCACCGCCGTGCGCAGGCACGGCCGGTGGCTGATCGAGAACATCGACACGTTCACCTGACCAGGATCACCAGTCTCTGGATGACTGGCCTGCCGATCCCGTTCGACGCGGTAACGGTGATCGTGTAGCGGCGGCGCGGCAGCCTCGCGGTGCCGGTGATCCGTGCGGTGCCCGGTCGGCCGGGCGTCAGCCGCAGCCCGCGGGGCAGCCTGCCGCGGAAGGTCAGCCGGGGGGCGGGAATCCCGAAGGCGCGGATGGTGAACGAGACGCGCCGCCCGTGCCTGACCGTCAGCCGGGACGCGGAGACGAAGGCCGGCCGCCGGTCCGGGATGACGTCCAGGGTAAAGACCTCACCGACGCCGCCTGGATTCACCGGGTTGAACGCGATCAGGCCGAAGATGTAGCGACCCGCTGTACCAGGAGCGGGCGTGCCTGACAGCAGGCCGGCCGGGGTGAGGCGCAGGCCCGCGGGCAGCCCGGTGCCGAAGGACAGGTCGAAAGTCGCCGCCGGAATGGCTTTCGCCGTCATCTGGAAGCGGCCGGGAACCCGGACGGCGAAGGTGACGAACGCCGCGGACGTGATTACCGGATCGGTTCCCACGTTCAGCGTGAATGGCTGCGTGTCGGTGCCTACCGAGTTGGTGGCCGTGATCACGACCGGGAACGTCAGCACGTGCGTGCTGACCGGCGGCACCCCGGACAGGACGCCGGTGGCAGAATTCAGGCGCAGCCAGCCCGGAGCCCCGGTCATCGAGTACCGGGCCGGAGGGAAGGCTGAGACCGCCAGCCCGGTGCTGTCCTCGCTGGCGTTGTTACTCGAGAACCATGCCGACGATCGCAGGCCCCCCGGCGCCTGGGGCCCGAGGAAGAGGACCGTACCGCTCGTGCCATCGTTGCCTGCCAGGTAGACCTGGCCGGTGCCCGGGTCTACCGCCACGGACGTGGGGTTCGGCAGCAGGTTGCCGACGATTCCTGTCAGCCGGCCTGGGGTGACGGCCTCGCTGATCTCCGCGATCGCGCCGTTGCTGGTGAAGCTCGCCGCCCAGATCGCCCGGCCCGCCGGATTGGCGGCGATGGCGACCGGGTCGCTCCCGGCCTCGATGGCGTGGGCTAGCACCTGGCCCGTTGCCGCGTCGATCTCGGTCACGGAGTTCGCGCCCTGGTTGGCCACCCAGAGCGTCCGCGCCGTCGGGTCGATCGTGAGAGCCACCGGATTGGCACCGACCGCTATCCCGCCGAGGCCGGCGACCGGCACGCCGTTCTCCGTGAACGCCGAGACCGTGTTCGTGGCATGGTCGGCGACCCAGACGCGGCCCGCTCCCACCGCGATAGCCGAGGCGGTCGCGGCGGTTCGGGTGGCGATGACGCTGAACGAGGCAGGCGCGCTCTCCGGGATCGAGATCAAGATTCCGCTCGCCAGCACGGCGAAGACCTTGCCGGCCTGCTGGTCGGCGGCTATACCGACGATCTCCGAGCCTGCGCTGGCCTTGGTCAGATCGAGCGTCCTGACCGTATTCGACGACTCGATGATCTCGGTGACGCTCTGCGTGCCGCCAGGCCCGGTACCGCTCGACCCGGACCAGATCGTGCCGGAAGCGGGATCGGCGGCAATGCTGTTCACGCCAGCCGGCACGGCCAAACTCGTGACGACGCTCTGGTCAGACTCGTTCATCTCGGTCACCAGGTCCGACGGCCCGCCGGTCTGCGCCGCGGCCCACACCGTGCGCGTCGCGGTGTCGACGCTGATTGCCGCGACGTTGGCCCCGAACGGCGGCGGCGCCGCCGCGCGGACCGGTGCCGGTACCGCCAGCCACAAGGCGGCACAGCAGGCCGGCGCTAGTACGGCCGCTCCCGCACGGGCCAAGTTCAGGCGTTTGCTCTGGCTCACTGGAGGACTCGCCTTTCAGCGCATGACGATCGTCAGGATCTGGGTCACCGGCCGGCCGACCCCGTTGCTCGCGGTGAAGGTGATCGTGTACCTGCCGCGACGGTCAGACCGGGCCGGTACCCCGCTGATGACCGCGGTGCCGGCCGCCGCTACCCTGACCCGCAATCCCATCGGCAGCCTGCCCCGTACTCGCAGCACCGCGACGGGAAACCCGGTGGTGCGCACGGTAAAGCGGCACTGCCTGCCACGATGCGTCGTCACCCGCGTCGCGGTGGTAAACCTGGGCACCTGGTCGATGACCAGAGTGAAGGCCAGCACCGTCCGGTGCAGCGGGTTGACGGCGCCCAGCCGGAGCTGGTGGATGCCGCCGGCGCCGCGGACGGCGGTGCCGGAGAGCACGCCCGCCGCTGAGAGCCTTAGCCCCGCGGGCAGCGCGCCTTTCAGGACGCGGAACGCCGGCGCGGGAACCCCCGTCGCCCGCAGCGCGAACCTTGCTCTCACTCCCACGACGAAGGTCACTCGCGGCCGGGACCGGAAGACGGGGTCCGATCCCAGCCGCAGGGTGAACTTCTGGCTCACCGCGCCCTGCGAGTTCGACGCGGTGACCGTCAGCGGGATGCCGCCCGGGTCCGTGCCCGGTGGCGTGCCGGACAGTACGCCGGTCATCGGGTCCAGGGTGAGCCATCCTGGCGTACCTGGGCTGGTGACCGAGAACGCCGGAGCGGGAAAGCCTGCCGTCGTGAACGTGAACCTGTCCTCGCGGCTGCCGCCGACGGCGAACCATGCCGACGCGGGCGAGGTAAAGGACGGCTTGGCAGGAAGGAACGCGGTGACGACACCGTCGAAGTTGTCGTCATACCCGCCTACGAAGACCTGGCCGTTGCCCGTATCAGCCGCCACGGAGTACGGAAACCTGACCGCGCCGGCGGACAGGGTGCCTGTCACGCTCGCGGTAGCCTCGTCGATCTGGGACATGGTCCCGTCGCCGAAGTTGACCACCCAGACCGTGCCGCTCCCCGGGCTGACCGCGACGCCTACCGGTGCGTGGCCGACCGGAACGGGGCTGCCGACGACGGCCTCCGCCGGCTCGTCGATCTCCTGGACAGTCTTGTCGTCCTGGTTGGCGACCCAGACTGTCCTCGTCACCGGGTCAGCGGCCAGCCCGAACGGACTGCTGCCGACGAAGATCACGGCGATCGTGACACCGGTCTCGGCTAGCTCGCGCACGGTGCTGCTATCGTCGCTGATCCAGATCGTCGCCGACGACGGGTCCACCGTCATGCCCGCCGGGCCGCCCACGATGACCGTCGTGATAATCCGCCATGCGCCAGTGCCCTCGACGACGGAGACAACGACGCCAAGCAAGGTGACGGCGAATGCCTTGCCCGTCGCCGGATCCACGGCAACGGCCGAGATGCCGGAGTTATCCCCGACGGCCGACAGGTCAACGGTGCGGGTGGAACCCGTCGATTCGACGATCTCGGTAAGGATCTGTGACTTGAGCGAGCCCACCCAGACCAGGCCGGCCTTCGCGTCCACGGCGACGGTGTCCACGCCCGCCGGGACCTGGATCTTCCTCAGCACTGCCCGGGTCGTCTCGCTGATCTCCTCGACGTAGTCGGACCTGCCGGCGGTCGTGACCGCGGCCCAGACGGTGTGCGTCGCCGGATCGACCGCGATCGCGGGCACGTTCACGCCGCCCGTGGCGAGCGCCAGACCGGAGGAGGTCACCACGGCGCGGCTGGCCGCGCCAGCGGATACGGGGGACACGAGCGAGAAGGTCAGCGCACCGACGGCAGCGAGCGCGGGCCCGGAGATCAGGACCCGTGCGCGGTGCCGCCGGCGGCGAGCCCGCATGCCGCCGCGCCGTGCGTCGCACTGGTCGTTATCCCTCATCACTGCTCTCCATCACCTGCGGGCTCGGCAGTAGGCCAGGCCGCTCTAGCGCAGCGGAACCGGAACAGGAGGCGGGCAGGTCGCGTCCGGATTGACAGGTATCGCGAGGTTGCATATGCGGCCTTGGGTAATCTTGACGAAGTTCGGGGATCCGGAGATCGACGCGGTGAATATCGGGTTGAGGTCATCGCCTACCCCGCAGCCGCTGAACGGCGGGAATGTGATCGTCCCGGTCAGCGGCCCGCCGAAGTTGACCCGGTAGTAATTTGGCCCGGGCCCGTTCGTCGGATCGAATCCGGCCAGTATTCCGTTTACCGGCCGTGACGTCCCGCAGTGCGGGCCGACGGCCAGCGGCACGCCGTTGACCCTGACGCTTTCAACCTTGATCATCAGGCGTTCACGGATCACCGCCAGGCCGCCCGGCGCGGGAGTTGAGGTCGCGATGGCTGCCAGGTCCCCCGTGCCGATCTGCGAAATCAGCAAGGTCGCCGTGACCGGCACGAAGCCGAACGCCAGCAGGGTCGCGCGGACCGGCGGGAACTGCGGCCTCCCGTGGAAGTCAAGTACCGCGGTCCCGTCTTCCTCGAAAAACGCCTGGCAGAACTTGGCGCTCGTCCCGATATCGAGCTTGGTGAGAGCCGGACCAAGCAGGCTCGCGCCGTGCAGCTTGGTCACGTTACTGAAGCCGACGACGATCGCTTCCGCCGGAACGCCAGGCAGCTTCTCCGTGAGGCACCCTGAGCCGGCGGCGGCCGGCTTGGCGAATGCCTGCTCGACCTGCTGCCTGGCGGCCGGGGACAGGCCGGCGAGCAGCCACGAGGGGGGCCGGAGTGCGGCCTTGCCGCGCTCAGCCGCCAGCAGCCGCTCGAACCGGCTCACCAGCGGCGCCGGGACTCCGGCCAGCAGGCCGGCCAGCGCGGGCGGCAGAACCGATCCAGGGTCCCTGCCGTGCGTCCTGGCGGCGGTCAGCCCCACTTCGGCGGCACGTCCGCCAGGCGCTGCCAGACCGGGGTGCCCTGGCGGTACCGCCGGACCCGCATCCGCGGACCCGAGCACCAGCGCGACCGCCAGCGAACCTGCGGCGGCAACGACGACGCGGCGGACCGGCTGAATCCCCGCCGCCGATATTCGCCTGAGCCGCATCGCTCCGCCTTCCGCGTCACCGGGCCTGCCGCGCCTGCGCTGCCCGCCGCGTATGCCTGCCGCGTATGCCTGCCGCGCCTAGTACTACTCAAGAGTAACAAAAGGGCATATCGGATAGCTATTACTTGTGCTAATTACACAAAAAAACGCCCTAATGACAAGGGCTTCATCGGACAATTCACTCAGCGCCGGCTGGATCTTTGCCGATGCGATAAGGCGGAGTGGACACGCCGGTAATCCGGTAGCGGTGCCATAGATCCGGTTCGGATAGCCGGCATGGAACGGCGCCGTGCCCGGTGTCGATCACGGCGCCGGCGCTACCCGCGGGCAGCGCCGCGCTGAGGTCGTCGTTCCTCGCCACCCGGCCATACCAGTGGTACCGGCCGTCGATCGGCTGGAAGTGTCCGCGCAGCTCGACCTGGACGTCGAATCGCTCGGCGCCGGCAGTCAGCTCCGCCGGGCCGCTGTAGCCGTCGGCGTCCGCGATCATGCCTGATCCGCCCGCCGGACCGTCAGCCGCGGACGGGCGACCGGCAGCGGCTTGTCCGGGTCGACCTCGATCCCGGCCTGGTCGAGGACGCCGGTCAGCGCTGCCCAGATGAGCTGAGTGACGTACTCCACGACGTGCGCCCGGCTCATCGACCGGCGGTGCAGCCACCACTCCCCGGTCGACTGCACCAGCCCGGTGACCCCGTGCGCCCAGGGCTCGGCCGCGCCTGAGTCCAGGCCGAACACCCACAGGTAGTCACTGATCACCGCCGCCAGCGCGCTGGCGATCGTCTCCTTGTCCGGGTGTACGGTGCCGCCGTCGTGCCCGGTCTCGGCGGTACGGCGGCGCGCGATCAGCCAGTACAGGTTGGGGTGCTCGTCGATTACGGCGAAGTAGGCGCCCACCGCGCCGGCGATCCTGTCGAGTACCGGGCCGTTCGAGTGGATCGCGGGCAGCAGTCTGGCCCGCAGGAACTCCGAGCCGCGTGCCGCCAGCGCTTCCACAAGCTCAGCCTTGTCACTGAAGTACCGGTACAGCACCGGCTTGGAGACACCCGCTTCGGCGGCGACCGCGTCAATCAGCAACTCGGGTCCGTCCGCGTCGAGTACCCGCAGCGCGGCGTCCACGAACTGGCGGCGGCGGCCGTCCCTGTGCGCCGTCCAGCGGTCCCTTCGGGCGTCGGAGCCGCGGCTGCCCTTGACAGGTGCGTTCATACGGATAACGCTACCAGGAGTAACTGTTACGAGAAGTCATAGTAACCTTCGAGCCAGAACGAGGTGACCTCCGTGCCCTCGACCGACCGGGAACGCACCGCCGACCGGGAACGCACCGCCGACCGGCTGCTCCGCTCGACGGCCGCGCTCGGCTATGACCCGGAGATAGACATCGACTGGTCGGCACCGCTCGAGCCGGGCATGGCGTACCTGCTCCCGCACCGCTGCTCGCTCTACGGGACGCGACTGTACGAACGGCTCAACCCGGAGCAGCGGATCGAGCTTGGCAAGCACGAGATCGTCAGCGTGGCCTCGGCGGGGATCTTCCTGGAGGGCGTGCTCATGCGCATGCTGGCACGAGTCGCCTACTGGGGCGACCCGGTCAGCCGGCACATCCAGTACGCGCTCGCCGAACTCGGCGAGGAGACCAGGCACACGACGATGTTCGCCCGGATGATCGACCGGCTCGGGACGCCGTGCTACCTGCCGCCCGCCCATATCCGGCGGCTCGGCGCGCTGCTGGCGGCGACCGCGCGCGGACCCGCGCTGTGGGGAGCGATCCTGATCGGCGAGGAGATCGTCGACCGGCTGCAACGCGAGCAGGTGCAGGACGACTCGATCCAGCCCCTGATCCGGATGGTCAGCCGGATCCACATCGTGGAAGAGGCCAGGCATGTCAGCTTTGCCAGAGCCGAACTGATCCGGAGCGTCCGCCGGCTCCCCCTAGCCGCGCTTCCCTACCACCGGATGGTGCTCGCCCGTACTGCTCTGGTCATGTCCAGGATCCTGGTCAGCCCGGATGTCTATGCCTGCGTGGGACTCGACCCGCGCGAGGCCAGGCGCGCCGCGCTGGCGAACCCGTACTACCGGGACACGATCAGGTACGGCGGCGAGAAGGTCGTCGCCTTCCTTGACGACGCGGGCCTGATCGGGCCGCCGGCGACATCGCTGTGGCGCCGGTCGTTCCTGCTCGGCTAGACCAGGCCGGGTGAGTTCCCGCCGGCTCCGGTGACTTTTCGTTGCGAAAAGGGCCGAAGTCCTGCTGGCCAGGGGACCTGCGCCCGTTCCGCGCCGCAGGCCGGCCAGCCAGCATGGCGGGTAGTGACCTGGCGCACCTGGGAGGCGACGTCGTCATGGTAATCCCCGGTCCAGCGCGGGGCGCTGCTGACACCAGACCCGACCTCGTTGCCACGCCATTTCGCGCGAACGCCCAGCCGCCCGCGACTCCGGTCAGGCCAGGTGCCCGTGCCCGGCGCCGGAGCGCTGCCGGCCGGCACGTGCTGACCGCCCTGGCCGCTGTGCTGCTCGCCGTCTCGGCGGGCACCGTGGGCGCCGTGGTCGCGCTGCGGTACCAGGGAACCATGACCGCGATGTCGGCTGCCCCGGCGGTACCGCGGTCCGGCACCAGCCCGGCCCAGCAGATCGCACGGGTCGCCGCGGCGGTGCTCCCGAGCATCGTGTCGATCACCGTCAGCACCCCGGGCTCGACCGGAGAAGGGTCCGGCGTGATCCTGCGCTCCGACGGCACCATCGTGACCAACAACCATGTCATCGAGGCCGCGGCTGGCAACGCTGGCGTCATCAGGGTGCTCTTTGCCAACGGCAAGTCCGCGGCCGCTGTCATCGTCGGGCAGGACGCCGCCGCGGATATCGCCGTGATCCGTGCCCAGGGCGTGTCCGGGCTGACCATAGCCGACCTGGGTTCGGCGGCCAGCCTGCACGTCGGCGATACGGTGCTGGCGATCGGCAGCCCGCTCGGGCTTTCCGGGACGGTTACTTCGGGGATCGTCTCCGCGCTGCACAGGAAGATCACGGTGAGCGCGGGCGACAATCCCGCGCTTGAGGGATCCGGGCAACTGGGCCAGGCGGGCGTCGTGCTCGACGTCATCCAGACGGACACCGCGATCAATCCTGGTAACTCCGGCGGAGCGCTGGTCGACGTGTCCGGGCGGGTGGTCGGGATCACGACCGCGATCGCGTCGGTCGGCGGCGGTTACGTCGGCCAGCAGTCCGGCAGCATCGGCGTGGGATTCGCCGTCCCGGCCGACACCGCCTACCAGATCGCGGTCAGCCTGCTCAAGGAAGGCGCGTCCCGATGAGCGAGCAAGCCGCGGTGCGCACGCAGTCGCTGACGAAGTGGTACGGACGGACACTCGCGCTAGACCGGCTCGACCTCGAGGTACGGGCCGGGGAGGTACTCGGCTTCCTCGGGCCGAACGGCGCGGGGAAGACCACCACGCTGCGGCTCCTGATGGGGTACCTGCGACCGAGCGGCGGCCACGCTGTCGTGCACGGACTCGATGCCTGGCGGGACAGCGTCGCCGTTCATGCCAGCACCGGCTACCTGCCCGGCGACCTGCGGCTGTGGCCGCGGCTGAACGGCAGGCAGGTCATCGGGCAGCAGGGCAGGTTGCGCGGCCTTGACCACGACCCGCGCAGTGCCGACCTGGCCAAGCGGCTCGACCTCGACCTGGACCGGCCGGTCGGTGCGCTGTCCAGGGGCAACCGGCAGAAGGTGGGGGTGCTCCTGGCCCTGCTCGGCGACCCGCGCGTGCTGCTGCTCGACGAGCCCACGAGCGGGCTCGACCCGCTGATCCAGCAGGAGTTCCACCAGGTGCTGCGGGAGCGGGTCGACGCCGGCGCCGCGGTCATGCTCTCCTCGCACGTACTGTCCGAGGTGGAACGAGTCGCGGACCGGGTCGCGATCATCAGGTCCGGACGGCTGCTCATGCTGGAGAGCCTGGCCGAGCTCCGGCAGAAGGCCAGGCACACGGTCGAGGTCCGGTTCGCCGTCCCGCTGCCTCCGGACGACGCGTTCGCCCGCGTGCCCGGAATCACGGACGTGCGGATGGACGCGGGCGTGCTGCGCTGCACCATGCAAGGCGTCGTGGACCCGCTGATCAAGGAACTGGCCCGGTATCACGTCGCCGACCTGAACTCCCGCGAGTCGGACCTGGAAGAGACCTTCCTGGCGCTGTACGGACAGCGGGGGCAGCCGTGAACCCGGCCACCGCCCGACAATCAGCCGCATCCGGCCGATCCGGGACCGCCCGGCGCGGTGCCACATCCGGCTGGCACGCGGACATAGCACGTCAGATGCTGCGGAGCGGCCGGCGCTCGCTGGCCGCCTGGTCGATCGCGTTCGCCGGGATGATAGCGCTTTATGCCGTGATCTGGCCGTCGGTCCGCGGCAACACCCGCTGGCGCGAGCTGTTCGACACCCTGCCGCAGACCTACCGCGCGCTGTTCACCGCGGGCGGCCAGATTGACCTGAGCACGCCGGCTGGCTATCTCGGCATCGAGCTGATGGGGTTCCTCGGACCGGCCCTGATGGCCATCTACGCGATCGGCGTCGGCTCGGCCGCGATCGCCGGGGAGGAGGGACGCGGTGGCCTGGAGGTCACCTTGTCCGCGCCGGTCACCCGGACCCGCGTGCTCGCCGAACGGTTCGCCGCGCTGGTGATCGACCTGGCCGTCGTCGCCGCGGCGGCCGGCGCCGGGTTGTGGGTCTTCTCGCTGGCGTTCGACATGAAACTCGGGGCCGGCGCTATCGCGGCCGCGGCCGCGGCGCTTGGCATCTTCGGCATCTTCACCGGAGCCGTTGCCCTGGCCGTCGGCGCCGCCACCGGGAGTACCTCGCTCGCCCGCGGCGTGGCTTCGCTCGTCGCCGTCGCCAGCTACCTGGTCAACGCGCTTTCCCAGATCACGACCGCGCTGCGAGGGGCGCGGCCGGCCTCGCCGTTCTACCTGCTGTTCGGCAACGAGCCGCTGGCACATGGCCTGAGCGCGCTCGGCGCGCTGTCCGTGCTCGGAGTCAGCATCGCCCTGCTGGCGTGCGGCGGCATCGTCTTCGCCCGGCGTGATCTGAAGTGAGGAGACACCGATGACAACCACCCGGCTGGTCAAGGCGGCGGCGGTCACGACCGGAACGGGCGCCGCGATCACCTCCGGTTACGTTGGGCGGGCCTGGAGCCGGTACGGGCGTGTGGACACCGGGCGCTATCCCAGGGACAGGCTGCTCGACCGGTTCCTGCCCGATCCCGAGGTGGACGAGTACCAGGAGTGCCTGGTCCACGCTCCCGCCCCGGTCACCCTGGCGGTCGCCAAGCGGCTGGACCTTCAGGCGGCCCCGCTGGTCAAGGGAATCTTCTGGCTGCGCAGCGTGCCGGGCCTACAGCACGGCCAGCCGCCGAGGCGGACGGCGGCGCATGGCCTGCTCGCGGAGAGTCTCGCGCTCGGCTGGGGCGTGCTGGCCGAAGATCCCGGCCACGAGATCGTGGTCGGCGCGTACACCCAGCCATGGCGGCGCGACGTGGTGTTCCGCTCGCTGCCGCCGGGCGAGTTCGCTGCCTTCGCCGAGCCGGGTTACGTCAAGATCGTCTGGACGCTCGCGGCCCTGCCCTCCGGGCCAGGCCAGTCCGTCTTGGTGACCAGGACCAGGGCCGTGGCGACCGATCCGCAGGCGCGGCGCAGGTTCCGGCGCTACTGGGCACCGATGTCCGCCGGGATCGCGCTGATCAGGTACCTGAGTTTCCCGCTGGTCAAGCAAGAAGCGCGGCGGCGGTCGTTCAGCGTTGTGCGGCCGACCGTCCGGTCACTGTCAGGGTGACGGCACGCTACGCGGATTGCCGTTCGGCATAGCGTTCCCGCAGTTTGAACTTCTGGATCTTGCCTGACGGCGTCATCGGGAATTCATCGACAAACAGCCAGTGCAACGGCGTCTTATACGGTGCGAGGCGCTCGCGGCAGTAGGTCCGCAGCTCGTCCGGCGACACCGCGGCCTGGCCGGGAACCAGGCGTACGAACGCCGCCACTACTTCGCCCCACTTCGCGTCAGGGACGCCCACTACGGCCGCTTGCGCGACCGCCGGATGCGCGAACAGGACGTCCTCGATCTCCCGCGGGTAGATGTTCTCGCCGCCCCGGATGATCATGTCCTTGATCCGGCCCTCGATCCGCAGGTAACCCCGCTCGTCGAGGGAGGCCAGGTCCCCGGTGTGATACCAGTTCTCGGCGTCGATGGCGGCGCCGGTTGCCTCCGGCGCGTCGTGGTAGCCGCGCATCACCAGGTACCCGCGAGCACACAACTCGCCGACCTGCCCGACCGGCACGGATTCCCCCGTTTCGGTATCGGCGATTTTGACCTCGGTCTGCGGCATCGGCGAGCCGAGCGTCTGCGCCCGGTCCCGCGGCGCGTCGGTCAGCTTGACCTGGGTCACCAGCGGAGAGCACTCGGTGGTGCCGAACACGATGCTGAACCTGACGTCGAACCGCTGCTCGACCCGCCGGACCAGTTCGGCGGGCACCGGAGCGCCACCCGAGACCACGACCCGCAGCGCGGACAGGTCACGTCGCGCCAGGTCCGGGTGCTCCAGCATGGCGATCAGCATGGTCGGCACCCCGGCGACCGCGGCGGCCCGCTCGGTCTCGCACAGCTCCAGCACCAGGCCGGGATCAAATGCCAGTACCGGCACGTGCACGGCGTGGTGCTGTGCCGTGCCGAGCACGCCCATGCCGCAGCCCGAGGTGTGGAACAACGGCATCGGGTTCACGTGTACCTCGCCGGGCCGAAGTCCGATCCGCTCGGCGTAGAACCTGGCGTTATTGGTCAGGCCGAGATGATGCAGCTCGGCGCCCTTGGGAAAGCCGGCGGTCCCCGAGGTGTACTGGATCTGAGCGATGTCCTGCGGCCGCACCTCGGGAAACACGGCCTCGTCCGGAGCGCTGGTGAGGAAGTCGTCCCAGTCGGTGAAGTAGAGCACGGCACGCAACGCGGGTACTTCTGGCCGTATTTCCCTCAGGTACTCGGCCATCGGGCCGCGGAACTCAGGAAGCAGGAAGATGCCGACCGCACCGGACTGATTCAGCACGTAGCTCAGCTCGGCCGGGCGCAGGGCCGGGTTGACGGTGACCAGTACGAGGCCGGCTAGCGCGGCGGCGTATTCGAGTACCACCCATTCCGGCAGGTTCGGCGCCCACACCGCGATCGGCTCGCCTGGAGCGAACCGGGCCGTCAGCGCCCGGGCAGCCCGCTCCGCGTCGGCCAGCAACTCGGCATACGTCCAGCGGCGCCGCCCGCCCGCCTCGGGCAGGCCGCCGACCATGGCCAGCAGGTTCGGCCCGGCGGCGGCCGCGGCGCGCAGGACCCCTCCCACCGTGGTCTGGCGTACCGGCGACGAGGCGTCGGCCGGCCAGTACGACGTCGTCAGCCCGGTCATTGCACTCTCCTCAGCGATGCGAGGTCTCCGCCCAGCCGCGGCGAGAGACGGCGGCGGCCCCGGGCGGGTACCCGGGGCCGCCGCCGCTTAGGTTAGTTCAGTGGCCGGCTAGGGCACTGAACCAGGACTGGCCGTTCGGGCTGCCGACGCCGGTCACGTCGTCATAACCGGACCGCACGTGGATCGTGAGGACCGAGTCGTCGTCGATCAGCCGCGCGCTCGCCACGTAGCCATTGCTCGAATCGATGCCGTTCGCGAAGTCGCTGCGGATCAGCGCCAGGCCCGCGGGCGCGGCGGTGATGTCGGTGAACGCGCTCGCGCGGGAGTACAGCAACGGGTTGGCGAAGCCGATGTCGCTGCCCGCCTGCGCCTGTACGTCGGCCATCATGCCGGTGAACAGCGGCGACGCGAGGCTGGTCCCGCCGATCCGGTACTCGCTGTAGTACGTGCCGTTCGGGAATGCCTGCGTCTGGCCGACGAGCATCCCGGTGCTCGGGTCACCGAGCGCCGACACGTCGGGTACCACCCGCATCGGAGCGCCGCCGTAGTACTGCGACATCGACGACGGGACGACACCTGCCTGGTACGAGGGCTGGGTGAACAGCCTGCTGACGCCGCCGCCTGAGCCGTACATGAAGTGCGTGTTGTTCCAGCTGAGGTTGCTGCCCTTCAGGGTCGCCCTGCTGGTCTCCCAGCCCCACTCTCCGATCCGGCTGCCGCTTGAATCGACCGCGAGGCTGGTCCCGCCCACCGCGGTGACCAGCGGCGAGGACGCCGGCCAGTCGGGGGTCGGCGTGGCACCGGGAACGCCGCCGGTCTCGTCACCGCCGTCGCCGGAGGAGAAGTACACGCCGACACCGGTCGCGGCCGCCTCCTGCATGATGTCGAGTACCGGGGTGATGTAGCCGGCCGGAAGTGATTCGCCGGACCAGCCGTAGGAGTTGGAGACCATCGACGCCAGGTGGTCATCCACCACGTGGTTGAGCGCGGCGTCGAGGTCCTGGTAGTTGTTCGGCGCTCCGACGAAGACGATATGCGCGTCCGGGGCCATCGAGTGGACGGCCTCGATGTCGAGTGTCTCCTCGCCGTACCAGCCCTGCGGGTCCTGCGCCGGCACCTCCGGGACGTTGTAGGTACCGGGAGCGACGACCTGCGTGAAGTTGGCCGAGGACAGTGGCGGGATCAGCGCGCCGCCGCTCACGGTGACATTGTGCGCGGCGAAATAGGTATTGGCGTCGCCGACGATCGTCGGCGACGCGTACGCGTCGATGATCGCCACCGTCTGCCCGGCACCGGTGTCGGCGCTGGTCAGCCCGTAGGCCGAGCGGAGCTGGGCCGGCGCGTAACCGCACGGGGTGAAGTCCGTGGGCGTACCCGAGCCGTTCGGGTAGTTCGGCAGCGTGACGGCCGACGGGGACGTGATCGTCCCGGTCGAGGTCAGCAGCGGGGTCGGCTCCTGCATGGTGGACGTGTCGTACTGCCCCCAGTACGCACCGCACTGCGGTGCGTTCCTGAAGCCACCCGACGGCGAAGCGCCTGGATCGACGACGTGGTCGGTATGCACCAGTGCCGCGCTGTCGTCCAGCCCGACGACGGTGACGTGCGGCAGAGACGACGGAACCGACGGCGTGGTCTCTGGTGCTCGCAGGGTCTGCCCATGCACCGAGTAGTTGCCGATCGTCGTCGCGAACGCCGCGTTGACCTGCGCGACGGTGCCGTCCGCGGCCACGTAGAGGTTGTTCGCTGGCGTGTAGTCCACCGAGAAGCCGGACGTCTTGAGCCACTGCTGGACCGCGCTGACGTCGGCCGCCGCAGGAGCGAACTGCGACCGGAACTGCGCCGGAGTCAGGTAATGCCGGTAGTCCGGGCTCCCGGGCGTGGTCACCGCCCGGACCAGGCTGCCCGGGTCCGAACGCCAGCCGAGGTAGACTCGGAATCCCAGACGGCTAGAGCTAGCCGTGCCTCCGAGCAAAGCCGTGGCGCCAGCCCA
>Ga0307372_10006998_pt1 | contig 16313 bp, 21 predicted proteins | sample OX1MG_FD_202533 | JGI IMG/M metagenome (GOLD analysis project Ga0307372, IMG submission 202533) | Soil microbial communities from Risofladan, Vaasa, Finland - OX-1 | ecosystem: Environmental > Terrestrial > Soil > Coastal area > Acid sulfate soil | place: Finland: Risofladan, Vaasa | collected... | reverse complement strand
CCCGCGTCTCGATCCCCTGGGTAATATCCATTCCCGGCTCGATGAAGCAGAAGTCCAGATGCGTAGTCGTGCCCCCGAACGCCATGCCACGGGTGTCTTCCTCGGGGCCGAGCGTGCTGACGCCCGCATCGGGATTGGTAAGATCGTAGATATCGAGATGGGCGTGCGGTTCGATCCCTCCCGGGACCACGATCTTGCCGCCGGCATCGATCGTCCGGCCCGCCTGGGGTGCATGCTCATCGGTGCCGATGAAAGCGATCTTTTCGCCCTGCACCCCGACGCTCCATTTGCCCACGCCCTGGGGAGTAACGACCTCACCGCCGCGAATCAGCAGGTCCAACATTTTCGGATGCCTCCTGGCAGGCGCATCCCGTTGACCGGTCGCGCCTGCATCTACAATCAACCCGGGCCGCTTCACGCGATCGTGACCTCGCCATCGGCGCCTGCGCGCGCGAAGTACGACCTTATCTGAGCGGGCTCCCAGCCCGCGCCCAATGCGAACATCAGCGCGATTCGCGCCTTGAGACCCGACAGATCGCCGGCCGGAATCACACCCATCTTCCGCAGTGTGACTCCTCCCAGATCGCCGCTGTAAATCGGTACGACGCGGCCGCGGCCGCAACGCGAGGTCAGCACCACAGGCGTTCCGGACTCCAACAGTTGCACCAGCGCGATCCTCCACTGCCCGGGCATATGGCCGGCGCCCGAACCCTCGATTACCACTCCGCGCGCTCGCTCGCGATGAAGCACGCGCAGGAAGAGATCGTCCATCCCCGCGGCCATCCGAACGAGGTATACGCGCGGCTCCGGCTCGACCAACGGCATCCGCGGTAGCCGCGCAGGACGCCATCGCAACCAAACTCCGGAATCGTCGACCGTACCGATAGGACCAACACCCGGCGAGATCATCGTGTCGGTCGCGGTCGTATGCGACTTCGTGACGTAGCGCGGAGCATGCACCTGGTCGTTCATCACGACCGCCACGCCGAGGCCTCGCGTGTTGATGCTGGCGGCAACCCTCACCGCGGAGAGAAGATTTCGTGGGCCGTCGGACCCCGGCTGGCTGGCATTGCGCATCGCACCGGTTATCACGACCGGTTGCTCGCCCTCGAAAAGCAGGTCGAGCGCGAACGCGCTCTCCTCCAGGGTGTCGGTGCCGTGGGTGACTACGACCCCGTCCACATCACCGGCGGCAAGGGTGCTCCTGATGGTCCGCGCCAATCGTAAAACGGTCGCCGGTGTCATGTCCCAGCTTGGAACCAGCCCGAACTCATCGACACCCACCTGCGCGTGTCTGGACAGTTCCGGTATCTGCGCGACCAGCTCCGTGGCGCGCATAACCGGGAAGGCGGCGCCGGTTGCAGGATCGATCCGGCTTGCTATCGTGCCTCCCGTCGTGATGATTTGAACGACCGGCATCTTCAGTTGACACCCTGATTTGAGAGCCTCGGGACGCTCTGCGTGACCGGCTCATCGTGGCTGGCTTGCATGGTTTCGATTTGTTTGTAGGACAGTACTCGCGAAAAAACAAGGAAAGCGTTGGCTTTTCTCCGGGCCGAATTAGCGTTGCATGGCCCGGCCCGTCACTCAGGCACGGCTAATAGAGCGTCACGGTCAAAAGATCTGACTGGGTGGTTGGAGCGTCGAGGCGGAATTTTTCGGATACTGATCGAACCAGCTCGGCTCACCATAGCGGTGCCTTTGGCGACACGTAAACGGCTTCGATTAGGGCGTCGATGTCGATCGTTGCATACAGTCCGCGCACGTCAATCATATCCACTTGCGTTCGATCATCAAGCGTTGTGTGCCTTTTGGTCGATTCGCCTGAGCTTGCATCAGTGTTTACGAGTGCCCGAAGCTCATTCTCATACTCATAACTCTTGCGTTTAAAAAACATGGGATGCAGCAATTAGTTTTCGGGGCTGATATCTGTGTCGTAATTTATATAGCTTACCGACGAGATCGTGACTGGATAATCAATATAGCTGTCCAGCGCTCTCTTTAAGCGGCCAACAGGTTCTTCGTATACGAACCCTCCAAAGGATCGAACGCCTCCAGCCTGTCGGCAGCAACGAAGTAAAGCCCCTGTCTTGAGAGCAGCGAAAGGAATTTTGTGAAGGTTTGATAATGCCAGACGCTTGCGGAGTCGGCCGGGACGCGTAGTTCCGGATGGGGCTCGAATGACATGGTCTACAAACCTTTTGACTTCAGATCCTTCACCAGCGATAGACAGCTTACGATCCCAAGCGCTGAATCCGCTAGCGCAAAATGCAACAACCGCGCGGAATCCCGCTTCCGCAACAACACTAAACGCGGCGTTTTGTCGGATCAAGGGTTGAGACGAAGGAAAAGCCTCAAGTGAGTGCCGTGTTTAGACTTGGCGCTCGACCGGTCTCTCGAGACCGCGCGCCCGGACTCCTTGTGACCAGCGCGCCAAAGCGGCCGGCCGCTTTGGAATCAGATTTCATTCGCGGGAATGCCGCTGGTCTGGCGATTCGGAGCAGTCGTAAGCACTGGTGACGAGATGCGCGTGGGGTTGAACCGCTTGGGTTCCGATAGGGAGTGGAGCGGAGGCGGCCGATGCCCTTCGTTCAGCTGAACGCCTCGTCGATCCGTTTGCGCACGCGCTGGCTGAGAGCGTAGGGTAAGCGGGATCGTTTCGGCAGTCGCCGGTGTGATTTGCGCGCCTGGCGGCGTCATGGCTTCAACCGCTCGGAAAGACTATGTTCAGGTGACAAGTCATAGGCTGGCGGACTTCAACCGCCGTTTAAAACAGGAGGCATTATGAAGTTCTACTTCTTTCACCTCATGCCATGGCCCGACCTCCCTGCCGACTTCAGCGACAAAAGCAAGCACCCGTCCGCCTGGGTAACACTGTCCAATCGATTTTACGATCCAGAGAAGGGACATCTGCTTTATAACCGCTATCTTGACGAACTCGAGTATGCCGAGAAGCTCGGTTTTGACGGCGTATGTGTCAACGAGCACCATCAAAACGCGTATGGCACGATGCCCGCGCCGAACATAATGGCAGCCGCATTGCTACGGCGAACCAGCCGTATGAAGATTGCAATCGTAGGAAACGGGTTGCCTCTTCGCGATCATCCACTGCGGGTCGCGGAAGAGATCGCGATGCTGGATGTGATCAGCAGCGGACGAATCATCTCGGGCTTTGTCAGAGGCATAGGGGATGAATACTACTCAATGGGTATAAATCCCACTTTTTCTCAAGAACGATTCAGGGAAGCTCACGATCTGATTATTCAATCGTGGACCAGGCCCGGGCCGTTCGCGTTCGATGGCAAGCACTATAAAGTCCGTTATGTAAACGTATGGCCTCGCCCCTTACAAAAACCCTATCCGCCGATCTGGATACCCGGATTCGGCAGCAAGGAGACGGTGGAGTGGTGCGCCGATCCGTCCCGCAAGTATGCATACCTCGCGGTATTCATGCCGGACCATCTGGTGAAATGGTTCTTCGATGCTTACCGAGAAGCCGCGCAAGGATTCGGCTATGAGCCTTCTCCTTATCAGATGGGACATCTGTTCCCCATCTACGTGGCTAGAACCGACCGGCAGGCGTTCGAAGAAGCCGGAGAACATGTGCTCTGGCTGTATCACAAGGGATTACGGCACAAATGGGAAATGTTCTTCCCGCCAGGCTATACATCCGTTCCGTCTATGCGTCGCATCATCGGCTTTGCGCATGAGCTGAACTGGGAGACCATGGACGTCAAGGAACTGAACGAGCGAGGTTATTGCCTGATAGGCAGCGTCGAAACTGTTCGCGAGCGGCTTGTTAAGTATATCAGAGAGCTTAACTTCGGCCTTTTATTGCCCTTGCTGCATTTCGGCGATATGCCCCACGACCGCACCATTAAAAACATGGAGCTATTCGCATCCGAAGTGATGCCGTTCCTCAAGCGCGAATTCAAAGCTATGGAAGAGAAGTGGTCTCAGGCTGCCTAGGAGTGAAGATGACAGCTCACGAGGAGTTGGTCGAAGTACGTGGCGCTCATATTCGAGTCCTCCGCGCAGGCTCAGGCGAGCCGCTGGTCTACCTGCATAGCTTTTTGGGCGAGGCCAGCTGGCTTCCTTTTTTTGACCTTCTGAGCCGCAGCTTTACCGTCTACGTCCCTGCGCATCCGGGTTTTTCCGGTTCAGAAGGCCTCGAGCGCGTGGATACATTCCACGACATGGTTTTTCATTATGCCGACTTGTTTGACGAAATCGGCCTGGAGAAGCCGTACATCGTGGGCCTTTCCCTGGGGGGCTGGCTTGCCGCCGAAGTCGCGGTTCATTACAGCCACCGGGTGCGCAAACTTGTACTGATCGATGCCATGGGGCTCCATGTCGCCGGACATTTCATTCCGGATATGTTCGCGGCAAACCCGAGCGAAACGAGAGCTCTGTGCTTCACGAATCCGGATTCTGAACTGGCGCATAGTTTCGTCTCGGACGCACCTTCGCCGGAAATGCTGGACTTAATGCTGACCGCTCGCCAAGCCTCAGCGAGGGTTGCGTGGAATCCGTATCTTCATGATCCCAAGCTTCAGGATCGATTATACCGCGTGAGCGCTCCCACACTGATTTTGTGGGGTGAAACAGACCGTCTTATACCGCTCGAGCACGGCCGGCTTTACGAGCAGAACATCAACGGCGCGCGGCTTTCGATCGTAAAAGGATGCGGACATCTTCCGCCATTAGAAAGGCCAGACGAGACGGCGCGCTACGTGCTCGAATTCCTGAACTCCTAAACAGCGCTCTGCGCGATCATCAGCCCCGGTCACATACTGTAAAAGTTTGGCCGTTTTCGTAACCTGCTTCAGACGTACGGAATGACCTTCTCTGCCCAGAGTCTTATTGAGTTTATGACGCGGTCATGTGGCAGACCCGGAAATCTCATACGAAGCACCAAGTTGGTGGCGCCGAGCTCGTCTCGATAACGACAGCATTCCCTTATGCACGTTTCCGGGCTGCCTATGATAAATCGCTTGCGCAGCAGGTCGAGCGCTCTATTATCACCGGGAGCAATGGGTTGGCCTTGATCGTCCTGCATGTGGCCCCATTTCAAGTACTCGCGATAGACGTAAAGAACGGGTTCGCACGCCTCCTTCCAGGCTTCTTCGTCGGTGTTGGCGCAATAGGCTTCACGCATCAGAGGTAACTGCACATTGTCGAACGGCTTACCACATTGTCTAAGTCTGGCCCGATAGTTCCCCATCCTTTCCTTAAGAGTCTGCAAGGACGTAACCGGGTCTGCAAACCAGACATCGCCAACTTCAGCCGCGAGTTCAACTGCGGCCTTGCTTTTAGCGGCCACCCAAATCGGCGGATGAGGCTGCTGTATCGGTTGCGGGCGCAATTCGAGGTTTCGCACCTTGAAGTGTTTTCCTTCGTAACTGACGGCGTCCTGCGTCCAAAGCGCGCGGATCAAGCTACAGCCTTCCTTAAGACGCCCGGGCCGGCTGCTGAGAGGAATTCCAAATCCTTCGAATTCTTCCTGACGATATCCCTGGCCGACGCCTAAGATCAGACGTCCCCCGGAGATTATGTCGAGGACAGCGCCGTGCTCCGCAACATGCACAGGGTCATAAAGAGGCAAGATGATAATACCAGACCCGATCCTTATCTTGCGCGTCCTCGCGGCAATAGCCGACATGGCAATGAAGGGCGCCGGGAAGTACCCATTGTCCACAAAATGATGTTCACTGATTAGCACAGCGTCGCAGCCGTACGATTCAGCCAATTCGATCTGAGCGAGGGACTCAGCGAACGCGCGAAACGCGCTTCCTTCGCCGATTTGATATGAATAAATCAAGCTCCAATTCATGGACAGTCCTCGCTCAGGGATTTCTCGTTTTTATATCAGCGATATATGTATGTGGACCATCTATGCGGGGAGGCGGACAGTCACAATACAGAGCGATGTTGCGTGAGCAGGGTAGCAAAGCTTCCGGACCAAGTCGAACCATGATCTCGCCGAGCTTGCTGAGATGCTCGTTACAAGCCCCGCAAATCTTCTTACGCAGCGGCTCGTACCCACGAAAATTCCAGCGAAGGGAGCTACTCCATCGTGAGCGGGCCGAAGCTTTCTCCGTCGCGCGGAGATGCCGAATCATGAAGCTGGCGCGCTCGACTTACTATTACCGCGGCCGCCGCTCGGCGGCGGGGAAAACAGTTCTGCGCGACCGCATTAAGGCGCTGTGCGCCGAGTTCCCACGCGACGGCTACCGGCGCATCACTCGCCAGCTGCATGCCGAGGGAATGGGGGTCAATCACAAACCGGTCGCACGACTGATGCGTCAAAATGGCCTTCAGGTGCGGCCCTTGCGCAAATTCGTGCGCACCACGGACAGCGATCACGACGGCCCGATCTTCCCCAACCTTGCCCGTGGCTTCCGCCCCACCGGCCCCAATCAGCTCTGGGTCGGTCATATCACGTACATCCGCATCGCGGCCGGCTTCGTCTATCTGGCGGTAATTCTGGACGCCTGGTCTCGCCGGATGATTGGCTATGCGCTCGGCCGACAGATAGATACGCGGCTTGCCTTGGCGGCGCTGCGAGCCGCGATCGAGACTCGACAGCCGCCGTCCGGTGCCTCCATCATTCTGATCGCGGCGTGCAGTACGCTGCCGAACCCTATCGCCGTGTGCTTGCCGACCACGGCTTGGTTGGTTCGATGAGTCGGCGCGGTAGTCCCTACGACAACGGCAAAGCCGAGAGCTTCATGAAGACGATCAAGTGCGAAGAGGTCTATGTCAATGACTATCGAACTCAGGCAGACGTAGTCGCCAGACTTCCACGCTTCATCGACGAGGTGTACAACACCCGCTGGAGACAACGCTAAGAAACTGATCCATTCGACGCTGTAAAACGGAGCCACCCTCCCTAGAGACTTCGGCGAGCCGAGCAGACGGGCCGGAGGGGCGAGGATGCTGCGAATGGAACAGGTGCACGTAATACGGCACAAGGTGTTGCGGGAGGGCCAGAGCACGCGGCAGGTGGCGCGCGAACTGGGCGTGAGCCGGAGCACGATCGGCAAGTATCTGCGAGAGGCGGAGCCAATACGCACGCGGCGGGCGCGAGCGCGACCAGTGTGGGAGCGGGTGAAGCCGCGGCTGGACGAGCTGCTGGCGGAGTGGGAGCCGCGGACGACGGCCAAGCAGCGACTGACCGGCACGCGGCTGCAACGTCAGTTGGCGGCCGAGGGCCATGCGATAGGCACGACCCTGATACGGCAGTTTACGCGAACGGCGGCGCCAGCGTCAGGAAGTTTACATTCCGCTGATTCACCGGCCGGGCGAGGAGGCGCAGGTCGATTTCTTCGAGGTGGTGGCGGAGGTGGACGGCCAGTGGGTCAAGGCGTGGGAGTTTCTGCTGCGCCTGATGTACTAGGGGCGCGCGTTCGCCTGGCTCCACGAGCGCTGCGACCAGCTCGCCTTTCTGGATGGCCACGTGCGGGTCTTCGGCTATCTGGGCGGGCCCGTGCCCTCGCCGCAGCGTTGGACGAACAACGCGTCGGGCTGCTCGATCCCGCCGCTGACGATGGCCTGCCGCCGCCCGCTATCACCGTGCCACCGGCGCTGGCGGGCTATGTGGTCGAAACCGGCCGGGCCGCCGACTACGACCACCTGCTGCTCACCGCAGGAGGCGCCCATGTGTAACCCCGGTTGGAGGCGGTCATCCGTGAGCATTGCCGGGAACGCAAGCTCGGGGCCGTCGTGCGCGAGTATCCGGCGCTGTGCCGGCGCGTCCAGGACGGCGGCCGGCCCTACGAAGAGTTTTTGCACGAGCTGCTCGAAGCCGAAGTCACCAGCCGCCGGCAGAGCACTGCGCGCCGGCTGCTGCGCGAAGCGCGCTTGCCCGACGTCAAAACGCTCGAACCAGGTGGACTGGCAGGCGCTCAAAGGCGTAGCGAAACCGAAGATTCTGGAGCTGGCGAGCTGCCAGTTCATCACCAACGCCGAGAGCGTAATCGTCGCCGGACCGATCGGTACAGGGAAGACCATGCTCGCGATCGCCCTGGGTGTCGAAGCCACCCGGTGCCGTTTCCGCGTGCTCTTTGTCCGCGCCGCCGATCTGGTGCAGAGCCTGCTCGAGGCGCGCGACGAACGCACCCTCACCCGCCTGCAGCAGCGCTACGAAAAGGTCGCGCTGTTAGTCGTGGACGAGCTGGGCTTTGTGCCGTTTGAGCGCACCGGCGGTGAGCTGCTCTTCACGAATAAGCTGTTGGAATCGCTCGAACGGAGACTTATTTGAGGTTTTGAGTTTTTTGTCCATCTATGGGATCGGTCTGCGCATGAATCTGATGATCGTGCCGTAGCACAAGGGAGAAGCAGCGACATCTCCCTCTAGGGCGTGAAGATCGTTGTGTTCGATGTCTTCGTCGGGGCCGAGCTTGCTCGTCCAACGTCCATCGGGTAATTGGCGTGCTACGTGAGATATTTCCTTTTCAGAAATATGGTAATACATCGCTATTTTTTCGTATCCAGATTCAAGCGTGTCGCCCGCACAGCCTGTATAGCCGTGTCTAGAAAATAATTCTTGAATGGTTTCGATTGTGCAATCTGGGGGAAGATCGTCGAACCAGCGGTAACCGTGGGTGCCAGGATAAGCTCCGAGTGGGTCCCAGCAGCGTCCGTCATTCAAGGCCCAACCAAAGCAGTTCGGTTCGTCTGCTGGGCAGCTCGTAATCTGATAGCCACTCGCAGCTAGATTCGGAAAGTCAACTTCAAGCTGCGGATTAGGAGCGCAGGTAGCCGTGGGTACGTCCCCATTCAAGCCACTTCTCTTTCACCGTGGCAAGAGTATCGTCGCGAGTGCCAATGTTTTCCTCTGTTAACGTTTGTAGCGCCCATTACCAATGGTCGAGGGCAGCACCCGCTCCAGACCTTCGGGCAGCTCCAGGCACGTTATGATCAGCGTCTCGTCGAGTCCCTCGCGCAGCGAGGCGGCCGCACCTGGATGGTTGTGCTCCAAGCTGCGGGCCAGATTTTCCAGCAACCGGCGGGCGCGCCTGGGATCGCCGCTGGCGTAAGCCTGGCTCATCGCGCCGCGGACCGCCGCGCGCGCATCCGCTCCGGCAACGCGTCGGTCACGTTGCGCTTCTTGTGCTCGCGGCAGCGCTGAACCAGCGCGCGTGCGCCGAAGGTGTCGGTCACTGCCTTGCGCAAGGCCTTGGCTCCGTCGATCACGAACAGCAGCGCGCGCTCAGCGGCCAGCCCGCGTTCGATCAAGTCCGCGAGCAGCGCCTTGCACGCGGCGGAATTTTCAGTGGCTCCTTCGCGCAGCCCGAGCACGTGCTTTTTGCCGTTGCTATCGATGCCAATCGCGGCCAGCACCACATGGTCGGCGAAGTGCACTCGGTCGATCATCACCGCGAGGAGTTTCAGTCCGCCAAGCTTGCGCTGCATCAGCGCCGCGAGCTTCTTTGCGGTTCCGACCACAAACCGGTCGCTGACCGCGCTCTTGCTCACCGCGTGAACCCCAAGCTCTGGCGGCACTGGCTCCAGCGAACGCGCGTAACGGCAGCTCGAAACTCCCAACACCATCTGCTCGACCGCCCGCCCATCGAGCGGATCGCGCGAACTCCACGTCTGCCAACTCGGCAGCGCAAGCTCGTGGCCATCGATACTGCGCGCCCGCGGACGCGCGACTTGCGCGCGCCGCGCGCCCAAGGTCAGCGAACTCGCCACATGTCCGGCGCGCATCGCCGCGCGCTCGGCGTCGTGCGCGTAGCGCGGACCACACAGCGCGGTGCGTTCCGCTTCCAGCGCTTCTTCCACGATAGCCAGCCCCGCGACCATCACCCTGTCCCACAGCGCTTCGCGCGCGAACTCCTTGAGCGGCAAATACCGCTGCCGGCCTCCTGTTTGCTCCTTGTCCGTGCTCCTGCCAGTCTTCCTCATGGCGGCGTCCTCCTCTTAGACCCACCCGATCTTCCGATCGGGCGAGGATGACCGCCTCTTCAATTTCAACACGCTTCAGGACATCGCCACGCCAAGGCGCCTGCATGCTCTACTTTTTGAGCGGCTTTAGTTGGAGTTGGGGTTGGCCGTGGTGAAGGCGTCGCTGCGATTAGAAACAATGCGGCCACGGCGACGCTCGCCGCGCGCGCGAAGGTCACTTGTTCGCCTGTCGTTTGTGAGCTTCCGCCTTGCGCCGCTTTGCGAATCGCGCTTTCTGCGCGCGATAATGCGGACTGGTTTTCAGCTCGTAGTCCTTGCAGGTGTAGCAGTAGAAGTGAACGATCTTCTTTTTGGCTTCACCGACTTTGGACATCAGCATCTCCTAGTTGCGATAGCGCAACGCGAACCGCTCGATCTTCTCTTTGAGCGCTTCGATCTCCGTCTTCATCTCAGTCTGATGTTCGGGCGTGGCCGTCAAAAATTCGCCCAGCAAACTGTTGAGCCGTTCGATCTGTTCGGTGATATCTGCGAGGTCGCGGCTAAGGCTGCTGGTGCGCTTCGGCTTCGTTTCAGACATAACGCCTTGCCCTCGGGAACCTCAGGTTCAATTGGACGGGCCGCCTGGACGCGTGATGCAGAAGCATCCGCCAGTTCGGACGCTTCAGCATCCTCGTACGGCCGCCCCGAAGATGTCGGGATTTTGGCGGTTGTTGGGACGGAATTGAAACTCGTTCAAGTAGAGCGACAGATACTTCTTGCTCACGTTGTGGTAAGCGCCGATGACGCCGCGCTTGAGCAACGACCAGAACGATTCGAGATTGTTGGTATGTTCTTCGCCGCGCACGTATTCGTGCGCCTTGTGATCGAAGCGTTCGTGCGGGAACGCCTGCTGGAGTTTCTGATAGCCAGCGGCTTCGTCCGTGGCAACCAGCGACACCTTGTCCGACACGGCATTGCGGACGAACCGGCTCATTGTGTCCATCGAAGTATCTTCGATGATTTTGCAGACCACGTTGCCTTTGCGGGAGATCGCGCCGATGACCGCGGTCTTGCCGGACGGAGCGCGCGCCGGCTGTTTGTTGTTCCAATGGCGATTGCGGTTCAACCCGCCGATATAGGTTTCGTCCACTTCGACAATGCCCATCAGCTTGCGGAAATCGGGGTCGGCCAAACCGGCGCGCAACCGATGGCACATAAACCATGCCGTGCGGTACGAGCCCGAACCAATCATCCGATGAATCTGAAGCGCACTGATGCCCTTCTTGCTGGTCAGCATCAGGTAAAGAACTTTGAACCATATGAGCAGCTTGTGGTTCGTGTTCTCGAAGATGGTTCCAACTGTCACAGAGAATCGGTAAGGCGTATCGCCGCACTTCTTGCACACCCAATTGAACGGACGGGTCTTGAGCGCGTAGACCTTCTCGTTACCGCAACGCGGGCAGGCGACGCCCTCCGGCCAGCGGCTCGCGACCAGATACGCCTTGCAGGCTTCTTCGTCCGGGAACAGCCGGTGAAACTCCGGCAGAGTCATCCGGCGCGTGATCTTCGGTTCGTGAGCCGGGTTGCTCATGGACCAAATATGGCGCACGACGGGATTGGAGTCAAGTTCAGCATAGTTACCCAAAGCCAGTAGCGGCGCATCGTTTCGATCGCTTGCAGGATCATCTCGGCGTCCACCTGCACTGTTGGGAGCTTGGCGAGGTTCCGCACCGCGCGTTCGGCGTGCTCAGGCGGCAGCGGGGCGGATAGCCTGCGGGTGAACGCAACGAAGAACTCCAGCAGAACCTGGGTGCTCAGAAGCGCCAAGCCCTCGTCCACAGCCTGTTTCAGTAACTCCTGGACGCGCGCTTTCTTACGGGGCGCCGAAGCATCGAACAGATAGACGAGGACGTTGGTATCGAAGAAGCGGCGCATTATTCGCGCTCGTGGAGTTCCTCGCGCGACCAGCGCTTGGCGCCGGAACGCCGCGATCTGGCCCGGCGCGAGATCTCCATAAGATCGTCCAGTGCCGCGGCTTGTTCGGCGCTACCCCCGCATACGATTCGAGGAATTTCCGCAGCACCTGATTGACCGATATTCCTTCGGTCATCTCCCTGAGGCGCGCCTTCCTCAATGTTGTGGTCAATGGTTATCGTAAGGTTGGACATGGCCATGCTCCACGAATCAATTGTAGCGCGAAAATGATGCGTCACCATTCCCGGGCGCCAGTCGGGACCTGCCGAAGCGCGGGCTGAACCGGCGGTAAACGATGGCTTGGCTTATTGAGAGGAAACGTAGTCTACCAAAGTCACTTCGAGTTCGTCGCCAAGCGTTATTCTGACTCGTTGCATATTCGCACCAGTTGGTAATTTTCTAACAGTGGTGGTACATGAGGTTAGCAACTTGCTTCGGCGGTGTTGGGCTGGCGCGGGCTGAGCGCAAGGGAGAACGACCCGCCAAAGGAAGGGTTGATGAAGAAGGAATGGTACCTGCTGCGAACCAAGGCTGGGGAAGAGCGCAGGGCGCAAGCGCAGCTGAGCCGCCTCGCTGCCGATGTGCTGCTGCCTCTCATGAAAGTGCGGGTGCGCCGGTGGGGCAGGATGGTTGAATCGGTTGGTCCTCTTTTCCCGTGCTACCTGTTTGCGCTGTTCGATCTCGAGCGTGAGTATAGGCAGGTGCGTTACGCGCGTGGCGTCCGCGAGCTTCCACGCTTCGGCGCACAACCGCCGGTTGTCGCTGAGTGGATCGTCAGTGAACTTAAGCAGCGCTGCGCGGGCGGACCGCTGGAATTGCCCAAGCGCATGCTTGTGCCATACGAACGTGTGATGGTGATCGACGGCCCGTTTCGAGAATTTGAAGGAATCTTCGAGCGCTACCTTTCGGGCCTTGAGCGGGTTGCCATTTTGTTTTCCATGATGGGTGCGGGAGCGCGGGCCGTGCTGCCTGCGAGTATGGTCGTCCCCGTGGCTTGAACGGGTCATTGGGCTTAACAGCGGCTTGGTAACCGTCTTTGTTTGTGCGGTTGGCCGTAATCATCGCGAGGGTTTTACGACCTGCCTTTCCTCTCCAGGTGGGACCGGCGGCAGCCTGTCCGGCAACCCCTCGGAAGATGCGAAATTGACTGTGGGGACGAAAAGGCACCCGCAAATCGAGTCGAACGGAGTTTGCCCGCTTTTCCAGGGAGTATCGGAGCGTCGCTCTTTTTTCGCGGAGTCTGTTGACCAGCGAATTTGAATAATTGCGGATAGGCTTGCGAGTTTTCTTTGAACGAACGGCGGTGGTATAAGTCATCTGTGTTGAAGTGCCCTGAGAGGAGGTTCCGGTCATCATGCGGAAATTAGCGGTTGCGGCAATAACAGCTTTGTTCGTGCTGGCGACCGCGTCGCTGGCGCTTTGCGCGGACATAGTCGGAACGGTATCGGACACCCAGGGTAATCCTGTTGCGGGGGTTCAGATAGCGGCGCAAACGGTGGCGGGCAAAGTGGTTGCGCAAGTGCTTACGCAGGCTGACGGAAAGTATAAAATTCCGGGGCTTGATACCGGCACGTATGACTGCAAGTTAAACCCGCTTAAAACAGGCTTTAAAGGCGGCAACGCATCCGCGCAACTTGGTTCCAAGGGATTGACGATCAACTGGAAGCTGTCCCCCACGGCTCCGGCCATCGCCTTGGCTGGCGAGGGCACGGAAGTGGCGTTAGCGGGCGATCCGTTCGGGATGACGTGGCCTGAGTTCGTGGGAGTTGTAGGCGGAACGGTCGGCACTGTTGCTGCGGGTGTGGTGGGCGGCTACGGCGCGGCGGGAGGCTTCTCCGATAACTCGCATGCTGCCAGTCCTGCGCTCTAAACAGCTTGCGGAAGAAAGGATCGTGTTCCCACGGTGGATTATCGAGTATCGGGCAGTGGTCGCGTGGCGCGGGAGTGAGGATACGCGGAATGCACCACTTGGGGGGCCTACAAGGATGGGCGACACCTCGGCCATCTTGGACCAGCGCTGTATGTAGGGCGGCAGGACGGCGGCCTTTGGCGTGACATCGCCGGTCGCTGACGCGCGCCGCCCGCCCCCTCCATCGCCCTCGCGCTTCGAGTAAGCCTGCGCGCACGCCCGGCCGTTGCGTACCACCAGTGCCCGCTCCCGGCTGCGGCGCGCCGAAGCGCCCCTCCTTCTGCGAGTCGGCCGATGAATCTAAAAAAATGCAACCTCAGGGCGAACTTGGTTTGGCTAGTGCTGCTGTCGGTTCTCGGACTGACGGCTTGCGCGACTCGAAGCTCGCCTGACCCGGCCACGGTCTCATCCGAGGGCGCCAACGCTGCCGAATTGGACAGTCAGCAGCGGCTTCAGGAGATCGAGGCCAAGCGGGAAAACGACTCTTTTTCGACCGACTTCGGGATTGGACCCGGAGACATCCTGGAGATTTCGGTTCCTGATGTCGATGAGGGAAAAAAGCGCGAGGAGCGTGTCTCACCGCAAGGAACCATTGAACTGCCGATAGCAGGTACCATTCAGGTCAGCGGTTTAAGCGAACCGCAGCTTCATGTCGCGCTTACCAAGGCCTTCTCGAGATACATAAAAGACCCGCAGGTGGATGTATTTGTCAAGACCTACAGCAGCCGCCAGGTAGCGGTGGTTGGGATGGTGAACAAACCGGGGCTGTACACCTTGAACCGGCGAAACGAGACCATCCTGGATTTGATTGGCCAGGCAGGCGGCATGTCAGATGGAGCCGGAAGCTCCATCGCTTTCATTCCCACCTCGGGCCATCAGAACGCGAGTGCTTTCAGCCAGACCGTTTCCAGTCTCGAGAGCTCGGCAACGCCGCGCGCCGGCGGAAACGTAACCGCCACAGCCGCAACGGCGGCTGAGCAGCGCGTTCAGATATCGGCGGAACCGCCCGACAAGAACGCTGTCGCCCGTTGGCAAGGATCGGGTAGCGCGATGCCTGGGCCTTTGGCCGCCGGAACCGATGCGATTTTCATAAACGCCACCGGCGGCAACCAGAGCGATCTGGCGGTTCCGGTGCGGCCGGGCGACGTAATCATGGTCCCGGCCCGCGGCCAGGTGCTGGTCCAGGGATGGGTGCCGAACCCAGGCGCCTATCCAATCACCCCAGGCATGACGGCGCTGGGCGCCGTTACGGCGGCCGGCGGGGAACAGTACAGCTCTTCCGCCATGGTGCTCCGCGCGGGGCCTGGTGGCGAGAAGATCAAGCTGCCGGTCAACTTGTCCAATGTCGAAAGCGGGCAAGCGTCGGATGTCCAGGTGCAATCCGGTGACGTTGTGATCGTCGAACGTTCGGCGGTAGGAGCCGTGCCATACACCCTCTATTTCTTGGCGAGCAAGTTTGGTAGCGGGATGTTTCTGCCAATCCCCTAGCCGCACCGCCCGTCTCGAACCCGTATAACGTCTAGTTATTCGAACGCGCTCAATGATCATCCGAGGAGCGAATGCGGACCTCACCCGCCGCAGGCATCCGTCGCCTGTATCAAATGTACCAAAACAACTTTCGCACTACGGTTTGCGCGAACGGATACTCCTGCTGGGGTGAGATTTTATGAGTCTGACCTCGGTGACGGAAAGCTGGCGGGGCGATTTCGCCGTAGCGGCGTGGTCTTTCATTTGGCCGCGAGGAACTGCATCAGCGACTGCTGGAGCGATCCGGTGGAAAGTATGTCGGTGAACGTAACCGGCACAGCGACCGATCATGGGACGGCCGCGCGCTGCGGGTCTCGGGTGGCCAACCGGAGCAAACGCCGCTTGCGGCGCGGCGTTGCTGCTGGTTCGATATCCGGAATGTGTATTCGCCTGCGGTGCAGTTGATATGAGCATAGAACTTTCTCCCTACCAAATCTCACCCTCGGGGCCACCACTCCCGCATACGTACGTTCGGGATGAGCGGAATCTTTTTCCCGGCGAGGTAAACTTCAAGGAATACTTTGGGGTCGTCCGCAAGCACCGGCTGATGATCCTGTCGTTGGTCTTTGCGGCCGTGGTCATCGCGCTCGCCTGGCGGTTCGCCCGCACGCCGCAATATGAGGCGACCTCGACCATCCTGATCCAGCCGCAGACCCCGGAAGTGATGACGGGAGCTAAGAATTTTAATGAAAACCAATCCAACTATAGCAGCGATTATGATTATTACCGAACCCAGTTCAATCTGCTGAAGAGCGACAGCCTGGCGGCGCAAGTGATCGAGGACTCCGGGCTGCAGACGAATCCGATGTTTAATCCAGCGGCGCAGCGCAGGGGATTTTTTGCCTCAGTGATCGGCTACGTCCAGGATGAACTCGCAAGCCTGTCAGGGTCGCGGAACGCCCCGTCTTCAGAAGAGGAGGCGGGCGAAACCGAGACCGTCGCCCCGGCAGTGATCAAAGCCTACCTTGAGAGGCTTACGGTGGAACCGGTTCAAGGCACCCGTCTGGTGCTG
>Ga0307372_10006997_pt1 | contig 16316 bp, 16 predicted proteins | sample OX1MG_FD_202533 | JGI IMG/M metagenome (GOLD analysis project Ga0307372, IMG submission 202533) | Soil microbial communities from Risofladan, Vaasa, Finland - OX-1 | ecosystem: Environmental > Terrestrial > Soil > Coastal area > Acid sulfate soil | place: Finland: Risofladan, Vaasa | collected... | reverse complement strand
GGACAGGCCGCCCACCGCGCTGGCCAGGTCGGCACTGGTGCCGGTGCCATGTCGACTCAGGTCGGCGGGGGTCTGGGCCATCGGAGGGTGAATGGTCCCGGCCGCCAGAAGAGTGTTCGCAGAAACGGGCGGTCAGCCAAGAAGAAATGACTACGTGGTCGCCCCGAGTGCAGCCGCAATCGCCGCGCCAGTCGCGGAGGAGTTCAGATAGGGCTCAGGAGCATGGGCCCTGTGGCCATTGTCGATGACGAGCTCCTCGACCCGGGGCCCGAAGTGGTCGGCCAGGCACGTCTCGCAGGCCTTGTCGTCGAGCGCCCGCACGTTGACCCAGCGCTGCACCGACCCGGGCCAGACCCCGAGACCGTCGACGGGTGCAGGCTCCAGGCTGTTGAAGAGCATCGGCACGGCGAGCGGGGAGCCCAGCGTCACGAATGTGTGGACGGGCCAGTCGTCGTGTGCGGCCAGTGCCGAATACGAGAGAACGGTGCCCAGGGAATGCGCCACCAGGACCCTCGTGTCGTCGGTGATCTCGGCCTCAATGCGGGCCCGCAGCCGCTCGTGCAGACCGGTCTCGGACAGCATCGCCGTCGCCAGGTCGACCGTGCGGTCGAAGGTCGCCTCGCCGGCCGCCTGGGCCAGGGCGGGAATGGCGTCGCCGCCCATCTCGGTCAGCATGTCGGCCACGCCGGCCCGGGACGCCGACAGCTGACGATCCTCTTCGCTGCCGGGATGGTGCCGGAAGAGATCGCCGTAGAAGCAGACGGCGACGTCATCCGCGTCGACCTCGGCCCCGTGGTGCCACAGCCCGTCGCGCACCGCCGGCAACCATCGGGCCTTCAGCTCATTGGGCCCCCACAACTCGTTGAACGCCCCGTGGACGATGACGATGCGTGCCATGAACCTCAGGCCTCCAGGTGCGACGTGTCGTTGTAGCCACGGATGATCCAGCGGTCGGGGGTGACGACGAGCCGCGAGATGGACGCGTTGTCGGGGCCGACGAAGGCGAAGGGTTCCGAGCCGGTGGCCTGCGCCAGGACTTCGCCGATGGCCGCTCCGTGGCTGAACACGACGGCTCGCCCGCCCGGGTGTGCCGCCGTGATGCGCTCGATGGCGCGCCGCAGCCGACCCCCGAACACCTCCCGGGACTCGGCACCGGGGATCACGTCCCAGCGTTGCTCGGCCAGGACCTGCGCGAAGACCGGATCACCGTCGGCCGACTTGATGCGCAGCAGGCCGCCCTCCCACTCGCCGAGGAACACCTCACGCAGATCGGTCTCGACGACGGCGGTCATGCCGCTGCGGGCGATGAAGGGCGCCGCCGTCTGGACCGTGCGCTGGAGGGTGGTGACGTAGAGGGCGTCGAAGGGCTGCTGCGCCAGCCGGAGGGCGACCTGCTCGGCCTGGTGCCGACCGGCCTCGGAGAGCGGTGGGTCGCCCTGGCCCTCGACGAGCTCGAAGGTCTCGCCCTCCAGCGAGTCGGCCGACGCACCGTGGCGGACGAGCCACAGCTCGGCGGAGCCGGGCGGGCCGACGTAGGGCCGCTGGCTGAAGCTACGGGTCGAGGAGCGGTTCGACGGCGACGTCACGGACGCCGAGTGTAGGGAACCCTCAGCGAGAGGGTGGTGCGTGCAGCTCGGGCGGCCAGTGGTCGTCGTCGTCCTCGACCACCTCGACGTCGATGACGTTGGGATCGTCGGCGTAGCTTCCCTGCGCGCCGGCGCCGGCGCCCGATGGTCCCTGTCCCGTCGTCGGTCCTTGTCCGGGTGCGGTACCCCATCCCGCCGGCGTGGTGAAGCTGGCGAAGAAGGCGCCGGGAGACTGTGTGAACACTTGGGTGAATTGCACCGCCAACGGCCGGCCGGCGTCAGGCCCGAGTTGGGCCCACAGCGGCAGGGCACGGCGGTGGACAACGTAGGACTGCACGCTCAGCGTCACGCCCAGGTACAAAAGGAAGCTCGCCCCCTCGAGCCCGGCCGCTCCGGCATGGCTCTGCCCGTTGTCGCCGACGAAGTGCACCAGCAGGGACACGAGCCACAGCGCCATCGTGACGGCGTTGCCCTGGCGCAACACCCAGCCGTTGCCGGGCCAGACCCGCATGGAGATGCCCCGCAACACACCGAGGCCGATGCCGCCGACGACCAGAGTGCCCAGGACCCACAGCCATGCGCTGGAAGGGACGTGATGGCTCCCCGCATAGGAGAACATCTCGAACAGGCCGATGACCCCGATGACGATCGGGAGGCGGGGCTGGAAAACGCGGGGCACAGGGCGCACCCTGACCTGGCGCAACAGCACCAGAACGAGGATCAGCGCCCCCAGTGCGTACGAGAAGAACGACATCGTCGACGAGCCTATGGCCGCTGCCTGCTCAGTGGTTCAGCAGGGCTCCCACTTCGACGCCGAATCGGGCCGTCTGCTCGCAGAATTCCTCCGCCGAACGGGCCATGAAGCGCACCTGCAGGTGGTTGACACCCATGTCGATCAGCTCGCGCAGCGACGATGCGACCTCGTCCGCGCCACCCGAGAGCACCCAGCTGGGCAGGTCCCAGCCCGAACCGCCCGGCGTCAGGTAGATCGGCTCCACGATGGTGCCGATGTCGATCGGCGCCCCGCCGCGCAGCTCGCCGCGCAGCTCGCGCAGCCGGGCGATCTGGCCCGGGAGGTCGCGCCGGCGTGTCCCCTGGGGCAGCCAGCCGTCGCCGAATGCGGCGGTGCGGCGGATGGCCGCGGGGGACGAGCCGCCTATCCAGATCGGCGGGCGGGGTCGGCGCGCCGGACGTGGCGCGATCCCCATGTCCTTGGCCGGGAAGCGGGGCCCGGGGAGCTCGGGGAACTCGTCCGTGAAGGCGAGGGCCAGCGCGGACACCGCCTCGTCGGTGTGGCGGCCGCGCTCGGCGAAGTCGCCCGTGAGCAGTTCGTACTCCTCGGGGACGTGGCCGGCGCCCACCCCGACGATGAGTCGTCCACCGGACAGGTGGTCGATCGTCGACAGTTCCTTGGCGGCACGCAGCGGGTGACGCTGGGCGAGGATCAGCACGTGTGAGAGCAGGTGGGTGCGTGTCGTCACCGCGGCCAGCCAGCCCAGCGTGGCGGTCGTGTCGTACCAGATGGTGCCCATGGCGTCGGCCAGGCGACGCGGGATCGCCGTGTGGTCGCACACGCCCAGATAGAAGAACCCGGCCTCGTCGGCCACCCGGGCGATCCGGGCGAGCTCCGCCGGCCCGGCCTCCTTCTCCCAGTCGGCCACATACAGCGTCGACTGGGACTGGATCGGGAGCTGCATGCCGTAGACGACGTCGCCTTCGGGGACGGCCCCTACGACGTCGGCCGGGGAGGGAAGGGAAGTCGGTGCTGCGTCGGTCATGGGTGGCTCCGATCAGGTCGGCGGGGGCGGCAGGAGGGTCCCGAGCAGCGTCGACAGGTATGACGACGTCCCGAAGGTGGTGGCGAGCACGCGGGACCGCTTGAGGTGCAGGTGCAGCGGCACCTCCCACGTGTAGCCCATGCCGCCATGCACCTGGATCGCCACCCGGGCGTTGGTGATCGCCGCCTCGTCCGCCAAGAGCTTGGCGCCGGCAACTGCGCGTTGCTGCCAGACGAACGGCGTGGTGCCGGCTGCCGCGGCCTCGGCCGCCAGCACGTCGGGCGCATCGGCCAGGCAAGCCGCGGCGTGGACGGCGGCGCGGGCGACCTCGGCGCGCACGAGCATGTCGGCGCACATGTGCTTGATCGCCTGGAAGCTGCCGATCGGCTTGCCGAACTGCTCGCGCTCCTTGGCGTAGGCGACAGCGAGGTCGAGGGTCTCCGCCGCGTGCCCGACCTGGAGCGCCGCGGTGAGGATGGCGCCGTCCCCGAAGAGCTCCTGGTCGGGGTCGTCGAGATTCGGTGGCGCCGGCAATTGGGACAGTTGCCACAGCGGCGTCAGCGGGTCCAGCGGTATCGCGATCCGTTGCGCCGTGGGTGCCTCGCTGATGGTCGTCATCAGGCTGTGGTCGCCGCCCATGCCGCCGGCGGGCAGGAGGATCGCCGCGTCGAGCGAGGTCAGGTGCTCGACCAGCCAGGGCGGACCGCCGCTGCCGCAGACGGCGACCATGGCCCGACCCTCCGCCGCGCCGGGGACGAGGTCCCTGGTGGCGGCGAGGAACGTTCCCACCAGCGGGCCCGGGACGAGCGCCCGTCCCAGCTCCTCGAAGACCACGGCGGCGTCGGCCAGCCCCAGGCCGGCTCCGGCGGGCTCGGGCAGTGTCAGTGTGAAGACGCCCGTGTCGCCCAGGGCGGCCCAGTCGTCGGCGTCGATGGCGCGCTCGTCGCCTTCGCGGGCCCGGATGCGCTCGAGCGGCAGTCGCCCCGCCAACATGGTGCGGATGCCCTCCGCCAGCTCGCGCTGGCCCTCGCTCACCCGGAAGTCCATCAGCGCGCCTTGGGCAGGCCGAGGATCCGCTCCGCCACAATGTTGCGCTGCACCTGTGAGGTGCCGGCGGCGATGGTCAGGTTGATCGACTTGTACCAGTTGTGCACCTGCTCGGCGTTGCCGATCGGCCCATTGAGCCCAGCCAGGGGATCGGCGCTCAGCCCGGCGGTATCGAGCATCTCCATGGCCAGGTCGGCGAGCGTCTGCGCGTGCTCGGAGAACGAGAGCTTGAAGACCGAGCCCCCGATGCCCGGGACACCGGTCTGCGCGGCCTCCGAGACGTTGCGTTTCGTCAGGGCCCACAGCGCGTCGAACGCCGCCACCAGGCGGCCGATGCGCTTGAGCCAGCTGCCATCGCGCTCGAAGAGATCGAGCCGCGTCCCTATGTGGTGCAGCTCGCCGAGGAGCCGCATGCACTCGAGGAGCTCTCCCACGAAGGCGGTGCCCCGTTCGAAGGACAGCGTGACCATCGTCACGCGCCAGCCGTCGTTCTCGTCGCCGACCCGGTTCGCCACCGGGATGCGCACGTCGTTCAGGAAGAGTTGGGCGAACTCCGTGGTCCCCTCGATCGTCCGCAGAGGCTGGATCTCTATGCCCGGGGAGTCCATGGGCATGATCAGCCACGAGATGCCGCGGTTGCGCTCCTCGCCCGTGCGCACCAGCAGCTCGCAGAAGTCCGCCACCTCGGCGTGCGAGGTCCAGATCTTCGAGCCGGTCACCACGTAGTCGTCGCCGTGGCGGACAGCCTTGGTCCGCAGGGAGGCGAGGTCGCTGCCGGCGTCGGGCTCGCTGAAGCCCTGGCACCACACCTCTTCGCCGCGCAGGATGGCCGGTAGGTAGCGCTCCTTCTGGGCCGCCGTGCCCTCGGCAATGATGGTGGGCCCGGCGTGCAGGAGGCCGACGAAGTTCACGCCCACGTAGGGGGCGCCGGCCCGCTCGCACTCCTCCTTGAAGATGAGCTGCTCGACCGGCGACGAGCCCCGCCCGCCGCCCTCGGCGGGCCAGTCCACACCGGCGTACCCGGCCTCGAACAAGAGCTGTTGCCAGCGCAGGTCGTACTCGCGACGGAGCGGCCAGTCGTCATGCGGTGGTGGTGTACCCACGCCGGGCAGCGTGGCGGCCAACCACGTACGCAGCTCGTCACGGAAGGCCTGCTCCGGCGCGGTGTAGCGGAGGTCCATGGGTGGCGCGGTTGAGGCGGTAGTGGGAGCTGGCGGCGACGTCAGGCGGGGAGGTCGAGGCCGAACAGCTTGATCGCGTTCCCGCGCACGATCTTGCGGCGCTGCTCGTCGGTGAGATCCGCCATCTGCTCCTCGGCGATCTCGCGCGTGCGGGGCCAGGTCGAGTCCGAGTGCGGGTAGTCCGACTCGTAGGTGATGTTGTCCTCACCGATTTCGTCCACCGACCTCAGGCCGTGGGCGTCGTCGAAGAAGCAGCCCCAGACGTGGTCCTTGAAGTAGCTCGAAGGCTTCTCCGGCACGATGTCGGCGACCCCGCCCCACCCGCGGTTGTCCTCCCAGACTCGGTCGGCCCTCTCCAAAATGTAGGGAATCCAGCCGATCTGGCCCTCCGAGTACGCCACCTTGAGCTCGGGGATGCGCACGAAGACGCCGCTGAAGAGGTAGTCGACGAGGGAGAAGGTGGCGTTGGTGTGCGTGAGCGTGGAGCCGACAGCGGGCGGGGCGTCGGCCGACGTCGACGGCATCTTGGACGACGAACCGATGTGCATGTTCACGATGGTCTGCGTCTCGGCGCAGGCGCGGAAGAAGGGGTCCCAGTAGTGGTCGGGGTCGTGCACGCTCGGCAGGCCGAGGAAGGGCGGGATCTCGCTGAAGCACACGGCGCGCACGCCACGGTCCGCGTTGCGCCGCACCTCGGCCGCCGCCAGCTCGGCGTCCCACAGGGGAATGAGGCAGAGGGGGATGAGGCGGCCGCCCGAGTCGCCGCACCACTCCTCGACCATCCAGTCGTTGTAGGCGCGGATGCAGAGCAGGCCGAGCTCGTGGTCTTTGGCCTCGGTGAAGGTCTGGCCGCAGAAGCGGGGGAAGGTCGGGAAGCACAGCGCCGCTTCGATGTGGTTGGTGTCCATGTCGTCGAGGCGGGGCTTGACCTCGTAGGAGCCCGGGCGCATGTCCTCGTAGGTGACGCCCTTCATGGTGACCTCGTCGCGAGGGACGCCGACGGCGGAGTCGACGCGTAGAAGGGGCCGCTTGAGGTCTTCGTAGTACCACCAGTCGACGGGCAGGCCCTCGGAGCCCGGCTTCACCTTGAGCGACCCGCCCCGGTACTCCACCTCGGGCATGGGGGCGCGCACAATGCGCGGTCCGACGTCGGCGTACTTGGAGGGGAGGCGGTCCTGCCACACGTTGGGCGGCTCGACCACGTGGTCGTCGACCGAGATGATCATCGGCAGGGGCTCAGGCATGGCCATTCAGCGTAGTCCCCACCTGACGGGGCGTCAGATGCCGGTCAGAAGACCTCGTTGAAGAGGTCGACCATGGCCTGCCAGGACCGGCGGTCGGTGGGCTCGTGGTAGGCGATGCCGGGAAAGGTGTCCGGCGAGGCCAGCTTGTTCGTGAAGGAGTGCACGGCGCCGCCGTACACGTTCAGCTCCCAATCGACCCCGCCCGCCCGCATCTCCTCCTCGAAGGCCCGGCGCTCGTCGGCGTGCACCATGGGGTCGTCGGCGCCGATGAGGGCCAGCACCTTGCCCGTGATGTTGCGGGCGTCCTCGGGGTGCACGGTGGAGAGGCCGGAGTGGAAGCCGACGACGGCCTTGAGGTCGGCGCCGCCGCGGGCCAGCTCCAGTGAGAGCGTCCCGCCGAAGCAGAACCCGATGGCGGCCAGACGGTCCGGATCGGTGCGGGGCTCGGCCTTCAAGATGTCGAGGCCCGCCGTCCCGACGGCAAACGCCCGCGCCGGGTCCGAACGCAGCTCGCCGATGCGGCCCATCATCGCGTCGCGGTCGGTGATCGGCGTGCCCCCGCCGTGGTAGTCGAGGGCGAAGGCCACGTAGCCCAACTCGTCGGCGATCCGCCGAGCCCGGTCCCGGGCGTGGTCGTCGAGGCCCGGCCCCTCGTGGCAGACCAGGACGCCGGGGCGTCGGTCGGTGGCGCCGCCTTCGTCGGGCAGCGCCAGGGTGCCGATCATGGTGCGGCCGTCGGCTTCGTACGTGATGTCTCGGGTGGTGGCCATGGGTGCACCGTATCGTCCGGCCGCCGGACCCATACTGGCGTGTATGCGCAGGAACCCTGGTCAGCGGCTGCAATTCGGATTGGGGTCGGCCCTGGCGGCTGCACTCGCCGCGCCGTTGCTCCTGGCGGCCTGCGGTTCGGGGGGGAGGCCGACGCCGACCTCGCCCCGCCAGACGTCGACCACGACCACCGCCGGGGCCGGCATCACCACCACGGTCCCGGCACCCGCCTCCGGGCCGTTGACGCTGGGCGCCCCCATCGCGCTCCCGTTCTCGGCCGACCGGGTGACGGCGGCGGAGAGCCCCGACGGCGCCGTGTTCGCCGCCCCGCAGGATCCGACCAGCCCGGCCCCCTCCATCGCCTGGGTCATCGACGGCAACGGCCCGGCCCTCGTCGCCGAGCACGTCGCGACCGGCATCGCCGCGCTGGCCGCGGACGGCACCAACTTCTACGTGGCCACGTACTCGACGCTGTTCGCCTATAACCGCGCCAGCGGGAACCAGGACGGGCAGTGGACGATGCCGCAGGTCCCCACGGCGAACAGCTCTAACAACGACCTGGTCGCGCTGGCGGCGGCGAACGGCACCGTGTTCGTCTCGGTGACGCGGAACAACACGGTCAGCGTGTACACGCTCAACCCGGGGGCGACGACCGCCCCGCACCTGCTGCTGAGCGGGCTGGGTGCGGCCATCGGCTCCGACGGCTCCGTCTACTACGAGCGCACGGATCACCACCTGGTGGCGCGGCGGCCGAATGGCTCGACCTCCGTCGGCCCCGTGCTGGCAGACAAGCCGAACGGACTGGGCGGCGGCGTGCAGTACCTCGACGTGGTGGCGGGCGGGGCGGTGTGGGTCAGCGAACCGGCCGGCCAGGGGCTCGATGCGACCTTGGCCACCTACGACGCCGCCACGCTCCACCAGCTCGGATCGTTCCAGGGCTCGGTGACGAGCACCGTCGTGGACTCCAGCGCCGGCGCGCTGGTGCTCGAGGCGGCCGGCAGCGACCCGGCCTGCCCGCAGGCGTCGCCGTCCTCGCCGACATCGTGCGTGTTCAACATCGTGCCGCAGGGCTCGGTCAGCAATGCGGTGGGCGTCGGCTCGGCCGTGACCCTGCTCGGACCCGACCCCGCCGTCATCGCCTCCGACACCGCGTCGGGCCAGTTCGACCTGATGCGCCTGTCCTGACGCGACCCCAGCAGCGACCTCAATAAGACATGGAAGTGCCGCCGTTCGGACTGAGCAGCTGTCCCGTCACGTAGCTGCTGGCGTCCGAAGCGAGATACAGCACGGCGAAGGCGATCTCCGACGTCTCGCCGACGCGCCGCAGCGGGGCGAACTTCGCCATCGGCGCCAGCGTGGCGGCCTTGGCCTCTTCGTTGACGCTGCCGTCGGGGTTCGTGTAGTAGCGCGCCGTCATGTTGGTCGGGACGAAACCTGGTGCCACCGAGTTGACCCGCACGCCGTGCTTGCCGACCTCGACCGCCATCGACTTGGTCAGCTGCGCGACGCCGGCCTTGCAGATCGCGTAGGGCCCGATGCCGGGCGCGGGGGACAGGACCGCCGCCGAGGTCATGTTGATGATGGAGCCGCCGCGCTGATCCACCATCACCTTTCCGGCGGCCTGACACCCGTACAGCACACCCTTGAGGTTCACCGCGACGATGCGGTCGAACTCGTCGGGGTCGACGTCGATGATGGTGCTGTCGATCATGATGCCGGCGATGTTGCACATGATGTGTAGCCCGCCGTGCCGGGCCGCGATGTTCTGCACGAGCGTCTCCGCCGCACCCCGCGCTGCCACGTTGAGCTCGGCGCTCTCGGCTCGGCCGCCCTGGCCGAGGATGGCCGCCGCCGTGTCCGACGCGGTTGCGCTGTTGATGTCGGCGCAGACGACGGTGGCACCGGCGCCGGCCAGCACCTCGGCCGTCGTGCGGCCGATGCCGCTGCCGGCTCCGGTCACGAGGGCCACGCGGCCCGTCAGGTCGAACGCTTTGCGGACACTCTGGGCCGTTTCCATCCGCGCACCCTATGCCGTGACGCCCTCCAGCGCGAGCAGCGCACGCTTGCATGGGAGCCCGCCGCCATAGCCGCCGATGCCGTTGCTCGCCAGCACGCGATGGCAGGGCACAATGATGGCGATCGGGTTGCGCCCGTTGGCCTGGCCCACGGCGCGGGGCCCCCGTGGCCGACCGACTCGACGGGCCAGCTCGCCGTAACTGATGGTCTCGCCGTAGGGGATGCGCGCCAGCTCGGCCCACACCTCACGCTGGAACGGGGTGCCGTCGAGCTCCACGCGCAGGTCGAATTCGGTGCGCTCGCCGGCGAAGTACTCCTCAAGTTGCGTCGCGGCCTCCTTCAAGACGGGCGTCTCCTCGTCGCGGCGCCCGAGGCCGGAGTCGTTGGGGAGGCGGAGGCCGATGAGCACGTCGCCGTCCGCCTCCAGGACGATCTTTCCGATCGGGGTGTCCAGCGGCATGGTGGCGGTGAGTGTGGTGGTGCTCATGCGGCACGTCCTTTCATGGGGAGTCGTGGTGTCGCGGCGACGGGCATGGCCCGCAGGTGTGCCATGGCGTAGCTGCGCCATGGTCGCCAGTGTTCGGTCATGGCGCGCAGGTGCGCCGGGTCGCCCGGCAGGCCGAGCGCCAAAGCCGACCGGCGGATGCCGAGGTCGGTGGGCATGAAGGCATCGGGGTCACGCAGCGCCCGCATCGCGACGTATTCGGCCGTCCATGGTCCGATGCCCGGCAGCGTCACCAGGGAGCGCCGGAGCTCGGCCGGGTCGGCCCCGGGGTCGATCACGACATCCCCGTCGGCGACGGCCCGGGCCAGGACCACGACGGCGCGCCGCCGGCCAGCCGGCATGGAGAAGGCGCCCGGGTCGCTCTCGGCCAGCGCGATGAGCGCGGCCGGGGTGGGGAAGAGGTGGGTCACCGCGCCGAGCGGGGCGGGGAGGGGCTCGCCGGCGGCGAGCACCAGCCGTCCGGCCACCGTGCGCGCGCCGGGGACGGAGACCTGTTGCCCGATGACGGCGCGCACCGCGAGCTCGAAGCCGTCGGCCGCGCCCGGTACGCGGCGTCCCGGATCACGCCGCACCATGGCGCCGACGAGCAAGTCGTCGCGCAAGGCTTCCCAAATGGCGACGGGATCGGCATCGAGGTCGAGGAGCTGTCGGCAGCGTGCGACCGCGGTCTGCAGGTCGCGCAGATCCGACAGGACGAGCTCGCCCTCCACATACGCCGGGCCGTCGGTGCGGTCGGTGCGGTCGGTGCGGTCGGTGCCGTCGGTGCCGTCGGTGCCGTCGGTCTCCGGTGCGTTCAGGGTGACGATGCCGTGACCGTGGGGGAGGCGCAGGCTGCGTCTGTAGGTCCCCGTCGCGCCGTCGAGTTCCTCGACGCCGGGCAGGGCGCGCAGCCCGAGGAAGTCCAGCACCGACGCCGGGTCGAAGGGTCGCCGGCAGGGGAGGCGAAGGCGGATGGCCTGGGTCGCCGGCGCCCGCTTGGCGCGGCGGCCCTCCGCCGTGTGCGCGGCCCGGGAGCGCAACCCACTCGGCGTGTCGGCGAACGTCTGGCGCACCGTGTCGTTGCACTGGCGGACGCTGGCGAAGCCCGCGGCGAAGGCCACGTGCGCCACGGGGAGATCGGTGGTCTCCAGGAGGACTCTCGCCGTCTGGCTGCGCTGTGCCCGGGCCAGGGCGAGCGGCCCGGTCCCGACTTCCGCCGTGAGGAGGCGATTGAGCTGCCGGGCGCTGTAGCCCAGCCGGCTCGCCAGTCCCTCCACGCCCTCCCGGTCGACAACGCCGTCGCGGATCAGCCGCATGGCGCGGGCCACGACATCGGCCCGGATGTTCCACTCCGGTGAGCCGGGCGTGGCGTCGGGCCGGCAGCGCAGGCAGGCCCGGAAACCGGCCTGCTGGGCGGCCGCCGCGGTGGCGTAGAAGCGCATGTTCTCGCGCTTGGGAGTGCGGGCGGGGCAGCTCGGGCGGCAGTAGATCCCCGTCGAGGTGACGGCGCAGAAGAACTGGCCGTCGAAACGGGCGTCCTTGCTCTGCGCCGCCTGATAGCAGCGGTCCGGGTCCTCCATCACGGCTGCCAGCGTGCCACGCGGCTGTGACGAATACTGGCGGGAATCGGACATGGCCGCTGGGGCCCGATCCCACTCCCTCATAGTTCCCTGACACTCCCCACACCACCAGGTAAGACGAGGGCGCGCACGATGGTGGCATGGATGACGCGCCCGGACCTCTGCGGACCGGCTCACACGGAAGATGGCCGTGCCCGTAGGGGTCCGGGAAAGCTCCAGCGCCCCAGCCACTGCGACGGACCTGGTGGCTCACCTCCTCCGGAGGGCCGGGTTCGGCCCTGTGCCGGATGAACTCGCCGCCGCGAGCGCGGCCGGTTACGCCGCCACCGTGTCCAGTCTGATCTCCGGCCTGACCGCGCCGGACCCCGGGGCCGACGCCGTCCCGACCCCGGCGTTCAGCGCGCCCATTCCGGCGGCCCAGCGCCGCACCATGAGCCTGGCCTCACGTCACGCCTTGTCCGCGCAGTTGCGTCACGAGTTCGTCGAACTCATGACGTGGTGGGTCGGACGGATGTTGGCGACGTCCAACCCGCTCAAGGAGAAGCTGACGTTTCTCCTGCACGGGCAGTTCCCGACGGGGATCTCCAAGGTCCGCTACCCGGCGTACATGTACGGGCAGAACCAACTCTTCCGTTCGCAGGGCAGTGGCGACTTCGACACCTTGACCCAGGCGGTCTCAGCTGACCCCGCCATGCTGCTCTGGCTGGACGCCAATTCGAACAAAGCATCGGACCCGAACGAGAACTTCGCCCGGGAACTGATGGAGCGTTTCACCATGGGCATCGGGACCTACACCCAGGACGACGTGCGGGCTGCCGCCTTCTGCTTCACCGGCTGGCGCGTGGACCCGAAAACGGGCACCTTCTCCATCGCCGCCCGGCAGCACAGCACAATGTCGCAGACCTTCCTCGGCGTGAGCGGCGTCAACTCGGGCCAGCAGGTCATCGACCTGGTGACGCGGAGTCATGCCTCGAGCCACTTCATTCCATCGCGCTTCTGGAGCTTCCTCGCCTACCCGGTGACGCCCAGTGATCCGGTGGTGGCCGATCTCGCGCCGGCGTACGCAGCCGATCGCAACGTCGGGAATCTCCTGGCCGCGATCTTCCAGCACCCGGCGTTCATGCAGTCCGAATCGTTGCAGGGATTGGTCAAGCAACCCACCGAGTACGTCGTCGGCTCGCTGCGCGCACTGGGCGTCACGCCGACGGACCTGGCGCAGCGGCCGGACTCGCTCGTGCAAGCCCTTTCCGGCATGGGCCAGGTGCTCTTTGATCCGCCGAGCGTCGGCGGGTGGCCGCAGAACTCGTACTGGCTCTCTGCCTCGGCCGCTCTCGCCCGCTGGAAGTTCGCGCACGGATTGACGAGAAGTGGGGACATCTCCCTGGTCGCCGACACGTCACCGAGAGATCGCGTCGACGCCGTCGCTTCGCTCCTCAGCGTCCCGCGCTGGAGTACGGCGACGTCGGGGGCACTGAAGCGAGCGGCCGACGATCCACCCACCCTCGTCACCTTGGCGCTCGTGTCGCCCGAGTTCGTCGTCAACTGAAAGAGGCCTTCGCATGACCGGAACCTCGTCGCCCAAAGACCATCCCGAAGACCAGAAGGACGAGCCTGAACCTGCTCAGGCGACCCGCCACCGGAACCTCGATCGACGCGCCTTCCTCGGGCTCGCGGGCGGGACCGCAGTGCTGGGGGCGCTCGGTGTGGCGCTCGGGCAGCGGGGATTCGATGCCCTCTTTGGCGGCGCGGCTGCGGCCGACGGTGCCATGGGCTCGTCGACTGGCTCACGCCTCGTCCTCGTGACCCTCTACGGAGGCAACGACGGGCTGAACACCGTCATTCCGTACCGGGACTCCGCCTATGCGGCGGCCCGCGGATCTCTCGCGGTGGATCCCACCGGCGTCCTGCCACTCTCGGACGGCTTCGGGCTGCATCCCGGCATGCCCGGATTCAGGAAGCTATGGGATGCAAAGGAGCTGGCGATCGTCCACGGTGTCGGGTTCGCCGACCCCAACTACAGCCACTTCGAATCGATGGACATTTGGCAGAGCGGCGTGCCGGACTCACCCGAGTCCACGGGATGGCTCGGCCGCTGGCTCGACGGCACCCGCTCGAGCCCACTGCGCGCCATTGCGCTGGGCCCGACCGTCCCCACTGCCCTGTCGGGCGAGCGCGTCCAGGCCGCGGCCATCCCCGTCGGACCGCTCGTGTTGCCGGGCAGCACACTGGAGCAGGCGCTCTATGCCGCAGTGGCCAGGGGCGATGCCGGAGGCGCCGCCTTGCTCGCCGAGGCAGCGAGTTCCGACAGCGTGCTGCTCGAGCTGCACCAGAGCCTGGGCCCAATTCTCGACAGCTCGGACAGCTCGAACCCGTTGCACATCACCGGGGAGTCGACAGCGGTCGCCGGCGCCGCCGGGAACCTGGCGATCGCCAATGGCGGAGGAGGTCAGGCGTCGGACAACGTCCTCGCGGCGCAACTCAGCGTTGTGGCCAACCTGATCCTCGCGGGCGCCACGGCGGACGTCTACAGCGTGGAACTCGGCGGCTTCGACACTCACGCCGACCAGGAGCCCGTGCAGGGCGCGCTGTTGGGGCAGCTCGACAGCGCCGTGACGGCGTTCGTCGATGCCCTCCGCGGGACGCGGCATGGGTCGAAGACGGTCGTGCTCGTGTACACCGAATTCGGCCGCCGCCTCGCGGCCAACGCCAGCGCAGGAACGGACCACGGGTGGGCCAACGTGGCATTCGCGGCGGGCCCGGCGGTCAAGGGCGGCTTCTATGGCGAGCCACCCAGTCTGACCAAGCTCAGCGAGGGCAACGCCGTCTACACGACCGACTTTCGTTCGCTCTACGCCACCATGCTGGGTGGCGTCCTGGGCACCGATCCCAAGCCCTTCTTACGGGGATCGTTCCCGCAACTGGCGCTGGTCTGAGGCAGACGCGGACCTATTGTTGGCCGATGGCTGAACCTGAGGTCTTTGACTGGGATGAGTGGGAGCACGGCAAGACGTACGAGCTGTCGAACGACCAGCTCGTCGGTGCCCTGCTCAGCGAGGTGAGCGCGCTGCGCCAGCGGGTGAAGGCGTTGGAGGATCGCCAGGCCGGCTGATCCCGGCGAACTGATCCGCGCCGGCTGATCAGCCGGCGCGCACGTGGCCCAGCACGAGCCGGCGGTGGGTGGCGGCGTCGCCCCAGGCCCGCGACAGGGCCCACGTCTGCTTCAGGAAGAAGTGGAGGTCGCACTCCCACGTGTACCCGATGGCCCCGTGGACCTGCAGCGCCACCCGGGCCGCCCGGTCGGCGGCGTCCGACGCCATCGCCTTGGCCATGGACGCATCGTGGGAGAGCGTGGGCTGCGCCGTGGCGAGCGACCAGGCGGCGCGGTATGTGGCGGGGCGGGCGAACTCGAGTGCCACCCGGGCGTCGGCCAGCAGGTGCTTGACGGCCTGGAAGCTCCCGATCGGCTTGCCGAACTGGTGGCGCTCCTTGGCGTAATTGGCGCTCATCGTGATCATGCGGTCGGCCAGGCCGATGAGAAGGGCGGCGGTCCCCGCCGCGGCGCGGTCCGCCACCAATCCCACCGCCGCTTCGGCCGCCACGCCGTAGGCCAGCAGCGTGTCAGACGACAGCGGCCATCGGACCGTCGAGAGATCGCGTGCGGCGCTCAGCGCCGGCGTGCGGACCGCCTCACAAGAAGCGGCGGGCACGGCGTGGAGCTGCCAGCCCGAGTCGGCGTCGCGCACGGCCAAAAGCAGGAGGTCGGCATCGCGGGCGCCCACCACCCGGGGCGTGCGCAGCGTGCCGTCGGCCGATACCTCTGTCGGTGACATGACACCAGCCGGCGTCACGTCGATGCCGCCCACGGCGAAGCTCACGTCGTCGCGCACCAGCGCCGCCAGCGCAGCAGCCGCTGCAGCGTCGGGCAGCAGCGCGGCCAGGGTGGGGGCGGCCAGGGCGGCCGTCTCGAGCAGCGGCTCGGGGAGCCCTGCCCGACCCGCCTCCTCCAGGACCCCCACGAGGTCGACGTCGCTCAGGCCGAGTCCGTCGCCGGACTCGGGAACGACGAGCGCCGGTGCGCCCAACTCGGCCAGCACGGCCCAGCGGTTCTGCGACTGGGCCACCCGGTCGTCCTCGTCCGCCACCTCGAAGGCGCGCAGCGCGTCAGGGGTGCACTCGGTATCGAGGACGATGCGCACGCCCTCGCGCAGCGCCTCCTGGTCTTCGGTGAACGCGAAGTCCATGATTTCTCAGCCCCGGGGCAGCCCGAGCAGGCGCTCGGCCACCACGTTGCGCTGGATCTCGTTGGTGCCGGCGTAAATGGGGCCGGCGAGCGAGAAGAGATAGCCGTCGAGCCAGTCACCGGGCGCGCCGGCGTCGAGGAGCTCGGCCTCGGGACCGAGCAGGTCGAGGGCGGCGGTGTGGATGGCGACGTCGGTCTCGGACCAGAAGATCTTGTTGCAGCTGGCCTCCGGTCCGACCGCGTGGCCGCGCGCCACGCGCGAGGCCGTCCAGTAGGTGTGCAGCTTGTACGCCTCGGCATCCATGTGGGCCTGGGCCACGGCGTCGGCGGAAGCGGTCGGGCCGCCGCGCGATGCATAGAGCTGTACGAGGCGGTCAGCTGCCTCCGTATAA
>Ga0307372_10006996_pt1 | contig 16317 bp, 16 predicted proteins | sample OX1MG_FD_202533 | JGI IMG/M metagenome (GOLD analysis project Ga0307372, IMG submission 202533) | Soil microbial communities from Risofladan, Vaasa, Finland - OX-1 | ecosystem: Environmental > Terrestrial > Soil > Coastal area > Acid sulfate soil | place: Finland: Risofladan, Vaasa | collected... | reverse complement strand
GAACAGGACGGCTAGCCCGGAGGGCGGGCCCCCGACGCCGCGCCGCCGGACGCGGCCACGGCGCGTGTGCTACACTGCCGCGTCCTCCCCGCGGTGCGGAGTCGGATCCCCGGACGGGGCGCTGCCAGCGTGATCGAAACGCATCGACTCTCCAAGGTCTACCGCCGCGGCGTCTACGCGCTGCGTGACGTCTCTCTCCAGATCGACAAGGGCGAGTTCGTCTTCCTGACCGGCCCGAGCGGGGCCGGGAAATCCACGTTTCTGCGGCTGCTGCTGTGCGAGGAGCGGCCGAGCGACGGCACGCTGGTCGTCGGCGGGCGCAACCTGGCGGAACTGGGCGCGCGCGACGTGCAGGCGTACCGGCGGACGCTCGGATTCGTGTTCCAGGATTTCAAGCTGATTCCCCGTCTGACGGTGCTCGAAAACGTGGCCTTCGTGCTGCGCGTGCTCGGCATGTCGAGCGTGCAGCAGCGGCGGCGGACGTTCCAGGTGCTCAAATGGGTGGGCCTGCAGCACCGCATGAACGCCTATCCGCAGGATCTGTCCGGCGGCGAGCAGCAGCGGATTGCCATCGCGCGCGCGCTCGTCAACGATCCGGCCCTCGTGCTCGCCGATGAGCCGACCGGCAACCTCGACCCCGACCTGTCGCTGGAAATCATGAACCTGTTCCGGGAGATCAACGCGCGCGGGACGACGGTGCTGGTGGCGACCCACGACCGCGAGCTCATCCGTCAGGTCGGGCGCCGCGCCGTAACGCTCGATCAGGGCCACGTCGCGGAGTTGGCGTGATGAGCGCGCTGGGCTATTCGATCGAGCAGGCGGCCGTCAGCCTGTGGCGCGGCCGGGGCGCGAGCGCGCTCGCGGTCGTCACCATCACGCTGGCGATGTTCGTGCTCGGCGGAGTCCTCCTCCTCGCGCTGAACGTCGAGCGGCTGGCCGCCGCGTGGCGCAGCTCCGCCGAGCTCTCCATCTACCTCACCGACGACGTGTCGGCGGCGCAGCGGACGACGATCCTGGAGATGCTGGCCGCCAGCCCGGTGGTGGCCGGACACGAGGAGGTCTCGAAGGCGCAGGCCCGGCAGCGGTTCGCGCACCTGTTCCCCGACCTGGCGGGCCTGGTCCCGGAGGGCGGCAACCCGCTGCCCGCGTCGATCGAGGTCCGGCTCAAGCCGGGCGCCGCGCCCGACGCCGTCATCCGGGCGCTCGCCGATCGGCTGCGGTCGACCGCCGGCGTCAGCGACGTCCGGTACGACCGGCGGTGGATCCACCGGCTCCTCACGCTGGCGGGCCTCGTGGACGGGATCGGCCTCCTGCTCGCCTCCATGCTGTCGGTCGCCGGCGCGCTCAGCGTGGCCATCGTCGTCCGGCTGGCGCTGTTCGCCCGGCGCGACGAGGTCGACATCATGCGCCTCGTCGGGGCGCCGCTGTCGTACCTGCGCGGTCCGTTCGTCGTCGAGGGGCTGCTGCACGGCGGCCTCGGCGCGATCCTGGGACTGCTGATCCTGCTGGCGGGGCAGGCGGCGGCCCGCGCCGCGTACGGACCGGCGCTGGAGATGGCCCTGGGCGTTTCGCCCCTGTGGTTCCTGCCGGTCAAGCTGTGCGCGCTGCTCGTGGCGGGGGGCATGGCCGTCGGCGGCCTTGGCGGAATCGTGGCGGCCTGGAGCGGCCGATGACGCGAGGATGCGGGAACGACGCGCGTTGACACGCGGGCGCTCGCGCACTACACTTGAAAACGGCTTCATGCTTCAGTCGAAGAAACAGCCAGCTCGCCTCCTGAGTGATCCCCGGGCCGTGCGTCCGCCGGTTCCCCGCAGTCGCGCCGACTTCTATCGGGAAGAATTCATCAAGCAACGACTGTCTCTGGAGCGCCAGCGCCAGTACTTCTCGGAGCGGGCGATCCGGGACGTGGACGAGGCCATCGCGCGGATCATCGGGCAGCTCGAAGTGCTCTGCACGCGCGACAACGCCGACGAAGTGATGAGCCAGCTGCTCCGCAAGATTGATGTCCTGACCGGCCTGTCGGCCTGGTCTGATCCCAAGAACCTGCACTGAGCCGATCGCTTCCCGCACTTCGGGCGGATCTCCTTCGCATCCTGCGCGCCGGCATCGACGCCGCCAGCGGCGGCCGGCTGCTGGCCCGCGCCCTTCAGCAGCATGATCGCGCCGATCCCCTGTGGACGCGCCCCGTCTGGGTGATTGCGGCCGGCAAGGCCGCGGCCTCCATGGCCGCCGTCTTCGCGGAGGCCGCCGGCGATCGCCTGCGCGGCGGCCTGGTGGCCGGTCCGGCGCCCGGCGCCGGGGTGGCGCCGCCGCTCGAATGGATCACCGCCGGGCATCCCGTGCCGGACGCCGGCAGTCTCGCGGCCGGGCGGCGAGCGCTGGCGATTGCCGCCGGCATGGGCGCCGACGACTGCCTCGTCGTGCTGCTGTCGGGCGGCGCGTCGGCCCTGCTGACCGCGCCGGCGGTCGGCCTGACGCTCGGCGATCTCCAGGCCACCAACCGGCAGTTGCTTCGATCGGGCGCCGACATCGAGGCGGTCAACACCATCCGGCGGCACCTGTCGGCCATCAAAGGCGGCTGGCTGGCCGTGTCGGCCGCCGGCGCCACCCGCGCGTTCGTCGCCTCGGACGTCGTCGGCGACGATCTGAGCGCGATCGGATCGGGCCCCACCGTGCCGGACGCCACGACCTTCAACGACGCGCTGGCGACGGCCGAACGGTTCGGCGGCCTGGCGGCCTATCCGGAGCCGGTCGTCCGGCGGCTCGTGGGCGGCGCGCGGGGTGAGTTCGCCGACACGCCGAAGCCGGGCGACACGCGGCTGGCGCGGTCGTGGGCGCGGGTCATCGGCGGGCGGCGCGACGCGATCGAGGGGGCGCGGAGGGAGGCCGAGGCGCTCGGGTATGCGGTACGGCTGCGGCCCGATCCGGTGGTGGGCGAGGCCCGCGTCGCGGCGCCGGCCCATGTCGCGACGGCCGGGGCGCTTCTCGACGGCGTGCGCCGTCCGGCCTGCGTGCTCTCGGCAGGCGAGACGACCGTGCGCGTGACGGGAGGCGGCAAGGGGGGGCGTAACCAGGAATTCGCGCTCGCGGCAGTCGGCGCCGTCGAACGGCTTGGGCCATTCGTCGTTGCCGCCAGCATCGGCACCGACGGGATCGACGGGCCGACCGACGCGGCCGGCGGGATCGTCGACACGACCACACGAGCGCGGGCGCAGGCGGCCGGGCTCGCGCCGGCCGGCCGATACCTGGACGACAACAACGCGTATGCGTATTTTGCGGCGCTGGACGACCTCGTGCTGATCGGCCCGACCGACACCAACGTCGGCGATCTGCAGGCGATCCTGGTCGGAGACGAGCCGCCCGCGGATCCCGTGGCCGGGCGCCACGACCCGGCCCTCTGAGGCGGCGATCCGGCAGGCGGGCCGGGCGTTCCGCCGTTCACCTTCAGACCGATTCTCACGAGTCCAGTCCGGGCGCCCATGCGCGCCCGGGCTGGCGTATAGTCAGGGTTTCATGCTGTCCAAGACTCAGGTGCTCGCGCGGATGCGCGAGAAAGTTCATCATCCTGCGACCGTGCGCGAGCTGCTGCGCGTGTTGCGCATCCCCCGGCACGAACGGGTCGGATTCAAGCGGCTGCTCAACGGCCTCGTCGGCGACGGCGAGCTGATCGAGACGCGCGGCCACCGGTTCGGCCTGCCCGAGAACATGAGCCTCGTCGTCGGGCGGCTCGAGACGCGTGCCGGCGGCTTCGGCTTCGTGCTGCCCGAGCGTCCGGCCGATCTCGACGGCGATCTCTTCATTCCGTCCGGCGGGCTGGGCGAGGCGATGCACGGCGACCGCGTCGTGGCCCGGATCGAGCGGCTCAAGGAGGGCGGCCGCGCCGAGGGGCGCATCATCCGGATCCTCGAACGGGGCCTGGCGCACATCGTCGGCCGGTACGAACGTGACGGGAACGGCCTCGGCTTCGTCGTGCCGTTCGACCGCCGGATCCTGCTCGACGTCCAGATTCCCGCCGGCGAAGAAGGCGGCGCGCGGCCGGGGGAAATGGTGGCGGTCTCGCTCACCAGCTTCCCGACCCCGGGGCGCGGCGCGGCGGGACGGGTGTCCGAGGTGCTGGGCGACATCGACGCCCCCGGCGTCGACACGCGGATCATCATCCGGAAGCACGGCCTGCCGGACGCACACGGTCAGGCGGCGATCGACGAGGCGCTGGAGCTCGGCACGGCCGTCGCGGGGGCCGCCGTGCGCGAGCGGACCGATTTCCGCACCGTGCTGACGGTGACGATCGACGGGGAGCACGCGCGCGACTTCGACGATGCGATTTCGATCGAGCGGCTGCCGAACGGCCATTACTGGCTGGGCGTCCACATCGCCGACGTCTCCCACTACGTGGAGGAAGGATCGGCGCTGGACGCGGAAGCGTACGAGCGCGGCACGTCGGTCTACTTTCCGGAGCGGGCCGTGCACATGTTCCCGGCGGAGCTGGCGACGGGGCTGTGCAGTCTCAACCCGCGGGTGGACCGGCTCGTCCAGTCGTGCCTCATGGAGGTGGATCGGCGCGGTGAAGTCCTCCGGGCCGAATTCCACGACGGGGTGATCAACAGCCGCGAGCGGATGACGTATACGGACGTCAACGCCATCCTCACCGATCCCGACAGCGAGGCGGCGCGGCGGTACGAGCCGCTCGTCCCGACGTTCCGGCTGATGGAGGAGCTGTTTCACGTCCTGCACGAGCGCCGGCGGCGCCGCGGGTCGATCGATTTCGATCTGAACGAGGCGGCCGTCATCCTGGACGAGGGGGGGCTCGTCGAGGCGATTATCGCGCTCGAGCGCAACGTGGCGCACCGGCTCATCGAAGAGTTCATGCTGCTCGCGAACGAGACGGTGGCCGCGTACCTGGAAGACCAGGGGATTCCGAGCCTGTACCGGATTCACGAGGAGCCGGATCCGCTCAAGGTCGAGAAGTTCGAGGCGTTCCTGTCGGGATTCGGCTACAGCCTGGCGGCGCCGCCCGGCGCGGTGCGGCCGCGGCACTTCCAGCGGCTGCTGGACAAGATCCACGACAAGCCCGAGGAGAAGCCGATTGCCGCGCTCATGCTCCGGACGATGCAGAAGGCGCGGTACGCGACGCAGAACGTCGGCCACTTCGGGCTGGCGGCGGAGAGCTATACGCACTTCACGTCGCCGATCCGCCGCTATCCCGACCTCGTGGTCCACCGGCTGCTGCGTGCGGTGCGTCACGGCCGGGTGACGGCGGACCAGCGCGAGGCGCTCGAGGACGATCTCCCCGAGACGGCGCGCCACACGTCGGAGATGGAGCGGCGGGCGGAAGACGCCGAGCGCGAGCTCGTCCAGTGGAAGAAAGTCCGGTTCATGGCCGACAAGGTGGGCGACGAGTTCGAGGGGTTCGTCACCGGCGTCGCGGCGTTCGGCCTGTTCGTCGAGCTCGTCGAGCACTTCGTCGAGGGCCTCGTGCACATTTCGAGCATGGCCGACGACTACTACCGCTACGACGAGACGGCACACGCCCTGCGGGGCGAGAACACCCAGCAGGTCTACCGTTTGGGAGACCGCGTGCGCGTGCAGGTCGTGCGCGTCGGGCTCGAGGAGCGGCAGATCGACCTCGGCCTCGTGGACGTCCTCGAGCGGGTCAGGCGGGACGAGCGCGCGCGCGGCCCGCGGCGGAGCAAGGCACGTCCGAAGCGCGACGGCCGGAGCCGGCGGCCCGGCCGGCGCGAGCGCCAGACCCGGAAGAAAGGACCCCGGCGCTAGCCGCCCCGGGATGAAGAGCATCGTCGTCGGCACGGCGGGACACATCGATCACGGGAAGAGCGCCCTCGTGCGCGCGCTGACCGGCACCGATCCCGACCGGCTGAAGGAAGAGAAGGCGCGCGGCATCACCATCGACCTCGGGTTCGCGCATGCCGAGATCGACGGCACCACCGTCGCGTTCGTCGACGTGCCCGGGCACGAGCGGTTCGTCAAGAACATGCTGGCGGGCGTCGGCGGCATCGACGCCATCGTGCTCGTGGTGGCCGCCGACGAGTCGGTGATGCCGCAGACCCGCGAGCACTTCGACATCTGCCGCCTGCTGCGCGTCCGGGCCGGGTTCGTCGCCCTCACGAAAGCCGATCTGGTCGACGCCGACATGCTGGCGCTCGTCCGGGAAGAGGTCCAGGAGCTCGTGGCCGGCTCCTTTCTCGCCGGCGCACCGATCGTGCCGGTGTCGTCGAAGACCGGCGCCGGCCTGGACGAGGTGCGCGCGGTCCTTGCGGGGATCGGGCGGACGCTGCCCGGCCGCCCGGCGGACGGTCCGGTGCGGCTGCCGATCGATCGCGTCTTCTCGGTCAAAGGGTTCGGCACGGTCGTCACCGGTACGCTCGGGTCAGGCACGATTCGCGTGGACGACGAGCTGGCGCTCCTGCCGGGCGACCGCGCCGTGAAGGTGCGCGGCCTGCAGGTGCACGGCCGGCGGCAGGACGAGGCGCGGGCCGGGCACCGGACGGCGGTCAACCTGAGCGGGGTCGAGGTGGCCGACGTCGCGCGCGGCCAGGCACTCGTGACGCCCGGGCAGTTCCGGGAGTCGCGGGTGGTGGACGCGGTGCTGGAGCTGCTGCCCACGGCCAGGGGCCTGAAGCACGGCGCGCGCATCCGGTTCCATCACGGCACGGCGGAGCGCCTGGGGCGGGTCATCGTGGCCGGGCCGCCGCGCGGCGCGAGCGATGCGGGCGGCCGGGCGGCGCCTGAGATCCCGCCGGGCGCCCGGGCGTACGTGCGGCTGCGGCTGGAATCGCCGGCCGTCCTCGTGCGCGGCGACCGGTACATCCTGCGCGCCTATTCGCCGTCGACCACGATCGCCGGCGGCGGCGTGCTCGATCCGCGGCCGGTGCGGACGCGCGTCCGCACGGCGGCGGCGCTCGAGCATTTCCGCCAGCTCGATTTCGCGCCGGACGGGGACGCGGCCTCGCGCGCGCGGGACGATGAGCGCGCGATCCGGGCGGTCATGAGCGGCGCCGGGGCGGCCGGCCTGCCGGTGGCCGACCTGACCACCCGCTTCGGCTACTCGGGACCGGCGCGCGACGCGCTGGTGGCCGGTCTGACGTCGGCGCAGGCGGCGTTCGTGGCGGGAGACGTGCTCGTGGCGCCGGCCGTGGTCGAGCAGCTCGAGGCGCGGCTGCTGGGGCTGCTCCGCGACCATCACGCGGCGCAGCCGCTGTCGGAGGGCATTCCGCGGGAGGACCTGCGGCGTTCCGTCGCGCCCCGGGCGGAGCCGGCGGTCTTCGACCTGGTCGTCGGCCGGCTCGCCGGCGCCGGACGGATCGGCGGCCGCGACCGGGTGGCGCTGGCGTCGCACCGGGTGGCGCTCTCGCCGGAGGAGGCGCGCGCCTGCAGCGCGATTGAGCGGGCGTACGGGGAGGCCGGGCTGACGCCGCCGGAGGCCGCCACGATTGCGGGCCGCGCGGGGGTGGCTCCGGCGGTGATCGAGCAGATGGTCAGGCTGCTGCTCCGGCAGAAACGGCTCGTGCGGGTGGACCCGCTGATCTTCCACGCCGACGCGCTCGCGCGGCTGAAGGACGAGGTGCGGCGGCTGGGGGCGGATGCCGGCGGCGGCGAGCCGCGGATTGACGTGGCGACGTTCAAGGAGCGATTCGGCGTGTCGCGGAAGTTCGCCATCCCGCTGCTCGAGTACCTCGATCGCGAGCGGGTGACGCGGCGCATCGGCGACGCGCGGGTCGTGCTGTAATGCCTGATGCGGGGCACTAGCGGCGGTTGCGCGGATCGTCCGGCGTTCGCCTGTCCCTGGCCGTTCGAATCGCACCGCCGAGCCCCCGGCCGATCTCCCGCAACCGGCGCTCGCCGTACACCAGCACCACGATTGCCACGAGAATCAGAAACTCGGGCAGCCCGAATTCCATCTGTGCCTCCCGTTCGCCGCCCGGGCGACCGGGCCGGGCGGACGCGGCTACTCGGTGATCGAGCTCCACTGCATCGCCAGCAGGCGCCAGGCGAGCCCGAACTCGAACGTGCGCACGAGCCGCCGCTTCAGGCCGCGGTAGGACTGCGTTCCGCCCATCATCTCGATCATCACCTCGCGCACGCGCCGGCTGCCGGCCAGGGCGTCCACCAGGAGCCGCGTGAAGCGGGGATGGAAGAACGCGTCCCGGATCCGGGCGGCGCGCTGCAGCTCGGGGATCAGCTCGTCCCGGACGCGGCTCTCGTACGCGGCGATGCCGCCCGCGGCGATCGCGTCGGCGGCCCAGGCGCCCGACTGCAGGGCGAAGAAGATGCCTTCGCGCGTCAGCGGATCGACCAGGCCGGCCGCGTCGCCCAGCAGCATCCAGCCGGGGCCGGACGCGCGGGCCGTCCGCCAGTCCCGCTCGGCCAGCGACGGGATGGGCCAGGCGTAGCGCTCGAGGCGGGCCCCGTCCGCCAGCCCGCGGGCGTGCAGCCAGTCGTCCGTGAGGCGGCGCAGGTCGTGCGACGAAAAGCCGGCGTCGGCCTGGGCGCAGACGCCGACGGCGAGGTGCCCGGGCCGTGGAAACGACCAGATATAGCCGGGCGGCGTGCCGACGCAGGCGATGCGGATGTGATCCAGGTTCACCCCGTGCGCGAAGAAGCCGGTGGCGATCGACAGCTGGTCCCGGCGGAACGGTTCGTGGACGCGGCGGCGCACCAGGCTGTTGGCCCCGTCCGCGCCGAGGACGACCGGGGCGCGGTAGGTGCCGGCCGCCGTCCGGACTTCGGCGCCGGCGGCGCCTGCCGTGACGTCGAGGACCCGCGCGGGCACGAACGTCGTGCCGGCATCACACGCGCGCTGCAGCAGCGCGCGGTCGAAGGCGCTCCGGCTCGTCACCACCAGCGTGCTGTCGAGCGGATCATTTGCCTGGAGAGGGAAGGTCACCGTGTACGGACTCGCCGCGGAGGCGGCGTGTTCGAACGTGGCCGCCCGGACCACGACGCCCGGCAGGCCGGCGGCCCGCACCGTTTCGCCGACGACCTGGAGGGCGCGGCGCGACAGCCCCCCGCCGCAGGGCTTTTCCCGCGGATGGCTCGGATCGAAGAGGATCACGCGGGCGCCGCGGCGGGCGAGCGAGGCGGCCGCCCAGCTGCCGGCCGGTCCGGCTCCGACAATCAGCACGTCGGCGGTCGATCGGGCCGGGGCACTCTCGGGCAGCGGCGGATCCGGGGAGTTGCCGTGCGTCACGGGGACAGCTTACAGTAAAGCCGTGTCACATCCACTCGTTTTAGGTCTCTACCGGGACGCGGCCGCGGCCGCGTCCGGCGCCAGGGCCGCCAGGGCGCTGGGCGTCCAGCCGGATCAGCTGTCCATCGTGTCCAGGACGCACGAGGACGAAATCGCCCTCGCCCGCGAGGTCGGCGGGTCGCCGGGGGCCGAAATGGAGGATTCCCGCCCGGCCGGGCGCCTCGGGGAGCTGGGCGCGCACATCCTCGCGGCCGTGGCGATCGTCCTGCCGGGCATCGGGCCGATCGTGACCGCCGGGCCGCTCGCGGCCGAGCTGGGGGAAGTCGCCGGGCATGCGGCGGGCGATCTCGCCGGCGTGCTGGGCAAGTGCGGGCTGGCGGAGGAGCGGGCGCACACCTGGGAGACGCGGGTGCACGAAGGCGCCGTGCTGCTCGGCGCGCACATCTACGGGGTCGACGCCGGCGCGGTGCGCGCGGCCCTCGCGCAGGCCGGCGCCGACGAGACCGCGCTCGGCGCCTGGGTGACGCACCGGCCCGCCTGAGCCTGACCGGTACTGCTTTTGCACTTGAGCGGGCCGGAACGGGTAGGTGACAATAGATCATCGCAGCGTTCCGGGTTCTGCCCAGATGAGAAATACCAGCGGCGCGAGTGGAGTGCCTCCTGCCTCCTCCGCCGGACACCTGGCCCTGCAGGTGGACGGTGGACATCCCCCGGCGGAGCGCTTCCTGTTCGAGCAACAGGAGAAGCGGATTGCTCCGGCGGCGGTGGCCTCGTTCCTGGCGCACGTCGCGATCGCCCTGCTGGTCCTGTTCCTCATCCGCCTCTGGCCGGCGACCGATCTCACCCCGACGCATCATGCGCCGATCACCCAGCTGGTCTGGCTGGCGACGCCCGGCCCCGGGGGCGGCGGCGGCGGCGGCGGTAACCAGTCCAAGGCGCCGCCCCGGAAGGCCGAGCTGCCGGGCAAGGACAAGATCGCGCTGGCGGTGGTGAAACCGCCGAAGCTCACGCCACCAAAGCCGCAGAAGGAGCCGGAGAAGCCGCCGCAGCAGTTGACGATTCCGGCGCAGACGGTGACCGCCGGGCTGCAGCAGCTTCCGGGTGTCGTCGAGAACATGCCGTCGTCCGCCGACTATCTGTCGCAGGGGTCGGGGACGGGCGGTGGTGGCGGGACCGGCACGGGCACGGGCATGGGATCGGGCCAGGGGTCCGGCCTCGGCGCGGGATTCGGCGGCGGCACCGGCGGCGGCGCCTATCGGCCGGGCAACGGCGTGCTGCTGCCGCAGGTGATCCAGGAGGTCAAGCCGCAGTACACCTCCGATGCGATGCGCGCCAAGATCCAGGGGACCGTCTGGCTGGAGTGCATCGTCGAGCCGAACGGGAGGGTGGGGGACGTGCGGGTCATCAAGTCGCTCGACCCGACGTTCGGTCTCGACGAGGAAGCGATCAAGGCCGCCAAGCAGTGGCGGTTCATGCCCGGGACCAAGGACGGCAAGCCGGTGCCGGTCATCATCACCATCGAACTCACCTTCACGCTGCGCTGACCGCGGGACGCCGCCGCCCGGCGCAGACGCCGGGGCCCGACCAAAAAAAACGCCCGGCTGGACGGCTCCAGCCGGGCGTTTTCGTCGTATTCGCGGACTATTGCCGGCCGGACGTCAGTACATGCCGCCCATGCCGCCCGGGCCGCCACCCGGCATCGGGGCTTCCTTCTTGTCCTCCGGGATTTCGGCGACCAGCGCTTCGGTCGTCAGCAGCAGGGAGGCGATCGACGAGGCGTGCTGCAGGGCCGAACGGACGACCTTCGCGGGGTCGATGACGCCGGCCTGCACCAGGTTCTCGTAGGTCTCGGTCAGGGCGTTGAAGCCGGATTCGGCGTCCATGTCCTTGACCTTCTGGACGACGATCGAGCCCTCGAGGCCGGCGTTGGTGGCGATCCACCGCATCGGCTCCTCGATGGCGCGGGCGATGATGTTGACGCCGATCTGCTGGTCGCCGTGCAGCTTGAGCGTCTCGAGCGCCTTGCCGGCGCGGAGCAGCGCGACGCCGCCGCCGGGGACGATCCCCTCTTCGACGGCCGCCTTGGTGGCGTGCATGGCGTCCTCGACGCGCGCCTTCTTTTCCTTCATCTCGGTCTCGGTGGCCGCGCCGACCTTGATGACCGCCACGCCGCCGACCAGCTTGGCCAGCCGCTCCTGGAGCTTCTCGCGGTCGTAGTCCGAGGTCGTGTCCTCGACCTGGGCGCGGATCTGCTTCACGCGGCCCTCGATGGAGGCCGAGCTGCCGGCGCCCTCGACGATCGTCGTGTTGTCCTTGTCGATGGTGACCTTCTTGGCCTGGCCGAGATCCTCCATGCGGATGTTCTCGAGCTTGATGCCGAGGTCCTCGGTGATCGCGCGGCCGTTGGTGAGGATCGCGATGTCCTCGAGCATGGCCTTCCGGCGGTCGCCGAAGCCGGGCGCCTTCACGGCCGCCGCCTGCAGCGTGCCGCGCAGCTTGTTGACCACGAGCGTGGCCAGCGCCTCACCCTCGATGTCCTCCGCGATGATCAGCAGCGGGCGGCTCATCCGCGCGACCTGCTCGAGCACCGGGAGCAGATCCTTCATCGAGCTGATCTTCTTCTCGTGGATCAGGATGACCGGATTCTCGAGCACGCACTCCATCCGCTCGGGGTCGGTCACGAAGTACGGCGAGAGGTAGCCGCGGTCGAACTGCATGCCTTCGACCACTTCCAGCGAGGTCTCGAGCGTCCGGGCCTCTTCCACGGTGATGACGCCGTCCTTGCCGACCTTTTCCATCGCCTCGGCGATGATCTTGCCGATGGTCTCGTCGTTGTTGGCGGAGATCGTCCCCACCTGGGCGATCATGTTCCCCTTGACCGGCTTCGACTGCTTCTTCAGCGACGTGATGACCGCTTCGACCGCCCGTTCGATCCCGCGCTTGATCTCCATCGGGTTGGCGCCCGCGACGACGTTCTTCGAGCCCTCGCGGTAGATCGCCTGGGCCAGCACGGTCGCCGTGGTGGTCCCGTCGCCCGCGATGTCGGACGTCTTGCTCGCCACCTCACGGACCATCTGCGCGCCCATGTTCTCGAGCGGATCCTTGAGGTCGATTTCCTTGGCGACGGTCACGCCGTCCTTCGTGATGGTGGGGGACCCGAACTTCCGATCGAGGACCACGTTGCGGCCCTTGGGGCCGAGGGTCACCTTGACGGCGTCAGCCAGGGCGTTCACTCCCCGGAGAATCGCCTGCCGCGACTGCTCGCCGTAAACAATCTGCTTTGCCATTGCTCTGTGCTCCGTTCTGGTTGAGATGCGCGCCGGCCGCAGGCCGTCAGCCCCCGAAGGGCCGGGCGCGGCCGGCTATCCGAATCGATCCGGGCGGAACGATCGAGGTCCCGCCGCTACTTCTTCTTGCCGGCCCCCTCCTCGACGATCGCCAGGACTTCCTCTTCGCGCATGATGAGGTATTCCTGGCCGTCGATCTTGATCTCCTGGCCGGAGTACTTCCCGAACAGGATGGTGTCACCGGCCTTGACGTCAAGCGGGATGCGCTTGCCGTCATCCTTCGTCTTGCCCGCCCCGGCGGCGATGACCTTCCCCTGCTGAGGCTTTTCCTTGGCCGAGTCGGGGATGATGATGCCGCCGACCTTCTGTTCGCCTTCCTCGATGCGCTGGACGATGATGCGGTCGTGTAGCGGTCTGACGTTCATGGGCTGTCAACTCCGTGTGTCGCGTGATATGGAATTTCTTCGGCAAAACCGCAGGAACCACCGGGCGGTTAGCACTCGCTGTAAGCGACTGCTAATTATAGTGCAGCTGCAGCCGAAGTCAAGGCGGGGGCGGGGATGGACCGCGGGTTAGCGGCGCTTCAACCGGTGTTCGACCAGCTTCCGGCTGAGCGTATTCCGGTGCATGCCGAGCGCGCTGGCGGTCTTCAGGAGGCAGCCGTCCTGGCGGGCGAGCACCTGCGCGATGAAGCGGCGCTCGAACTCGCGCTGCGCGTCGGCGTAGCGGATGCCCTTGTCGACCATCTCCTCGATGAGCCGGTCCAGCTGTTCGCGCACGTCAGCTCAGCTCACGGCCGGTCAGCCGGCGGAACGCTTCGAGGTACTTGTCGCGCGTGCGGGCCACCACCTCGTCCGGGAGCGAAGGGACCGGCGGCTGCTTGTTCCACCGGATGGATTCCAGGTAGTCGCGCACGTACTGCTTGTCGAAGCTCGGTTGCGCATGGCCCGGCTCGTACTGATCCCTGGGCCAGAAGCGCGACGAGTCGGGGGTCAGCATCTCGTCGATCAGGATCAGCCGGGACGCCGGCGGGCCGTCGCCCTCGGCGAGGCCGAACTCGAACTTCGTGTCGGCGACGAGGATGCCGCAGGCGTCGGCGTGCGCCGCGCCCTCCCGGTAGAGCTCGAGCGTCAGCGCGCGGACGCGCGCCAGGATGTCGCGCCCCACGAGGCCGGCCGCCTCCTCCTCGGTGATGTTCAGGTCGTGGCCGGAGTCGGCCTTCGTCGCCGGCGTGAAGATCGGCTCCGGCAGCCGATCGGACTCCCGCAGGCCGGCCGGCAGGCGGATGCCGCACACCGCGCCGGTCCGCACGTAGTCCTTCCAGCCGGAACCCGACAGGTACCCGCGGGCGACGCACTCGATCGGCAGCGGCTCGGTCCTGCGCACGAGCATCGACCGGCCGCGCAGCAGATCCGCGCAGCCGCGCGCGGGCGGCGGATAGGTCGCCGGATCGGTCGACAGCACGTGGTTCGGCACGAGGGCGCGCGTCCGGTCGAACCAGAACGCCGAGATCTGCGTCAGCACCTTCCCTTTGTCGGGAATGCCCGAGCCCAGCACGTAATCGAACGCCGAGATGCGGTCGGTCGCGACGATGAGCAGCTGATCGCCGAACTCGTAGAGATCGCGCACCTTGCCCTGGCGCGTCGGGCGCAGCGAGTTGAGGGAAGTCTGCAGGACGGCCGGACTCAGGGGCAAGGCAGGTGACCTCGCGGCAAAGCTCCGGATCTTACTCGCGCGCGGCGCGGGCCGCAAGGGGCGCGGCGCCGGGCCCCGGCCGGCGGCGCGTCCGCGTCGCATCCTGTCGCGCATATGGTGTACAGTGCCCGTCAGACGGCCACCGGGTGCGGCCCGTCTCCACAGCATGCGCACGCCTGTCAGGATGATGCTCGTCGTCGGCGCCACCGTCGGGTTGCTGATGCTGTTTCTCTGGCATGCGAACCTCGGCCGCATCGGCGCCGATCTGGAGCGCGCACGGCCCGGGCTCCTGCTGCTCGCGCTCGGCACGATCGGCTTCAACTGGTGCGTGCGCAGCCTGCGCTGGCAGTGCCTGCTGCGGCCGCTCGGCCCCACCCGCTTCGTGAACGTCCTGCGGGCCACGGTCGTCGGCTTCGCCGCCTCGGCCATTCTGCCGGCCCGGCCGGGTGAGGTGATCCGCCCGTACTGGCTGACCCGTCACGAACCACTCTCGACGGCCGGCGCGTTCGCGACCATCATCGTCGAGCGGCTGCTCGACATCCTGACCGTGCTCCTGCTGTTCGCCGCCTTCGTGCTCTGGTTCGATCCGCTGCGCGCCGGCGTCGATCCGGGGCTGATGGACGCCATCAAGGTCGGCGGCGTCCTGGCAGGAGGCATCGCGCTCGCGCTGCTGGCGGTGCTGATGGTGCTCGCCGGCCACCCGGCGCGTCTGTCGCGGCTGATGGCGCCCGTGGCACGCCGGCTGCCGGCCCGGCTGGCCGGCCGCGTGGAGCGGCTGGCGGACCGGTTCGCGTCCGGCCTGGCGGTCGTCCGGCGGCCGCGCTACCTGCTGGCCGCGCTGACGCTGTCGTTCGTCCTCTGGCTGTCGATCGCCGCCGGGGTCTGGGCGGTCGCGCAGGCGTTTGCCATCCGCCTGCCGTTCACCGGGGCGTTCCTCATGCTGATGCTGCTCGTCGTCGGCGTCGCGGTGCCGACGCCCGGGGCGATTGGCGGCTTCCACGAGGCGTTCCGGCTGGGCGCAGTGGCGTTCTATGCCGCATCGGCCGACCGGGCGATCGCCGCCGCGCTCGTCCTGCACGCGATTTCGTACGGGCCGGTGGCGATTGCGGGGCTGACGGTCGCGGCGCACGAGGGATTGAACCTGGCAGGCATCCGTCAACTGGCGCGCAAAGTGGCGCCCGGAGGGCAGGCGGCGTGAAGTGTCCCTACTGCACCCATCTCGGCGACAAGGTGGTCGATTCGCGCGAGAGCAAGGAAGGCGAGGTCATCCGCCGCCGGCGCGAGTGCCTGAACTGCGGCCGGCGCTTCACCAGCTACGAGCGGATCGACGAGATCCCGTACATGGTGGTGAAGAAGGACGGCAGCCGCGAGCGGTTCGAGCGGCAGAAGCTGATCGCCGGTCTGCTGAAAGCCTGCGAGAAGCGGCCGGTCAGCGTCGCCGCGCTCGAGGCGGTCGCCGACCGGGTGGAGGCGACGCTCCAGGAGCGCCCCGAAAAGGAAATCGCGACGGCCGAGATCGGCGCGTTCGTCATGCAGGAGCTGAAGCGGCTCGACAAGGTCGCCTATGTCCGCTTTGCGTCGGTCTACCGGCACTTCCGCGACATCGGCGAGTTCATGACGGAGCTGAACGACCTGCTGAACGTGAAGGACTAGCCGGGCGCGTCCGTCACTCCGCCCGGTCGGCCTGGCGCAGCTTCGTCTCCAGGACCTGGTCCGGCGCGAAGCGGTCGAGCTGCAGATAGTACTCGGCCGCCTGCCGCAGGGCCGCGGCCGGCACCAGCCCCACGATTTCGCTCTCCAGCACCGCGACGCCGTACCGCGCCGCCTCCCGCTTCACCGTCTCGAACACGCGGGCGATCGGCGTCTTCTCGTAGTTCGTCAGGTTCATCGACACCTGGGCCGTGCCGTTCTCCAGCCGCACGCCCATGGCCTTGACGAAGCGGTAGCCCCCGCTGCTGAACCGGATCGCCGCCGCGATCTTCCTGGCGACGTCCAGCCGATCGCTGGCCAGGTTGATGTTGTAGGCGATGAGCGGCATCCGCGCGCCGATGACCGACGCGCCGGCCGATGGGTGCGGCGCCGCCGGGCCGAAGTCGGGCGTCCAGGCCGGATCGGCCATCCGGCCGGCCA
>Ga0307372_10006994_pt1 | contig 16320 bp, 13 predicted proteins | sample OX1MG_FD_202533 | JGI IMG/M metagenome (GOLD analysis project Ga0307372, IMG submission 202533) | Soil microbial communities from Risofladan, Vaasa, Finland - OX-1 | ecosystem: Environmental > Terrestrial > Soil > Coastal area > Acid sulfate soil | place: Finland: Risofladan, Vaasa | collected... | reverse complement strand
GCCGCGCCCCTTGAGCGCGTCGAATTCGGTGCCCACGAAAACGGCTACATCGGCCTTGGGGACCTGTTTCAGGCCGGCGCGGCGAAGAATGCCTTCGATGCCCTTCCAGCCATGGGCTGCCTCGCCGTGTTTGGCCAGATGGAACTGGGCGGTGAGGGCGTGGGTTTTGCCGCCCCCGAACTGTGTGGCCATGTTGAACACGGCCGAGGTTTCGACCTGAATGCCCGACAAGCGGCGGAGCACCTGGGAGGACAACTCCGCGAGGCTCGTGGTCATGAACGTCCGCTCGAAAAATCGTTCCGGCTGGACGTAGTCGGGGTGGGCTCGTCCTTTGCGCACGTGGTCGAGGTGGACGGCGAATTCCGAGGCATCGAGCGGGCGATTCTCGCGGAGGTCTTCGCGGGGAGTGACGACCTGATACCACGGTTTGAGCTTGGGCATGGCGAAAAGGATGAAGGCGGAAGGATGAAGGATGAAGGATGAACGGAGGAGGCAGGGAGGTACGAACCGCCAACGGCCAAGATACCCCATCCGGCCACCCGTTCCAACATGGGCCGGAGGAACGTCAGGTCCACTTCCACCTTTGCGTGTCGGGATCCGTGCGGTTTGAGGGGCCTATTTTTTCCGCGGCGTCGTGCCTTCGAATGGGCCAACGACGTCGACAACGCAATCGCGAATCTGGTGCGTTAGTCCTTCCGTGGCATGACGGTTTTCGTAAGTGAGCGAAGGCATTTCCGCATGGCCCAAGTGCCCCGGTATCGGCTTTGGATCGACTTGAATTCCAAATTTCCGCAGACGCTCGACCGAAAGGATCGCGACATAATACTCGCTTTTCGCGGTGCCACGCGAGGCCTCCTCCTCCGCAGTCTCGTAAGCGGCGCGGCCTAACGAAATTCCTGTGTCGTCGAAATGCCGTGGGGCAAATGCCGTGGGATCGACTTGCTTAGTTCGGGGATCGACTTTTCCCTCTTTCACGAGAATGCGGCGAAAAAGCAACTCGTCGCTGCCGATCGAGTCGTCGCGAGTCGAATCGCCCATAGCTTCCGATCAAATCGCCCCACGGTAGTTCAATCGACCGTTCTCGAACTCGAGGATTTCGGGCGCGGCGTTGTTCGAAATGACGATAGAAGTGAACCGGCCCCCTTGGTCATACTGAAACCTGATTTCCCCGTTCCCCGTGGAAACGATTCGCGTAGGGGGAGGCAAGTCACTGTCGCGCAAGCCGTACGCAAGCTCGGCGGCACGCGAGATGGTCGACGGCGTCGGCGCTTCGCTCTCATCGTCTTCAAGTTGGCTTGGGTCGCGGCCCCACTCGATCAACTCATTGTCGATCAATTCGGTCCAACGACGAACCCATTCCTGTCGCCACCCTTGCTCCTCCAATTGTTCGAATTGCCCCCAAGCTACGGAGCGTTTTGCGACGCGCCAATCCTGTCCTGCCCTCGAGAAGACCAGATTCGCCCCAGAGAGGGCAGACGTGGACTCAAGTCGTTTCATCTTGCAACTCCCAGTGAATGTGTGCCGAGCTTGAAGTACATTCCTTGAACGCATGGACGATCGTTTCATGCCCCAGGTCGATACCTGCGAGAATCCCCGATTCGTCGACGGATTCAATTGGTCCCCGGGCAGTCAAGTTGAAGACTAGTACTTCCGTCGGCGTCGGATGTTCCTGGCGACCATGTCGAAGCTCGACATGGAGCCGCCCGCGCTGAGGGCGTATCTCGTATTGCCATTGGCCACCCATCGTCTCTAGCGAAGCCGTAACCACCACTGGCGGTAAAACGTGCAGCGGAGGAAACAGGGAGTGCCAGTCTGCGGGAGCTTGCCAAACCGGTCCCTTGGGGACGTGGTTGAGATACGTCACCTCCCATTGATTCGGGCGGAGGTTTGCTTCGACTTTGGTCGCTAGGAATGCCTGAAACCGTCCCAGGTAATCACGGAATTCTCGACGAAGTTCATGATAACGTGGGTAGTCCGGCCCGGACGCGCCCTTCCAATTCAGGTGAAAGCGACCGTTCTGAACCTGGATCATCCGGTCTTTCGCTTGATTCAGGATTTGCAATCGGCATGCGGGTGCCTGGCTCAGCCGAATGGAGACGGCACCTGGAAACGGGAACGCAAATACAGCATTTTCGCCAAACCGCTCGAACTGCGGTTCGATGGGGGGCGCATCCGTCACGTGGGTCCAATCGTCGCCAAGGCACTGCCAAAACGCCCCGAGGAGCCCGATGTGGAAACCCGGTATTGGGTCAAATTGAATTCCAAGGACGCGTTCGACGACAGGCGCGTTCTTGAAAAAAGGTCCTGGTGGCGTCGACATTCAGTTCACGAGCAGCTTGATCGGTTCCGTTCCTTCGGTTGCCCGCACGATAGCGGATGTAATCGCTTCGGGCAAGAAAGAGTTACGTATATTTTACCAGACACCCTCGATCCTTGCATTCTGCCCGGTTCCTCGCCGCTCGTCTACGCGCCGTCACGTTTTTTCGAAGCGGCCCAGGTTGGCGTCGAGCGTCCAAAACTTGAAATACCCCCATGGGAACAGATCGCCGTCGCCGGTAGGCACCGCTACGCGCTCACCAATTCGTCAGCGACGGCAAGATCGTCGAGAAAAGGCTTCGTCAAGGCGGTGAACTCCTGGGTGCCAAGGGCCTCAAGACCCTTCTTGACAAGGCGGCCCACAATGGTCGCCGTCGAAGGGCCGATGGCGGCGATGGCCCGAAGGATTTGGACGTACGTCTTGGCCTTCCGCACTTCCAAGCCGTTCTCCCGGAACAGAGCTCCAACCTCGCGATACTTCTTCACGGCGACGTCGAACCGGATACAACTCAAATCGCCAACGTTCTGGAAAACCCGCTGATTCAGGGCCAGACGCAGCACCCAGTCGTCGATTGCGAACCGGTCGATCCCGTATTGCTCGTTCAGGTCGGCGTCGTCCGGATGGCCGACTGGCACGACCGCGACATGCCCGACCCGGTCGCCGCTGATCAATCGAAAACCTTGGACGCGCCCCCGAGCGCCCGACGATTCGAGAACAACGCCGGCGTACTTCGGTTCGTTCCGCAACGCTTCGTCGATCGCCGAACGGAACCAGGCAACCCGCTCGGTCGGCGAAAGGTCATCCAGGTCGACGAGTACGACGGCCCTTCCGTCGATGCCGTTCACCGGACTGACGACCGGAAGCAATTGGCGGACCAGGCCGTCCTTGCCCGGATGCTGTTGCTTGTTGCGATTGGCAAGCTGCCACCCCTCAGGAAGCAGCTTTGCTTCCTGGAGCGCCTCAAGGAACGCTTTGTCGTCGTCGCCCTCGAAGAAGACGACCTTCTTTTTTGGATCAGGCATAGAGATCAAGGAACCGGACATCGACGCCGGTATCGGTCAGGGCTTCGACGGCCTCGGGATCGAGCCGTCGCGCGTCTTGTTTTCCATCGTCGAGCGTCAAATGAAAAACCGCGGCGTCGGAATGGGCGGCACTCGCCGCCTTCAGGAACGATCGCACGCACTCCGCGCTGTGCGTCGACACGATGAGCTGCACCGCTCGTGCTTTGGCCAAGCGGCACAGGGCACTCGCGAAACGTTCGAGCGAGCCGGGGTGCTGGTGACACTCGGGCTCTTCAAGCATCAGCAACGTGGACTTCAGCATCGCCAGGGTCATGAGCGTCCTCATGGCGGCCCGTGTTCCGTCGCCTTGCAAGTCAAGCGGCAGGCCGTACCGCTGGAAAAGCACCATCAAGTGATTGGCGGGGAGCAACTGAAACGACTCCGCATCCAGACCGAACACCTCGTTCAGCGTTTCGGTCAACAGGCGGTCGCGGCGGTCTGACAATAATTGGCGCCAGCAGTTCTCTTCGATTCCAGAATTGAAGGCGTCGGCGGGTCGAAAGACCGTTATACCCGCACAGAACAACTGCCGTTTGGCAGCTTCTAAGGCCGTGCTACCCTGGACGCTCTGGTTCAAGCGTGGGTGGGCGGTCATGCCGGCCCCTTGCGGCGACATGTTCATGCGATAGACCAGCTCTTCGGACTTGCGCGCGCCATCATCGTCGTCGACGACTCCAACGATGTCGACATCATTGGACGTGTCCTGGCGATACCACAACAAGGATTGCGCATCGCCTGGAGTGACGCCCGCCCTGGCTTGTTGCCAGAATTGCTCCACGGGACGACCGAACAAATCATTTTGCAGCCCGCTACCCATGGCCGCCCTCGTTATTGCCTCGACGACCGTCGTCTTGCCACTGTTGTTGCGGCCCACGAGCACGTTCACGTCGGTGAAACCGTCAATTCTCCCTTCCCGCACACCGCGGAAGTTCTTTATCGAAAGTGATCGAATTCGGATCATCAGAACCCCAACCCTTTCTTCCGCGCCAACACTCCATCGACCCAGCGTTTTTCGTCGCTTCCGGTAGGATATAGCGCCGAGAGCGATTGGGCCAGTTTCCAAAACCGCGAATCGCTGCCAACGCCTTCGTCGACCAGGAACCGCTTCATCAACTCGCCGCGGCCGGCCCCGAACAGGATCATCGCCTGGTGCAGCCGGTCGAGCGCCGTGGCGCCCGGTGACGGGCCTTTCAGCCCGGCCCAGCCGGAATCGGCTGACTCGACGTCGCCCCGCTCGTCAAAGAAGTGCTTCTGTTTTGCTTTCTTCGCCTTCCCGCGCGGCGGCGCCTTGATCCCGCCGCCTTCGCCCTTGCCAAACAAGTGGCGTGCCCTCTCCGCGACCGGCAGCAGCCGCGCCTTGTCGCCCTTGACTTCGACGACCGATTCGATCTTTTCCAGGTGTACACCGAGCCCTTGTGCGATCTTTCTCGCCGCGTCGAATTCCAAGATGTAGCCCGCGACCTTCGGCTTTTTCGCGCCCGCCGCATCGTCAGGATCATCGGCACCATCCTCAACTTCGGGCGGCTCCGTCGGTTCGTCTTCAGTAGCATCCAGCGACCGCACCGCAGCTCCGACCCCGACGACACTCGCTTTCGCTACGGCCGGTTTGCCGATCCCGTTCGCCGTCGGCTGACCTGCACCGAGTGTCCAAAGCCACATGGCCGTCAATCGTGCGTCCGGCTCCAACCCCGCTGAGTCGACATCGCGAAAGATCAACGACAGGGCTTCGTTCGACACTGCGGCCCATACCTCGACTAGGTAATCCGCTAGGGGAACTACGTCGCCGCTTGACTTCTCAACGCGGCTAAAGCGACTGTAAATCTCCAACGCCGGCCCGAGGCAGGCGAAGATCGCGTCGGCTCCGACGACACCTTCCTCTGCGAGCCGCGGCATCCACTCGTGAATGCGGAGGGGTAACTCCGCAAGGACGTCACGCCAGTCGCCAACATTCTCCCTCGCGAGCGAGCCATCAGCGTTTTCTCGCGGTCGGCAAACGAGATGCACCGACGAGGCGAGCGCCGCTGAGTCAATTGCGCGCAGTCGAGTTCCCCACTCGGTATCAATTGGCCATGACCCGGTTATGACCCAACCGGCTTGAATAAGGGCCTGCAGTTGTACCTCCCATCCCGCAGTCGATTTGTGAGCGAATACAATCACGGCTATTCCACTCGGCTTTGTTACGCGCCGTGCCTCTCCGAGGGCTTGCGCCATTGATCGCTCGAAAAAAGCGGCATCGTGTCCCTTGATTTCATCAACGACACATTCTTCGTCTTTTGGCGTCAGTTTGTCGGACAGTGGAGTCCCGTCACCAATGGCTCGGCGCAGCCATACGTAAAAAAAATCCGAAAGATCGGCGTAGGGCACGGCATCGTAATATGGGGGGTCGGTGACTACCGCGTCCGCTGTATCGTCCGGGAGCGGATGAGACATCGCTGACGCACTTTGTGCGCGCCCAGCGTCGAAGAGCGAGCCCTCTCGATCAAAAATTCGGGCGATGTTGTTGATCGAGACGCCGAAGTTGCCGACAACGTCCCTCGCGCCAGTCGATTCGGCAAAGTCCCATGTCATCTGAATTGCCTGTCTCGCAAACAGATGCGTTGCGCGATCATTCGACGGTTGCCAGGCACAATGCGCGTTTAACAGGTCCGCCAGCTTACTACAGCAAAGCGCGAGTACCAGCGCAACGGCATGTCCCAAGTCACGGCCGAGTTCGTCAGACGCCAGCCTCCCCGCTTCCCGTGCGCGCCTCGCCAATGTCGTGAGCGTGAGTAGCTGGCGAGGAGTGAATAGCTGCGCCCAGGTAGACATACCGTAAAGCTGAACACGAAAGCCGAGAGTGCCGTGAGGCGGCAAGACCTCGTCTGGAACCAACGACAGTGGTGCAATATTACTTTCCATGCGACGACGTAGTTCGTCGCAAGCCACCTCGACCGTCGCGACGTCGGTTTTCGTCGGTGCGCGATACCGACGATTCTCTTCTCCTGCCTGGGTAACAACGACAGCGAGCAGCCGTGCATCGTTCGCGCCGCCATGCCGCTCTCTAAGCTGCGCGCGAACGTTTGCGACGGGTGTGGTGTATCCACAGCAGGGACAGGTGGCCGACCCGCGTCGAACGGTGCCCGACCCTACCTCGCTCGACTCTATGCGGTTGGCAATTTCGACGTCAACTCGTTTTCCGCTGACGTTCGGTATAAGCCGCAGGACCACCGACCTCGCCCCTTTCCTTGCGAGCCAAGGGGATCGGATTAGCGGTACCTCTACGCCGCAGTTCGGGCCCTCGCACTTAATTGTGCGAGCCCAAAGATATGCTACCGGGGTTGCGCCGTCGGCATCGTTTGGGTAGAACTCGGCAAGCTCTTTTTCCGCCTCTTCCTTCACCCATTCACCGCGTTTGCGAAGCTCGTCCCCCAACTCCCTGCCAAATCGTGGAATGTACTCAAGCACGACCTTGTTCAAGAGCACAGCGACGGGATTGAGATCGGTCGCGAACGCATCAGCGCCGACGCGAAGTGCCTCAAAGGGGATCGCCCCGCCGCCGGCAAACGGGTCAACGACCAACGGCCGGGTTCCCGGTTCGCCGCCAAGCGCTTCATGTGCCGCTTGGGTCAATGCGCGTGCTGCCTCCAGGTAGGCAGGAACGATCGAATTGTCCCAGTTGGCGAAATCGGCGATGAAATCCAAGAGCGCGAACCGCAAAACGTTCTGGTGGGCTTCGTCGGTCGGGTCGAGCGCGATTCCGGAATTCACGATCTCTTCCCAACGGCTCAGGCTTTCGGGCGAGCAGGTCTCGAGCAGGCTTTGCCCTTCGATCTTCCCTTTGCCAACAACCTTATTGGCAAACTCGGTAATCAGCCGCGCGGCGGCATCGCGGAACGCCTGTGGGCAGTCCGCGTCGGCAGGGTCGGGCCAGAGCGCCGCGCAAATCACGGCGCGGCAGGCAGCCAACGGCCGCCGCGCCCACCAGATGTGCAAGGTCGAGATGTGCCCGTGCCGGATTGACTTCTCCCGCCGCGCATGCGCCGAGATCCGCTTGATCGGCAGGTCGACCTCGATCAGGCGTTTGGGATATGGGGACGAGTAATCCATGCCGTGACGTAAATCCCTGAGTCGTATGAATCTTCCGGAGTCTATCAAGCCGGCAAGCGGCGCACGGTCAGGTCGCTCCGCGTTCTAATTGGCGCGTCGAAAAGATGGTTGACTTCGTGATAAGTATCCGATAGTATTCGGTAAGCAGGCAAGCGTGGGTCGCCCCATCATGGGGTCTCCTGGTCGTCGCAATCGACGGCAGCCCGAACGGGTGGGATCCTGGAGCCCAGGGCCTGCTCTTTTATTGGTACACGTCGCGCATCCATTCCAGCGTCGGCTCGGTTGCGAGTTTGGCGATCACATCTCTGGGCCAAAGTTTGACGCCGTGTCCGCGGGCGGAGCCCTTGTGGCGGTAGACGACCGCTTGGAGCATCGTAGCATATCGCGGCTCGGTGAATCCCTGCTTTGTCGGCTCGACGCCGAAAAAGAAGCTCGTGGCCACCGCGTCTGCCACCTGCAGCCCCATCTTCTGATCGTGCTGGGCGGCAATGACGCGTCGGGTGTCGATCACGCTCCAGTCGATTCGCACGTCATCCAGCGCCGAACGTTGACGGAGTCGATCGAAATATCGGCGCATTTCCGCGTATGACGTCCCCCCCCGATTCGAGAAGATGATCTCGGCGGACCCGTCGCCTGGATCATTCTTGACACGACGGTCGCGGCAAAGCCAAGAAACGCGTTCCAGCAGCAAGCGCGTCGCATAGAAATAGAGGCGAAAGCGCTCACGAAACTTCTCGCGATCCTGAATCGCCGGCTTGTGAATCAACACGCAGACACAGCGCAGCCGCGCATCGGCAATCCGTTGGACGTACGGCAGGCGGTGCTCGTGCTTCATCTCGCGGAAATGTAGCGGTTTTTTCGGATTGTAACCCAGATCCGCGCGCACGGTGTCCACCAGCTTCACCGTTTCCAAATCGATCGGCTTGCGCGTGACGACCGCCGCCAGCACGAACCATTTCGAGCTCCCCTGCACGTCATGCGGAAACACGAAACCCTCGTCCCCGGATTCATCGACGTAGACTACAAAGCTGGCTGCACTCACAAAATCCCTCTTTAAACGAAATCCCTTCGCGACTACGCGGCGGCAAGCAGTCGTTTCGCACGGCGCTAACTTTCAGCGCCCAGCACTTGCGATCACATCGGCTCCCAAATGGTAATGCTCTACCCTCACGATCGGCTTCCAACCGAGCCGCGCCGGATTCTGCACTGCATGCAACTGGGGCGTGCTGGCGCAGTTGAACACCGCGTAGAGCCAGTAGTCATTTTTAAGCCGTTCCGCGGTCCGGTATTCGTTCTCCGTGACGGCGATTTCGCCGACGCCGGCGCGGCCCTTCACCTCAATGAACCGAACCTCAACGAACGTCTTGGCGTCTTCGGGGTGCGGCCGGCGGCTGATCAGGTCGAAGCCGCGGTTTTCGCTCTCGACGCTTTCCACCGTCCAGCCACGGGTTTGTTCGTAAAAAATCGCCTCCTCTACGGCGATGCGCTCAATCTCGTCGTCGCGGACCATCGGAGCGAATTGTGGGCTGGCTCGCTCGGGATGTGGCAACACCCATGCGCGCCCCAAGTGCGTGATGTCGGCGATCGTGCAGTGCCGCTCCAAGTCGAGCTCGCGCTTTCGGGTTTCGAGGCGGTTATTCAGCTCGTCCAGGTGCTGGTCGGCTTGCGCGATCAGTCCGTCAAGCCCCTTGGTCGTCTGGCCGGCGACCTGGCGGTTGATGAACTCGGTGGCCTGGATCTGCTGGCGGTCGATCAGCGCGTTGAGGCTGATCTCGGCGTGCCTTGCCACGCGATCCACTTCGGCCACCCGTTCGCTGGCCGCGACGGCGATCCAAGGCTCAAGGGCCCTCTGATAAAGGAACTGCTCGACGTGGGCTCGGTCGGGGAGCGCGAGCTCGAGCGGTGCCGACGTTCCGGCCGGCGCGGGCGAAATCTCGTGCAAAATGGTCGGCTCGTGCATCCGCATTTCAGCCGATCCGTTGCCGCCCGCCGTGTGCTGAGCGGTTTCAATCACGAACAAGCGGCGGTGAAGCGTGCCGCCGCGGCCATCCTTGATCGAAGCAGCGAACACGTCCAGCACCGCCGGGCTGGCACGGTGCAGGTCGTAAAACACGGCGCCGCGACGCAGGTCGTCCTCGAATCGCGCCAGGCAGTCGGTGCGAACGGCCTCGAAGAGCGGATGACCCGGCGTGACCCATTCCAGCGTCGGATCGCCCGCCAAAAGAACCTTGTTAAATACGATCTTGCCGTAATCGCGCCCCAAACGTCCGAACCGCGATTCTTGCTCATCGCCGATCGGCAGCAAGTTCCTCGGTACTTTCCCGATGCGGTAGACACGGCTGGCTTTGGCCGTTTCCTTCGGCTGCACGCCCGTCTCGGGGGCGGCCTCGATAAAGAACGACTCGACGATCTCGGGCACCAGCCTCCGCTCCTTGGCCTCGGCCGATTTACCGATGATCGCCGAAAGGTTCAGCTCCTTCCTCGCGAGGCCCTCCAAGGCGCTGTCGGTGATGGCGCGGAAGCGCTCGGGGCTGACGTCGCGCACGATCCGGTCCTGGATCGTGTGTTCGTCGGTGACGCGGGCGTACATTTCGCGGAACATCCGTTCCAACTGGTTGGCCGGGAAGACCGAGCCGACCACGTCGAACACCTGGTCGGTGCCCAGCTCGCGGCGGATCTCGCGTAGGCGTTCGTGCAGCTTGGTGAGCACGCGCCCCTCGCGCGTATTCTGGGCCACGAAATTGATGACCACGCAATCGTGCTCCTGGCCGTAGCGGTGGATTCGGCCCACGCGTTGCTCAAGCCGAATCGGGTTCCAGGGGATGTCGAAGTTGATCTGCAACCAGCAGAACTGGAGGTTGATTCCCTCGCCGGCCGCCTCGGTGGCCACCAGCACCTGGGCCGACTCCTTGAACTCGCGCTCGGCGTAGATGCGGCTGGCGGGCATGTCCCGGTCGCCAATCTTCATGCCCCCGTGGATTTGCGTGAGCGTCAGGCCCCACTCGCGGAGCTTGCCAAGCGGCCGGCCGTCGCGGCCGTCGCCAGCCAGGAAATCGAGCGTGTCCTTGTGCTCGGTGAAAATCAGCACCTTCATGCGCGGATCGCCCAGAACTCCCTCGGTCAGAAGCACGCCACGCAGCATGAGCAGCTTCGATTGCTGGTCACGGCCCTCCAACGTCTGTGCCTGATCGATGAGCCGCGAAAGCCGCGCGATCTCCTCGCGCAGCACGGCAGGGTCGGCGGAGAGGACTTCGTCTTCGAGCTGGCGGACGATCCGTTCCTGTTCTTCCTCGGTCAGGTCGTCAAAGTCGTCGGGCATGCGGCGGTCGATCTGTTCGCGCCGGTAGGCCTCGGGGTCGTCCAGGATTTTCTGGCGGCGGTCGCGCATCCGCTCGAGGCTGCGCCGCACGGCGTAGATCGACGAGGCCATGCGCCGCTGGAGCATGGCCATCGTGAAGCCCACGGCGCGGCCGCGCGCCGTCTGATCGCCCGCCGCGGCGATCGACTGGTCTTCCACATAGCGGGTCAGCTCGTCGTAGAATTCCAATTCCTCGCCGTCGAGATCGAAGGCGGCAGTGCGGACCTCACGCTTCGTGAACAACTTGCGGACTTCCCCGGTGTCGGGATCGGGGAAGGTGACCAGGGCCTCCTTGGTCCGCCGCAGGTAGAAGGGGGCCTCGTGGACGCGCATGGCGTGCTGGAGGCTTTCGATGCTGCCGTAGACGTCCGCGTCCAAGAGGGCCAGGAAGCGGCGGAAATGGTCGGGGTCGCCCTTGTGCGGCGTGGCCGTCATCAGCAGAAAATGGTCCGTCATCTTCGACAGGTTTTCGCCGAGCTTGTAGGCGTAAGTCTTGTGGTCTTCGGAGCGGGCGCTCATTTTGTGCGCCTCGTCGACGATAACCAGGTCCCAGCGCGAGCGGAGCAGGCTTTCGCGGGCATCTTCGACCACCGACACCCAGGAAACCGACGTGATGAGCTGGTCGCGCTCCTGCCAGGGGTTCTGCCCGTAGTTGGCGCGGAGCACGTCGCCGCGCACAACGTCGAACTTCTCGCGGAACTTGTCGGCCAGTTCGCGTTGCCACTGGAACGTGAGGTTGGCGGGGGTCACGATCAGCACGCGGCGGACAAGACCGCGGGCCTTGAGCTCCTTGATCAACAAGCCCGCCATGATGGTCTTGCCGGCGCCGGGATCGTCTGCCAGCAGGAAGCGGATTCGCGGCAGACGCAGGAAGTAGCCGTAAACGGCTTCCAATTGATGGGGCAATGGATCGACGCGTGCGATCGAGAGCGAAAAGAACGGATCGTATTCGTAAGCCAGGCCCAGCCGATGGGCTTCGACGGCCAGGCGAAAGCGCCGGGCGTCGCCATCGAACGGCTCGCGTTCGGCCGAGACGGCCAGTTGTGCAAGTTGCTGCTGGGTGACGACCGTATCGCGGGCCAGACCGGTTCGCAGCCCACGGCCGATGAGCTTGAGCGAGCCACCCAACGGCACCACGGCCAGCACCTCGATCGCCTCGGGCAACACGGGACCGCTGACCACGCTTCCGGGCCGGATGGTGTTGGTGTTCGTCATGGGAAACGCCCGAATTCGTGCGAATCCGGCTACGGCGTAAAGGCTTTGCGCGCCAAGGGATTAGGCTGGCAAACCGTAGAAGCAGTATCGCGGAGTCAAGAGCCGGATGCAAGCGGCCGCTTTTCAAGCTTGTGCTTCGACTCGATGGTCGACGCGCGACCGTCGAACGGCGTCGTTGGCATCTTGGGCGCCGTTTGCCAGCCCAGCGGTGCATTCCGCGCCGTAGGGGGCGAAGCCGGCGATGAACATCGTCGTGAAGACGAGCCGGTACGAGACGTAGAAACAGCCCCAATAAACAAATCGAGAAACGCACGGCGCGGATGCGGGCGGCGCCCCTCTTCCGATGGCGGCTATTGCCCTGGGTCCGGCGACGGCTTTCACCTCCCGTGTCATTGGTTGGATTCCTTGAATTGAGGAAGTCGAAGCTGCTATCGCGCCGAAAGCGGTTACCTGTTCGCGGGCCGGTACTTAAGCCGATGACGCAGGAGCGGTGTTTCACTGAGCAGTGCCATCGGTGCGGCAATCCCGCGCCCCAAGTAGCGGCCATGCAGGTGCAGCCCGACGACCTCATGCGTTTCCAAGTCGACCAGGCACGAACCGCCGGAGTGCCCCAACATGCCGCAATCGTGCTCCAGCCACCGCTCCCCTTCCGACTCGTGCCAGTCGTAGAGGATGCCCGGTTGTACGCGCTTCACATTGTATACCTCGCGAAAGATGCGTGCGATCCGCTCCGATTCGCCTCGCCGCGCGTCACGGGCCGGTATGCCAACCGTGTACACGAGCCGGCCAGCCGGCTCGAACGACGCCGTCGTCGACACACTCAACGGTAACGGTCCCCCGCCGGTTTCCGCTTGGGGCTCGACCTCGAGCACCGCCAGATCGTGACGTTCGTCGACGCCGGCAATCGCGATGATCCGGCAAGCACCGCTTGCGGGGCAAGCTACGCCCGTCGCAAAGTCCATCCACGCGCTCACACCCTCGCGGAAGGCCCATTTACCCTTGCGATGTGCTTCGGCAAAGACCCGTGCAACGGTGGCGGTGGTCAACACGCAGTCGTCCTTTACCAGGAAGCCCGTCCCGGCCCAGTCAAATTCAGGGTGCCCCACCAGACCGATCCGTCCCACGCCGCGCTGGACGGTTTCGATGTTGTCGCGCTGGTCTTCCAGAACGTTCCAGAAGGCGGGCACCCTTGCCAGCTTGCCGTTTTCGATCAGGATCGCGGGCCGGCCATAGAGCAACAAGACGCAGCAGAGACCGAGGCACTCGTCGAGCGTCAAGTCCGGCGCCACGTAGCGTGCGAGCTTAGCCATGGCGGCGGCGCCTGCTTCGAGCAGGTCGCCGACTGCTTCTCGCTGGTCGCCCCGCCGCGGTTCACCCGCAGCGCGGGCAAATTCATTATCCGGGAGCACCAATTCGGCCGGGTTGAACTCGCTGGGCATCCCCTCGCAGATGACCCGCCGCACGACCGCGCGCAAATGCGCCGGCTCCTCCCAACCATAAAGGTCAAGACGATCCTGGCGTACCATGTGCTCGACGTCGCCGAGGCGGTCGCCGAAAATATCCCATGTCGTTTGAATGATCTTTCGAGCCGGTTCCATGGTTTTTTCTCCTTCTGATGGCCGCCTGCGACGATCGCCGAAATCGGCTCGTCGCGAAATCGGCTCCTTTTAACATGTGATTGCACGAATGGTGCCAATTCGAGGAGATTGCAGCGCATCGACGGCAAACGGTCGAAACGCGATTGGCCGGTTGATTGAGGTGTGCGGATACGTCGCGCCGCTGTGCTGAAACGCACAGGCTGCCTTCGCCAGTAGCCGGAATGAGAGGAAGCGGGAGAGTTGTTTGAGCGGGCGTTTCTTAGCTGCCAGCGTGAATCTCCCCTGGACAAGCCAGCGGCATCTTTCCAGACCGTTGCCGGCAGCGGCACGCGAATTGCCCACGATAAGTTGACGCTTGGCGGCGGGGCGGGTAGGCGTTTTATTTGTTGGTGATTTATGCGGCGATAGCATCCGGATTGCCGGAAATTGCACCGAAGGTGCGGCGCTGTAATAGCCAGGGCAACGCCCCTGGTACACGGACGCGCGCCAAACCTCGTAAAGCCCCAACCGGGCGCGCTGAGCGTCGTGGCGGCAAAACGCTCAGCGCGCCCCGGTGGGGCTTACAACAGGTTTTCGTTCTGCGAACCAGGGGCGTTGCCCCTGGCTGTTGCAGCGCGCCCTTTCAGGGCGGACGCCGTAACCGCCGTGTGAAGAATCCCCGAGACATTTTCCACCAACAATCGAGACGCCTACCCCGCCGGGTCGTGGGGCCGGTTTCCAACCCACCATAGAAGTCCTGTCCGTATGGCACCCTTGGAAACCCGCCCCACGGGGTCATCCGGCACTCTTGGGGGGTCGTTTTCTGAAATGGTGAACGCATGAAAGCCATGATCCTCGATGCTCCGGGTCGGCCACTCCGTCTCACCGACTTGCCGGTGCCGCAGCCCGCGCCAGGCCAGTTGCTCTTGCGGGTTTCGGCCTGTGGTGTTTGCCGCACCGATCTGCACGTGGTCGATGGCGATTTGAAAGCTCCCAAGCTGCCGCTGATCCCAGGACACGAGATCGTCGGAACGGTCGCCGCAGTGGGCAAGGGTGTGAACGGCACGGCGCTGGGCACCCGCATGGGCGTGCCCTGGCTCGGTTCGACTTGCGGAGAGTGCCGCTATTGCCGATCGGGGCAGGAGAACCTCTGCGACGAAGCTCGCTTTACCGGCTACCAATTGGACGGCGGCTACGCGCAGTACGCGGTGGCCGACCAACGATATTGTTTTCCAATTCCCGACGGGTTTTCCGACGTCCATGCGGCGCCGCTCTTGTGTGCGGGCTTGATCGGCTATCGCTCGCTGGTCATGGCCGGTGACGCGAAGAGACTGGGCTTTTTCGGTTTTGGCGCCGCGGCCCACGTCCTTTTGCAAGTGGCCGCCTTCCAGGGACGCGAGGTATTCGCGTTCGCGCGGCCCGGCGATGCCGAGGCACAGCAGTTCGCCCTTAAGCTGGGGGCGGTCTGGGCCGGCGGGTCCGACGCACGCGGGCCGGAAGATCTGGATGCCGCGATCATTTTCGCTCCCGTGGGTGCGCTGGTGCCCGCCGCGTTGCGGATGGTACGCAAGGGCGGCGTGGTTGTTTGCGCGGGCATCCACATGAGCGATATCCCGTCGTTTCCCTACGAGATTCTGTGGGGTGAGCGGACGGTCCGTTCCGTGGCCAACCTCACATGGCGCGACGGAATCGAGTTCATGGAGCTTGCCGGGCGAGTGCCTGTGCGCACGGTTGTCACGCCTTACCCGCTTGCCAAGGCGAACGAGGCCCTCAACGCGCTGCGTGAGGGTCGGGTGCATGGCGCGGCCGTGCTGACGACGGAATAAGGGTACTCCGGCCATCCTCGTTTGTCTAAACCACCGGTGTGCGCTATGATGACCTGCTGAAGAGACACCCATTGCGACGGAAGGAATCGCTCGATGCCAGACGAATTACAGCACCTTCGCGCCACGCTCGCCGAACTCGACCGGCTCCTGGCCGCCGGCAACTCGGCGTCGGAACTTCGGGCCCTGGTCGCGCGGGCCCTGGCCGACGTCGACGAGGTTTCGGCCGAGTCGGCACGTCAAGATGTCGCTCGTGGTTCTGTCCGGCGCGAGAGGTCCTCCGACTCGATCGTCAAGCGTCTGGGCGATGCCGCGCAGCAGTTTGAAGACTCGCACCCGACGCTCTTCGGTTCCGTCGGGAGCGTCGTTGACGCTCTCTCACGAATGGGTATATGACAGCGCCGGCGGCGGAAACGCCACAATCGTTTGGCACGAAATCTGCACCCTTACGGCGAAAACGGCAATCCTATACTGCGAGTGGCCGAGAACGAGACCTTTGCGAGGAGGTGGTGGCCGGTGGCAGAGCAATGCCCCGGCCAGATAGCGACCGGGGCATCGCTAAGGCTCTGCCCCAGCCACCGTGAATGTCGCATTGTCGGCCGCGTGACGTATAAACCCTTTTCCAAGCGCGAGCGTAGAACATGAGTAAGAGTGTCATCGTGCCGCCTTCGGCAAGCCCGGGGGCATTGGCGGATTTCAGCGACGAGCAGTTGGTGCTGCGGTATCGCGATTCGCGCGCGCACGACGTGTTCCGCGAGTTGGTGCATCGCTATGAGCGTGTGTTGTACAGTTATCTCTACCGTTACACGCACGACTCGGGCCTGGCGGAGGAAGTGTTTCAGTCGACCTTCCTGCGATTGCACCAGAAAATCGACTCGTACGA
>Ga0307372_10006993_pt1 | contig 16320 bp, 12 predicted proteins | sample OX1MG_FD_202533 | JGI IMG/M metagenome (GOLD analysis project Ga0307372, IMG submission 202533) | Soil microbial communities from Risofladan, Vaasa, Finland - OX-1 | ecosystem: Environmental > Terrestrial > Soil > Coastal area > Acid sulfate soil | place: Finland: Risofladan, Vaasa | collected... | reverse complement strand
AAAGGATAGGAACAAGACCGGAAGGAACGACAGGTTTTCTTGGCCCGGAACATATCAGACAAGATACAGAAGTAGCTGCATCATTGGATATCTGGCAGTTGGCTGCTGTTGCGTATAATGCAATGACTGGACATACGCTTATGAATCCTCGGCAATATCAGTTTCAATTGCATCACGATATGTCTGAATATAATGAGTATCTAACCAAACAGATTGCGGAAATACCGGAATCTCTCCATACTGTATTTTTAAAAGCGTTAGCATTTGAACCTGAGCAAAGATATACAACAGCTACAGAATTTGTCGATTCTCTAAGAAATGCTTATCAAGGTAAGGATACGTTTTTATATAGAGGTAGACATAAAAAAGAAAAGTATGAAGGAAGACACAGAATAAATTATCACACAGATGTGGCTGAACAACAATCAGATAAACCTGCTATTTTGTCAAATAATGAAGCTGAACAAGTAAAAGAAAATCCTCAAGAGAGGGAAACAACAGTGGAATATCTAGATAGTGATATAGAAGGTATTAACATGCATGGTCCAACATTTTATGATGAAGAAGACTCCCGTAAAAAATTTAATATCTCCGATCCAATGTTGTGTTTAATTACTGCGAATGAGGTAGGAATTGCAACTAAGTGGGGTGTATTTATTCAGCAAGAACGTAAAGGTGAAACAGTAACACACGTATTAAAATTAGTACTAATGCATACCCCAAAAGAGGGGGTTGAACAGAGAGTGGATCTCGATACTGGCAAAGCGCTTCGTCAAGGTGAAAACATTAGTTTATGGGATAGTGGTATATATGCCGATACGAGTTTGGCTTTGGATGAAGAAGGGATACTCCATTTCAAAAGCGTGGGTAATATGAGTTACAAAATTACTGCTAATCGAGATTCTGTTATAGTTGCAACGTAATACTTGTCATCTAAGAATCTCTTATTTCCCTTTTTTATAGTAGGTAAAGGCTTCTTTAAATACTTGCGTTTTGCTTGTGTGCAGTTTTATGATAGAAATGTGAAGAAGTTGACTCGGCATATTGTTGTGTATATCGAAAAACATAAGCTTCTTGATGGACTCGTTCTTTTTACCATCTTTCTCTCCCTGCTTTTTCTCATAGCGTCTGTGCAGTTTGTCGCTGAGAAGGAACTGTTTGCGGGTGCAGTCAGTCGCGGGAACAAGCTCTCTACAACGCTTGAGTTAACAAAGAAAATGTACATCGCGCTGAAAAATCAGGATCAATATAAAATTAATCAAAATCTCAAGGCCGAAATAAAACATATCCATACGTCATATGGCGATTCGATCATCGCGTTTCAGAATATCCTGGATCTTCAGGCGCAAAAACAAAATGTCGACGCGATGAACAAGCAATATATCACGATTGTGAAATATCTATCCGACCAGAACTATGCATCAGCAGATGCACAGTTGTCAGATCTGAAAGGACAGATCAAAACAGCCAATGACAAATTGCAGGCTGCACAGATCGCAGCTGGTGCACCTGCAGGATCCGTGAATGCTCCGGAATCAAACACTCCCCCGTCAAGCGGTTTCAGTCAACAGAAGGTCAAAACCGATGCAGGGACCTTTACGGTAGATATTATTGCGGCGGATCTGAATTCAACAAGGGTTATTGTCGATACCGCATCTGACAGAGACTGCGGCAACAACTGCCCTGTGTTGCCTTTGGGCACATATGTCTCACGGAGCGGCGCATATGCCGGCATCAACGGCGCTTATTTCTGTCCGGCTGATTATCCAAGTTGCGCGGGCAAGACCAATTCATTTGATACGCTTTTGATGAACAAGAATAAAGTGTATTTCAATTCTGCCAACAATGTCTACAGCACAGTTCCGGCTGTTATTTTTTCAGGATCGAGCGCCCGGTTTGTGTCAGCGTCCGAGCAATGGGGACGGGATACCGGAGTTGACGGTGTGATAGCAAATTACCCACTTCTCGTCTCCGGCGGACAAGTTGTCTATGGTTCATCAGCTGACGCCAAGCTCAACAGCATCGGTCCCCGCTCCTTTATCGCGAATAAAGGTTCAATGGTTTATATCGGTTTTGTCTTCAATGCCAATATGGCTGCATCCGCTCAGGTGATGCATGCGATGGGAATGGACAACGCACTCAATCTCGATGAAGGCGGCTCAAGTGCTTTGATGTGGAACGGGAGTTATCTTGTCGGCCCGGGCCGTAGCATCCCCAACGCAGTCTTATTTGTCAGAAAATAAAATTTAAAAGTTTACAATAATATTTACAAATAAGTTGACAATCCCTACTTTATAGGAATAGGGATTTACAAGTCAGGGAAAGCATCTAATGGATCATCTGTAGAATTTGCAGTATCTTCTTTTACTGTTTTTTTTCTTTTTTTGCTCTTCTCATCAGGCAGGCGCCATCGATCAAGCTTTACAACTCTGACGCTGGGGAATAACCTTGCAGGGATCCGGGCATCATCAAGCAGTACATCCTTAGTCTCCGGAGGGGGCATATCAACTTCATGATCTAGCTGAGATATATCTTGGCTATAGAACTTTTCTATTTGAGCTTTTTCATTTTGCTGCAGACGAATGATAATGAATAATTTTATATGGAAATCTGTAATTTCTTTGCGTAATTCACTCTTGGGATATTCTGCCATAATTTGCCGAAGACCTTCTTGTTCCTCCTGAGGAGAAGCTTCAATAAAAGCAGCAAATGCTTGTCCGAATGAGGGAGAATTCCAACGGTCTTTTGTAAGTTCTGCTACTTCGGGAATATAAAATTCTGCAGCACCAACCTCATTTGGTGCTGAGCTCAAAATAAGATGTGGCCTGAACGCGTTGGGAATTACTTCATCCAGAGTAGGCATGAGATATTGTAACATGCCTGACTGAGCTTTTGTTGATATAACACCAAAATCAATTCCGGGATTCTGATCGAATGTGTCATGTAAATAATTTAGCGCATGAACGTAACCGGGACTAAACGCAAAATCCTCATAGACACTCCGTACACATAACTCTCTATGTTGCGCTTGCTGATCTGCGGTCATATCTTCATAGCGCAAATCCGGATACCCGGGTAACCTTATCGGTTCTTTTCTCCCAATGACACTTCCTGCACTCTCATCCAGATCTGAAAAAACACGTACTCGGGCGTGTGAACCTTGTCTTGATTGTGCAATATCAGTTACTTCACGAGTAATGGTAATAAAACGTCTTAATTCTTGATTGAAAGCAGCTTGCGGCCCTAGTGTAACACTCGTGTCATCTCTTATCATCCTTTCACGCTGTGCTGTATAAAACATGCTGAAATCTCGGATAAGAGCCGATTCAACGGCAATAAGCGGAGCATATTCCGCATATTGCCTGGGAACTCTTACACCAAAAGGATTATCCACCGTTATTCTTTCATTCGTAATGGGTTCATGGCCATTAACCCAGGTTCTGACATTATTGATAGCTCGAGTTTTTACTGCAGAAGGTGCCGCTGCAGTTTCCTTACTCAATCCTTGAATATCTCTTAGGCTCGGTCCTGGGGATTCTTCTGCCATAGCTTTAAAAATATACCATGTATTATTGGTGTTGTCATTATAGTATACATACCTATTTTTTCAAACAGATGCGTTTATCGTAACAATACTTCTCCAAGAGTTTGTTTTATCTAATAAATAACTCCAAAAGTTGTCAATAATATTGACGAATAAATTGACAATTATTTTATTTTATCTCTTCCTGATAAAATTTTTTTCCTTTCAATTTTTCCGGTAAGAAGGATTGGTTGCCCTTTGGGCCGACATAATTGGATGACCACGTGTAGTCTTTTCCGTAGTTCAGTTCTTTCATGAGTTTGGTGGGAGCGTTTCTCAAATGCAACGGGATAGGTTCATTGGGAAATTTGTAGACTGCTTCTTTGGCTTTACTCAGCGCATTGGGAACAGCTCTTGATTTCTTGGCAGATGCAAGATAGATGACGATATGTGCAAGGATGAGTTGTGCTTCCGGCATGCCGATTTTATTTACTGCTTCAAACGCTTCGTTTGCTTGTATGAGTGCTCCCCTATCTGCCATGCCGATATCTTCTGAGGCGAAGATTATCATGCGTCGTGCGATAAATTTCGGATCTTCCCCGTTCTCAAGCATCCGTGCGAGATAATAGAGTGCGGCATCGACGTCTGAGCCACGCATAGATTTAATAAAGGCAGAAATTATATTATAATGCTCGTCTGCTTTTTTGTCGTAAAGGCCTGCAGACTTGGTCTGAAAGATTTCCTTGATGGTTTCGGGTTTGATATCTTTATCTTTATATGTCGTTACTGCCATTTCAAGAGCATTGAGCATAATTCGCGCATCTCCTCCTGAGAGCCGTATCAACAATTCTTCTGCTTCAGAGCCTATTTTTTTCTTATACTCCCCTACTCCATTCTTTTTATCGGTAAGGGCTGATGCGATTATTGTTTGCAGTTCTTTTTTCCCAAGACTCTGCAGGACAAAGACGCGGCTGCGTGACAGCAGCGCACTGATAATTTCAAATGACGGATTCTCAGTCGTCGCGCCGATCAGCGTTATCGTTCCGTTTTCAACATACGGCAACAGCGTATCCTGCTGTGCTTTATTCCATCTATGGATTTCATCGATGAAAAGGATGGTTTTGTGAGCGTCGAGCGTCGAGCGTTTAGCGTTTAGTTGTGTTTGTGCTTTTTCTATGATTTCCATAAGGTCTTTTTTGCCGCTCGTAACACCTGAGAGATGATGAAAGTCTGCGTTGACACTTTTTGCGATAAGATGTGCAAGGGTAGTTTTACCTGATCCCGGCGGGCCCCAGAAGATCATAGAGGAAACTGTTTGATTCTCAGTCATCTTTCGGATAATGCCGTTCTTGCCGACAAGGTGTTCTTGTCCGACATAGTCATCAAGCGTCTGCGGACGCATTCGATACCCCAAGGGTACTTGTCCTCCGTGAGGACTATCCACTTCGTGGGGTCGCTTTTGCGAAGCGGCGAACGCAAGGTTAGTACCCATTTTGTGCCTGTCCATGGGGTCATTGTAGCATACTTAGTGCTTGTTTTGATTTTTTTCAATAGTGTAAGCGAGGATTAGTAAAAAGATTTGAGTACTGGCGAAGACGAGTGGTGCGAACCTAAGAGCGAACACACTTGAAGTAAGGAAAAGAAGCAGCATAAAGAGAAGAATCCCCACGACTCTTCCCCCATTGAGATATATTTCCTGATCACAAACATATGCATAATGCTGATTTGGATCTTTGTTATCCATATCAATTAAGTCATAGTTGATTGACTGACTGGAAACCCAAATGAAGGGTTCGGAAAGTGCTTGAGAGGCAAAAAAGATCAGAACACCAATTGCAGAATAAAGCGCTCCGAACAAAACTGCTCCAAGGACAGCAATGAGAACACCGATCGCGATTAGATTGATACGGTGTCTTGTCCCTAATTTTTTTCCTAATGTATAGATAAGAATACTGCCTAGAATGGCTGAGAACGACTGTACCGTGCCGAGTGCTGCCTCTTTTCCGACTAGTGTCAACACAAGTAAAACCGGCACAAATGTGACGATTGCTTCTTTCAGTCCCAGAATAAATTCAATCCAGCGGAATTTTTGCCATTTTGCACTCACTTGTTTGACGAGAAGTGTCGGGATAATAATTTTTTGTTTATGTATTCTTTTGCCGATTATACCTATCAGAATAATAATTGCCAGCATATAAAGTACCAAGAATTGATATCCCTGAAGCGGTGTATATAAATGCACTGTGGATCCAAAAACAATAAACCAGCCTATAATCAATGGAAAAAGTACTCCGGTTATATTATTTGAAGCAATCTCAATACTGGAGAAATAAATCCGGTCATGCGTCGTTGTCGTCTTGAGTGTAAGGAGGTTCCGAACTGCCCAATATACTCCTGCACTGATTCCATACATGATGCTGATTGTGATTACCAGCGGATACGTGATCTTTGGCAAAAACATCAATATGGCTACTGCCAATCCTGCCGTAATTAATGAGAATGTATATGGAATTACCGGAGAAAATTTCCGAAGGAAAAATCCATTGAGATAAAATCCGAAAGGAATCGCCGCAAACAAAATCACATTATACGTTGCTATAAGCATAATATCATGCGACTTTCGCCAAAGAAATGCATCGAGGAAAATTGTAAAAAGCGGGTTGATAAGATTGTAGAGAAAAATTGTTGTGATAAGTATTCTCGCATCCTGATGAAGCTTATTGAAATATTCGGTCTCTTTTTTAAACAATAACTTAAACATTTTTTTATTGTACCAAATTACAGGCTCAGAAACGTGTGCTCGATCGCGAAGCGTGGATTGACGTTGGTGGTCTTCAAGAGTGTATGAAGGGATTGGAGTTGTTTAAGAGTATCAAGGGTTTCAGGGGCTTCTGCGGAATAGTTATTTAAAAGTTTTTTCCGGAGGATGAGGATAAGGTTGGCAATCCACTCTATTGCCTTGTCTTTATCTTTGGCCAGCTGCTCAGCGTGTTTGAGTCTTGCTCCGATGGAGAGTTCTGGAAGCGTTTCAATGAATGTATTCAGTTCATCTATTGTCTTTTTTGACAAATTTATTTGCTCTTCTTCAAGTTCTATAATTTGGCATCTGGATAGAATTGTCGGCAGAAGCGCTTCTCGTGTTTCCGTTCCGAGAATGATATGCGTATGTGCCGGCGGTTCTTCCAGCACTTTCAAGAGCGCGTTTTGCGCTTCGGTAGTGAGTAGCTGCGCGTCTTCGAAGATAATAAGTTTGGTTTGGCTTCGCATTGGTTTGAGGAAGATCTTTTCTTGAACTATTTTTATATCTTCGATTCCGATACTTTGCGTGTTCTTTTTTGAAGACTCTTTTTCTATGATTGTGATATCAAACGGGTCAGTTTTCAATTTCGCAGCATACTCTTTGACATATGCTTCACGTTTCTTTTTTTCTTTTGCAATGATGATAAAGCTGACCATGGAGGTATTATAATTGCTAGAGTACCAGATTACTATGCTTATATAAAAGAGCTAATTCTCTTTTTCCTTGACTTGCCTTCGGTTATTTTTTACTATTATAGTAATGCCCGATTCACCTGTACCATCATTACCCGCAGCTTCTGATCTTTCTGCTGATGCGCCTCTTTTGGATATCTTGCATAGCGAACGGTTAATTACCGATGAACAGTATCAGCAAGTAAAAATAAAAAGTGCCACCAACGGTCAATCTCCCGTTGAGATTTTAAAGGAAATGCATCTCATCTCAGATGCTGTCATTGCAGAAACGCAGGCAAAACAGCTGGGCGTACCATATATCTCACTCTCTACTGTTGCTTTTTCCCCTCAAGCATTGAGTCTTCTTCCTCGCACAGTTGTTGAGCGGTTCTCGGTTATTCCGTTTGCCTATGATGATACGACAAAAACGCTATCCGTTGCTATGGCAAATCCAGTTGATTTGGACGCACTTGCTTTTATCAGGCAAAAAACAGGCTTGATCATTAAGTCCTTTGCGGCAGCGCCGGATGATGTAAAAAGTGCTATTGATGAACAGTACCAGCAAGAGCTTGTTGGTGAAGTTGGCGAAGCGATAAAAGAAACGGAAGAATTTACCAAGAAACGTACCGTTGACAGTACACAAATTTCACAAATAATTAAAGAGGCTCCAATTGCAAAAATCGTATCAACTATCCTTGAATACGCGACGAACAGCCGCTCATCTGACGTCCATATTGAACCGCTTGAAGACAAACTCCGGGTCAGGTACCGTATTGATGGAATTCTCTATGATAAATTAAGTCTGCCGAGAAATGTCCGTGACTCACTCATATCTCGTATAAAAATTTTGGCAGAACTGAAAATTGATGAACATCGCATTCCGCAGGACGGACGGTTCAACTTCAAGATAAACAATCAGGAGATCGATATCCGTGTCTCAATTATTCCGACAGTGAACGGTGAGAAAATCGCTATGCGTCTTCTCTATAAAACAGGAGGCATCCCGACTTTGCAGGATCTTGGTTTGAATGGTACCTCTCTTAAGGCACTTGAAACTGCGATGCTCAGACCGCATGGGATTATCCTTGTTTGTGGTCCGACTGGATCCGGGAAAACGACAACTCTCTACTCAGTTCTTTCACGACTCAACACGACACGTGTCAATATTGTATCTCTTGAAGATCCGGTCGAATATGAGATTCCTGGTATTAATCAAGTCCAAGTCAATCCGTCTGTTGGGCTGACCTTTGCCAGTGGACTTCGTTCTTTTTTGCGGCAAGACCCGAATATCATTTTGGTCGGAGAAATTCGTGACAAAGAGACAACCGATCTCGCAATTCAGGCCGCGTTGACCGGTCATTTGGTATTTTCAACCTTACATACTTCCCGGGCAGCAGGGACACTTCCGCGTCTTATTGATTTAGGTGCTGAAAGTTTCTTATTGGCATCGACAGTGAACGCAATTGTTGGACAGCGTATTGTTAGACGCATCTGCATGCATTGTAAGGAAGGATACGCACCGCCAAATCAACTATTAAATGAAGTAAGGCAAATATTGGGCAATCTTTATCCGACAAAAGTTGAAGGGAAATTTTATCGCGGGAAAGGATGCGTTGAGTGCGGTGGTCTGGGATATATGGGAAGGATTGGAATCTATGAAGTTTTGACCGCGTCTGAAAAAATCAGCAAATTGATACTTGAACAAGCGAGTGAACAAGCGATCGAAGATGAAGCTATTTTGGAAGGGATGATCACGATGAAACAAGATGGATACTTGAAAGTTTTACAGGGAGAGACTACTATGGAAGAAGTACTGAGAGTAGCTCAAGAATAATTTTCAATTTGAAATTTTCAATTTTCATTGAAATCACAATGAATCAATGTTTCAAATATTAAACATTGAATAAATGAAAATTGATTGAAAATTAAAAATTGTGAATTTTATATTTAAACTATGGACATACAGGAATTATTTTCATTAACAATAAAAAATAAAGCGTCGGATTTACACTTGATGGTCGGTTTGCCGCCGACGTTCCGTATCGACGGACAGCTCCGGTATCTTACGACGTATCCGGCATTGAAAGCCGCCGATTTAGAGACAATGATCTTTTCTCTTCTGACACCAGAACAGAAAGAAATGCTCTTAACAAATAAAGAACTGGATTTTTCATTCGGCTATCGGGGGAAAACTGCTCAAGAAGTCGGAAGATTCCGTATCAATGCATATTTTGAAAAAGGTGCGATTGCTGCAGCCTTTCGTTTCCTCGCTCCTGGCGTGCGTACGATGGAAGAGCTCAATCTTCCGAAAGTCTGTCATGATTTCGCAAAACTAAAACAAGGGTTTGTACTCGTTACCGGGCCGACGGGTCACGGAAAATCAAGTACGCTTGCTGCAATTATTAATGAAATTAATCAGAATAAATCCTGCCATATATTGACCATCGAAGATCCTATCGAGTATGTCTATCCCAAGGGCAACAGTATTATATCCCAGCGTGAAATGGGGATCGATACGCATTCATGGGCGCTTGCGCTTCGTTCTTCACTTCGTGAAGATCCGGATGTTGTTCTCATCGGAGAAATGCGTGATCCGGAGACGATGTCCGCTGCGATTACTCTTGCTGAGACCGGACATTTAGTGCTTTCTACACTGCATACCAATTCCGCGTCTCAAAGTATTGACCGTATCGTTGATGCGTTTTCTGCAGATCAGCGTTCACAGATCAGAATTCAGCTGGCGGCAACATTGAAAGGAATTATTTCCCAAAGGTTAGTTAATAAAATTGGTGGTGGGCGTATCCCGGCAGTTGAGGTTCTCCTTGGTACTCCAGCAGTTTCAAGCAATATCAGAGATGGTAAATCTCATCTTATCGACTCGGTTATACAGACATCAAAAGATATGGGTATGATTACTATTGATGAATCACTTGCCAATTTGGTCAAGCAAGGTATTATCACCCTGGATGACGCGAAATCTTATGCGATGCGTGAGAATGAACTCGCGAGACTTGTCGGATAATGTAAATATGTATGAGACTATATTACAGAGCTGTAACTCAAGACGGTAAAACCATTCGTGGATTAATCGACGCCAAAGATATCAAGGAAGCAGCAACGTATCTTCGCAACCATCAGTTTGTTCCTGTTCAAATTATACCCGAAACAAAAACCGGAATGGCGCGGTATCTTTCATTTTTCCGTAGGGTAAAGTCATCTGATGTTATTTTTTTTACGAGGCAATTATCCTCAATGATTACCTCTGGTCTTACTTTGGTTCAAGCACTCAATGTCTTAAGGAATCAAACACAAAATGTCGCGATGCAAGAACTCGTACAAAGCATTATTTCGGATATTGAAGACGGTTCAATGCTCTCAAAATCACTTGAAAAATATCCTCACGCGTTTTCAACTATTTATGTTGCGCTTATCAAAACGGCAGAATCCTCAGGTCTTTTAGATAAAGTGCTGGTCAGACTCGCTGACACTTTGGAGAAAAATGATCGGCTTGTCCGTACTATCCGCGGCGCGCTACTCTATCCAATAATTGTTGTTATTATGATGATTCTGGTCATGATTGTAATGATGATTTTTGTGGTGCCGCAACTGACAACATTGTATGGGAATTTGAATCTTTCTCTTCCTATAGCTACCGTTATTGTTGTTGGTATGTCTAATTTTGTAACTGCTTATTGGTATATTGTTGCTGCACTCATCGTTATCATTTCTATTTATATACGGAGTTGGTATCACAAACCTGAGGGTAAAAAAATGTTTGACACCTATATATTAAAATTGCCTATCTTTGGAAGATTATTTCAAGATAGTATGATGGCTGAGTTTGCACGGACACTTTCTATACTTATCAGCTCCGGGTCGCTGGTAGTCGAATCACTGCTTCAAAGCTCAGATGTTGTAGGGAATGTGTTATATAAAGAAGCGATTTCAACAGTTGCCAAACGAGTTGAAAAAGGTATCTCAATGGGTGATTCGATGGAAGCAAGTACCCTTTTCCCCCCGATGATTGTTGAAATGGTTAAAATCGGAGAGCAAACTGGGAAGTTGGACAGCTCGTTATTGAAAGCGTCCGAGTATTTTGAACGTGAAGTTGAGGAAAAAGTAAAAGTGATGACAACACTCATGGAGCCGATTATTATGGTGCTGCTTGCGCTGGGAGTCGGCTTTCTCATTATTGCGATTATCACACCGATTTATAATTTGATCTCGAATATCAGCTAATTTTCTTCGAGGTATTTTTTGACTTGTCCGAGCAAGTCAGCAGGCGTAATGTCTGCCTTTATGATGAATGCGGCTGCTCCCCTGCTCATCGCATCTTTGATCAACGGTTCGTGATCAAGATTTGTGAGAAGAATAATTGGTCCGTTTTTAATTGGCGGAGGGTCTTTCTTTAACGCGTCAATTATCCCAAGTCCATCCATTTTCGGCATCATAATATCCAAAAGGATAAGATCGTAGCCGCCGATTTTTAATTTATTATATGCTTCTTCCCCATTTGAGGCAGAGTCTACAGTATAACCTTCATCTTTGAGGATTTCTTCGTATAATTCGCGGATATATAGGTCGTCATCAATAACGATTACCTTTTTAGCCATGTATCATGATTATTGTGAAATTATCTTGATTTGTCAATAGTATTCTTAATTCTCGCGCCAAAAATTGCCTGTCCGACACGGATAATTGTCGCTCCTTCTTCAATTGCTATTGTAAAATCATTTGACATGCCCATTGAAAGATGCTCCCACCGGGATTCTGGCAATTCGTTTTTCAACCTATCTCGTAATAACCGGAGTGAACGGAAAACCGGGCGCGCATCTTCAGGATTGCCGGAAAATTGCGGTATTGTCATGAGGCCCACTGCAGATACAAAGGTCAATTTTATAATTTCTTCTGCTGCATTGATCGTTTCTCCTTGTGTCATTCCACTTTTATTTTTTTCACCGGTAATATTTACTTGCAGTAGTATTTTTATTACTTTCCCTATCTTTTTTGCATGCAGATCTAACTTTTGTGCAAGATCGACACTATCGACTGTATGAATATATTGGAAATTCGGCACTACTTTATTTACTTTATTACTTTGCAGATGGCCGATCATATGCCATGATACATCTTGTTTCGAAAATGATGAAATTTTTGGCAATGCCTCCTGGAGGTAATTCTCACCGAAATTTTTGATACCGAGCTTGTATGCTTCAATTATTTGCTCAACAGGGACAGTTTTGGATACTGCGACAAGCGTTATCTCATCAGGATTTCTCCCGGCTTTTTTTGCAGCAGACGCGATCTGTTCTCTGACCCGGGCTATGTTATCTGTTAATTCCTGCTGAGTGATCATAATCGTAGAGATAAATACTGCTTTATTTTATACTCTTTTACTCAACGGCGCTATAGTAGCTAAAAGTGTGTTTGTATCGATAATAGTTGCAAATTCGTTTTGCAGACTGACAAGTGCTGCCTCATGCATCATTTTTGCGCTGTACTGTTTGCCATTATATCCTTTACGGTCAAACGTCGCTGTGGCGTCCGATACAACATAAACAGTGAATCCCAAATTACCTGCCATACGGGATGTGGTTGAGACACAATGATCTGTAGTAAGGCCAACAATAACGACTGTATCAATCTTTTGTTTTCTTAATTGTTTTTCTAGATTCGTTCCGATTAATGCGCTATTTACTGTTTTTGTGATTAAGGGTTCTCCAGGCAAAGGCGCAACAATATCTTTAATATCGTTTCCCGACTGTTCGGGACGTAGTGGAGAATGAGGTTCGACTGAATTGTGTTTAATATGAAAAATCGGCTGATTTGATTTTCTCCAGGCAGTGAGGAGTTTGGCTATATTTTTTTCCGCCTGTGGATTATTTCGTTGTCCCCATTTTGGATCATCAAAACCTTTTTGTACATCAATAAGAATAAGCGCAGTATTTTGCGGAATGGATCTATTTTTATTCACTAGCTTGTATTTTATAAGCTCACAGTATTTTTTGTAAAGTTCTTTTTTTGTTACCATTTTTCCCTCTTGCATTTGAAGAGCAATAGTATATAATATAAAGGCCTATAGCAATAGGCCTTATTTGTTTAATTTCTAGTATAAGTTATAGGTTTACTGGCGTGGCTCTATATAACTAAACTAAATATGAAATCCGACATGGCAAAAAAATTTAGAGAGGAAAATCTCATTGCTATCGACGCATATCTTTCTGAAAAACAGAAAGATGTAAGAGTTGAAGATGGCAACCTTACGATACCTCAAATACTCAGTGTGGCACGTCATAGTGCCAATGTTGAAATAACTTCAGATACAGAAATACTTCATAGAATTCAAGCATGTTACGACAAAATGATGCAAGACATCAAGAATGGTGTGCCTATCTATGGTGGAAATACAGGATATGGTGCTAGAGCTTCAAATGTTCTTACTGAGGGAGTTGAAGGGGAAAGAATTGCGGTTGGAAAGAAAATTTCTGAAAGTATAACTCATGTGGATGTATCGGTTGGACCATTGTTTGAGAAAGAAGTTACGAGAGCTGCAATGCTAATCCGTGTAAATATGTTAATGCGAGGCGTTAGTGCAGTAAAAATAGATGACCTGAATATTTATTGCCAAATGCTGAATAAAAATGTTACACCACTTGTCAATCAATATGGTGGTGTTGGTGCTTCAGGTGATTTAGCTCACAATAGTCGTGTTTTAAGCGCGGCCCGACAGCTTCCAGGCGTACGCGTATGGGATAAGGATGGTAATGTAAGAAATGCGAAGGATGTTTTGATGGAGAATGACATCCCGGCTTTGCAATTGGATCCAAAAGCTGGCTTGGGATTAGTAAATGGAGATAACTTCTCTACCGCTTTAGCTTCATTGCTAGCAAAAGATACACTTGATGTATTACTTATATCATTTGTCCATAGTGCGATGGTTATAGAGGTTTTACGAGGTACTAATCGATCTTTTCATCCATTATTGGCTGCCGTGCGTCCTCATGCAGGACAAAAAGAAGCTGCTGATATTTTTAGATATCTTCTAAATGACAGTAAGCTTGCCTATCAAGAAATGAAGGGACATGAGCGACGACCAAAAGGTATCAAAGTACAAGACGCGTATAGTCTCAGATGTCTTTCTCAGTATCAAGCGGTCAATATTGAGAAAATCAAAGCAGCACTTGAGACAATTACCATAAATGCTAATTCGGTATCAGATAATCCATTATGGGTCTCTCCTGAATATGTCACCGAAGGAGAAGAACCATGGAACTGGGTTAGCGGTGGTAATTTTATCGCGATGCATATGGTTGAAGTTATGGATGGCCTTCGAAAGACACTTACGCAGATAACAAAAATTAGCGACCGACATCTTGCCAGAATAATTAATGTTAATGAAAATAATGGGTTACCACCAAATTTATCTGACCCTAGAGCTCTTTCTCAATGTGCTTTTAAAGGTGTACAAATCCAGTCAGGTATGTTTGATGTATACTCGTCTCTCCTATCAATGCCGGTCAGTACCTTTTTTGGAGTGCATGAAGAGAATAATCAAGATATTACTTCTCATGCGCTTACGTCCGGTATACTTGGTCTTGAGAATTTACGCATAACAAGATACGCTCTCGCCCAAAATCTTATGGCTGTAACACAGGCAGTAGATCTTCGTGGTGGTCTAGAATTACTTGCTCCCCAAACAAAACCTGTCTATGAATTTATCCGTAACAAAATTAAATATGTGGAAGAAGAACGTCCACTCAATAATGAGATAGAAACGATTTATGATACGCTTAAGAACGGTGAATTAATGAATGTTATACGAGAACAGGTTTTTCATAATTTCCAAAATGAAAAATAATACTGATACAAATGATTCATTACTACAATCATGGTTGAAGAAAGATATTACTGAAGATGCTCCCCTCCTTAATGACGAGGAAAAGATTACCAAACAAGCAGAAAAACGTGTTCTTTCTCTTTTTACTCAGGCTGCAACGCGAGTGCCCGCATATAAAAAGTTTTTACAAAAGCACGGCGTGAATCCTTCTTTAATAAAAACAATTGCTGATTATCACAAACTCCCTGTTACTACAAAAGAAAATTATATTGACATGTATAATTTCAAGGACCGATGCTGGGATGGTACGTTTGAGTCAATGCATATGATCTCAACCAGTTCCGGTACCACCGGAAAACCGCATTATTGGCCGAGAAATTTTGAAAATGAGATTGAAGGCGCGTATGTGCATGAATTACTTTTTCGCGAAGTTTTTCATATCGATACACAGAAAACGTTATTTATCAACGGATTTGCACTTGGTAACTGGATAGCCGGGACGTTTACTTCCGCATGTGTCAATTTGGTTTCCTTAAAAGGGTATCCGCTTACTATGATGTCGCCTGGTTATGTAACTGATTCGATTCTTGAAGTTCTGGAAGAAGTTGCAGGAGAATTTGAACAAGTTATCATAAGCGGTCATGTTCCGTTTTTGAAAGAGATTGCCGAATTGGCTGCAAAAAAGAAAGTTAATACACAAAATATCAAACTGTTGGGAACTGGACAAGGGATAACTGAGAATTGGCGTGAATATTTGCTAAAGACATTAGATTCATCATCCGATAATACAGTTATCAATTTATATGGTTCGGCAGATGCTGCCTTGATGGGATTTGAAACACCATTATCAGTTATATTGAGAAAACAATTTTATAATAATTCAGCTCTCAATAAACGTTTTTTTGGTCAAGATCGTGTTCCATCACTATATAATTATGATCCACGGTTTACGTATTTTGAAGTCGATAATGGTGAACTTTGCATTACCAAAAATCTTGGTTGTCCACTCTTCCGATACAATATCCATGATGAAGGAGGCATCATATCGTATGAGGAAATGGTTACTATGCTAGATAAATCAGAAGCGTTACCATCTTATTTGAAACAGCTAAGAACAGGAGGATGGAAACTGCCTTTTGTGTACTTATTCGGCAGGGATAAATTTATGGTGAAAATTTACGGTGCAAATATTTATTCCGAGCATGTTCAACATGCGCTTAATCACAATACGTTACAACCACTTATTACCGGAAGATATCTAATGGAAATGAATTATAATGAAGAAAACAATCCAGAGTTGGTTTGTAGAGTAGAGCTAAATCCCGAATTACAAGATTCACCGGAACTTGCGCAGTTAATTGAGCAGGTATTTGTTGACGAGATAACAAAAATAAACTCAGAATATCAAGATGTACTATCAAGAATGGGTCACAAAGTGAGACCAAAAATTAAGCTGTATGAACATGGAAATCAGGACTATTTTTCTCGC
>Ga0307372_10006991_pt1 | contig 16323 bp, 18 predicted proteins | sample OX1MG_FD_202533 | JGI IMG/M metagenome (GOLD analysis project Ga0307372, IMG submission 202533) | Soil microbial communities from Risofladan, Vaasa, Finland - OX-1 | ecosystem: Environmental > Terrestrial > Soil > Coastal area > Acid sulfate soil | place: Finland: Risofladan, Vaasa | collected... | reverse complement strand
AGGCCCATCCGACGAGGCCGCCTTCGCCGGCGTCCTTGCTGCTCAAGGCTCTTTTCTCGCCTGGGGCAAGTGCGGGCGTGGGCTCCACGGGCAGGAACGCTCCCCCCACTCCGGTGCCCGCAACTATGCCCCTATGCGCCTCCCCTTAGACAGTGACGTGCGCACCTCCGCGTGCGTTGCTTGCCCCGGGTCAGACGTCGTTGATGACTGCGTCCCTGTTGGGGCCCGAGAGCTTGTACTGGTCGACATCGTCCCGGGTGATGCTCAGGTGGACGTGCTGCTCATCGACCGAGCTGACGTAGGCGGTGAGCAACCAGAAGTCCGCACCCATCGGTACGCTCAGCTTGAAGAACTCGCCGCTGAGCTCCTTGACATGGGCGAACTTTTCACCGCGGTTGTCCAGGACTTCGGCACCGATCGGTGGGAGCAGGGCCGGGACGGCTACGGGCGCAGCTTCCCCATCGGGCGCCCGGCGCGCGGCATCTCTAGGACTCATGAGGCCAACAGCGTTGCCATCGGGGTCCTCAACAACCGCGTAGCGTGCTCCCCAGAACGCGTCATACGGGGCCTGCTGCCCGCGGTAGCCCGCGCCAGTGAGTTCCGCATACAGCCGGTCGACGGCTTCGCGCGAGGCCGCGCGGAAACCGAGCACTACCCCCGCGCCGGCAGCGGCGTTGCCCTGCCAGCCGCTGTTCCACTTCTTCGCAAAATCCACGCTGTCGAAGTCGAGGTGAATGCCACCATCTCCCGCGGCGCTGCGGTGCCACTCTGGCGGGACATCGTCGATTTCGAGTCCGAGCCGCCGGTAGAAATCAACGGTCGCGTCCATGTTGGTGACTACGAGGTTGACCTGGTCGAGTGCGAGGCGTTCTTGCTCCATCGGTTCATCCCCGGACGACCAAATCGCCGTACTGACGCGTCGTCGCTGCGAGAATCCTAGCGCTCGCTCACCTGCATTGGGAACCAGGGTCCATTCCCGCCTTGCGCTACGGCTGATTAGACTGGGACGATGAGCAGTCCCGCACCAATGGAGGGGAGCGCCGTCATCCTGATCGCGCCCGACGGGCGGATCCTGCTGCAACAGCGCGACGACGACGTCCCGCCCGTGGGCTACGGACGCTGGGCGATCCCGGGGGGCCATCGCGAACCCGGCGAGACGCCCCGCGAGACGGCGTTGCGGGAGTTCGAAGAAGAGACCGGGGCGAAGCTCACGCGGCTGCGCTTCTCCACTACCACGACCACGCTCACCGACCATCGCCCGCCGCGCACATTCCACCTCTTCTTCGCGGATGACGAGGTCCCGGAAGAGGCGCTGGAATGCAACGAAGGTCTGGCTTTCCGCTATTTCAGCCCCGCTGAGGCGCTCGCTTTGCCGATGAACCCGGGCGGGCGGGCGGTGCTGGAGCGCTTCCTCGCCAGTGACCACTACCGGGGCACGGTCGCGGTCAAAGCTCCCTACAAGGTGGGCGTCGGCGTGATCGAGATAGACCGCTGGGGCCGCCTGCTCCTGCAGCTTCGGGACGCGGACCTCCCGCCGGAGCGCTACCCGGATTCATGGTCTATCCCCGGGGGACTGCTGGAACCGGGAGAGGCACCTGATGCCGGGGCGCTGCGCGAGTTCGAAGAGGAAACGGGGCAGCTGTTGGAGTCGCTCAAGCTGTTCGCTGTGTACCGCCGCGGCCCGGACCTGCCGACATCGCTGACGGACGTTTTTCACATCTACTACATCGATGCGGACATCGACGAAGCAGACCTCGAAGTGAATGAGGGACAGGCGTTCCGCTATTTCGCGCCGGGGGAGCTGGGGGCGCTGCTCATCCCTCCGCACGCACGGCGCATCCTCGAAGACTTCGTGGCGAGTGCCGCCTATCGGGCGATGTTTCACTGAGGAGCGCCGCAACCGGGGCCGAATCGGTACTATTTCTGCATGTCAGAAACATGGCTGGTGATTATCGGGCTCGTGGCGGTGCTGGTGCTGGTCGCCGCAAACGGCCTCTTCGTAGCGACGGAGTTTTCTTATGTCGCCGTGCGGCGCTCACGCGTGGAACAGCTCGCGGCGGAGGGCCACGGCCGGGCGCGGCTGCTACTCGCCTCGCTGCACGACCTCGACAACTACATTGCGGCCACGCAGCTGGGCATCACCATGGCAAGCCTGGCGTTGGGGTGGGTGGGCGAACCGGCACTCGCGCGCATCATCGAGCCGCCGGTGCACGCGCTGGTGGGTGGCTGGGCAGCACCGGCAGTGGCGAATGCGGTCGCCGTGGTGGCCGCCTTCGCGGTGATCACGATGTTCCACATCGTCTTTGGCGAGCTGGCGCCGAAGACCATGGCGCTGCAGCGGAGCGAGGCGACCGCGCTCTGGGTGGCCGCCCCGATCGCGGTGTTCAACCGCGTCTTCCGGCCGTTCATCTGGCTGATGAACGCTTCCGGGCGGGCGGTCGTGCGGCCCTTCGGCATCCTCCCCGCACACGAACGCGAATCCAATCTTTCGGCCGAGGAACTGGAGATCGTCATTGAAGCGAGCGCGCGGGCCGGCCTGCTCTCGACCTCCGAGCTGCTGATCGCGCGGCGGGCACTGGAATTCAGCGCCATCCAGGCCGACCAGATCATGGTCCCGCGTACGGAGGTTGTGGCGATAGACTCCGAAGCGCCGCTGGGCGATATCCTCGACGCCGTGCGGGAGCACCAGCACACGCGCTACCCGGTATTCGAAGGCGACCTCGACCACATCCTCGGCATCCTCGATGCGAAAGACCTGCTGGGGCTGCTCCAGCGGGGTGGCAGCGACTGGCGTCCACTTGTGCGCCCGGCCGTGGCGATCCCGGAATCGGTGAGCGTGGAGCTGGCAGTGGCGGCGATGCGCGCGCAGCAGGTGCAGATCGTGGTGCTCGTCGACGAACACGGGGGTACGAGCGGTATCCTGACGGCCGACGAAGTGCTCTATCGGCTGTTGGGACGCTGGCTCGGCGGCGGGCGCCAGGGAGGGGACGCCGTACGCACGCTTGCCGCGGGAAATCTCCTCGTGAGTGGCCTCGCGCTCATCGCCGATGTCGAAGATGCAACCGGAGCGAACCTGGCCGATGAGGACTACGACACCGTGGGAGGATTTGTGATGGCGCGTCTCGGCCGCATCCCGCGGGTCGGTGACCGCGTCGAGGTGCCAGGCTACCAGTTCCGGGTGATGGCGATGGACGGCCGCCGCGTGGACCGGGTGCTGGTCGTGAAGACGGCGCCGCCGGCAAACGGCGGTGCCTGAGCGGCATTCAGGCGGCGAGCGGTGAACAGATGACGGAGGCGGCGTACGCTCGGATGGTGCGCGATAGACCCCTGGCGGCGGTGCTGACGCTCGGCTGCAAGCTCAACCTCGCGGATAGCGAGGAGATCGCGCGTGGCCTGCGAGCTGCGGGTTACGACGTCGTCGACCGCGTCTGCGAAGCGGATGCATACGTGGTCAACACATGTTCGGTGACACACGTGGCGGACGCGAAGTCGCGCGGGCTGATCCGTTCGGTGCGCCGCCTGGTGCCCGGCGCAACAGTGGCCGTGACCGGCTGCTACCCGCGGTCTGCTGGCTTCGAGGCGGCGCGGACACTCGGGGCGGACCTCGTGGTCGGCACGCGAGATGGTGACAAAGCGGAGCTGGTAGCGTTTCTCGGCACCCGTCTCGACCGGCCGCCGGCGGGAGCCGCGCCGGAGTCGCGGTTGCACGCGCGCCAGTTCGTCAAAGCGCAGGAGGGCTGCAACGACGTCTGCGCTTTCTGCATCGTGCCGCGCACGCGCGGCCGCGAGGAGTCGCGATCCATCGACCGGGTTTGCGCGGAGATCGAGCAGGCAGTCGAAGGCGGGGCTCGCGAAGTGGTGATCACGGGCACGCAACTCGGCGCCTGGGGCCGCGACCTCAACCCCTTGCGCGAGCCGCAGCACCTGATCAGCGGCATCCTCGAAGGCACCGAGATCGCACGCGTGCGTTTCAGTTCGCTGCAGCCGCAAGACATCACCGCCGGCCTGCTCGCGCTCTGGGAGGACCCGCGATTGATGCCTCATTTTCACCTCGCACTGCAATCGGGGAGCGATGCGGTATTGCAACGGATGCGGCGCCGGTATTCGGTACAGGCGTTCCGAGAGGCAGCGGAACGCATCCGCGCGGCCGTCCCCGGGGCCGCACTGACCACAGACGTGATAGCGGGCTTCCCGGGCGAGTCAGCCGACGACTTCGAGGCGACGCTGGACTTTTGCGGCGAAATCGGTTTCTCACGGATCCACTGCTTTCCGTATTCGCGACGCAGCAATACCGGGGCCGCAGCGATGACGGGCCAGATCCCTCACGCGGTCATCGCGACCCGCATGAAGCGCTTGCTGGCGCTCGCAGCCTTGCAGAACGAACGTTGGCGGCAGCGCGCGCTGGGCAAGATCGTGCCCGTGCTCTGGGAGCGCGAGCGCACAATCGAGGGAAATCGCGTGTGGTGCGGGCATACGGACGCCTACCTGCCTGTCTACGGGGCGGGCGAGGCTTTGCGGAACCGCATAACCCCTGTTTACCCTGGAGCGTTGTACCATGACGGTGTTTGGGGATATTCCCCCGGAGAAGTGCGATGAATGGAGTGCGCCGGGCGATTCTCGTCCTCTACAGCCTGCTGCTGATCGCGGCGGCCGGCGGGCTCACGGCTCTGGCCTGGAACCAGGACCGCAAACTCGACCTGAACGTTGGCCAGTTCAACCTGCAGGCATTCATTTCGAGTTCGGATTCCGCCAAGTTCATCCTTAGTGGCATCCTTGTGGTGGTGGCGCTAATCGGCGTGCTGACGCTGGTATTGGCGGTCCTGCGCGACGCGGCAGGCGGCGGAAAGGGCACCTTGCGGATGCGCCAGGCTGACGGTGGGACGCTGGAGGTGACGACAGCGGCGATCGAGAACCTGCTGCGCGGGGAGCTGGAGCGATTGCCCGATGTCCGCACGATCACGCCGCGCGTCCGCCTCAGTGGCGGCGCCGTGGACACGTGGCTGGACGCCACAATCGATCCGAGTGCATCGATCGCGTATGTGACCTCGGTGCTTGCGCAGGGCGTGGCGAACGTCCTCCGTGACCAGGTGGGGGTGACGAACGTGAGGCGGCCGAACATCCGCATCAGCTACGACGGTGCGGGTGCCCGGAAGGGTGGTGCGGCGCCTGCGAGCACGATCCCGGCGCCGTTGACGATGCCTTCGAGCGTGGGGGCTGAGCCGCCGTTGCCCGATGCGCCCGCAGTGACTCTGCCTCCGCGCCCGGCACCTGAAGCGTGGAGCCCGGAGGACAGCACGCGGCATGAGTGACGGTGCGCGGACCGCGCCTTTGCGCGTGCGCCCACCGGCGGGCCGGGAACTGCCGTGGGTGATGGAAGCGCTGCTGTTTGTGGCCGAGGAGCCGCAGACGGTTGGCGCACTCGCGCGCGCGGCCGGAGTGAGCGATGGGGCCGCTCGCAGGGCGCTGGACCAGCTTTCCGCGGACTATGAGGCGCGCGGATTGCGGGTGATGGAAGATGGGCAGCGCTTCCAGCTGGTAACGGCTCCCGCCTTCGCGCCATATATCGACGAGATGCTGGGGCAGGGCCCGGCGCAACGCCTGTCGCGGGCGGCACTGGAGACGCTCACGATCATTGCCTATCGCCAGCCGTGCACGCGGGCAGAGATCGAGTCGATCCGTGGGGTAAACAGCGACAAGCTCGTGGCGACGCTCGAACAGCGTGGGCTAATCGAGGCGGTCGGCCAATCGGAGGGACCGGGCCGGGCAAAGGTATACCGCACCACGATGAAGTTCCTGGAGCACTTCGGGATCCAGAGCGCGAAGGAACTCCCGGCGCTGCCGGCAGAAGAAAGCCCGGCGGTGGAAGCGAACATCTGAAGCGGACACTCGGCTAGCCCTCCTCCTCCTCCTCCCTCCTCCTCCTCCCTCCTCCCTCCTCCCTCCTCCCTTACAATGTCATTCATGAAACCGCCATCGGTCTCGGTGATGATCCGCGGCTGGGATATCCGGACCGGGACAACCGGAGCGATGACGCTGGACGCTGCACGCCGCGCCGAAGCGCTGGGGTTAGACGGGCTGGTGGCCGGCGATCACGTCACGTTCTATGGCTACGGCAACGATGGCCTGGTAACGCTCACGGCCGTGGCCGCAGTGACCGAGCGCATCGAGTTGAAGACGGCGGTCTACCTGCTGCCGCTGCGGCACCCGGTGCCGGTGGCGTTGCAGGTGGCACAGCTGGACCAGCTCAGCATGGGCCGTTTCGTGCTTGGCATCGGCGTCGGTGGCGAAGACCCGCACGAATTCCTCAGTTGCGGCGTTGACCCGGCCACGCGCGGGGCGCGCACGAATGAATCGCTGCAGATCATCCGCAAGCTGTGGCGTGAAGATCACGTCACATTCGTGGGCCGGCATTTCACGCTCGAAGATGTGACCGTCTACCCAAAGCCGTTCCGGCCCGTGCCGGTCTTCATCGGCGGGCGAAGCGACGCCGCGCTCATGCGCGCGGGACGGTATGGCGACGGCTACACGGGTATCTGGCAGTCACTCGACCGGTTCCGCCAGGCACAGGTGGTGATTGCGCAGGCGGCGGAGGCAGCGGGCCGGGCTGCCGACGAAGTCGAATGTGGAATGCAGTTTTGGACGAGTGTCGCAACGGAGCGGACGGCAGCACGGGCCCTGGTTGCCCGCGGCATGGAGTCGACCTACCGGATCGGGTTCGAGCGCTTCGAGCGCTACACCCCCTATGGCTCAGCGCGAGAGGTCGCAGAGTTCATCGCGACCTACGTCGAAGCGGGCGCCCGGCACATAAACCTCATCCTCGTGCAGGACAGCGCCGCAGAGAACATCGAGCGCGGTGCGGAGGTCCGAGAGGCGTTGCTCGCGCTGTTCGCGGACGGGTAGGTCAGGCGGCCGTGCGGAAGGTGCCGTGGCGGTCGAAGATGCGCGACACAGCTGCCTGGCCGGCGGGGAGGGCGAAGTCACGCAGTGTCTCGCGCAATTCGTGGACGCGGACAGGCTTCGTGAGAAAGGCTGCAGCTCCGAGCCGGTAACAGGTGACGACCTCTCGATCGGCGACGACGCTGCTGAGCATGGCGACGGGCGCGCGCTCCAGCCAGCGTCGCGAACGTATTTGGCTGAGGAACTCCATGGCGTTCATCGGGTGGCCGCCAAAGTCCAGAAAGGTGAGGGCCGGTACAACACGCTGCTCTTCCAACAGGGCCAGCGCGGCCGAGCCATCACCGGCGAGGAGCACGGCGGCAGCGGGTTCGATGGACCGCAGCATGCCCGCGGTGCGGGCGGCATCGGCTTCATTGGCATCGATGACGAGAAAGGTCCGAGCCATAGCAAACACCCTGTTCAAAAGTTCCGTCGGCTGGGGTATCGGCAGGATCAGTGGCCAAATTCAGGGGAATGCGCGGGTCTGGCTGCGAATTGACCTGTCGGAGGAGGCCGGGGCGGCCGAATGTAGCGGCTACGGGATCAAACCGGCCGGAAGTAGACCAGCGTGATCTCTGGCGTGACATCCTCGAAGGTGGCCACCACTGGCATGCCGACGCGCACGGAATCGGGGTCGCAGCCGACGATGTTCGTGGTCATGTGCGGGCCTTCTTCGAGGCGCACGATGGCGATGACGTAGGGCACATCGTCCTGCCACTGGGGCGCGGTTGGCCGGCGGGCGATGGTGTAGGAATACACGGTGGCACGGCCGGAGACGGGGGTCCAGATGAGTTCATCGTCGATAGCGAAAGGCGAGACGGCACGGGGGTAGTACAGGTACCGGCCTGTCGCTTTCGAGCGCTGGAGGACGAGCCGATGTTCCCTGGCAGCATCCCAAAACGGGCGGGAGACGGCGTTAGGTTCGGGGAGCGGCTTTGCATAGGGTAGTGCCGGCGGGGCGCCCGAGGCTGCTTCCGTCATCAGTTTTCCCTCCCGAGGATGAGTGAGACCTGTTCGCTCATGATGCCGCCGTTGCCGTTGACGAAGGCAAGGCGGGGCTTCTTCACCTGGCGGCCCTGGGCCCGGCCCATGAGCTGACGCGCGGCCTCGGTCACGTGTGACATGCCGCCGGCGAGCCCAGCCTGACCGAACGAAAGCTGGCCACCGTGCGGGTTGAGCGGGAAATCACCGTCGAACTGGAGGTTATGGTCATCGACGAAGGCCCCGCCGCGGCCCTTGCGGGCGAATCCGGCATCCTCAAGTGATACGAGCACGGTGATGGTGTAGCAGTCGTAGATGCTGGCGATGTCGATGTCCTTGCGGCGGACACCGGCCATCTTGAAAGCGGCGTCGGCGGCTCCCCGGACGGCGCTATCGGTCAGGCTGGGGGCATAGGTGATGCTTCGATGGGTCGTGTGTTCCCCGGCGCCAAGAATATAGACAGGCGACTGTTTGGCCTTTTTCGCACGTCGCGCCGACGTGACAACGAGTGCTGCCGCTCCTGCTACCGGCATGACAATTTCGAGCATGTGCAGCGGGTCGCAGATGAGCGGCGAATTGAGGACGTCTTCGACGGTGATGGGTTGGCCGAAGAAGAGGGCGTTCGGGTTGTGACAGGCGTTGTAGCGCTGGGCGACTGCGATCTTCGCGAGCTGTTCCGGGGTCACTCCGTATTCGTGCATGTAACGCCGGGCGATGAGGGCGTAGCCGAAGTTGGCACCGATCGCGCCATAGGGCTCTTCGAACTCGGCACAGGGCGTGCGGTCCACGCGGCGGCCGGTCCAGCCGGTGCCCGCCGTGCGCTTGGGGCCGGAGGTCGTGCGCTTTTCCCGGCGGGCGGCGGTGAGGCAGAGGACGGTATCGCACAACCCGGCGGAAATGGCGGCGGCGGCGCGCAGCACCATGCCGGCGCCCGTCGCCCCGCCGAGGTCGACTACTTCGGCAAACTTCGCACGGATGCCGAGGTATTCGACGACGGTGGATGGGGCCATGAAAGGCGCTTCGGCGAAGCTCTCGGTGATGAGGCCGTCGATTTCGCCGCCTTCGAGCCCCGCATCGGCGAGGGCATCCCGCCCGACCTGCGCGAGCATCCCCAGCGTCGTGGCGCCTTCGGTGTAGCGGGCGGGCTTGAATTCAGCGAGCCCGACAATGGCTGCCCTGGCACGGAGTGACATTGCATCTCTCTCCCGGTGCGTATGGGCAAAGCCTACGCCGGATTGGGACGATAGTCGCTGCGTGACGCAGCCAGAGGTGGGCTAGTCGTTTATGGTCGGTCGGAAACGGCAGCGTGCCCGCGAGCGAGCGGCGGAACAGCTAGAATCGAGCAGGCACAGTCCGCACCGCAGGGAGGGACACTTCATGCTCCACACGGAATTGACTCGCCGTTTCGGGATTGAACACCCCATCATCCAGGCGGGCATGGCGCGCTGGGCTGGCGCGGAGCTGGCGGGCGCGGTCTCGGTGGCAGGCGGTCTCGGGACCATCGGGACCATCGCCGCCCGGCCCGATGCGGTGAGAGCGGAGATTGCGCGGGTGCGCGAGATGACGAGCCTGCCGTTTTCCGTGAACCTCGTCTGCTTCGATTGGGCACCGTTCGCCGGGGAGATGCTCGACGCCGTGATCGAAGGACGGGTGCCGGTCGTGACGCTTTCGTTTGGGGCGCCACTGGCGTGGCTCGCGCCGATCCACGACGTGGGACTGCAATCGATCGTGCAGGTGCAGGACTTCGCCGGGGCGCGCGCGGCGATCGCGGCCGGGCCGGATGCCATCATCGTCCAGGGTACCGAAGCGGGGGGCCACACTGGCCGGCGGGGGACGCTCAGCTTCGCCGCCCAGGTCCTCGACGAGGCCCACGGGATCCCGATCGTTGTTGCCGGCGGGATTGCGACGGGTCGCGGGCTGGCGGCGGCGCTGGCGATGGGGGCTGCCGGAGTGGTGATGGGGACACGCTTCAAGGCAACGCCAGAGTTCAACGCGGACGCGGACGTGAAGGCGCAGATCGTCGCCAGCGATGGCGGAAACACCTTTTACGGCGAAGTGGTGGACCTCGTCCACGGTGGGCGCTGGCCGGGTGGCGTCACCGGTCGAGTGCTGCAGAGCCGCTTCACGGACGAATGGGGCGGCAAGCCGGATGCACTGGTTGCAGCGGTGAAGAGCGATCCCGAATTGTTCGGCGAAGCGATGGATCGTGACCCCGAGCGCCGCCTGAATTGGGCCGGGGAGTCTTCCGGGCTGGTGCACGAACTAGTGCCAGCAGGCGAGGTAGTGCGGCGGGTTGCGGCCGAAGCATTGCTGCACAAGTCCGCAGCGGCGCTGGCAGCAGGCGCCGCCGCGGGGAGCCGCCAGAGCTGAACGAGGCGCTACAGGTCGCCGGGCTGGATTCCGGTCCGCCTGGGAATCCTCGCAAGCATGACCGGGCCAATCTCGTCATGGTCGTGAAAGGCGAACACGAAGTCGTTCCATCCCGGTCGGCTGAAAACGCGATGAGAGCCCGACTGGCGCACTTGCACCCAGCCGACCTTCACCAACGCCCGAACAGCGTGTCGCGCGCTTGTCGATGGCCAGGCGCTCACGCAGCGACGAAGGAGAGCGACATGACATCCTGGGAGCCGCCCTCGCCGTGCTCAAGCCGGTCCGCGAGGACGCGGAATGCCAGCGCCTGGGCGTTGGCCACCGCCTCGTCCCGCGTCTGGCTATAGCAGATCACGCCGGGGAGTTCCGGGACCTCCGCGATCCAGCGGCCGTCAGCCTCGCGGTCGACTTCGATTGTCAGCGTCATCGAGCCGACTCTACCACGTGTAGCAAAGGTTTCTACCCCCAATCGGCTCACCCGAACGTGGGCCCGCAGCCACCGGCGGGCTACCAGCGTTGGCCAGGCGGAGCATCCTTGTCCGGCGCGGCCGTTGTCATGTGGTCCGCTGAAGCACCCGAACGCCAGGGCCAGCTCTCGCCGTCGGGTGCGAAGTGGCCAGTCTCGGCGGTCACGAGGGCAGCAGTGATTTCGAGCGCGCGCCGGGCACCTTCGGCATCGTGGACGCGGAAGATGCGGACACCCTGTTCGAAGGCGAGGGCCGAAGTGACGTGCGTCTCGAGGTCGCGGTTGGCCGGCGGCTGTCCGGCGATGCTGCCGATGTAGTTCTTGCGCGAGTGAGCGAGGAGTAGTGGCTGTCCGAGTGTTGTGAATTCGCCCACGCGGCGCAAGACCTGGATGTCTTCGTCGTGGCTTTTGCCGAAGGCGATGCCGGGGTCGATGGCGAGCTGCGCCCGGGCGAGGCCAAGCGTTTCGAGCCGGGCGATGCGCGACTCCATCCAGGCAAGGGTTTCGGCGACGACGTCATCGTAGCGAGGAGGCGTGTCCGGGCGGCGCTTGGGCACGCTGTAGGAGTAGTTGAGGACGTACCCTGCCCCGGCCCGCGCGGCTTCTTCGGCGGCGCCCGTGCCCAGTGTGAGGCCGGAGATGTCGTTGATAACCTCCGCCCCCGATTCGAGGGCGGCGCGGGCGACGAGTGGCTTATAGGTGTCGCTGGAGACGAGGTGGCCCTCGCCGGTGAGCGCGGCGATGATCGGGGCGACGAGGCGTGCCTCTTCGGCGGCATCGAGCACAGGGCGGTCGGCGCGGGCGGTCTCGGCACCGACGTCGATGATCGCGGCCCCGGCGGCGCGGAGCCGGCCGGCGTGCCGGAGGGCGGCAGCGGAACCAGCACCGATGCCATCGCCGGAGAAGGAATCACTGGTGAGGTTGAGGATGCCCATGATGCAGGGGCGGTCCAGCGGCAGGGCACGCGTGCGCAGTTGCCAGGCGACAACCGGGTCCAGGTAGCGGCCGAGGGCAGCGGAGACGATCGCCTCGCCGCGTGCTGTGAGCGCTGCGGCCAGTTCACCGAGCCGGGAAGGAACCGCTCGAACGATGGAGCACGGCCCAACAACTTCGATGCCGAGCCCACAGGCGCTGGTGGCCAGGATCAGTTCATCCAGGCTGGCCGCGAAGACGGCGGTTGCGGGCGCGTCGGGATCCCCGGCCCGGTGCGACGGGGCCGGGGGGACGATACGGAGGACGGGAATCACCGGCGGACGCTCGCCAACGAATCGATCATGCGGCGCGCCTGCCAGAGGTGTTCGAGGTCGTGCTGGTACATTTCGCGGGCGATCTGGAGGACGGTGAGGTGGCCGCGATAGGGGTCGACGCCGCTCCGTCCCCAGTCAGCGGGGCTGGAGTCCCAGAGGAGGTAGCTGCTTTCGCGGCGGAGGTAGTGGAACTCTTCAAGGAGCTCCTCGGCGTCCTCGTCGCGGTAGTCCTCTTCGAAGGGGATGTCGTCGAGGTCGTTATGTTCGATTTCGGACGCGGGGAAGGCGAGGATCATGCGGTATTGGTCGAGTGCGATCCGCTCGGTCTCGCGCATGTGGAACGGGATGGCCTTGAGCCGCCAGCCCTCATCGACGCCGACGGCGGGGACGCGCAACTGGCGGCGAGTGAGCCCATGGAACGAGCGCCGCAATTCGCCTGAGGCTTCGCTCAGTGCCTTCAGGAGGAACGACGGGTCGCTGCCAGCTTCGCGGACGTACTGCATGGGGCGATTGTACGCCCGGCGAGGACGGGGATCAGGGCAGGAAGCGAACTCGTGCTACTTCTTCACCGGGACGCGAACCTGCTTGCCTCCGCCGCGGACCGAGGGCGGTGGAGAGCTGTTGCCCGGTGTATTGGGATGGCCCGGCTGGCCGGGCTTTGGCTTTGCTTGCTTCGCCATGCGTGTCTCCCGTCTGGTAACTCCGTCTCTAACAGTATCGCACGGCGGAGCATGGCGTCCCGGCGAGCCGCAGGAGCGGCGTGGGCTGCTTGCCCTCCGAGGTGAGTGCTGGCGTACACTCTGCGAATGCGCGCGGTATTTGTGATGATTAAGACGGAGCCGGGACACGGCACGGAGGTCGCGAACCGGATAGCCGACGTGGAAAGCTTCTCCGAGGCATACAGCATCACCGGGCAGTACGACCTGCTGGTGAAGCTCTATATTGAGGACGTCGACGGCCTGGGGCGCACCATCGAACACCAGATTCACTCCATCCCGCACATCCGGGAGACCTACACGATCCTGACGTTTGAAGCGTTCGGGGCGAGCTGATCGGTTTGGCCGCCGCGGCGGACGCGGGAGACAGGAGGTCCATCGTTGCAGGAGCAGGCGCCGGGGATAGCCGATGTCTTGCGCCACTGGACGCCTGATGTGTTGTGGATCGGGATGCTGCTGGGCGCTGGCGGTCTGTATTACCGGGGGCTGCGGGTCGTCAACGGCGCGCAGCCGCGGCTTCGTCACCCGGCCTGGAAGGCGTGGTCGTTCGGAGTCGGGCTGGCGCTGTTGGCCGTGGCGACGCTGTCGCCGGTGGAGTACTACGGCAACCAGATGCTGTGGGTGGACTTCCTCGGTTTCCTGTTGATCACGCTGTGGGCGCCGCCGCTGTTGTTGTTGGGTTCGCCCTTAACGCTGGCGTTTCGCGCTTCAGGGCCGAAGATGCGGCGGCGCCTGCGCCGGGCCTATCGAAGCCCGCTGGTGCGCTGGCTCACCTTCCCGATCGCGTCGTGGCTGATCTTTGCGGTCGCGACATACCTCTGGCAGTTCAGCGTATTGACGGACCTGGCTGCGCAACACCGGCTGGTGCGCGAGGCCCAGGAGGTTTCGCTGCTGGCCGTGGCGCTGTTGTTCTGGCTACCGGCGCTGTGTGCAGACCCCGTCCGCTGGCGCATCGCTTACCCGCTGCGGGGGCTCTATGTATTCGTGGAGATGACGCATAAGGCGCTCTTTGCGGCGATGTTCCTGAGCGTGACATCGCCGTTCCACTCCTATATAGCGGCGCACATGCCGGCCTATGGCCCGGGGCCGCTCGACGACCAGCGGAAGGCGATCATGATCCTCTGGCTCGGCGGGAACCTGGTGTTTGTGGCCGCCCTGGCGGGGATTATCGCGCGGTGGATGCAGTATGAGGGCCGCACGACGGCAAGGCTGGACGCACGCCTGGCAAAGGAACGGGAAGCGGCGCGGCGCCATCGCGAGGCGCTGGAGCAGGTGTTCCGCAAGGGTGTTTAGCGCGACATGGTAAGACAGCCCCGGAGGACGCGTCCTTCGGGGCTCATTGGTCGACGTTGACGACGGGGTGAATTAGCGGCCGGACTGAGCGACGAGGTCGATGCCGCGAAGGTTCGCGTCGTAACAGGCGGCGATGGGCGCTTTCGATGCCCTAAGCGCCGCCTCACTCGCAAACGGCCCTACGGTGTACGTCAGACGACCGCCGGACCACGTTGGTTCGGTGACGACGTAGCCGGGCGTCACGGACACACTTGATGTACGCGTTGGTGGCATCCACGTACTCGGTGTTCGTGATCTTGTCGTCGGCAAACGCCGCTTTTGAGGCGGGGCTGAGGCTAGCGCTCAGGCGTGCCCCTTCCCCCGCTGGGACTGCAGCGCCCGGATTGTTAGCGGCATTAGCCGTACCTCCGCCGCTCGTGATGGCGACGCCAATGACAACCCCGGCCCCGACGAGAAGGACGAGCCCAGACAGCCCGAGAACGAACTTATTGCGAAACATGTGGGCGTTCATTAGTAAGTGCTGTACTCCGTTTGGCCGTAGCCCTGCCCGGTCGGCGTATAGTAGTTCGTCCCCCTTCAAATTCGAACGGGTTCGTTTGTAAAATCTTATGCATGGTATCGACCGTGCTACCACATTGTGTCGCCTATACGCGATTGTCATGCAAACGCAACGTTGCTCACACCACGACTCGCTCTTTGTATTCGCCGTAGACCTTTCGCCACATGTTGCAGACTTCGCCCACCGTTGCGCCCGCATTCACGGCCGCGATGAGGTAGGGCATGGTGTTGGTGCGGGCATCGCGGCTGGCCTGTTCGAGCGCCGACATCGCCGCAGCGTACGTGGTGGCATCGCGTGCGGCGCGGTATTGCCTGAGGCGGGCCAGGTGGCGGCGCTCGCCTTCGGGGTCGAACTTCAGGATCGGGATTTCGGCTGGCGTCTCGTCCACGTACTCGTTCACGCCCACGACGATGCGGTCGCGCGTATCGACCTCGCGCTGGAAGCGGGCGGAGGCGTCGGCGATTTCGCGCTGGAAGAAGCCCGTCTCGATGGCCGGGATAACGCCTCCAAGCGCGTCGATCTGTTCGAAGTAACGCAGCACCTGCGCCTCCATATCGGCGGTCAGGCGTTCGACGAAATAGGAGCCCCCGAGGGGGTCGATGGTGTTGATCACGCCACTTTCGTGGAGGATGACCTGCTGCGTGCGCACGGCGAGGCGTGCGGCCTTATCGCTGGGAAGGGCGATCGCTTCATCCATGGCGTCGGTGTGGAGCGATTGGGTGCCGCCCATGACCGCGGCGAGGGCCTGGATGGCGACGCGGATGAGGTTGACCTCGGGCTGCTGTTCCGTGAGCGAGACGCCGGCAGTCTGAGTGTGGAAGCGCATCAGCCACGAACGTTCCTGCTTGGCGCCGAAGACGTCGCGCATCTGCCGCGCCCAGATGCGGCGGGCGGCGCGGAACTTGGCGATCTCTTCAAAGAAGTCGTTGTGGCTATTGAAAAAGAAGCTGATACGGGGGGCGAAGGCATCGATATCGAGGCCGCGGGCGATACCCCAGCGGACGTATTCGAGGCCGTCAGCGAGGGTGAAGGCGAGTTCCTGGGCGGCCGTCGAGCCGGCCTCGCGGATGTGGTAGCCGCTGACGCTGACGGGGTTCCAGAGCGGCATTTCGCGCGAGGCGAACTCGATCGTGTCGGTCACGAGGCGCATTGAGTGCTCGGGGGAGTAGATGTACTCGTTCTGGGCGATGTACTCCTTGAGGATGTCGTTTTGGAGGGTGCCGGCGAGCTTTGCGCGAGGGATGCCACGCTTTTCGGCGGCGGCGATGAACAGCGCCCAGACGACGGGCGCGGGGCTGTTGATGGTCATCGAGGTGGTGATCTTTTCAAGGGGGAGGCCGCTGAAGAGGATCTCCATATCGGCGAGCGAATCGACGGCGACGCCGCAGCTGCCGAATTCGCCCTCGGCCCAGGGGTCGTCGTGGTCATAGCCCATGAGCGTGGGCATATCGAAGGCCACGGAGAGGCCGTTGTTGCCGGCGGCGAGCAGCGCCTTATAGCGGGCGTTGGTCTCTTCGACGGAGCCGAAGCCGCTGAACATGCGGATGGTCCAGGGCTTGCCGCGGTAGCCCGTGCGATGGATGCCGCGGGTGAAGGGGTAGTTGCCAGGCAGGTTGATGTCGCCTTCGTAGTCGAGGTCCGCGAGGTCGGTGGGGTCATAGAGGCGGGCGATGGGTTCGCCGGAGATGGTCATGAAGGGGCCAGCGAGCTCCTTCCCCTCCTGGACGACGGCCTCGTCGTATTCGCGGCGAAGCT
>Ga0307372_10006990_pt1 | contig 16325 bp, 12 predicted proteins | sample OX1MG_FD_202533 | JGI IMG/M metagenome (GOLD analysis project Ga0307372, IMG submission 202533) | Soil microbial communities from Risofladan, Vaasa, Finland - OX-1 | ecosystem: Environmental > Terrestrial > Soil > Coastal area > Acid sulfate soil | place: Finland: Risofladan, Vaasa | collected... | reverse complement strand
CCGGCGTACTTCCCCTTCACCGAGCCGTCCGCGGAGTTCGAGATCACCTGCACGATCTGCCGCGGCGAAGGCTGCCGCACGTGCGGGCAGACCGGATGGATCGAGCTCGGGGGCTGCGGGATGATCCACCCGGCGGTGCTCGAGGCGACGGGAGTCGACGCCGAGCAGTGGACTGGGTTCGCGTTCGGCTTCGGGATCGACCGGCTCGCGATGATGCGCCACGAGATCGAGGACATCCGGAGCCTCATCGAGAACGACGTCCGGTTCCTCACGCAGTTCTGACGGTCGACGGCGTCGGCTGCACGAGGCGTGCGCCGAGCGATGAAGGAGTGCTGTGCGCGTCCCACTGTCCTGGCTGAGAGAGTTCACCCCGCTCACGACCGACGCGGCCGACCGCGCGGCCGTGCGCGAGCTCGGCCGCGTCCTCGACTCGCTCGGGCTCGTCGTCGAGGGTGTCGAGCATGTCGGCGACGGGCTCGACGGGGTGGTGCTCGCGCGCGTCAACGAGATCCGGGCCATCGAGGGCGCGGACCGGATCCGCCAGGTCGTCGTCGACGCCGGCGCCGGGCCGCAGGAGATCGTCTGCGGCGCGTCCAACTTCTCGGTCGGCGACGTCGTGCCACTCGCGACCGTCGGCGCGGAGCTGCCCGGCGGAGTCGTCATCGCGCGACGCAAGATGCGCGGGATCGTGTCGGACGGCATGCTCTGCTCGGGCCGCGAGCTCGGCCTCGGCGACGACGCGTCGGGCCTCCTCGTCGTCGCGTCGACCGGGGCGCCCGACGCGCCGCTGCCCGGCGGGATCGAGCTCGGCGAGCCGCTCGCGACCTACCTCGGCATCGTGCCCGATGCGGTCTTCGACCTCGCGATCGAGCCGAACCGCCCGGACTGCCTCTCGATCCTCGGGGTGGCCCGCGACCTCGCCGCTCGCCTTTCGCTCCCGTTCGCGGTCGCGGTCGCGCCGGCCGCGACGTCGGGCGCGCCGGCCGCGGAGCTCGGCTCGGTCGCCGTCCACGAGCCCGCCGCGTGCCCACACCTTCTCGCGCGCGTGCTCACCGGGGTCTCGCTCGTCCCGTCCCCGCCCGAGGTCGCGCGGCGGCTCGTGCTCGCAGGGATGCGGCCGATCAACTCGGTCGTCGACGCGTCCAACTACGTGATGCTCGAGCTCGGCCAGCCGACCCACCCCTACGACCTCGACCGACTCGGCGGTGGCGGGATCGCGGTGCGCTTCGCGCGTCCCGGCGAGCGACTCGTCACGCTGGACGGCACCGAGCGTGTCCTCGGGCTCCACCGGGACGCGCTCGGGCGCACGGTCGAGGTCGAGGACCTCGTGATCTGCGACGCTCGGGACGTCCCCGTCGGCCTCGCGGGGGTCATGGGCGGCGCCACGAGCGAGATCACCGAATCGACGACGCGCGTGCTGCTCGAAGTCGCTCAGTTCGCTCCGCTCGTCGTGGCTCGAGCCGCGAAGCGGCACGGACTGCGGAGCGAGGCCTCGGCGCGCTTCGAACGCGGGGTCGATCCCGCCGGTCTGGGCCGCGCGGCGGACCGGATCTGCGAGCTGCTCGCGTCCGCATGCGCGGCCGCGGGCGTGCCGGGACCCGTCGTCGCGCCCCGCGACCTCGACGAGCATCCGCGCCCGGTCGAGATCCGCACCGTCGCGCTCCGCGTCGAGCGCTCGAACGCGCTCCTCGGGATCGACCTCGACGCGCCGGCGGTCGCGGGCCTCCTCGAGCCGATCGGCTTCGAGGTCGAGCCGACCGGGACACCGGGGACGGTGGCGGTCACGGTACCGACGTTCCGGCCGGACGTCGCGCGCGAGGTGGACGTGATCGAGGAGGTCGCCAGGCACTACGGCTACGAGCGCATCCCCGCGACCAGCCGTCGGTCGCCGTACGTCGGCGGCATCGGCGCCGCCGGCATCGTGCGCCGCCGCGTGCGGCGGCTCCTCACGGGTCTCGGCGCGCACGAGGCGTGGACGAGCTCGATCGTCGATCCCGCGGTGCTGCGCCGTGCGGGCTCGGCCGCACCGGTGGTGACGCTCGCGAACCCGATGGTGAGCGAGGAGTCCGTGCTGCGCGCCCAGCTGCTCCCCGGACTGCTCGAATCGCTGCGCCGCAACGCCTCGCACCGCAATCCCTCGGTCCGGCTGTTCGAAGTCGGGCACGTGTTCCTCGCGAGCCCGGACGCGGCCGCGCTCCCGACCGAGCGCGAGCACCTCGGGCTGCTGCTCGGGGCCGACGGGGACGACGCGACCGTCGCGGTGCGCGCGTGGCGCGCGCTCGCGGACGGTCTGCTGCTCGCGCCGGATGCGGTGTCGGTCGTGCAACGCCTCACGTCGGGCGCTGTCGGCGACGACGGCGGCGGCGGCGACGATCTCGGCGACGCGCCGCACGCCGAGGCGGCCTTGCTCGTCGGGCTGCACCCGACGCGCCGGGCGCGCCTCGTCGTCGGCGGTCGCTCCGGCCCGACGCTCGGCGCGATCGGCGAGGTCGACCCGGAGGTCCTCGAGGCGTTCGGCCTCGCGCCCGACCGGCGCGTCGGCTGGATGGTGCTCGATCTCGGCACCCTCGACACGGTCGCCCGGCGCGACCGCAGGGCCCGTGTGGTGAGCCGCTATCCCTCGAACGACATCGACCTCGCGTTCGTCGTGGGCGACGAGATCCCGGCCGACGCGCTCGAGCGCGTGCTCGCCACCGCCGCGGGCGAGCTCTGCGAGTCGATCCGTGTCGTGGATGTCTACCGCGGTCCAGGCGTCGAGCCGGGCACTCGGAGCATCGCCAGCCGCCTGCGCTTTCGAGCGGCGGACCGCACGCTCACCGACGCGGAGGTGTCCGAGCTGCGCACGCGCTGCATCGACGAGGCGACGCGTGAGCTCGGCGCGGTGCTCCGGGGCTGAGCGGGCCGCACGTCATCCCGGCTCGATCTCGCCCGCGAGGAACGCGTCGAGGAGCTGCTCGGTGGCCGGGTGCAGGTAGGGCGCGGCGGCCGCGAGCGCGGCGGGAGCGAGGTTCGCGAGGAATCCGAACGCGACGGCCTCGGCCGTGTCCGCTCCACGCGTGCGCGCGACGGACTCGATGGCCGCGAAGACGCTCTCGAGCAGCATCTCGGTCCGCTCGTCCCGATCGCGCGCGAGCAGTCGCGCGGTGATGTCCGCGAGCTCGGCGGTCACGAGGTCCGCGCCGGGACGGTGGCCGAGCTCGTCCTCGATGTCGGCGACGACCGGCGCGAGCTCCGGGAGCTCCTGGAGCAGGACGTCGACGGTCCGCGCACTCGTGCCGGTGGAGCCGTCGTAGGGAACCTCGGGCATCGGGCCGCTCCTGCCCTCCGGCGTCGCGCCGGTCCGTGCCGCGGGCCTCGGCCCACGGCGCTCCGCAGGGAGGCGGTCGGCCTCCGACGCGGGCGACGATAGCGCGGGGCCGCGACGCTACGCGGGTCCGAGGATGCGCTCGAACGCGGCGGCGATCACCCGGTAGCCGGCGGTCGTCGCGTGGATGTCCGCGTGCGACGAGCTCCCCGAAGTCGGGCACATCCAGGTCCAACGGCATACGTAAACAACGTTCGCGGGCAGGCGGTGGCCCGCGTAGACGAGGAGGGGGAGCGCGGCGTAGGTGTGGAACGCCGCCGCCACGTTTGCGACGGGCACGCGCGCGTGCGCGAAGAGCGCGCCGAGTCGGCGGTCGAACGCGGTCGTCGCGGCGAGCGACAGCGTCGCGCCGACGGTGCCGACGAGGCCGCCCGGCGAGTACGCGACGCCGAGGAACGGGTCGTAGTAGTTCATCGCGACGAGCCGGGCACCGGGGTCGTCGGCCGACAGCGCGGCCCGGATCGCCGCGACGATCGCCGGGAGGCGCGCGACGACCCGCGCCTGGCGGGTCGCGAGGCAGGAGCTCGAGATGCCGCTCGCGGACACGCACCCGTCGACGTCGTTCGCCCCGAGGTCGAGCGTGACGAGCGCTACGGCGCCCTTGTGGCGGGCGAGGAAGGAGGTCGCGGCGCGGAGCTGCGACGTCGCGCCGAGCTCGCCGCGGTAGGTCGTCGCGCACGCGGCCTTCGCCGGCACCGTCGTCATCGACACGGTCGTCTCACCCGGGCACGCGAGGTCGACGAGCGTGAGATGCCGAGCGGACGCGATGTCGGCCGCGTAGCCGTCGGGGTAGCCCGTGTCCGGGTAGCCGGTCGCGGGGTCGAGCGGCGGGGCGTGCGTGCCGTACGTCGGCTGGTAGCCCGCCGCGAGCGAGTCCCCGAGCGCGAGCAGCACGCGCTCGGTCCCGGCCCGCACCACGGTGTGCGAGGGTGCCGGCGCGACGACTCTGGCGCGCACGGGTGCCGCGAGGACTGTGGCGCCCGCGGTTGCCGCGACGACCGCCGCTCCCGCAGGGGCGGCGACGACCGCGGGCGCGGCGAGGGACGCGACCGCCGCGGCGACAGCCGTCACGGCGAGGGACGCGCGGCGTCTCGGTCGCCTGCTCATGGCCGACATCCTCGCAGCTGCGCGTGCCTCGGTACCGTCACGGTTGGACGCGGCCCGACGCGCGTTGACGCTCGAACTTCGCACGCAGCTCCGCACGGCGCGACTGGATCTCGCGGTACGAGAGTCGCTCGGTGTCCGGCGCGACCCCGAGCGACGAGCGCACGGAGTCGAGGTCGAGCTCCTGCGCGCGCGGGTCGATGCCGATCTCGGACGCGATCCGGCCGCCGTGGCGCGTCGCGAAGTACGCGGCAATCCCCGCGACCTCACCGAGCAGGTCCACGTCGGGCGCGAAGGTCGCCACCGCACCGTCGAGGAACACGATGTCCTTCACGAACAACATGAGCTCCTTCGGCATGCGCGCACCGTAGGCGAGGAGCTGCTTCGTGAGGTCGCGCAGCTGCGCGGTGAGCTCCTCGGCGCTCATCTCGACGACGTCCTGGGGTGGCTCGTCGAGCCCGAGCGCGGCGACGACCTGCTCGATGTCCGCGTCCGGCGCGAGCGCTCCGAGGTCGCGCAGCGCCTGGACCTGGGCCCGCACGTCGTTCAGCGTGCCGCCCATGACGAGTCGGAGGAACGCGACGCGCCGGGGCTCGGTGAGGCGACCGGTGATCCCGAAGTCGAGGAGCGCGACGCGCCCGTCGGCCTGGACGAACAGGTTCCCGCCGTGGAGGTCGCCGTGGAAGACCCCGTAGAGCATCGCTCCCTCGAGGAAGGACACGACGCCGGCGCGCAGCACGTCCTCGGTCTTGATCCCGGCGGCCTTCATCCCGTCGACGTCGTCCCAGGCAAATCCGGCGAGCTGTTCCATCACGAGCACGCGGGGCGTGACGAGGCGAGCGTGCGGCCGGGGGACGATGATCGCGCGCTGGTCGCTCGCCGCGAGCACGCCCGCGATGTCGAGCATGTTCTCGGCCTCGAGGCGGAAGTCGAGCTCCTCGACGATCGTCTCGGCGAAGAGCTCGATGAGCGCGGGGGGGTTCGCGAGGACTGCGATCGGGATGCGTCCGACGAGGAACGGCGCGAGGTAGCTCATGACCGCGAGGTCGTTGCGGACGAGGGCGGCGACGTCGGGGCGTTGCACCTTCACGACGACCCGCTCCCCGGAGCGCAGCACCGCGTCGTGGACCTGGGCGATCGAGGCCGCCGCGACCGGCTCGGTCGAGAACTGCGAGAAGACCTCGTCGAGCGGCCGTCCGAGGTCGGACTCCACGATCTCGCGCACGACCTCGAACGGCTCGGGCGGGACGCGGTCGCGCAGCTGCTTGAACTCGCCGACGAGCTCCGGGGGGAAGATCCCCTCGCCCGACGACACGATCTGACCGAGCTTGATGTAGGTCGGGCCGAGGACGGCGAACGCGACGCGCAGCCGGTGCGCGAGGCCGCTTCGCGAGCGGGACCGATCGCCGCGGCGGTCGAGCAGGTACCACGCGCCGAGCGCGCGCCCGAGGACCCACGCGACGCGCACGATCCGGCGCCACGGCGGGACGCGCCGGCGGCGCGTGAGCGCGGGAACCTCGTCGCGTGTCGTCGCGCGGACGAGGTCGAGCCCCGCGCGCCACGGAAGGTCGTCGAGGTCGAGCAGCCACGGCGGGTGGTCGCTGAAGGCCCCGACCGCGAGGTCGGCGGGCAACCCCTCGCGCTCGTCGGACTCCCGGGTCCCGGTCTCGGATGCGTCGCTGATGCGAGGAGACCTTAGGGGGTGCCGGCTCGGGCCCGGACGGGCGCGAGGACGAGGCAGCCGTTGTGGCCGCCGAATCCGAAGCTGTTCGAGAGGACCGGACCCGGCGTGAACGGCCGCGGCGCGCCCGTGACGATGTCGAGGTGGATGTCGGGGTCCTGCTGCTCGAGCCCCGCGGTCGGCGGGATCAGGCCCCGCTCGATGGTGAGCGCGACCGCGACGGCCTCGATCGCCCCGGCCGCGGCGAGCGCGTGGCCCGTCACGCCCTTGATCGAGGTGACCGGCGGAGCCGGGGCGCCGAAGACCTTCTCGATCGCCTGGGCCTCGGCGAGGTCGTTGAGCGGCGTCGAGGTGCCGTGGCCGTTGATGTGGCTGATGTCGCCGGGCTCGACGCCGGCGTCCTCGAGCGCGATCTCCATGCACGAGCGCGCGCCGGCGCCCTCGGGCGCGGGCGCGGTGATGTGGTGCGCGTCGGCGGTCGACGCGGCGCCGAGGACCTCCGCGTAGATGTGCGCGCCGCGCGCGAGCGCGTGCCCGAGCTCCTCGAGCACGACGGCCGCGCCGCCCTCCGCGATGACGAAGCCGTCACGGCGCACGTCGAAGGGCCGCGAGACCCCCGACGTCGACAGCGCGGTCATGTTCCCGAACGCGACGATCCCGACCGCGGGACGGTCGCCGACGGGCTCCATCGCCGCCTCCGCTCCGCCGCTCACGACCGTGTCGCACCGCCCGTACGCGATGAGCCGGTACGCGTTGCCGATCGAGTGCGTGCCGGCCGCGCACGCCGTGACGATCGTCTCGCACGGGCCGCGAAGGCCGAAGCGCATCGAGATCGCCGCCGCCCCCGCGTTGCCCATGATCATGGGCACGAGGAACGGCGACACCCGTCGGGCGCCGCGCTCGACGAGCACGGTGATCTGCTCCTGGAGCGTCTCGAGGCCGCCGACCCCTGTGCCGAAGATCACGCCCGTCCGGTCGGGGTCGGTGACCGCGCCGCCCGCGTCGTCGAGCGCCATCGACGCGGCCGCGACCGACAGCTGCGCGAACCGGTCGGTCCGGCGCGCCTCCTTCGGCTCGAAGTAGCGCGAGGGGTCGAAGTCGAGCACGCGCCGCTCGCCCTGCGGCGCCGGGGAGCAGAGACCCTCGAAGAACGCGTCCTTGCCGATGCCGCAGCACGAGGCGACGCCGAGTCCGGTGACGACGACCCGTCGTTTCGCGGCGCGCTCGCGCATCAGAGCTTCGTGGTCACGAGCTCGTAGGCCTGGCCGACGGTCTCGACGCCCTCGAGCTCGGACTCCTCGACGGTGATGTCGAAGGACTCCTCGAGCGCCATCACGAACTCGACGAGGTCGAGGCTGTCCGCGTCGAGGTCGTCGCCGAAGCGAGCCTCGGGGACGATCTTGTCCGCCGGGACCTGCAGCACCTCGACCGCGCAGGCCTTGAACTTCTCGAACGTCGCATCGTCTGCCACCTGCTCGTCTCCTTGCTCTGGATGATCCGTGGTGTCGAGGGACCGCGCGGTGCGCGCTCCCGGTGGTGCGCCGTGCCCCATCAGTGTCCCATCCCGAGACCGCCGTCGACCGCGAGCACGGCACCGGTCACGTACGAGGCGTCCGCGGAGCACAGGAACTGGACGGCTGCCGCGACCTCGTCGGCCGCGCCGAGCCGACCGAGGGGCACCCGCTCGGTCATCGCGTCCGCCCGCTCCGTCGCGACCGCGGCGAGCATGTCGGTCGCGATGAGCCCCGGAGCGACGACGTTCACGGTGATCGAGCGACTCGCGACCTCGCGGGCGAGCGAGCGCGCGAAGCCGACGAGCCCCGCCTTCGCGGCCGCGTAGTTCGTCTGGCCCGGGTTCCCGAGGTACGCGACGACCGACGAGACGAGCACGACGCGGCCGGCCCGCGCGCGCAGCATCGGACCGAGCGCGCGCTTGGTCGTGCGGTAGCAGGCCGTGAGGTCCGTCTCGATCACCGACGCCCACCGCTCCTCGCCCATCCGCAGCAGGAGCGCGTCGTCGGTGATGCCCGCGGAGCAGACGAGCACTTCGACCGGCCCGAGGGTGGCCTCGATCTCGGCGAACGTCGCGTCGACGTCCTCGGGCGAGGTCACGTCGCACGCGAGCGCACGCAGCGGGACGCCGGCGCCGTCGTCCTTCACGAGCTCGTCCGGCGCGGTCGACTTGTACGTGATCGCGACCGTGTCGCCCGCACGCTGCAGGCGCCGTGCGATCGCGAGGCCGATGCCACGCGAGCCACCGGTGACGAGCGCGACGCGCCCGCTCACCGGGGGAGGCCCCTGCGTCCCCAACGGATGACCGCGCTCGCCCAGGTCATGCCCGCGCCGAAGCCCGAGAGCAGCACGAGGTCACCTTCGGCGACGCGGCCGGCGTCCGCCGCCTCGGCGAGCGCGAGCGGGATGGACGCGGCCGAGGTGTTCCCCGTGCGCTCGAGCACGAGCGCCGTGCGCTCCATCGAGAGCCCGACCCGCTGGTTCACCGCCTCGATGATCCGCACGTTTGCCTGGTGCGGCACGAAGAGCGCGATGTCGTCCGGGCGGACCCCCGCGCGCGACAGCACGTTCTCGATCGACTCGAGCTCGGCGCGCACCGCCCGGCGGAAGACCTCCCGGCCCTCCATGTGGATGTACCCGCCGTGGTCCGCGTAGAGCAGGGGGGTCGCGGCCCCGTCGACGCCGAGGTCGTACGCGAGCACGAGCTCGTCACGCGCGCCGGCCTCGAGCACGATCGCCGCGGCGCCGTCGCCGAAGAGCACCGCCGTCGACCGGTCGTCCTGGTCCGTGACCTTCGACAGCGTCTCCGAGCCGATGACGAGGGCGCGGTGGTGGCCCGCGTGCAGGAGCGAGTCTGCGGTGACGAGCGCGTAGACGAACCCGGCGCACGCCGCGTTCAGGTCGAACGCGCCGCCACGGCAGCCGAGCGCGTCGTGGACGGCCGACGACGTCGCCGGGATCGTCTGGTCGGGAGTCGTCGTCGCGAGCACGAGCAGGTCGATGTCCGCGCCGTCGAGATCCGCGACCTTGAGCGCGGCGCGCCCGGCGTCGATCGCGAGCTCGGAGGTCGTGCCGCCCATCCGGCGCTGCCGAATGCCGGTGCGCGCGACGATCCACTCGTCGCTCGTGTCGAGCCGCGCCGCGAAGTCGTCGTTCGTCACGACGTGGTCGGGGAGCGCCTCGCCCCACCCTGTTATCGCCGACCCCATGAGGGTGCTCCGATCCTCTCGATCCGACCGACCGGCCCCGGCGCGCCGGTGCCGAGCCGGGCGCGGCGGTCGTCCCGCGCTACGCCGACGGCTGTCCGCGCGTGCCGTCGTCGAGGTCCGCGCGGAGCCAGGCGACAGGCTGACCTGCGACGACCCGCTCGCCCGGAAGGACGAGCACGCCCTCGAGGGTCCCGGCGAACGCAGAGCGTATCTCGGCGGCGCCCGCCCAGCCGACGAGGTCGCCGACACGGACGCGGATCGGCGCGCGCGCGGGCTCCGCGGGCTCGCCGGCCTGCTGGCCCTCCGGCGGCACCGAGCGCCCGCCCCGGCGACCCGTTCCCGGGAGCGACGGCACCGCCGGAAGGCAGTCCGGGGCCGGGGAGAACGGACCGGTCGAGGGGGCGACGACGAGCCGCTCGGTCATCGCGTACCGCTCGCCCGACTGGGTTGCGGCCGCCGCGGAGTCAGGCGGCCGCGCGAGTACCTCGACGAGCTGTTCGAGCTCATCGGGCGTCGCGACCGAGCGAGCGACCGCGTCGCCGCCGAGGACCCGCTTCGCGAGTCCTGTGAGCACGCCGCCGGGGCCGAGCTCGACGAAGGTGCGGGCGCCGGCGCCGTACAGCGTCTCGAGGCTCTGGCGCCACCGGACCGGCCCGCAGAGCTGCGCCGACAGCAGGCTCGGCCACTCATCGGGATCGGTGTGCAGGCGGGCGTCGACGTTCGCGACGACGCCCGGCTCGGGCTCCCGGAACGTCGCGGCCGCGAGCGCCTTGCGGACCCGCTCGCGCGCCGGCGCCATGTACGGCGTGTGGAACGCGCCGCCGACCGGGATCGCGACCGCGCGCTTCGCGCCGAGCGAGCGCGCGATGCCCGCCGCGACCTCGAGCGCGGCGGGAGCGCCCGCGATGACCACCTGGCCCGGAGCGTTGAAGTTCGCGACCCAGACGTCGCCCTCGGCTCGAAGGCACGCGGCCTCGACGTCGTCGTCGGCGAGGCCGAGCACGGCCATCATCGTCCCGGCGGCCTGGTCGGCGGCGTCCTGCATCGCCGCGCCGCGCTCCGCCACGAGCCGGAGCCCGTCGTCGAAGTCGACCGCGCCGGTCGCGACGAGGGCGGTGTACTCGCCGAGGCTGTGGCCCGCGGCCGCGGCAGGGACCACGCCGAGGCGCTCGGCGGCGTCGAGGACGACGAGGCTGAGGACGAAGGTCGCGAGCTGGGCGTTCGACGTGAGCATGAGCGTCGCCTGGTCGGCGCCGAGCAGCAGCCCCGCGACGTCCCGGTCGACGACCTCGCTCGCGTGCTCGACGAGCTCCCACGAGGGATGGTCCACCCACGCCGCGCCCATTCCCGGCCGCTGGGACCCCTGGCCGGGGAAGGTGAACGCAAGCACCCACTAGCTCCCTTCGTTCGGCGCCCCCCGGGCGGCCGACGCAGATCGTCCTCCGTGATGCGTTCGACCGGCCGGCGGCCCGAAAGGTTACGTGCGCGCCGTTGACCTGGAACGTCGCGGCGCGCGCGGCCCGCCGCCGCAGCCGCGGGCCCGGGGCGCCCGTCCGGCTACCGCGGCCCCCGCCCGGTGCGCCGCGCGCCGCGTGCCGCGTGGGATCGTAGGCGCGAGGATCGGACGAGTGCCGGGAACCGCCGCCGGACGGGCGGGCGCGGCGGCCGGGGAGCGCGGACATGGCGACTACGCGACGGCGGGCCGGGTGGATCGCGACGCGGCGCGCGGTCACGGTCGCCCGAGTCGTGCTGCGCGCGCTTCGCGCCGGTGCCGGCGACCTGTTCGCGGGGCGCCACGACGGCCCGCGACGCGTCCGCGACACCCTCGCCGAGCTCGGGCCGACGTTCGTGAAGCTCGGGCAGGTCCTCTCCACGCGCCCCGACCTCGTGCCCCCGCGCCTCGAGGCCGCGCTCGCGACCCTGCAGGACGACGCGCCGACCGTCGATTCGGGCGCGGTCCACCGGGCGCTGCGCCGCGAGCTCGCGCGCGACCCGGCGGGCGTCTACGACTCCTTCGACGACGAGCCGCTCGCGGCCGCGTCGATCGGTCAGGTGCACGCCGCGACGCTCCACGACGGCCGCAAGGTCGTCGTGAAGCTCCGCCGCCCGGGCGTGACCGCGGCGGTCGAGGAGGACCTCGTCGTGCTCAGGCTCGGTGCGTCGCTCGTCGCCCACGTCCCGGGTGCGATGCGCCGGGTCGACGTCGTCGGCTTCGTCGAGCAGTTCGCGGAGACGATCCGCGGCGAGCTCGACTACGTGGCCGAGGGTCACAACGCCGACCGCGCCCGGCGAGACCTCGCCGACCTCCCCGTGCACGTCCCCTTCGTCGTGTGGGAGGCCACGAGCCACGGTGCGCTCACGCTCGAGCGGATCGAAGGGGTGAAGATCGACGACCTCGACGGCCTCGACCGGATCGGCGCCGACCGTCCGGCCCTCGCGCGCACGCTCGCGTACCTGTACCTCTCGATGGTGTTCTCGCACGGCTTCTTCCACGCCGACCCGCACCCCGGCAACCTGTTCGTGGAGCCGGGTGGCAGGATCGCGCTCGTCGACTTCGGGATGGTCGGCACGGTCGAGGCGTCCGTGCGCCGCGCGCTCGTCGAGATCGTCCTCGCGCTTGTGACCCACGACACGCGCCGCACGGTCGCCGCGATGCGCGGGCTCGGGGTCGCGCCCGCCGGTGTCGACGAGGAGGCATTCGTGGCCGAGCTCGACCGGCTCACGGCCGCGTCGATCGAGCTGCCCGTCGGCGAGCTCCGCCTCGGTCCGCTCGTCGCGGACCTGATGACCGTGAGCCGTCGCCACCGCCTCGCGTTCCCGCGCGAGCTCGCGCTGCTCGTCAAGACTGTCGTGATGTGCGAGGGTCTCGCCGCGCTGCTCGACCCGGGCTTCGCGCTCCCCGAGGTGCTCGTCGCGTTCGCGCTCGAGGCGCTCGGGCATCCCGGCGAGCAGTCGCAGGAGCTGCAGCCGTGAGCGATCCCGGGACGAGGGGGCTCCGGGTCGGCCGCTCGGTCGTGCCGGCCGACGAGCTGGACTGGCGCTTCAGCGGGAGCGGCGGGCCCGGGGGGCAGCACGCGAACACGGCGAACACGCGCGTCGAGCTCCGGTTCGACATCGCGGCCTCCACGCACCTCGGGCCGCGCCAGCGCGAGCGCCTGCTCGAACGGCTCGGGCCGGTCGTGCGTGTCGTGGCCTCGGACGAGCGCTCGCAGCTTCGGAACCGCGAGATCGCGCTCCGGCGGCTCGAGGAGCGGATCGCCGACGCGCTGCACGTGGAGCGGACGCGCCGTCCGACGAGGCCGACGAAGGCGTCGGCCGAGCGGCGCCTCGAAGGCAAGCGGCTTCGCGCGGTCCGCAAGCGGGAGCGGCGCCCGCCGGACGACGTGTGACGCACGGCGCCCGGCGGGCGCACCGCCACGGGCGGAAGCCGCCGGACGTCGCGTGACAGATGCGGCGGTACGTGTCGCTCCCGGTCGCCGCCGGACGGCGGACGAACGCGATCGCCGCAGCTCGGCGCAGGCATCGGACAGCACCGCCTCACGCGCCGTCGCTCAATTGGGCACCGTGGGTGGTCGTTTGAGCTCCCATGACGACGCTCGAGCTCCCCCGGTGGCCACCTGCGGAACCCGGTCGCCGCGAGCCCGTCGCCGGGCCGGACGCGGGCGCCGCCGACACGTCGCCGCTATCGCTTCGTGGGGCGAAGGCGCCGCAGACCCGGGCCGGCAGGTGGTGGGAGCGACACCCGCGCTTCCTTCGGGTCGTCGCGACGCTCGCGCTCGCGGCGGGAGGCGCGTACCTCGCGTACCGGCTGCTCGAGTCCGGACGGGGGGTCGCGCCAGTGCCGTTCGCGCTCCTCTGCCTGGTCGAGCTGTACAACTTCGTGTCGCTCGCGTTCCTCGTGTTCTTCGGTTGGCGCTGGGCCGAGCCGTCCCGCCCCGCGGCGACGCCCGGGTACCGGGTCGACGTCTTCGTGACGACCTACGACGAGCCGGCCGACATCGTCGAGGCGACGCTCGCGGGCTGCGCGTCGCTCCGCTACCCGCACGAGACGTATCTGCTCGACGACGGTCGGCGTCCGGAGATGGCCGAGCTCGCACGGCGCTGGGGCGCGCGCTGGATCACGCGGCCGGACAACGCACACGCGAAGGCCGGAAACATCAACCACGCACTCGGGCGAACGAACGGCGACCTCGTGTTCTGCCTCGACGCGGACCACGTGCCGCTCCCCGACGCGCTCGACGGCCTCGTCGGCTACTTCGACGACGACGCGGTCGGGCTCGTCCAGAGCCCGCACGACTTCTACAACCAGGACTCGGTTCAGCACTACGAGGTCGGGCGCCACGAGCAGAGCCTGTTCTTCGAGGTCGTCTGCCCGGGCAAGGACCGTCACAACGGTGTGTTCTGGTGCGGGTCCGCGGCACTCATCCGCCGGGCGGCGCTCGTCGCGGTCGGCGGCGTGAGCACGGACACGATCGCCGAGGACTTCCACTCGACCGTGAAGATGCACCGCCTCGGATGGTCCACGCGCTACCACGACGAGGTGCTCGTCCAGGGCCTCGCGCCGCTCGACCTCGACGGGTACCTGCTCCAGCGCGACCGCTGGGCGCGGGGCAACCTCGCGGTGCTGCGGCTGCCCGAATCGCCGCTCAGCAGGAAGGCGGGCCTCAGCGTGCACCAACGCCTGTCGTACGCGGGCAACCTGTTCGCCTACGGCGCCGGCGCTGCGCGCCTCACGCTCGTCGCGCTGCTCGTGAGCACGCTCGCGGGCGGCGTCCTGCCCGCGCGCATGAGCGTCACGACCGTGCTCGCGCTCTGGGTCCCGTGGACCGCGCTCGCGATCACCGCGTCGACCGCCTTGTGCCGCGGCCACCTCAAGCTGCGGGAGGCGTCGCACTACACGCTGCTCACGGCGGAGATCTTCACGAGGGCGCTGCGGTGCGCGATCGTCCCGTCGCGCACGAGGTTCAAGGTCACGCCGAAGGCCGGCGCGGACACGGCGGGGATCCGCGCGCTGTCTCGGTTGCGCACCGTGCTCGTCCTCGGCGTGGCCCTCGCGTTCTCGGTGCTCTGGAGGGCGGCGGGCATGGCGGGGCTCGTCCCCGTGCGGCCGCTGCCGTCATGGGCCGCGACGCTCGCGCTCGCGCTCGGCACCTGGGAGCTCGTACGAATCGTGCGCTCGGCGCGCGTCGTCGCGCGGCGGAGCCAGCGGCGTGAGCACGTGCGGTTCGAGTGCCGGTCGTCCGCGACACTCGTGGACGGCAGCGGACACCGCGACGTCGCACGGGTGACCGACGTCGCGGTGTCCGGCGTCGGGCTCGTCGCGGCGCGCGAGCTCGCGATCGGCACGGTGCTCGGGCTCGAGTTCTCCCTGGTGGACTACGACGGGTCCGAGCTCGTGATCGCGGCGTCCGTGCGCGTGTGCTCGACGTCCCCCGACCCGTCGGGTGGATGGCGTCTCGGGACGTCGATCGTCGAGATCGACGCCGCGTCGCACGAGCACCTCGTCCGGTACTGCTACGTGTCGTTCCCGTACGCGCACCTGAGGGAGCCGGCGGTCGGGCATCCGGAGCGACCCCCGGCCGAGATCTCCGAGCGGAGCGGCGCGGCGCGGACCGGTCGGCGCAAGCTGCCGCGGGCGGGAGCGCGCTCCGCCGCGCGTCCCGACGCGCTCCCGGCCGGGCCGCACGCGGCGGGCCGGGCCGCGCCGGAGGGCGCCGGGGTGGCGCTTCGCGGCGGCCGCGCCTGAGCGAGTCCCGCGCTTCGGTCGGTGCCCGGAGCGGGACTCGAACCCGCACGCCCTTTCGGACAGCGGCTTTTGAGGCCGCCGCGTCTACCGTTCCGCCATCCGGGCCGGTGGCCGTGCGCGAGGTCCGCGGCATCCGGTCGGACGAGGCTACCGCCGCACGCGGCGCCGCCGGTAGCCTCGGGGCGTGGAGCTGCGCGCGGTCGAGCTTCGCAGGCTCGAGCTCGAGCTCGTCCGGCCGATCGCGACGAGCCGCGGCGTGCACGCGAGCCGTCCGGTCGTGCTCGTGCGCGTCGAGACCGACGTCGGCGAGGGCTGGGGCGAGTGCGAGGCGCTCGCCGAGCCCCGGTACGTCGCGGAGCACGCGGACGGCGCCGAGCGGATGCTCGCCGAGCAGCTCGTCCCCCGCCTGTTCGCGGCCCGGCGCACCTTCGCCGGCGCCGCCGACGCGTGCTCGGTGCTCGACGAAGTGCGCGGCCAGCAGATGGCGAAGGCGGCGCTCGAGATGGCGCTGCTCGACGCGGAGCTGCGGGCGAGCGGCGAGTCGCTCGCCCGCCGCATCGGCGCGAGCAGGGCGTCGGTCCGTGCGGGTGCGACGGTCGGGGACGGCCCGGTCGCCGCGGTGCTCGACGAGGCAGCGGGCGCGGTCGAGGCCGGCATCGTGAGGTTGAAGTGCAAGGTCGGCGCGGGTCACGGGATCGACCACGTGGCGGCGGTCCGTGCGGCGTACCCGGAGGTCGCGCTCTGCGTCGACGCGAACGGCTCCTTCAACCTCGGGCGCGCCGGCGACCGGGACGCGCTTCGCGCGCTCGACGGGCTCGGTCTCGCCGCGATCGAGCAGCCGCTCGCCCCGGACGATCTCGTCGGCCACGCGCGCCTCGCAGCGGAGCTCGCGACGCCCGTCGTGCTCGACGAGTCGATCTGCAGCCCGGGCGAGCTCGACGCCGCGATCGCGCTTCGCGCGTGCGACGGCGTCTCGCTGAAGGCCGCGCGGCTCGGGGGCGTCCTCGCGGCGGTCGCGGCGCGCGACCGGTGCGTGCGCGCGGGGATCGGGCTCCTCGCGGGCGGGATGCTCGAGACCGGGCTCGGCCGTGCCGCGTCCCTCGCGGTCGCCGCGCTCGACGGTGTCGACCTCCCCGGCGACCTCGGCCCGAGCGAGCGCTACTTCTCGCCGGACCTCACGGCGCCGCACGTCGTGCGCGGCGGCCACAT
>Ga0307372_10006989_pt1 | contig 16327 bp, 14 predicted proteins | sample OX1MG_FD_202533 | JGI IMG/M metagenome (GOLD analysis project Ga0307372, IMG submission 202533) | Soil microbial communities from Risofladan, Vaasa, Finland - OX-1 | ecosystem: Environmental > Terrestrial > Soil > Coastal area > Acid sulfate soil | place: Finland: Risofladan, Vaasa | collected... | reverse complement strand
TATGGATCGGCGATCATCTATCCGTTCGCACGGGTTCCCGTCCGCCTGCGCCCTCTCGCCGGCTTGAATCCGGTCCTCCAGATCGTTCAGGACGTGCGCCATTCGCTCGTCGATGCGGCGAATCCACTGATTCCGTCCATAGCCTCGTCCATCGGCGCGCTCGTGATCGTCCCGATCCTGAGCACGCTGGTCGTCCTCGGCGTCGGCTTCGTCGTCTTCAACCGGCTCACGCCGAAGTTCGCAGAGGCGTTGTGACACCGGTCGTCGAAGTCTCCCACCTGAGCAAGCGTTTTCGTCTCCCGCTCGACAGGAGCACGACGCTGAAGTACCGGGTCACGCACTGGCGCAGCACGTCGAGATATCGCGACCTGAATGCGCTGCGCGACGTCTCGTTCGAGATTCCTCCCGGCCAGTTCCTCGGCATCGCCGGGCCGAACGGCTGTGGGAAGAGCACGTTGCTGAAGATCCTCTGCGGGATCTACAAGGCAAGTCACGGCAGTGCCCTGGTCAACGGCGAGTTCTCGGCGTTTCTCGAACTGGGAGTCGGGTTCAATCCCGAGCTCACCGCACGCGAGAACATCTATCTCGGCGGCGCGCTCCTCGGGCTCACCCGAGTGCAGTTGCGCGACAAGATCGACGAGGTGCTCGCGTTCGCTGAGCTCCAGGATTTCGCGGAGCAGAAGCTGAAGAACTTCTCTTCGGGGATGCAGGTACGGCTTGCGTTCACGGTCGCGATCCTCGCTCGCACCGACCTGCTGATCATGGATGAAGTCCTCGCCGTCGGCGACGCGAGCTTCCAGGAGAAGTGCTTCGACACTTTCAACACGTACAAGCGCGAAGGCAAGACGATCGTCCTGGTCAGCCACGATCTCGCCGCGCTGGACGAGTACTGCGACCGGGTGCTGCTCTTCAATCACGGAGTCGTCATCGCGGACGGGCCCGCGAAAGAGGTCACGTCGGCCTATCACCGCATGATCGCTGAGCATTCGGTGGCCACGGCGCGCGAGAGCTCGGCAGCGTCGTCGCAACGCGATCCCGGTCAGCGGGATGCGAAAGCCGTCCAGGTCATGTCGGTCGCGTTGCGCGACGAGCAGGGGCAGGCGTTGCGACGCTTCGAGACCGGAGGCCGGATGACCCTCGACATTCAACTGCTGGCACACGAGAATGTCGGTGATTTCGTGTGTGGCATGTCGATTCGACGCGGCGACGGCCTGCTCGTGGCGGGCACGAACACCTTGCTGGACCACATCACTGTTTCAAGCGATCGTCCTGGAAACGTCATATCGATCCGGTACGAGATCGACTCGCTGTCGCTGCTCGCGGGGGTCTACAGCGTTCAGGTCTCGGCACACGACCTCGCCGACTCGATCATGTACGACTTCAGCGACCCGGCGGCGAGCTTTCACATCGAGAACAGCGACGGCCACACCGGCGTGCTCGAGATGCACGGGCGCTGGCGGGTCGGGCCCGAGGCCGACGTGCCCGCTGGAAGCACGACCGGCCAGACCGCGAGGTAGGCGCCGAGGCGCCCGCCTCGGGACTCAGATCGGGGCGCCGGTGACGAAGAACAGCAGGTGCGCCGGGACCACACCCATGACCACGCTGATGATGAGCACGTAGAGCATCGCGGTCGCCGGTTGATTCGCGCGGATCCTGGCGAAGTGCCGCGTCAGCAGGGCGACGCCGGTCGTGAAGACGATCCCTGACCCCACCACAAGCAGCCAGAACGGGAAGGCGTCGCCGGACCAGAGCAGCTCGCTGCGCACTGCCGATGCGGAGGTGGCGATCACCAGAACGATCACCAACGCCTGGAACGCCACCGCGACGAACACGATGTCGATGGCGCGTCGCAGCGGCCGGAACGAGAGGTTGGGGGCTACCAGGTACCAGTGGCCGAGCAGCATGCCGGCGAGTGCGCTGCCGGAGACGAGCGCCGCGGGTACGAACGCGACCACGGCGGAACCAACGCCGCCGAGCGCCGGGCCGAATGCCGCAGCTGCTTTGGCGATCGCCATGGCTCCGAAGCCGATGGTGATCACGCCGATAACACGGCGAGCCACATCGGTCATGACCGCGCAGCAGAACGCATACGCGAGCAGGGCGATGGTGAATGCCATCGACCAGTGCAGGAGGTCGGCCTGTGACCCGGGCGGCAGTGGCGCGCCGAGGAGCGCGCTGTCGGGCGGGAGCAGCGCCTCGATGAGCACCGCGATCGCCATGACCCCGGCGCAGATCGCCGCCGTCGTCCCGATGAACCCGCGGCCGACCTTGCCCAATATATCCACGGCGTAGGCCGCGACCGTGGTGCCGGCGGCGATCTCCGCGACGACAACGACGGTCGCGATCGGCGCGAGCGCTGGCAATGAGAGATCCGGCACGCCTCGATCCTACGGTTGTGGAGGTGTCGCTCAGTCGAGCGCGCGGCGGCGGATCAGGCGCGGGAGCCCGTGGTGCACGCCGCAGCCTTCGGGCATGCCAGCACCGCCCGCACAGCCGGATGGACGGCGGGTGACGGTTTCGCACACGTGGTTGGAATCCAATTTGGCTCTGCTAGGTTGGGTCTGTGTCCGACCAGCGCTCGCTATTGCGCGGCCGCCTGGCCTCCGTGATCGATGGGGTGGCCGATGTCGCCGCGCAGCTTGCCCCTCCTGCCGCTCGCCCGGCCGAGCCACCCCCGCCCCCTGCGCCACCGGGGCGCGCGTGGACGCTCGCCCTTGCCATGGAACCGATTCCGATCGTGCCGATCGAGAGCGCTCCGGCCGCCGGATCCGCCGCGCCTCCCGGTCCGCCAACGGAGGCGCACCCGTACGGCCCGCCGATGCACCATCGATTCCCCGCCGCGATCATCGCCCCGGGGCTCGTGGGCCTGGTGGTCATCGCGGGGTTCGGGCTTCGGCTGCTTCCTTCCACCTCGCACCCGGCGCCGGCACACGCAACCAGTCCAGTTTCGCTGACCGCCGTCCGACCCGTCGCCGCCGCTGCCCACGCCGGCGGGTCAATCCCCGCGACCCAGGTCTCCTTCCCCGCCGGGACCTCGACCGTCTCGATCGAGGTCGACGCTGCGGCGACTGCTCGACAGGCTCCGGTGGAGATCGTCGTCAGCGTCGGGCAGCCGGCCACGATCCTGCTGGACAACGCGTACATCCTCAACGCGTCCGGCGCCACGCTGATCCCGCTGAGCCCGCCCACCGGGGGCTTTCCGCCCGGCGACTACGCCGTGACGATCAGCCAGAGCGGCAGTGGCGCCACGCTCGGCGCCACTGCGTTCGAAGTCCGGTGATCGGCCCCGTCAGGGACCGACAGGCAACCCCGCGTCCTGCCAGGCGTCGATGCCGCCGCTGACGTTGTACGAGTTGGGTCTCCCAAACGTCCGGAGGTAGTCGACGGCGCGAGCGCTTCGGGCGCCCATCCGGCAGTGCACGTACACGTCCTGATCGGCCGGGATCTCGCTCATCCGCCCCGGCAGCTCGGCCAGCGGGATGAGGATCGAACCGGGGATGTGCGCCTGGTCGTACTCCGACCGCTCACGCACATCGATGAGCACAGCTCCGCCCGCTTGCAGCGCGTCATTGGCGGCTGTGGGGCTGACCTCGGGAGTGTCCGACATTCGCCGCAGTATAGATGCGAGCCGAGTGAGCGACGGCGCGTCCAAGCCCGTGTCAGCCTGCTAGGCTCGTGCCCGTGAGCACGGTTGCCGCACCGGCCGCGGTTGACTCTCCGTGGCTGAACGCACAACGTCAATTCGACAACGCCGCTGAGATCCTCCAACTCTCCTCCGGGCTGCGCGCCGTCCTGCGCGAGGTCCGGCGGGAGCTCGTCGTCCGCTTCCCGGTGAAGATGGACAACGGCAGCGTCCGGATGTTCGAGGGCTACCGGGTGCAGCACAACGTCACGCGCGGGCCGGCCAAAGGCGGCCTTCGCTTCCACCCCGCAACCGACATCGACGAGGTCAAGGCGCTCGCGATGTGGATGACGTGGAAGTGCGCGCTGACCAACCTCCCCTACGGCGGTGCGAAGGGCGGTGTCGCGGTGGATCCCAGCACGCTGAGCCACCGCGAGCTCGAGCGTATGACGCGCCGGTTCGCCGCCGAGATCAGCGTGCTCGTCGGGCCGGAATCGGACATTCCCGCGCCCGATGTCAACACGACCGCCGAGATCATGGCCTGGATCATGGACACGCTCTCGATGCAGGCCGGCTACTCGGTGCCCGCCTCCGTCACCGGCAAGCCGCTCGAGATCGGTGGCAGCGAGGGCCGTCCGAGCGCGACCGGACGAGGCGTGAACATCATCGCGATCGAGGCGTGCAAACGGCTGGGGCGCGAGCCTGCCGAGACGACGGTCGCAGTCCAGGGATTCGGCAACGTCGGGAGCTGGGCGAGCCAGCTGATGCACGAGTCGGGGTTCACGATCTGCGCAGTTTCTGACGTCTACGGCGGTGTCTACTCGAGGGAGGGCCTCGATATTCCGGCGCTGCTCGCCCACCGACAGAAGACCGGCAGCGTGCAGGACTTCCCCGGCACCACGGCGGTGACCAACAGCCAACTGCTCGAGCTCGACGTCGACGTGCTCGTGCCCGCAGCCATGGAGAACCAGATCACGGCGCGCAACGCCGGACGAATCCAGGCGCGCCTGATTGTGGAGGGTGCGAACGGCCCGACAACACCGGACGCGGACAGCATTCTCGAGCGTCGCGGGATCACCGTCGTTCCGGACATCCTCGCGAACTCCGGCGGCGTTACCGTCTCGTATTTCGAGTGGGTCCAGGACCTGCAGTCGCTCTTCTGGGAGGAGGACGAGATCAACACCCGCCTCAAGAAGATTCTCCAGAAGGCCTTCAGGCAGATGTGCGAGCAGGCGGACCTCCACGACGTCTCGCTGCGGCTCGGCGCCTATCTCGTCGCGGTCAAGCGGGTCGCGGACGCAACGGCCGTACGGGGCATCTACCCATAGGGGCGCGTCCGCCCGCCGGCTCTCCTTCCATGACGCTGCTGGACCGGCTGCGCAAGCTGCCCCTGCCGGCCGGGACCATCCCGGTGGCCGTCGGCCTCGGCCTCGCCGGCCTCATGCAGTACGGGTTCCTCGTGGTCGCCGCGCGCGCGCTCGGGCAGGCGAAGTTCGCGCCGCTCTCGGTGTTCTGGGCACTGCTCTTCGTGTGCGGCCCGGGTTTCTTCCTGCCACTCGAGCAGGAGACCGGTCGCGCGATCTCAGCCAGGAGGGTCCGCGGCGAGGGCGGCCGGCCGGTTGTGGAGCGCGCGACTGTGATCGGCACCACGCTCGCGGTCGTCCTCATCGTCGCCACGCTGGCGCTCGCCGGTCCAATCGACAACCGGGTGTTCGACGGTGACCCGGCGCTGCTCGCCGGCTTGATCGGCGGATTCGCCGCCTACCTGCTCGAGTTCCTGGTGCGCGGCGTGCTGGCAGGCAACGGTCGCTTCGGCGCGTACGGCCTCCTCATCGGCGGCGAGGGCGCTCTGAGGGTCGTCTTCGCCGCGTTCCTGGCGGTGGTCGGGGTCAAGGTGGCAGGCCCGTACGGGGTGGCGATGATCGTCGCCTCGTTCGTCGCGATCGCCCTGTCGCTCATCGGGCAACGCCGGCTGCTGCGTCCGGGCCCTCCGGCGCCGTGGTCGGAGATCTCTCATGCACTGGGCTTCCTCCTGATCGCGTCGGTGTTCACGCAGCTGCTGCTCAGCGTCGGCGCGGTCGCCGTGCAGTTGCTGGCGTCCCCCCAGCAGGAGAGCGCAGCCGGACGTTTCCAGCTGAGCCGGATCGTCGCCTACGTGCCCATCTACGTCTTCCAGGCCGTCCAGTCGGCGCTGCTGCCACGGCTCTCCGCGCTCGCCGCGGGCCAACGCCATCGCGAATTCCGGAGCCTGCTCTTCCGGCTGCTGGCGCTGGTCGGCACCCTGGGGGTGGTCGCGATCGCCGGGTTCACGCTTCTCGGACCCACGGTGACACGGCTGCTGTTCGGCCACGGGTTCGAGTTGAGCAATCTCGATTTCGCGCTGCTCTCGGCAAGCTGCATCGGCTTCATCGTCACGCAGGTGTTCGGATACGGCCTGATCTCCATCGCCGGCTACCGGCGCGTTGCGGTGGGATGGTTCGTCGGCGGCCTGGTCTTCATCGTGGTCGCGGCAGCGGGCTCGCAACTCTTCCTTCGCGTCGAACTGGGATTGCTGTGTGGTGCGGTCGCGTCCTCGGCGGTGATGGCGGTGCTCCTCCTCTCCCTGTTGAGAGCGCGAGACAACCTCGATACAGAACCGCGAAAGGGCGGGACCACGGTGCATCCCGCCTGACACTCGGCCAATGGGAGCTCGTGCCCGGATAGCACTGGTCGGCGCCGGAGCTATGGGGGCCAACCACGCACGGGTCATCTCGGAGTCGGACAGCGCCGATCTCGCGGTGATCATCGATACCGATCGCGAGCGGGTGCGCCCGCTTGCCGAGCGACTTGGATGCGCATTCTCGGATGACCTCGAGGCCGCCACCGGATGCGACGCCGCGATCATCGCGACGCCGACGGCGTTTCACGAGGGCGCGGCCCGGGTGCTCCTCGAGCTCGGCAAGCCGATCCTCGTCGAGAAGCCCGTGACCCCGGACATCGAGACGAGCCGCGCGCTGGTCGCCTGTGCCGAGCGCCGCGGCGTGCCGCTCATGTGCGGTTTCGTCGAGCGCTACAACCCGGTCGTCGCGACGATGCGAGGGCTCCTCGACGAAGAGCCGGTTCACATCGTCGGCCTGCGCCATTCACCCGAGACCCCACGGAGCACGCTGAGCGTTGTCTTCGATCTGCTCATCCACGAGATCGACCTGGCGCTTGCGTACATGGGTGGCGCGAAACCGTCCAAGGTCTGCGGCGCGACGAGCACCGCCGGACGAGATCCCATCGTGGAGGTCGCCGACTGCCTCCTCCAGTTCTCGTCGGGCGCCATCGCGACGCTTTCCGCGAGCCGAGCGAGCCAGCGGAAGGTTCGGTCCCAGCTGGTGTCGACTCCCACCGCCCTCTACGACGTCGACCTGCTCCGCCAGGACCTCACCGTGTATCGCCACCGCGCGCACAACCAGGGCGTCGGAGTCGGACAGGCCGCCGGCTATCGCGCCGAGACCGTCGTGGACATCCCCTTCGTGCGCCACACCGGAGAGCCGCTCGCGCTCCAGTTCCGGCATTTCCTGGACCTGATCGAGGGCAGGGCCGATGCCTGCCACGAACGCAACTCGATCCTCCCCGCCCACGAGATCGCAGCCGCCATCGAGGAGTGCGCATGAGCGACCCGACCGTCAGCTACGTCATCCCCGTCCACAACCAGATCGCGGAACTGCGTCGCACGGTGCGGTTGCTGGTGGAGCGCCTCAGGCACCTCCCGGGCTCCGAGGTCCTGCTCGTCGAAAACGGCTCGTCGGACGGCTCCGGGCCCCTCTGTCTCGCGCTCGCGGCGCAGCTCGACGCCGAGGACCTGGCGGTTCGCGTCACGACCTCGGCCAAGGGCCTGGGTTTTGCGTGGCGACGGGGAATGGCGATGGCGCGAGGCGACGTGCTCGTACTGACGGCAGCCGATCTGCCGTTTGGGTTCACCGACCTCGACGGCTATCTCGGGATGAGCCCCCGACCGCAGCTCGTCATGGGGTCAAAGACGCATCCCGATTCCCGGGTGGAGACTTCGTTGACGCGGCGTGCGCTGTCCGCCGGATTCGGGATGCTCCGCGCCGGGCTCGTCGGCCTCACCGTCGACACGCAGGGCACCGTGCTCATCCAGCGCAGCCTGGCCGGCACCCTGTTGCCCCGCCTGGTCAGCGGCGACTTCCTCATCGGCGCCGAGATCAACTGCTGGGCGGTGCGAGCGGGAGTCACCCCGGTGGAGATCCCCGTCGTCTACGCCGCGTCGGGCCGATCGACAGTCTCGCCGCTGCGTGATTCGACGCGCATGGCTACCGGACTGTTCGCGCTTCGGCGGCGTCTTGCCGACGATGAACGGCCGATGCAGGGCGTGCGCGAGGTCGCGACGTCATGACCCCCGCGCAGGCGCCACCGCGCGAGCGCATCCGCATCTCCGCGCCGCAACTCGGCCCGGAGGTCGAGGACCTGGTCCTCGCCGTGCTGCGCAGCGGTCACCTCGCGCAGGGGCCGATGGTGGAGCGCTTCGAGGCGCTCTGCACCACGATGGCCGGGACAGCGCACGCGATCGCGGTGAGCAACGGGACGGTCGCGCTCGACGCCGCCCTGCACGTGCTCGACATCGGACCCGGTCAGGAGGTGATCACCTCCCCATTCACCTTCGCCGCGACGATCAACGCGATCCTGCGGAGCGGCGCATCCGTGCGTTTCGCGGATATCCGCGACGACTTCACCGTCGACCCCGACGCGGTTGCAGGGCTGATCGGCCCGGCGACGACCGCGCTCATGCCCGTGCATCTCTACGGTCTGCCCGCGGACATGCAGGCGCTCATGTCGCTCGCGGCCGCGAACCGGCTCGCGGTCGTCGAGGACGCTGCCCAGTCTCACGGTGCTGAGGTTGCGGGTCGCCGGTCCGGGAGCTTCGGCATCGGCTGCTTCTCGTTCTACGCCACCAAGAACGTCACGAGCGGCGAGGGTGGATGCGTGACCACCGACGACCCGATGCTCGCCGAACGTCTGCGTATCGCTCGCAACCAGGGCATGCGCGGCCGCTACGATTACGCCATGATCGGCCAAAACTGGCGCATGACCGACGTTGCGGCCGCCATCGCCATCCCGCAGATGGAGCGTCTCGACTCGATCAACGCGGCACGGCGTGGGAACGCCGCGACGCTGACCTCGCTCCTCGGCGCGACGCCCGCGGTGACCACGCCATCGGTGCCCGCAGGGCGGACTCACGTCTGGCACCAGTACACCGTGCTGCTCGACCCCGGGATCGACCGGGACCGCGTGGTCGCCGGCATGTCGGCGCACGGCGTGGACGCGGGCGTGTACTACCCCGCCCTGGTCTGGGACCACGAGGCCTACCGGCATCATCCCAACGTGCGCCGTGACGACACTCCGAAGGCGCTCGACATCGCTTCGAGATGCCTGTCGCTCCCGGTGCATCCGGGACTCAGCCGCGCGGATCTCGAGCGCGTGGCGGAGACACTCGCCGCCGCCGTTCGCGCCGCCTGACGCCGCGGCTCAGCGCGGTGCGGTCGACTCGATCGCGGTGAGTAGCTCGTCCCCCTGATCCTTGGGGCCGACCAGTGCCAGACGCACGTCGCCGATGCCCGCTGCGATGCGCTCCGCAACCGCCTGCACCTCGTCGGCGGTGATCTTCATGATCGCCTCGGCTCGATCGTCCGGTGTCTCGAGTGGGAGTCGGGCTCGCCAGCGGCTGCCATAGAAGCGCGCGCTCGCCATTGCGGTCTCGGTTGAGCGGAGCAGGCGCCCGACCATCGCCGACTTCGCGGCTGCGAGCTCGTCCGCAGCGACGCGCTTCGCGGCGATCTTGCGGAATTCCTTGAACGCGAGACTCGTTGCCTTACCGGCGTCTTTGGGGCGCGTCGCGGTCGCGATCGCGAACAGGCCGGCGTCGTCGAAGCCCGCGTGGTGCGAGTAGATGCTGTAGCACAGTCCGTTGCGCTCACGCACGGTCTGGAACAGGCGCGAGGACATGCCGCCGCCGAGGACGTGGGTCATCACCGAAAGCGCGGTGCGCTGCGGATCGCCGGCCGGCATGCCGGGCACGGCGAAGACCATGTGCACCTGTGGCTCCTCCTCGGCCGTCACCGGGCGCACATTGGCGGTATACAGCTCGCCAAGCCCCCACGTCGCCTTGGTGCGCGGCCTGGGCGTCGCCCGCGGGATGTCGGAGAGGAATCCCATCGCGTCCTCCTGGGACAACGTCGCGCCACCGGCGATGACGAGGCACATCGACGCCGGCGCGTAGAACGCGCGGTGGTACTCCGTCAGCTGCTCGCGCGTCGCCTTCTCGATGACGGACGGAAAGCCCGCGGCCGACCAGGACATCGGCTGATCTCCACCGAAGGCCACGGTGCCGAGCCGGTCCCAGATCCATCCGTCGGGGTCCGCAAGACGCATCGAGAGCTCCTGCAGCACAACGTTGCGCTCGCGTTCCACCTCGTCCGCGGCGAAGAGCGGCCTGCTGAGCATGTCGCAGATGATGTCCGCAAGCTGGTGCATCGCCATGGCCGGACCCTCGGCGAAATACGCGACCTCCTCGGTGTCGGTGTATGCGTTGGTGTTGGCCCCGAGCCGGTCGATCTCGCGCGAGATGATCTTGGTGGTGGGACGGCGCTCCGTGCCCTTGAAGAACATGTGCTCGAGGTAGTGCGCAAGACCCGAGGTCTCCGTGGTCTCGTCGCGGGAGCCGGCGCGAACGATGAGGAACACGCCGGAGTTGCGACTGGCCGACGGCGCGTTGAGGAGGCTGACGCCGTTGTCGAGAACGGTGAGGTCCGGTCTGTACAGCGGCGTGACTGCAGCCATCGTCAGGAGGTACCCGATTCCCAGGAGGCCAGATACTTCTGCTGCTCATCGGTCAGAACGTCGATGTGGACGCCCATCGCCTGGAGCTTGAGCCGCGCCACCTCACGGTCGATGTGCTGCGGCACGTCGTGCACCTCGAGCGCGAGATCCTTGTGGTTCTTCGCGATGTGCTCCGCGCAGAGCGCCTGGTTGGCGAAGCTCATATCCATGACCGCCGCCGGGTGACCCTCGGCGGCAGCGAGGTTGAGGAGACGTCCCTCGGCGAGGACGTGCACGGTGCGTCCGTTGTTGAGGCGATGCGATTGCACGAAGGTGCGCGGGCTGGTGACCTCCGCCGACATGTCGTCGATCGCGGCGAGGTTGATCTCGTCGTTGAAATGCCCGCTGTTCGCCAGTATCGCCCCGTCCTTGAAGCGCTCGACGTGACCCCGATCGATGACGTTGATGTCGCCCGTGACGGTGATGACGATGTCGGCTTGGGGCGCCGCCTCCGCAAGCGTCATGACGCGATAGCCGTCCATCACGGCCTCGAGTGCGCGCGTGGGGTCGACTTCCGTGACGATCACATGCGCCCCGAGCCCGGCCGCACGGCTGGCGAGCCCGCGGCCGCACCAGCCGTACCCGCAGACGACCATCGTCTTGCCGGCAAGCAGCACGTTGGTGGCCCGGATGAGGCCGTCGATGGTGCTCTGCCCGGTGCCGTAGCGATTGTCGAAGAGATGCTTCGTGAGTGCCTCGTTGACCGCGATGATCGGGAATCGCAAGGCGCCGTCCTTCGCCATCGCGCGTAACCGGATCACGCCCGTCGTCGTCTCCTCGGTACCGGCGATCACGTGCTCGAGCAGCTCGCGACGGCCCTTGTGCAGCTCGGCGACGAGGTCCGCCCCGTCGTCCATCGTCACCTGCGGCCGCGTATCGAGCACCGACTGAATGTGCGAGTAGTAGCTGGCGGAGTCCTCGCCCTTCACCGCGAACGTCGGAATGCCGTGGTGACGCGCAAGCGCCGCCGCCACGGGATCCTGGGTGGAGAGCGGATTGCTCGCGCAGAGCGTCACGTGCGCTCCCCCCGCCTTCAGCGTGATCGCCAGGTTCGCCGTCTCGCTCGTGACGTGCAGGCACGCTCCGACGCGGATCCCCTCGAGTGGCCGCTCGGTTGCGAACCGCTCGCGAATGATGCGCAGCACCGGCATCTCGCGCGCGGCCCATTCGATCAGGCGCTGGCCATCACCGGACAGACTGGGGTCCGCGACATCGGACTCCGCGGGTTTCAGCACGTTGGTCACTCGATTCCTCCATTGCTATTCATGCGCAACAGCGCCGTGTACGGGCGCCCGCCGAGCGCGGCCGCTCCCCCCAGGTCACTCAACTCAACAAGAAACGCAGATCCTGCGATATCGCCCCCGAGCTGGTCGACAAGCGCCGCCGCCGCCGCCGCGGTGCCGCCGGTGGCGAGCAGATCATCGACGATCAGCACGCGCTGCCCGGGTGCGATCGCATCGGCGTGGATCTCGACGACGGCCTCGCCATATTCGAGGCTGTACGACTGCGAGATTCGCTTCGCCGGCAGGCGTCCCTCCTTGCGGATCGGGACGAAGCCCGCGCCGAGACAAGCGGCGACGGCGCCACCGAGGATGAAGCCGCGAGACTCGATCCCCGCGACCAGAGCGATGCCATCAGTGCGGTAGGGTGCGGCGAGCGCCGAAACCGCAGCGCTGAATGCGGGGCCGTCGCCGAGCAGCAGCGTGATGTCCCGAAAAACGATGCCTGGCCGCGGAAAGTCCGGCACATCTCGAATGAGAGCGCGCAGCCGTTCCGCCACGTCCTGCTCTTGAATCGTCACCGGAGCCAGTCTATCCGACAGACTCTGTTGCCGTGCCGTCCCCATTGAGCGCCCTGACGTGAGAGTGCTCATCGACGGCAGACCGCTGCAGGGCGCGTCGTCAGTGCGGGGGATCGGCAGCTACGCGCGGGGCCTCATCTCGGGTTTCTCCCAGCTCGCGGAGCCGCCCGAGGTGAGCCTTCTCCTCTCGCGGGGCCGCGAGTTCCCGGCTGAGGTCGGCCCCGGGGTCCGCCCGGCCCGGCGTCGCATCAGGGTCGTGCATCCGACGCTGCAGCCGATCGCCGACCCGGTCTTCGTTTCGCGAGCGCTGCGAGACGCGCGCACCGACGTGTATCACGCGATCGAATTCGGCCAGCCGCTGCGGACGCGGCTTCCGGTGGTGGTGACGGTCCACGACCTGATCCCATTCATCATGCCGCGCGACTATCCCTGGGTGCGGCGAGCGCGCATCCTCGGGTTGCGGCTGCTCAGCCGCGCCGATGCTGTCATCGCGGTCTCCGAGGCGACCCGTCGCGACGTCCTGCGGTTCACCGGAACGCCTCCGGAGCGGATCCGGGTGATCCCCGAAGGCATCGCACCGGTGTTCCACATGGCGGCTCCCGAGGCGGTGGCGGCGCTTCGAGCGCGCCTCGGTATCGACCGCCCGTTCCTCCTTGCCGTGGGCACCTTCGACCCGCGCAAGCGCATCGCGCTGCTCGCCGATGTCGTGCGCAGGGTTCGTGACGATCACGATGTCGTGCTCGTGATCGCCGGAGACCAGGGCACGTTCGCGGACGAGGTCATGGGGGTGCTTTCGCGTGCCGGCATCGCTGAGTCGAGCCGCGTGATCGGCCACGTGTCGACCGGCGACCTCGTGACTCTGTACACCGGCGCAGCATGTTTCGTCTTCACATCTGCGTACGAGGGTTTCGGACTTCCACCGCTCGAGGCGATGGCCTGCGGTACGCCGGCAGTCGTGTTCGACAACTCATCGCTGCCGGAGGTGAGCGGTGGCGCCGCCGTTGTCGTGCCGGACGGCGATGCGATACGCATGGCCGAGGCAGTCAGCGGTCTGCTCGACGACCCGGCTGCGCGCGAACGCCGTCGTGCGCAGGGTCTCACGTGGTCGTCGGCGTTCACGTGGCGTCGTGCCGCCAAGATGACCGTTGACGTGTACCACGCCGCGCTCGGTCGTTGATCGCGCGCTGCTCGGCTATTCCTTCTCGGTGACCCGGTATTCGAGGTATGCACCGAACATCAACCGTGTCTGCGCCTCGAGCGCGGGGATGACGCTGAGGGCAAGCCCCACAACCGGGTAGGTGAACAATTGCAGGTCGGCCCAGCGCCTGCGCCACCACGGCCATTCCTTGGGCTTCGGGCAGATGCGGTGGTCGACCTGGACGAGCAACAGGGTGTTCAACAGCGTGATCGTCAGGATGCTCGCGCTCGCGGTGCCGAGCACGGTCGCGGTCGACGAGAGGCTGTAGTCGAGGTCGATGAACGCGGGGAGCGCGCCGCCGAAGAAGAGCAGGAGTGGCAGTGTCGCCCACGTGAGGTGGTTGAAGATGAGACTCGAGTAGCGGCGCGCCCGGAGGCGCAGCGGAATCTCCGGATGAGCCAGCATTCGTGCTGTGACATAGGGGATATCGGTCGCGCCCCACGCCCATCGCTTGATCTGGTTGTACTGCGACGCGTGTGTTGCCGCATAGCCGCGAGCGCGCGGCGCGTCGCCGCTGACGGTGAGGAACGCCGGGCGCAGATTGAGCTTCCCGCCACAGTGGAAGAAGCTCTTCCAGAAGAACCGCGAGTCCTCCGGGATGACGTCGGAGTCCCAGTATCCGACGTCGTCGAGGAGGTGCAGGGACAGCGTGTACGACGAGAACATGATCAATCGCTTGGGGTTCTGATGCAGGAACATCTGCCACTGGGTGGCGGCCGTCGCCATCACGCGAATTGCCGTCGGCACACGCCAGAGATTGTTGAGAAAGACGGGCACCGGTTGCCAGATGGAGAAGCGACGGTCCTCAGCCGCACAGAACTGCAGCGTGATGTACGCGAAATACTGTGGATGCAGCCGGAAGTCGGAGTCGAGGTCGGTGACCAGCGTCCGGTGCGGGTCGAGCCCGAGGTCGTCGCACGCCGCCTTGAGGACCGGGCCGCCGTATGCCATCGCCGCGGACTTGCCGACGACGATGCCAGGGAGCAACGGGTCCTTGATGTGGATGAACGCGAGGAACCTCCCCGCGAACTCCTCGCGCAGGCGGTCCACATTGACGATGCCGCCCGCGTCGGTCTCGCGGGTGATGATCGCGCAGACGCGCAGCTGCTCCGGGTAGTTCTGCGCGGCGAGTGCCGCGACCGTTGCACGGAGCACGTCATACGACTCCGTGTATGTCGGAATGAGCGCGCACTGGACGATGCCGGACGGTGCCGGAGCTCCTTCGGGGAGCGCTGCCTCGAACGCCACGCAGCGCCGCCACCAGTCGACCCGGTCGTTCGCCTGGAGCGCGCCCATCGTTCGGCGGACGCAGCGGACGGTCACCGTCGTGCGGATGAGCCAGTAGGCGTCAAGCAGCACGGCGCCCACCCCGAGGATCCAGAGCATTCCCGGGTCGTTGAGCCTGATCGTGAAGGCGACGACCACCGGCACGAGCAGGGCGAACCACGTGAGCGCGCCCGGGAGGATTTCAAGGAGCCGCTGCTGGGTATGTTGCGACAGCGGGATCGCTGAGGATCGCGCGATCATCTGCACCGCAGTCTACCCATCCGTCACATACGAGCCTGAATGCCTACAGAACCAATCGATCCCCCCGTCGACGCCGAATCGGACGAGCCGGAGGCGCCCCCCGCGGAAGCGCTCGAGGGCGATGCCGTCGAACTGGACGACGCCGAGGAGGTCGATATCGAGATTGGGATCGTCGTCGTCGTCGATGACGAGGAAGACGATGACGACGACGAGGAGGAAGCGGCTGTTCCCGCGGTGGTTCCGGTCGTGGTTGCCGTCGCGCCGCGGCCCTCTCCCACACCGGGCCGGCCCCCAGGAGCCCGTGAGGAGCCACCGCCACCCTTCGGCGTTGGCGAGCGGATCATCCTGATCTCGAATACCCGCCCCCGCACCGGCGCGGCCATCGGCGACTACGCGGTCGGGTCCAGGGGCATCGTCGAGACGGTCCTCAGCCAGACCGCGATCATCCGCTTCGATCGGCACCCGGACTTCAAGGAGGTTGTCGCGTTCACCTGCCTTGAGACTGCCGAGACGCCCGAGCGCGCCGCCGAGCTCCGGCTGGCGATGGTCGAACCCGTTCGTGTATCGGATCGCGGTCCGAGACCGCCGGTCGACCGTGGCGACGGAGGAGCCACCCCAGCGCCAGCGACGGCGGCCGCCCCACCGGCCGTTGTGGCGGCACCTGCGCAGCCCGTGGCGACAGCCGCCCCCAAGCCCGCCCCCGCTCCCAAGCCGTCGCCCGCAGCCGCTCCAGCGCCGAAGCCACAGCCGGCACCGCCGAAGGCGAAGGCCGCGCCGCCGGAGCAGGCGAAGCCGGTGGTTGCCACGTCGAGCGCCAAGCCGCACACAGTGGCCGCGCCCAAGCCGGCCCCGAAGCCGGTCGCGAAGGCCAAGCCTTCGGGCAACGCGAAAGCGGCGGCCAAGCCCACGCCGAAGGCGGCCGCCAAGGTCAAGCCTCCGGCCAAACCGGCGCCGGCAACCAAGGCGAAGTCTGTCGCCAGGCCGGCCGCAGCTGCCAAAGCTGCCCCGGCGCGGAAGCCGGGGGCAAAATCGGTCCCCAAGCCAGTCGCGAAGCCGGCTGCCAAGTCCCCTGTGAAACCGGCTGCCAAATCCGTCGCAAGATCGGTGGCGAAGCCTGCCGCCAAGACCGCCGCGAAACCGACTGCGAAACCCGTCGCGAAATCGACTGCGAAGCCCGTCGCGAAATCGGCCTCGAAGCCCGTCGCAAAATCGGCCTCGAAGCCCGTCGCAAAATCCGCCGCAAAGTCCCGCGCAAAATCGGTGGCGAAGCCCGTCGCAAAATCCGCCGCAAAGCCCCGCGCAAAATCGGCCTTGA
>Ga0307372_10006988_pt1 | contig 16327 bp, 11 predicted proteins | sample OX1MG_FD_202533 | JGI IMG/M metagenome (GOLD analysis project Ga0307372, IMG submission 202533) | Soil microbial communities from Risofladan, Vaasa, Finland - OX-1 | ecosystem: Environmental > Terrestrial > Soil > Coastal area > Acid sulfate soil | place: Finland: Risofladan, Vaasa | collected... | reverse complement strand
GGGAAACCGAGCAGAACCTGCAAGAGGCGTTGAGAATCACCGAGAAGTTTGAGCGCGGCCAACAGCGGCTCTACTTTCTGCGTGACCTGGGATTGGCGCAGGGCTTGCAGGGCAAAGTACGAGAGGCGATACCAGCTTTTGAAGAGGGAATTGAGATAGAGAAGCAACAATCCCTTGATCCTCTGTACGAAGCGGTAGCCTGGGCGTTTCAAGGAATGGTAGCAATGCGCTGGATAGGGGCAGATGAGGCTGAAAGATATCTTACCATGAGCTTGAACAGGATCAGGCAGGAAACAGAAAATCGGTGGCCGTTGCTTACCTGCCTCTCGTTGTATGGACGGCTGCACGAAGTCAAGGGCGATGCCGACCGGGCGGAGCAGGCCTACCGCGAGGGCCTGAACTTGCCTCAAATTGAGCAATGGGGATACTGGCATAGCGCTATTCTGGCTGGTCTTGTGCGCGTACACTATGTTCGAGGCGAGCGCGCAGCTTTTTACCGCGCGCTCCGGGAGGCCGAAGATATGGCACAGCGGTACGAGCATAACGATCACCTGGCTATGCTGCGTCTCACGCAGGGTCATTTGACCTGGGACGATCAGGATACCGACAAGGTACAACGATTCGAGGACGTGTTACACTACTACCAGCAGGCGCTTCTTTACGCGCTGCGCCACAACCGTTTCTTACTGGATGAAGTACTATCTGCAAGGCCGCATGCAATGCCACTTCAAGCTCTAATCCCCCGTTGTCTGGAGCGCGGCGAGGAGGGAATGCGCATGCTGCTTGCCTTGCGCGAGTGGTGGCAAGGTGGGACGAACGATACTGGCACAGCGCGGCCAGATACGATCTCCTATCTAGCTGAGAATATGCCTTTGCAGGAAGCGGAGAGACTGGCGCGCCGCCAGGAACCGGGAGATGGAAGTGTCCAGCAAACGGTATTGGAACAGCTACAGGTTGTTTTGCATTAACATGAAGAAGGATGTAGAGTCGCTGTAGTTTGCAAGGAGGCACTGAATGAGACGGTCTATTGCTATCCTGTTTATTGTTTGTACGCTTGTATTAGCTGGCTGCGGGGGTGGTAGTAGCAGCGGAAACGGCACTGTTAGCAGTAGCGGCGGCGCTCAAAAAGGTTTGAGCGGGGGAAACAGTTACATTGCTTGTCCGGGCAATACGAACACGCCTGCCGCGCCAGCAGAGCAGGGTACCGTCACGCTTAACGTGGCGGGTGCTACATCTTCGCCTGCCGAGGAAGCGCTGGTTGTACAAAACCTGAACAAATTCCAGCAACTGCACCCTAACATTAAGATTAACTGGCAGGATATAGGCACAGGCTATACCGACAAGATGCGCGCTAATATTGCCAGCGGCAACGTCCCTGACGTTTTCTACTTGCAGCCGGATATGGCTACAGAGTATATTCCGGCGGGTAAGTTACTTAACCTCTCGCCCTATATGGCGCGAGATAATGTCCAGGCCAGCGATTATTATTCCTCGTTACTCAATCCGTTCAGTTGCAAAGGCGGGCAAATCTACGGATTACCCAAAGATTGGAATTCCCTGGCAGTTTTCTATAATAAGCAGATGTTCCAGGCGGCTGGCGTTTCTTTTCCAGATGCGAACTGGACATGGAACGACATGCTGACGGATGCTAAAAAGCTGACCAGACCTGGCAACGCGGCTACATCCGTGTATGGCATTACATTGAGTCCCGATGCATCGCGCTGGGCAGCATTCTTGTTTGCCGACGGTGGCTCGATGCTCAACAAAGATGGTACGCAGGCGACATTTAACAGCCAGGCGGGCGTAGATTCGCTGAATTTCTATACAGGATTTGAGAAGGATGGTTCAGCGGTGATTCCGGCGGATGTTGGCGCTGGCTGGGCCGGCGATGCCTTTGGGAAGCAGCGAGCAGCTATGGCGCTGGAGGGTGGCTGGCTTATCCCCTATATGACACAAAATTTTCCAGGTGTGCAATATGGTATTGCGCCTGTGCCGCTGGCTCCCACGGGCAAACGGGCTGATCTGATCTACACCAATGCCTGGGGTGCCTATGCTAGCAGCGCGCATCCTGATGCAGCCTGGCAGCTCATCAAGTATATGACTGGGAAAGAGGTGCAAACTGTGCAACTGCATGCAGGTTTCGCGCTGCCTTCACTGAAAAGCCTTGCCAGCGATGCTTACTTTACTGAGAATCCAGGGTTCAAGGTGATGTTTGACGCGGCAACGTATAGCTATGCCGATAATTATGGCCCGCATGACCTGGTCATCCATAATACGCTTGCGGATGCAATCGAAAAGGTTCTGCTGGGCAAGGCCGATGCGAAAACCGCGCTTAACGAGGCCGCCGACATAATTAACAACGATTTGCAGTCGTAAATATGCGAGTAGTTCCTGTGAGGAGATACCCATGCCAGAAGCGCCTACTTCGAGCACTTCCGTAGCAGCATATATATTTCTCTCCCCTTACCTCATATTGCTCAGTGTTTTTACGATTTTTGCCGTGCTGTACGGGTTATTCCTGAGCTTCTTCACGGTGGATATCGGCATTAGCGCTCCCGTTTTCGTCGGATTTCGTAATTATGTGACACTCTGGAATCAGCTTTTTTACAGCGGGGGAGTGGGAGATTTTTGGATAGCGATGCTGAACGGCCTCAAATTCGCGGTGGTGGTTGTAAGCGGACAGACCGCGCTGGCCCTGCTGCTCGCTTTGCTCCTACACCGTATCACATTTCTGAAAGGGGTGTTTCGTACTATCTTTTATCTACCGGCGGTAACTTCTTCGATAGCCATCTCTCTGATATTTATCTGGCTCTATACGCCGCAGGGCTTCATCAACTACTGGCTCTCCCTGTTGCATATTAGCGGCCCTCGCTGGTTGGAAGACCCTGCTACAGCGTTATTCGCGATCATGCTTCTCAATATCTGGACGACGGCACCGACTTTCATGTTATTTTTTCTGGGAGCGTTGGAGGGTATTCCGCAGCAATTTTATGAAGCTGCGGTAGTGGATGGGGGCAATCGCTCGCGCATCTTCTGGCATATAACGCTGCCATTGTTGCGCCCTATCATCTTCCTGGTAGTGGCGTTGGGTACGATTAGCAGCTTTCAGGTGTTTGACCAGGTCAAGATCATGACCGAGGGAGGGCCATTACAATCGACCTTGACTCCCGTCTACGAAATGTATACTACGGCTTTTGGAGACGACAAGTTTGGACTCGCGGCGGCTATGTCTGTGCTACTCTTTCTGATTATATTTGCTATTACCAGTTTGCAGCGTCGTTTTATCGATACAGACTTACAGTATTAACGGGAGGTTTAATGGCGCAGACACAGGTACAGGTCCCGGCAAAGATGACGCTCTTCCACAGGAAGCGGCGTTTTAGATTGCTCGACATCATCACTTACCTGTTGCTCGGCGTTTTTCTCTGCACTTCGTTAGCACCGTTCATTTTTTCTTTTTTCTCGTCCTTCAAGACGTTCGCGCACATTCTGGACTACCCGCCATCGCTTTTCCCGAACCCCTGGACATGGGGCAACTATGCAACGATTTTACGTAACGGCAACTTCCCGCGCTGGTTACTCAACTCATTCATCTTTGCCGGTGGTACCATGATCTTCAATGTCCTCTTTTCGTCGATGGCTGGCTATGCTCTGGCGAGAATGCGTTTCTCCGGGCGCAGGCTCATTTTTTTGACGACGCTGGCTGTAATGTTGATACCTCTGCCTATCACCATGATTCCTAAATTTCTCATGGTAAGCAGCCTGGGCCTCGTCAACACTTATTTCGCGCTGCTTCTCCCATTCATGGCCCAGCCTTTCTCAGTCTTTATCATGGTACAGTTTTTCAAGAGCCTGCCGCGCGAGATGGAAGAAGCCGCGCTGATCGATGGGGCCTCGTATTATCGTACATTCTTTCAGATTATTCTCCCGTTGGTAAAACCGGCCCTGATTGCCGTGGCGATACTCAGTTTTCAGGGCGCGTGGAATGAGTTTTCGTGGTCATTGCTGGTGTTGAATAGCCCGGATATGTATACACTACCGATAGGGCTGCTCTTTTTCAAGGGCGCGCATTATACCGAATATAATTTGTTACTGGCAGGTTCAATGTTCAACACCATTCCCCTGTTGGTGCTGTTTTTCATTTTGCAGCGTTACTTCATCCGGGGTATCGCGACCGTTGGCTTAAAGGGTTGAGTGTGATAAGTTGGTAGCTGGTCTTGACAGGGCATCTTTGCGGTGCAAACATGTAGGCTAACCGCCAGCCTGTATCACTGTGGTGCCTGGCAACATGACCAACATGAACTCCAGAAGGGATAGAACTTAGTATGGCAGATGCTACGCCTGAAACTCAAGCGGCGGGGAGAAGACGATCGAAAAGCCCTGGAACCGTGACCGAGTTAGTCAAAGGGCTGGGAAATACAAGCGTTAAAAAGATCAGGCTCAAATATAACGAGGCTTTCATAGTCAGTGATGTCAGAGGCGATTTCGCGCAGGCTGAGCGGGAAATGGGCCTTTACCGGCAGGCAACGCGCTACCTGCGCACCTGTAACCTTTTTCTGGAGGGCTATGCGCTGGAGCCTCTATCTCATACTATCGCGGAAAATGGTAGCTCCTGCCAGGTCAATTTGACCAATCCTCGCCTGACTATTGAAGGAACTGTGATCGAGCCGAATACGATTCTTGTGAGACGCTGCCTGGAGTTGCATAGCCAGGCGCTGCTTCAAACCATTGATGTTAGTAGTTTCCACTTTACACCATTAACTTTTGAATTGAGTCTCAAAGTGGAGGCAGATTTTTATGATATTTTTGAGGTGAGAGGCTGGCCGCGCGAAAAACGCGGTCATCTCTATGCTCCAGAGGAGAGTAAGGATGGTCTCACGTTCAAGTATCGAGGACTCGATGAAGTCGAACGTGCGACCTCCCTTACATTTACGCCCGCGCCCGATCGCGTGGATAGTGAGGGAGTTGCCTGGGACCTGCTGTTGAGCAAGGATCAAGCTGTGAAAATAAACGTGGCGATTCGCACGGACGAATCAGGCGGCCAGCGTTTCGCGAATGGGCCTGTGGCGAACAACGCAAACGAAGTTCTGGCACCCGCATTACTGCTTGATCGACCTTTACCAGAAGTACACACGGGGAACATGGATTTCGATAAGCTCTTGAAGCGTGGCATAGATGATCTTCTGATGTTGTGTACTTCGACACCGCAGGGAATCTATCCATATGGGGGGATTCCCACGTATGTCTGCCCCTTTGGGCGCGATGGCCTGATCGCCAGCCTGCAATTTCTGCCCTGGTTTCCTGAAGTGGCGCGCGGGACTATAGCGTTCCTGGCAGCGCATCAGGGCGATAAGGTTGATCTGTACACCGAAGAGGAGCCAGGGAAAATATTGCACGAGTTCAGATTTGGCGAGCTTGCCAGTTGCGGTGAGATTCCATTCGCACCTTATTATGGCAGTATAGATGCTACACCGCTCTTTTTAATCACGTGTGAGGCTTATTTGCGCTGGACAAACGATCTTGCGTTGCTCGAACAACTCTGGCCCAACATTGAGGCAGCGGCTCGTTGGATGACGGAGTATGGCGATAAAGATAAGGATACATTCCTGGAATACCAGTCTACATCTGATAGAGGACTGATCAGCCAGGGTTGGAAGGATTCTAGCGGCGAGACTATTTCGCACCGTGACGGTAGTATCGCGGCACCCCCCATCGCGCTTTGCGAAGTGCAGGCATACGCTTATGCTGCTTATCGGGCTGTTAGCTATCTGGCAGATCGGCTGGGCAAGTCGGAAGAGGCCGCCTACTGGTCGGGAGTTGCTGAGAAGCTGCAGGCGAATTTCCTGCGTAGTTTCTGGTGGGAAGAAGAACACGTCTTCTACCTGGCGCTGGATGGCTCGAAGCAGCCCTGTGCGATCGTTACTTCCAACGCGGGGCAGTGTTTATGGAGCGGTATCGTACCGGATGCCCTGGCGCAAAAAATGATAACGAGACTCTCATGTGAAGACATGGATTCAGGCTGGGGGATACGCACTCTCTCAGAACACGCGGCGCGCTACAATCCGATGAGCTATCACAACGGCACTGTCTGGCCGCATGATACGGCCATTGTAGGCGCGGGCTTCGCGCGCTATGGCGCGAAAGCCAGGGCTGGTCGGTTACTGGAGAACCTGATTCAGGTTGGTCAGTATTATGAGGGAGCGCGTCTCCCTGAATTGTTCTGTGGTTTTGCGCGCAATTATCAGCAGGAACCCGTTCCCTACCCCGTGGCGTGCGAGCCGCAAGCCTGGGCCGCGGGAGCGCCATTTCTGCTTTTGAACGCCCTGCTAGGCTTTGAACCAGACGCCGAACATCACCGTCTCACGCTGCGGCATCCGTTGTTACCGGAGTGGCTGCAAAAGTTGGAAGTGCGCGGTGTGCGCCTGGGCAAACAACAGGTAAACTTGCTTGTCGAACATTCTGATGATGGCACGGCGGTTATTTTGAGCGGGGAGACCGGGGGGACTGGCGTGAAATTGCATGTCGAGCATTGATGACGACCGCTCGTGCCAATATGTTTGACGGGTTGCGTACCTTTTCGCGTGTAGATTACAGGCGCGTGTGCAGCGTCTGCACGTGTCCCGTGGCCAGGTCGATAACCCTGATGGCGTTGTTGTTGGTATCTGCCACGTACAATTTGCCGTCGGCGGTGGCCAGCCCGGCAGGTTCGTTGAACTGCGCCACATCCGGCGCGCCATCTTTGAAACCGGCCTCGCCCGTTCCGGCAAAGGATGTCACCTGGCGCGTGTGCGGATTGAGTAACTTGATACGGTTATTGTACGTGTCGGCCAGGTATAGCTGACCATCGACGACGCAGAGTGCCTGCACGTGCTGCAACAGCGCGCCATCTTCCACACCATCGACATCGCCGAAATCGAAGAGGCCGGTGCCGAGCAGCGTGCTTACCTGCTGCTCGCCCGTCAGGGCGATGGCTCGTACCGCGCTTGACTCGCTATCTGCTACGTACAGGACGCGGTTGTCGTCTAGTGCCAGGCCGTTGGGCTGCGCGAAAAGGGCCTCTTGATAGCTGCCATCGCTTAGCGCTTCGGGTCCCGCGCCTGCGAAAGGCTCGATGATGCCGCTGGCGAGATGCAGCACGAAGATGCGGTGCTCGCCCGCCATCGCGATATACAAATTATCTCCATTTAGCGCGATATCCCAGGGCGAGTTGAGCGCGATTTCGCGTGCAGGTCCCTCTAAGGGCGAGCGAACCATGCCGTATTGCTCGCCGTTACCAGCGAGCGTTTCTACCTGCCTGGTTGCGAGATCGACGCGGCGGATCAAGTGATTTTCGGTATCCGCCACGTAGAGCATGTTGCCTGCCAGTGTGACGCCCTGTGGCCGGTTGAACTGCGCCTGGGTGAAGTCCCCGTCGGTCTTACCAGCTTCGCCGGTACCTATAATGGTACGAATGTGGCCAGATAAGTCCATGTCCAGTAGACGGTGATGCGCGGAATCGCTGACGACCAGGCGATCGGCTGGCGCGTCAACCGCGACTTTGCCAGGGAAGGCTAGAAGTGATTGTGGCAAAGTTTCACGCGTGAAATGCAGCGGGCGATGAGTGAGCAAGCCTTGCGCGTCAAATTGCGCGATCATGTCGCGCAGCAAAGTTTTGGCGGCTTGCGGGTTAATCTCGCCCTCGAAGTTGCCGATAACGCGATTTTCGGGATCGATGAAGACCAGGGTGGGCCAGGCTTTGATGGCGTATTCTTGCCACAGGCGCGTGCCGCGGTCGTTGACGACGGGATGTGCGATGCCGTAACGCAACACTGCATCGCGCACGCTGCCGGTGAATTTCTCGCGCGCGAACTTGGGCGAATGCACGCTGACGACAGATAGTTCGTTGGGGAAGGCCAGTTCAAGCTCGCGCAACTGTGCCAGCGCGTGCATACAGTTGATGCAACAGAACGTCCAGAAATGCAAGATGACGATGCGCCCCTTAAACTCGCTGATATGTAGTGGGTGATCGCTGTTGATCCAGTCGAGTCCCGCGGGAAAATCGGGCGCGCGCACCTCGCCTCTATATGATGTAGCCATGAGATGCCTTTCTCTTTTTCACAAAGGATGAGGGAATTATTGTTGTGGTCATCATATCATACAAACAGCTTAGCGCATCTGATGTGATGAGCGTGAAAGGCTCACTTGCCTGGATAACACCCTTTTAAACCCCTTGTACGCGTCGTGTTATGTGACGCTGTTCAGTATGAATCGTGGCCGGATATGCCTTGCCCATGCATGATATCATACAATCATACGTATCATATATAAGCAATTTGTCTCTGATCTAAACGTCTTTTTCTGAACCTTTTGTCGTGACAAAAGAAAGGGTAGCCAGGAGTTGAACGCGCTGAGCGAACGCGCCAAGTTGGGCCTGCTTTGCTTCTTGTTACTTCTCATGCTGGGGATACTGGCTCTTACTGCTGTCAATACTTATCACGCGGTGCAGAGTTTCCAGAATCAGAATAGCGAGCTTCAGGAGGGAGATGTGAGTACAATTCACTCCTGGATGACTATTCACGTCATCTCTCATATCTATCACGTTCCCGAAGTTTACCTCGAGCACACGCTGCAAATCAACAGTCCTGAGATTCTGCGTCACGCGACGCTCAATCAGATTGCCGGTCGCAAACGGCAGCCGGTGACGCAGGTGATACGAACCCTCCAAAACGCTATTCTGACCTATCGCAAACAGCATCCGCATGTAACGCCAACGCCTGAGCCGACGCAGCACACAGGGATAAAGCCGCGCGCTTTCACACCGACGCCAAAGACGGCGCTGTATAGCGGAACGAAGCTTCATACAATGATGCCAGGGAGAACGAAATATTGAATGCTTTCGTTGTCGATGCGTTGCAATTGTATGGCTATCCGGCCGTCTGGCTGATCGTATTCGTAGCTGCCGTGGGCGTACCCGTATCGGGGTCTCTGCTTCTCTTCGCCGCCGGGGCATTTGCCGCGCTTGGCGATTTTAATATTTTCATCTTGTTTCCTATCGCTTTGAGCGCTGCCGTAGCGGGAGATAACCTGGGCTATTTCATTGGGCGACGAGTGGGAACTGCTCTCATAAGCTGGGTTGAGCGACAGAAACGTTTCCGCTTCATCACGCCGGAGTCACTGGAGCGCGGTCGCGAATATTTCCGGCGTAGAGCAGGTTGGACGGTTTTCATCACACGCTTCCTCATCGTGGTGCTGGGTGGCCCGGTCAATCTCGTGGCGGGATTGGAGCAATATCCTTACCAGCTCTTTCTGTTCTGGGATGTCAGCGGCCAGATATTGAGCGTGGCTATTTCGCTGGGTCTGGGTTTCGCATTCGCGAGAAGCTGGGAAGAGGTGGCGGCCATATTTGGGGCTGTATCAAGCCTTGTTCTCGCGCTGCTGGTGGTTATCATTCTTGCTTCGATGTTTCTACGCAAACTGAGCCAGAGAAGACGCGCCCGGCAGATCGACGCCATTAAGGCCGCGGAGCAAGAAGCACTCCAGCCGGTTGAAGATAGAGGCAAGCATAATACTGGCCCCTGGCTCATTCCCGAATAGGAGACCATCGTTGAAAACAGCCGGGCCAACTATTTTGATCCTTACCACCCATACAGGCGGCGGGCATCTCAACCTCGCGCAGTCTCTGAAGGGGATGCTTGAAGAGCGGTACGAAGTGATCATCGCTGATCCACAGTCTGCGCTTGTCGATGGCTGGTATTCGTTAGTGAGTCGCTATTTTCTGAACTATCTAACCTTTCAATACAGGCTCACAGATCATGAAATGGCGTCTTTATGGCTGCACCGCGCGCTTATGCCGTTTAGCCGCAGGCGGTTACTCGGCATTCTGGAGCGTGTCCAGCCATGTCTTATCATCACGACCCACGCACTTCTATCCTATGCAACCGCGCGCGCCATTGAGCGGCTGCCAGAAGGTGTCCCGCTCGTCTTTCAACTTACCGACCTGGGACAGTTGCATATGACCTGGTTTACTGAGAAGCTGGCGGATGGCTATCTTGCTCCCACGCGCGAAATTTTCGCGCAGGCCCTGGCGCAGGGTATCGATAACAAGCGCCTCTACCTGACTGGAAGGCCGGTGCGCCGCCAGTTTTTAGATGCGTCGTTGTCAGGAAGAAGTGAAACGCTGGCGGCTCTCGGCTTTGATCCGGCCATATTCACCGTCTTTCTACAGGGAGGCGCGAAAGGGTCTGCCGCGATTGATCAGACCATCGAAAATCTGCTGGGCGTTGGCACGCCTGTGCAAATTATGCTGGCGGTCGGCAACAATAAGAGTATGGCCGCGCGTTATGTGGGTAGCGAGCGGATACGCGCTGTGCCTTTTACAGAGAAGATTGCGCCATACATGGCGGCGGCGGATGTGATAGCCGGAAAAGCGGGGGCGAGCTTCATATCTGAAGCGTTCATGCTGGAGAAACCCTTTCTCGTCACTGCCTATATTCCAGGCCAGGAGACTCCCAACCTGCGATTCATCGAGCGGCACAACCTGGGCTGGGTATGCCTGGAACAAGCAGCCCGGCAAAAGTTGCTTACAAATATAATAAACAACCCGGCGCTGATCGCTGAAAAGGTAGAGAGCATACGGGCCTACAGAGCCTGGAATATGCAGGCGAATCAGGGAATCCTTTCAATCATTGAGCGGCTTCTCTCTTAAAAGGTAGTCGGCGGTCGATCGCTGCGGTGAGAAACATCATTTTTCGTCACGCGCCAGTTGACGGTTGGCTTAATCAGGTTTCTGTCAATGTTTGCGCGTCGCTGGATGGCAAGCTCGATCAGCGATTCAAGTATTGACCCATTGAGGAGATGCGGCTCCAGGCCAAGTTCGATAAGCCTGGTGTGAGAAGCGTTGTAGTAGTGTTTTTCAGCCTCAACGCGCGGATTCGGGAGATGTTGTATCTGCGCCTCCAACCCGAAGTGCTTGCTTTGTGCGGCGACCATTTGTGCCAGGTCGAGCAGAGAGAATTGCTCGGTGAACTGGTTGAATACGCGGTACTCACCTTCAGTGGGTGGAGTGGCGATAGCCAGTTCGATGCATCTGATGGTGTCTCTTAGATTGATGTAGCCCCGAATTTGCTGGCCCTCGCCGTAGATGCTGAGTGGATAACCCGCGGCAGCCTGGATGCAGAAGCGGTTTAAGGCTGTGCCGTAGATCTGGTCGTAATCGAAACGGGTCGCCAGGCGCGCGTCTTGCATTGTTTCGCCGGTCTCAACGCCATAAACGATGCCCTGGTTCAAGTCGGTGGCGCGCAAGCCCCAGGTTTTGCAGCAGAACATGATGTTGTGGCTATCGAATACCTTGCTCAGGTGGTAGAACGATGAAGGCTGTTTAGGATAGGGCATAACGTCTGAGCGGCCCTTGTGGTGGATCTCGATAAAGCCCTCTTCGATATCGATATTGGGCGTGCCGTATTCGCCCATGGTACCCAGTTTCACGAGATGGCAAGCGGGCGCGAACTCTTTCATGGCGTACAGGATGTTGAGTGTGCCAACAACGTTGTTCGTCTGGGTGTAAACAGCGTGCTTACGGTCAATCATTGAATAAGGAGCGGAACGCTGTTCAGCGAAATGTACGACTGCTTCAGGTTGTACATTTTGAAAGACAGAAGCGAGCGCTTCATACTCCATCGCGTCGCCAATGTATACCCGAATCTGCCGACTAGAGACTTCTTCCCATGCCGCAACGCGCTCGTGAATGGTCTGGATCGGGACCAGGCTGCTGAAGCCGCGTTCGAGGTCGAAATGCCTGCGCGTCAGGTTATCGAAAATTGTGACATCATGTCCTTTGCTGGAAAGGTAGAGGGCCTGCGGCCAGCCGAGGTAGCCGTCACCTCCCAGTATGAGAATACGCATAATTCCTCCATCGTTGATGTGTTGATCACCGGGTTTCCTGACAGGAAATAGGCCGGTAAGAGACATGTTCCGCGCGATCTCTCAATCGAAGAACATGTCTCCTATGAACCTTAACACATTGCGCGGAATTCGTCACGTGGTAGGCTAATTGTCAAATAAATTGAAAGGCAAACTACCAGGCTACCTGGTTGCCTGCCCGGCAATTTTGAAGCAAATCCTATGCGATAGCGGGTTGCTCCTGTGTATCCTGGGCCTCCAGGTCCTCGCGGCTTGCCGGTGGCGTGGGAGGTGTATGGCTACCCGAACGTCCCCGTATATCCTCAACGATCACATAGAGCGTAGGCACCAGCAGCAGGGTCAGGATGGTCGAGGTTGTCAGTCCACCAACCACCACGATGGCCAGCGGCCCGGCAATAAAGCCGCTCGCTTTGCTCAGGCCCAGCGCCATGGGTAGGAGGGCGAGTATGGTTGCGATTGCGGTCATCAGGATGGGGCGCAGGCGGCGGCGTCCGCCCTCGATAACAGCGCTGCGCGCGTCCAGCCCTCTCGCCCGGTATTTGTTCACCAGGTCAAGCAGCACGATGGCGTTCGTTACCACGATACCCACCAGCATTAGCAGGCCGATTAAGGCCGGCGCGCCCAACGTGGTGTGCGTGATCAACAGCAGGAGTATGGAGCCGGTCGCCGCGAAAGGGATCGAAATCAGCAGGATGAGCGGCTGTATGATGCTGCGGAACGTCGCCACCATCACCAGGTAGACCAGCAAAATCGCGACTAACAGCGCGAGAATGAGATCGTGGAAGGTTTGCGACTGGCTGGCTGTTACGCCGCCTAGTGAAACAGTCGCGCCGCCCGGCAGAGAGAGTTTGTTGATACGTTGTTGCACGTCAACGCTGACCGCTCCCACGTTGGAGCTTGTGACGTTCGCGTTGACCGTCGCGGTACGCACTCCAGCGAGGTGTGTGATCTGTGTAGGGCCGTCGACCTGCGTGATCGTCGCGACGTCGCCCAGCCTGACGTTGCCGGTTGCGCCTGGAATAAGTAGGTCTTGCATGCCCTGCACGGTGTTGGCAGGGGTGCCAAGTAAGATGTCTACATTCTCTTGCGTGCCACCGAGGGTAATTTTAGTCACGGTGGTGCCGCTATAGACCGCGCGTAGTTCCTGGCCAACCTGCGCGGTAGTCAGGCCGTGCAGCAGCGCACGGGTGGGATCGACCTGCACGTTGATGAGCGGGGACGCGTTGGCGAGATTGCTCGTCACATCACTGGTGTGGGGTGCCTGTTTCACGGCATTCAGCACCATTTGCGTCGCGGTTCTCAGCGTTTGATCGTCGGATGCCTGGATATTGACCGCGATGTTGGAACTACTAAAGCCAGCGCCGCCACTGCTGAGCGCAATAATTCCCGCGCCTGTCAGGGCGTTCAGACGATTCTGGACGGTGTTTTGCAGGGCAACCTGGTCGGCATTCGGGTCGGTGGTTACGGCGTAGGTGGCGCTGTTCGATCCGCCTGAAGAGCCGGAGAATGAACTGGCGAGCGAGCCGCCAGAGCCGATAGTCACCTGGTAGGTTTGAACACCTTGCACGTGCGCGAGAACCGCTTCAACCTGTCGTGCGGCCTGGTCGGTTTGTTGCAGGCTGCTACTCACTGGCAGGGTTTGCGTAATGGAGAACGTGTTCTGGCTTGAGTTGTCGAACAGGTTTGTACCCAGGCGGGGAAGCAGGGAAACGGACCCGAAAAAGATGACAAGCGCGCCAACGATGCTGATGACGCGGTGAGTTGTTACCCAGCGCAACATGGGTATATACCCTCTCTCCAGCACAGTCATCTTCTCGTGTGTCGGCTGCGTAGTATGTTTCGGCGCTTTCAAAAACCAGTAGGCCAGTACAGGGATGATGGTGAGCGCGACGAAGAGCGAGGCCAGCAGGGCAATCGTCACAGTGATGGCAAATGAGCTGAATAGTTCGCCAACGATGCCGCTGGTGAAAGCGATGGGCAGAAACACGGAAACCGTGGTAAGGGTGGAGGCGGTGACTGCGCCTGCGACCTCGCGTACCGCGCCAATGACGGTGGACAGCTTATCGGCTTTGGCTTCATGCTCCAGGTGACGCTGGATGTTTTCCAGTACCACGATGGAGTCATCAACCACGCGTCCAACGGCAATGGTCAGACCTCCCAGCGTTAGAATATTCAGGGAGAGGTTGCCTATCCATAACCCAATAAGGGCGATGACGATGGAAAGGGGAATGGAGATCGCTGTAACGAGGGTTGAGCGCAGCGAGAGAAGGAAAACGAGAATGACCAGAATGGCAAAACCAGCACCGATCAGGCCTTCGCTCACCAGTCCATTGACCGAGTTTCTCACGTAGGGCGACTGGTCGGAAACTACGAAAATCTTCGCGCCATTTCCCAGGGTTTGCTGGAGCGATGGCAGTTTATCCTGGATCGCCTGTGAGATAGAAACGGTGTTGCCATCGTTCGTTTTGGTGATGGCAATGCCAATGCTAGGCTCCCCGTTGGTGCGTGTAATCGAGGTCGAGGCCGCGAGGGTTTGTTGGACCGTGGCAACAGAACCGAGCGTGATGGGCGTTGGTTTAGCTGTTGGCGTGCCCGTGGGCAATTGTGGCGTACTGCCGGTGCTGGTGGGTGTTGGCGTGCTGGTGGCGCTGCGCGGCACTGATACACCGACCACGAGGTTCTTCAAATCAGCGAGGGAGTTGAAGGAATTGCCGACCTGAACCGTGAGTGTCTGCCCGTTGGAATTGATCTCCCCGGCGGGTAAAGTGACGTTATTGGCCTGCAACACGCCCTCGATCTGGCTCACTGTCAGTCCAGCTGCCTGCACTTTGGTGAGATCCAACGTCACTGTGACAATCTGCTGCTGCACGCCGGTCACGCTGGCGTTGGCGACGCCATTGATGCCCTGCAGGACGGGCAGAATATCTTGATTGACCTTTGTAGCAAGCGTCAAGGGGTCTTCGGATGAGGTAACGGCCAGTTGGATGACCGGTAATGAGTTGACGCTGAAGGTTTGAATCTGCGGAGTAATGCCGGATGGGAGGCTGGTTTGCGCAGCGTTGAGATGCTGCGCAAGCGTCTGCTGCGCCTGGTTTATGTCGGTACCGTAGTTGTACGAGACGACGATAATGGACGCTCCCTGGTTCGAGTACGACGTAAGCTGCTGAATGCCCGCTATCCCCTGGATATTTTGCTCCAGAGGATTGGTGATGTCATGCTCGACAATGGTGGGAGACGCCCCGGCATCAACTGTGACGACCGAAATAGCCGGGAAACTTAGCGAGGGGAAGAGTTCCTGTTTGAGCGTAGGGATCACATACGCGCCAATCAATAAGATGGCGATAGTAGCCAGGGCTATAAGGCTACGATTCTTGAGGCTAAGCTTCGATAGAAACGACATTGTAAGCTCCTCTTTATACGTGTAGATATACATTTCGTAGATAGATGGATGCCAAAACTTATTAATCGTTAAGTAAGCCAGGTCTATATAGACCTACGAAACTCCCCGGCTATCCATGCGATTACCGTTAGCAGGGTTCAATTTTCCCTGTTATAGAAATGCCATCGAGCAGTACTGATACGATCATAGCCGCTAACTGCCTGGATTCCAGGCTATCGGCTCCTGCCATATGTTTAGCGCGTAGCACCGAGATGTTCATGCCCTCGTACATATCCGCCAACACTGTAGCGGGAATATCGCGCGTGATTTCACCAGCATCGATGGCTTGCTGGAATATTCCTATGACTTGCTGCGATAAGGTATCACGAATCTGTAATGCGAACATGCGCTTTTTCCCCTGGTCGAGCGCATTTTCATGAATGTCGCGCGCCAGCAGCGCGAAGCGATCGAGTGGCAGCGTAAACAGATAGAGCGTCAGCGCGTCCAAACGTTCTCGCAGCCCCTGGGCGGACTCAGTGGCAAGCAATGCTCCGCGCGTCCATTCCTCAAGCATCGTCTGGATGATGCTGAAAAAGATATCCTGTTTGCCATTTGGAAAATGATAGTAAAGGGCTGCCGATGTGACCTGCACCGCCTCGGCGACATCTTTCATGGAGACGCCTTTGTATCCTCTGGCAAGAAAAAGCTGCCGGGCGGCTTCGAGTATCTGCTGCCTGGTTTCGCGGTCGCCTGCCGGCGGCTGGTTCTCCTCGCCAATTTTTTTCTTCACCGGATACACACCTTAGCTCCTCGTTGTGCCAGAATGATCTTACTTAACGATCAGTAAGTTACCGCTTTGATTATAGGAGCGATGGTAGAGGTTGTCAAGGGTTGTTTTCAAGAGGGTGAAAGATACCGTAGATTGTAGGGACGCGATTTATCGCGTCCGCGTTGGCGAGTGTTGATGTAGGGACGCGATTTATCGCGTCCGCGTTGGCGAGTGTTGATGTAGGGACGCGATTTATCGCGTCCGCGTTGGCGAGTGTTGAT
>Ga0307372_10006987_pt1 | contig 16327 bp, 20 predicted proteins | sample OX1MG_FD_202533 | JGI IMG/M metagenome (GOLD analysis project Ga0307372, IMG submission 202533) | Soil microbial communities from Risofladan, Vaasa, Finland - OX-1 | ecosystem: Environmental > Terrestrial > Soil > Coastal area > Acid sulfate soil | place: Finland: Risofladan, Vaasa | collected... | reverse complement strand
CAGAAAAGAAAAAGAAGCAAAAAGAAAAGAGGAACGGCCGACGACGGATATCTTCCTCTCTTCGAACGACAACGGCTACCTTAAATCAGGTCCACGGTGGTCGGACAGACGGGGAGCCCCTCAACCTATGATTACACCGACGCCAGTTGGTACATCGACAAATCGCCCTTTTCGCATGGTTATGACAACCTGGGCAATCCGATTTACTGGTATATTAAGGATACTGATATCGTTTCACGCCTTTTTTCCGTGACCACCGCCGCGCGGGAAGCTTTGGCCATCCGGCGCGCCGATTATAAGAGCGATATGCTTATCCACTTGACGCCACCAAATTCGCGGGAAGTGGCTTGTGAGGCTTCAATCGGGACGATAAAATCAAGAGACTGGGGAAAGAATGCCCCCGATGGTTCCCGGGAAAATGGAGTGACCCTGGGACGTGAGTTTCTGCCGCATTTTCAATAGGTTTTATCAAAATTGGTGGCGTCAAGTGGATAAGCATATAAGAGCGATAACGACTACGTTAATGCCATCGTCGCGGATATTTTATCCAAGTCCGGCATTCCCACGATAAACACCCCGCTGCTCCGCTGGATGAACCCGCGCTCGAAGCCCGCACCCGCGATTACCCGCACCGAACTTCAGCCCAATGCCGGCATCGTCAGCGTTCAAACACCCGGCCCGGCGCTGGTGATATTCAACGACAATTACGCGCCGGGTTGGAAGGTTTTCGTCAACGGCAAACGGGCTGCGCTCATCAGCGTGGATCATCTGTTCATGGGGGCGGAAGTTCCGGCGCGCGGCTCTTACACGGTGATGTTCGAATTTAGGCCCGATTGGGTCATCGCGGCGATTCTCCTGCCTTACGCCGCTTTGCTTATTCTCGGCTCAATAATTTTTGTCATATATCCTTAGGAAAGATGCCACCCAAAGTCGCGGTGATCATGGCTGCGCATAATGAAGAAGCGGTGTTGCCGCGGGCGCTGGCCAGCCTTCATGATCAGATATTTAAAGACTGGGAGTGTGTCGTAGTAGATGACGGATCCGTAGTTTTTCATCTCTTATATTGCATATAGCATATTGCATTACGAGATATATTCTGCTATACTACCCCGCATGAGAGAATATCATGGCTTAAGACCCCAAGATATCCTTGTCCTGCTTAAATTGCTTGTTTCGCAAGGACGCGATTGGCGGCAGGTGGATTTAGCCCATGCGCTCGGCCTGTCGCAGTATGAAATCAGCGCGGCTTTGGCGCGCGCGGAGTACTCCGGATTCCTGGATCACTCTAAAAAAAGACTCAACAAGTCGGCCCTGGGGGAGTTTTTGCTGCACGGCCTCAAGTACGTCTACCCCGCCAAACCCGGCGCGGTCTGCCGCGGCGTGCCCACGGCGCATTCGGCGCTCCCCATTTCAAAACAGATCGTGTCCAGCGCGAACGATCAATATGTTTGGCCTCACGCTGAAGGAGAAATCCGCGGTCAGAGCATCCCGCCGCTCTACGAATCAGCGCCGGAGGCGGCAAGGAAAGATCCAAGACTCCATGAGCTTCTGGCCTTGGTCGACGCCCTCCGGGTGGGCCGGGCCCGGGAAAGGCAAATCGCGGCCGAGGAACTTAAGCGCAGGCTCCATGAATCCTAGGCCGTCGGCCAATCTCGATATGCTGGCCCGCGTCGCCAAGGGCCTCAAAGGGCTTCGGGAGAGGGTCGTCTTCGTGGGCGGCGCGACCATCGAGCTCTATGTCGCGCCCTCAGCGCCGGAAGGGCGCCCCACCGATGACGTGGACTGCATCGTGGAGATGGCCACCCGGATGAAGTACCACGCGCTGGAAGAAGAGCTTCGCGAACTCGGCTTCAAGCATCCGGCGGGTGAACGCGCTCCCATCTGCCGCTGGGAATTTTCCGGAATCACGGTTGACGTCATGCCGACCGAGGGCGCGGTTCTTGGTTTTAAAAACCGCTGGTATGCCGAGGCAATGACCGATACCCGAACCGCCGAATTGCCGGATGGCCGGAATGTCGAAATCTTCTCCGCGCCTTATTTCTTGGCGTCCAAAATCGAAGCGTTCAATGATCGCGGATGCGGCGATTTCCTAGGAAGCCGCGACATGGAGGACATCGTCACGGTGCTCGATGGCTGCCCCTACGTTAAGGAAGAGATGGAAAAAGCTCCGCAGAGCGTCCGGAGTTTCCTGACTCAACAATTCGAAGAATTCCTCGGCCATGGCGGCTTTATCGACAGCCTTCAAGGCCACATCGAGGCCGTTGAACCACGCGCCGGACGAGTGGAGAACGTTCTGGCCCTATTGCGGGATTTGGCCGCCCGTTAATTACCATGAAACTCCTCATCGTCGCGATGCTCCACGACTACGGCGAGCCTGACCGCGGCTATTCCTTCGAGTACTACAACTTTTACCAGGCCCTGAAGCCGCATTACGACGTCTCTTTCTTCGACTTCATGGGAAGCCTGCGGAAAAACGGCAAGCAGCGGATGAACGAGGAGCTCTTGGCGGAAATCAAGAGCGCCAAGCCCGACGCGGCGATCTTTTTTCCCTACACCGATCAGTTCATTCCTGAAACCATCGACGCCGCCGGCGCGCACACGGCCACGGTTTGTTATTTCTACGACACGATTTGGCGCGTTGCCTATTCCCAATTCTGGGCCAGGCATTTCAAATGGGTCACCACGCCGGACATCTGGGGCACGCGCCGCTTCGCCGAGGCCGGAATCAAGAACGTCATTTATTCCCCCTTCGGCTGCAGCCCCGCGATTTACAAAAATGAAGCGCTCGCCAAAATCCATGACGCGAGCTTCGTGGGGCTCTATCACCCGCGGCGCGCGTGGCTCATCAAAAAACTGCGCAAAGCCGGCTTCAACGTTTATGTTCGCGGCGCGGGCTGGCCGGAAGGGCAGGTCGCGCAGGAGGACTTGGTCCGGCTCTTCAATCAAAGCCGGATTAATCTTAACCTCTCGAATTCTTCCTCGTGGGACTTGCGCTATCTATTGTCTTCCCCCCGTGCGTTCCTGAACACGCTGCGTTCCCCAAAGGACCGAGAGCAATTAAAGGGCCGCCATTTCGAGATCAACTCCTGCGGGGCCTTCCAGCTTTCCTATTACGTCGAGGGCCTGGAGAGCTGCTACGACATCGGCAAGGAGATCGCGGTCTTCGACAGCCCGGAGGATTTAATCGAGAAAGCCGGCTATTACCTCGCGCACGAAGGCGAGCGCGAGGCCGTGGCCCGCGCGGGCCAAGAAAGAACCCTGCGCGATCACGCCCTGGAAAGCCGGGTGGCGGACATTCTGCGCCATATTTCTAAACGCTAATGCCGGCGTTTAGTACTGTGTTGAAAAATAGCATTCTATATGCTAAAATTCACCAATGCCTAAGGAGGGCGGGGGCCGCGCCGTGATTATTCCTCGCGGGGCTAGGCGGGCGCTCCAAGGCAAGCTGGGGGCTTTCCCCGCCGTCTTGCTCCTCGGCCCTCGCCAGTGCGGAAAAACCACCCTTCTGCGCCGTCACTTTCCGGGCTGGCGCTACTTGGACCTGGAGAGGCCCTCGGACGCCGACATTCTGGCCGCCGACCCCGAGGCCTATTTGGAGGCGCATCCCTCCGGGCTTATCATCGACGAAGCCCAGCGGCTGCCCGGGCTTTGGCCCGTTCTCCGTTCGGCCATAGACCGCAAGCGCCGGCCGGGGCGCTTTATCCTCAGCGGATCCTCCGATCCGGCATTGGTGCGGCAGGGCGGAGAGTCGCTGGCCGGCCGCCTCGGCATCGTCGAGCTTTCCCCTTTCAGCGCGCGCGAGCTCCACGGCCGGTCAAAAATGCTGGCGGAACGGTGGTTTTTCGGGGGGTACCCTCCGCTTTACGCATTGAAGCGCGTCAATCAGAAAGAAGCCTGGCTTGAGGACTACACCGTCACGTTCATCGAGCGGGATATCCCTTTTTTGGGCCCGCGAATTTCCCCGATAAAGCTGAGAAAACTCTGGCAGATGCTGGCTCACGTGCACGGCGGACTTCTAAGCCTCGCGGACTTGGCCCGCTCGCTCGACATGCACTACCACAGCGTCAGCCATTATTTGGACGTTCTGGAAAGCGCTTTCCTCATACGCCGGCTCCAGCCGTTTTTCGCCAACATCTCGAAACGATTGGTCAAGTCCCCGAAACTCTACATCCGGGATACGGGGCTTCTGCATTATCTGGCGGGGCTGAGATCTCCGCGGGAACTGGAATCTTGGCCGCGGCGGGGCGCTTCTTGGGAAGGGCTCGTGCTGGAAGAGATCATCTCCCTATCGCGCTCCAAGAACCCCGGGGCTTCTTTTTATTTCTGGAGAACGCACGCGGGCGCCGAGGTGGACCTTCTCATTGATCTGGGACATCGGAAAATCCCGATTGAAATCAAGTCGGGAGCCTCGATTAACGCGAACATCGTCGCCGGCTTAAGATCATGCCTGGCGGACCTAAAGATCGGCCGCGGGTGGGTGATTTACGGGGGAAGCCGCCGTTTGCGCTTGGGCAAGGATATCGAGGTCGTGCCCTGGACCGAAGTCATCCGCCCCGGATTTGAGTTTAAGTAGGGCCCCCGGCATGGCCAGAAAACTCGTCACCATCGGCATCCCGGTCTACAACGGGGAGCGTTTCCTTGAAGAGACGCTGCGCTCCATTCTGAACCAAAGCTACGCGGATCTGGAAATCCTCGTCTCGGACAACGCGTCCACGGACCGCACCCCCGACATCATCCGCAAGTTTTCCGACCCGCGCATCGTTTGCCGCCGCGCCAACGCCACCATTCCCGGCGAGGAAAATTGGAACCTCCTGCTTAAAATCGCCCGGGGCGACTATGTCGCCGTCTTCCACGCCGACGACGTTTACTCGTCGCGCATAGTGGAAGAGGAAGTCCGGTTCCTGGAAAACCATCCCGAGGCCGGAGCGGTTTTGACGCTCATGGAGTTCATCGATGAAGCGGGACGAATCAGAGGAAGAACGAGCCTCCCTAAAACATTGGCTCCCAACGCACCTCTGAATTTCTCCGAAGTTTTCCACGCCCTGATGCGGCACGGCAATAGTTTCCTGGGATGCCCAACCGCCATGGCGCGGCGCTCCGCTTACGCGGCGGCGGGGCCCTTCGATTACAAGAACCTCGGCACCTCCGCGGACCTGGGGATGTGGCTGAAGTTTTTGGAGCGCGGCTCCATCGGCGTCCTCTCCGAAAGGCTGGTCAAATACCGCGTCCACGCCACGTCCGGAGGAAGCCGCTATCAAGCGGCCCGCACGGAACCCGCGGACTTCTTCAAGGTCATGGATAAATTCGAGAATTCCCCGGCGCTGAAAAACCCGCCTGATGATGCCGCGCGACGCCAGCACGCCTTCCACCGCCAGCGCGACTGTTTGCGCCGCGCCGTCAATCTTCTGGCCCAGAACCGGATTGCCGAAGCCAAAGCGCTTCTTTCCGAGCCCTGGCCCGCGCGACCGCTGCAAGCCTGCCTTGAGAATCGAACCGTCGCCAAAGGCCTTGCGGCCGCCGCCGTTATTGGAGCCGCGGTACGCCTGGGATTAGGCGGGCCCGCGGGACGCATGCTCCACCGCTTCACGCACGGGACGCGATAAATGGAACTACATAACCCTCGGCACATTCTCACTATCGGGTTCGGCATCCTTATTCAAACGCTGCTCAGCATCGCCTCTTTCCGGCTGGTGACCACGTTTCTTTCCCCGGCCGAAATGGGCCGTTACTGGCTCATCGTCAGCGTGACCACGGCGTTCGCCATGATTCTCATCAACCCCATCGGCATGTATGTCAACCGAAGGCTGGCGGAATGGAAGGCCGCGGGTTCTTTATGGCGAAATTTTAAATTATACTGGAAGTATCTGGCCATGGTCGCGACCGCGGCGGCGATTATCTTATTCGCGCTCAATCAAACGGACATCTTGGGCCTGCGGATAGAAACGCTTTGGCTCATCGCCCTGGTTTCCAGTTTTTTACTTTTTAACACCGCCAATGTGACCTTGGTGACCGCGCTGAATTTATTCGGGGAAAGATGGAAATTCGTTTTAACGAACAATTTGACCGAGTTCTGCGGCATCATCATCTCCGTAGCACTCGTCTGCCTTTTTTCTCCCAGCGCCGAATACTGGCTTGCCGGCCAGATTGCGGCCTACGCCGGCGTTCTGGTTTTGACTTACCGCATGCTTAAGCCCGCCGCGCCCGATTCCTCGTCCGCGAACGCCGAACCATTCCTGAAGCGTCTTTCTCTTGACGGCCTTTTTTCCTCCACGGTCTTCCACTATTCCTGGCCGATTTCCATCAGCGTGGGGCTTTATTGGATCCAAATCCAAGGCTATCGCTTCGCGCTCTCCCACATCGCGGACATCAAGGCCGTGGGATTTTTCGCGACCAGTTTCGCTGTGGGCATTTCCATCATGTCGGCCTTCGACGGCTTGCTGGGGCAGTTCTACCAACCGGTTTTCTACAACGACGTGGCCAACAGCGACGAGGCTGGGCAAGCGCTAGCCTGGGAAAAATACGCGAGCTTCTATTGCCCGGCGGCCGTCCTGATGGGCGCCTTCGGCGTCGCGGCGGGACCGCTGCTTCTCCCCCTCATGACCGGAAAGCAATTTCACGCCTTTGCCTGGCTGGCCGCCTGGGGCGCGCTGACGGAGTCGGTCCGCATGATCAATTCCACCTACGGCCTGGTCGCCCATGCGCGGCTTAAAATGCGGCCGACGATCACCCCGGGGATCACCGGCGCCGCGGCGACCATCCTGGCCGTCGTCTTGCTGGCCCGGTGGAACGTGTTTCTAGGCACCGCCATCGCGCTGCTGCTGGGCATGCTCCTGAGCACGCTTCACTTGGCCTTCAACATGCACCGGCTTTTGTCCGTGCGCTTTCCAATTAAACGCTGCCTAAAGGCCGCGCTCTTTGCCTTGCCGCTTGGTCTCATGCCCGCCGCGGCGCGGCTACGAATCCCCATCCCCAATATCATCTTGATCGCGGCGATTTTTCTGATCTTCGGCCTCTATGTCCTACTGGCCCAATGGATTCTGGCCAAACCCTGCCTGGCCCTAGGCGAGACCTCATGATTCCGGCCACGTTTTTTACCTATCCCTTGAAAATTTAGTTATTTGTGTCATACTATAAGACATGATATACGATTTTATTATTATACGGGGCCTGGACGGCGGCCTGCGGCTCAAGGAGCCGGGGCGCGGACGGGCCCGCGCCGTTTTGCCCGCCGGCCGCGCGGCGCGGCGGCTGCGCCGCAGCCGGCGGCAGGTCTACCGCCTGATGGCCGGAGGCGGGCTTTCGCCCGCGCGCAAAATACTAGGAGAGTGGCTCATCGACGAAAGCGCCGTGGCCGCGCTTGAACGCCGCCCCCTGGCCCGCGCCCCCTTGCCGCGCCGGCTCCAAGCCCTGTTCCCGGAATACCTCCTGCAGGACCTCAACGCCGGGCGGGACAAGACCCTGGTGCTTTCGCGCGTGCTGGAAAACGGCACGGCCAAGGACGCCGCGTGGGCAAGACGCCGCTACGGCCGCGCCGCCGTCGCCGAATTTCTGAGGGAAGACGGAGCGCGGCTCTTAAGCCCGCGGTCGCTGCGGCTGTGGTCCCTGCGCTACGGCGCCGCGCCCAAACCCCTGGCGGACTGGAGGCGCGGCTATGCGGTGGCATGAGGAGTGCGCCGACGCCAAGACGATTGCGGCCGCCGAGCGCCTGGCCCGGGCCGCGCCCGGCTTTTATCTCGCGGGCGGCACGGCGCTGGCCCTGCGGCTCGGCCACCGGATTTCCCTGGACCTGGATCTCTTCTCGCGGGACAACGCCCTAGGCGCGGCGGAGCGCCGTGCCATCCAGCGCCGCCTGGAAAAATCCGGGGCGTTTAAAATCCTAGAAAGCAAGGACGGCGCCTGCCATTTCGACTTAAAAGGAGTTTCCGTCAGCCTGTTCCACTATCCCTACCGCCTTCTGGGCCGGACCGCCGCCTGGCGCGGCCTCAAGGTCGCGGCGCTCGAGGACGTCGCGGCCATGAAGCTGGGCGCGGTCATCGGCCGCGGATCGCGCAAGGATTTCGTCGATCTCTATTTTCTCTCGCGGCTGCGCGGCTGGGATTGGCTTCGGCGCGCGGGCAAGCGCAAGTTTCCCCGCCACGCCGATTTCGCGCTCCAGGCCGCCAAGGCTTTGGTCTACTTCGCGGACGCCGAGAAGGAGCCCCTGCCGCGGCTCCTGGCGCCGTTGTCATGGGGGGAGCTCAAATCCCGCTTCGAGCGCGAAGCACCCAGGAGTTTCCTGCCATGAGCGGCAAAATCAAGGTGCTGAAGGTCATCGAGTGCGGCGGGCCCGGCGGCCGTTCTGATGGGCGCTTTTGGCATTGTGGCGGGTCCGCTGCTTCTCCCCCTGATGACCGGAAAGCAATTTCACGCCTTTGCCTGGCCGGCCGCCTGGGGCGCGCTGACGGAGTCGGTCCGCATGATCAATTTCACCTACGGCCTGGTCGCCCACGCGCGGCTGAAAATCCCCCTCCCGAACATCGTCTTGATCGCGGCGATCTTTCTGATCTTCGGCCTCTACGTCCTAATGGCCCGATGGATTCTGGCCAAACCCTGCCTGGCCCTAGGCGAGACCTCATGATTCCGGCCACGTTTTTTACCTGGGGTCCCTATCTGGGCAACAAGCAGTTTGACGCAAGCGATAAAATCTTGAATCGCGACGACTGCCTGCGCGGCTTTTATTTGCTGAAAAAAACACTTCGGGAGCACGGCGTCGATTTAAGCACGCAAGACGTCAACCCGCCGGAGAATTCCGCTTTCATTTTATTCAACGACATGCCGTTGCCGCGGCACGTCCCCCGCGGCAAAAAATGCTATTTGCTTTTATTCGAATCCGCGCTCATCAGGCCCGACAACTGGAATATGGAACGCCATGCGCGGTTCGACAGGATATTCACCTGGCGTGACGACTTGGTGGACGGCAAGAAATACTTCAAGATTAATTATTATTCGAACATCCTATCCGCGCCCAAACCGGAGACCTCTAAAAAAGAAAAGCTCTGCGCCATGATCGCGAACAACAAATACGTCCGCTCTCCCCTGGAGCTCTACTCGCGGCGCGTGGAGGCCGTCCGCTGGTTCGAGAAAAATCATCCCGAGGATTTCGACCTCTACGGCGGCGGCTGGGACGATCGGCCGACGCTCAAGTCCGCGGCCAAGGCGCTTCTCAATTTTGCCCCCGAACGTATTTTCGAAAGGAAGTTCCCGTCCTACCGCGGCCGCGTCGAATCAAAAAACGCCGCGCTGCAAAAATATAAGTTCGCGATTTGCTATGAGAACGCCCGCGGCATTCCCGGCTATATCACGGAAAAAATAATCGACTGTCTTGCCGCCGGCTGCGTGCCCGTCTATTGGGGCGCGCCCAACATCGCGGACCATATCCCGAAAGAGGCTTTTATCGATTTTACGAGCTTCAGCGGCTACGAATCGCTCTACCGCTATTTGCGGAACATGCCGGAGAACGAATACGCGGGCTATCTCGACGCGGGCAAAAACTTCCTGACCGGCGAAAAAGGCCGGGCCTTCAGCGCGGAATTTTTCGCCAATCAGGTGTCCGCGCGAATTTTAGAGGATTTTAAAAACTTTTAATTTTATGCCTGTTCCCCGCAATGAGCACGATGATGTTCCCATAAGGTAGAATAACACAAAATTCGGCTCATGACAGAAAATTGTGAAGGCGGCCGTAGCCGTCTGGAAATGACGCATCAGCATGGTATGCTCTCGCTGTCCTCTTGGAAATGACGGATCGGATGTCGCAGATTAAAAAAACCATTAGGCGCCTGGTGTACTGCGCGATTATACTGACGCCATTCGTGTATCTTCCCTATTTCCCCGGCCTGCTCCACTCGATGGGCTTGGCCGGGTCTTTTTATCCCCTTGCGATCGCGCTGCTTCTATGGGTCTGGATGATTTTTAAAAACAGAAAGCTCCGGATTCCCAAGAATTTAAGCGCTGAAATATTCGCGATCTTCATATTGTGGATCATGGCCTCCGCTCTCGCCAACACGGGAGCGATTGCCCACTCCCATACAAAAGGAATATCCGGAATCGAGAAACTACTCCTCCAGTGCCTTCTCCTTGGTTTTGTCAGCCTTTGTTCCCTCATGGTTTATGAGGCCGGTCTTTACGCTCCCGATTTTTTAAAGCATGTTCGGACTTGCGTGCTCGTCTCGGTTCTGCTGGCCGGCTGTTACTCGATGCTGGAGTGCATAGGCATTTACTACGGCCCGAATTCGTGGGCGTTTCTAAAAATTCACTCTCTCTCTGCATGGATATTTTTCTCGCCCGTCAATGCGCCCTCGCACAGACTCACGTCGGTATGCGGGCAATCTTCCTGGTTCGGCATGTACGCCGGCTTCGCCCTGCCCTGGTTATTTTCTTACGTCTTCACCGAGAAAAGGCTTTTGTGGGTTTATTTTGGTTTATGCACTTATTTTATTTCTTTGACTGTCTTGGCCATTTCCCGCACGGCTTATGCGGTTGCTTTCGCGGAAATTTTCATTTTTCTTATCGGTCTCATTTTGGGAGGCAGAAATATTCCCTGGAAACGCTCCTTTTTGCTTTTAGCCGCTGTCCTTCTGGCCCTTTTAATGACCACGACGATCTTTGGGACAAAAGCTTACTCCGGCTATGATTCAATGGCATCCATGCCGTCTTCGCTGCGGAAAATCGCCGAACGGGAGTTGTCCCCTCTGTCGGCTTCGGCGCTCCCGCCAACAAAAAATGGATCTAATGCTGGGAGATTCGGGAGCCAGTTAGCAGCGCTCAGAATGGCGGTGTCCCGCCCGATTTTCGGGGTAGGACTCGCGCAATACGGCTTTTACATGTCCAGCTATTTTCCCCGTCAAATGTTAGATGATGAAAGTCGAGGTTGGCTGAGTACGGCGCCCGGTAGTTCCTGGCCTGATTCTTACAATATCCACATAAGAATCGCCGCCGAACAAGGCTTCGTCGGCTTAGGGTTATGGTGTCTGCTTTGGATAACGCTGATCTGGCGGTGTTTTGTCTGTTATCGTGAGAACACGCGCCTTATCGGGAAGCCTGATTTTTTGGGCTTGGCGCTCCTAACGGCAATTATCGGCGTTCTCCTGGGCGGCTTTAGCGACGGCACTTTCCGTTTTTTCACCTACTGGATCGTCCTTGGGCTTGGTTGGACTTATATGGAAACCCGCTCGTGTCCGGAGAAAATCTGCCGGACACCAGCGGGTTTGTAGAACAAAAATTTATGCCTGCCGCTGGAATTGATAAGGATTTTAGGCGCGGGATGGGCCTGCGGACCGCGCCGGCGGATAAAATAAAAGTTTTTCACGTCCTGGAATGCGGCGACTTGACCGGTTGCAGCCGCCTGGTGGCCTCCATCTGCAACGGCCTTGATCCCGCGCAATTCGAAACAGCCGTCATCTACGCCCTCAGGTCCGGAGCGACCAAGGACGCCTTCGAGTCGCAATTCGCGCCGCACGTCCGGAAAATCCACCTGCCGGACATGGTCCGGCCGATTTTCCCCCGCAAGGACCTGGCCGCGCTCATGGAGCTCAACCGGATATTCTCTCGGGAAAAACCGGATGCGGTTCACCTGCATTCGTCCAAGGCCGGCTTTCTGGGGCGTTTCGCCGCGCGCTGGGCAAACGTTCCCAGAATTTTCTACTCCTCCCACGGCTACAGCTTCCGCATGACGGACGCCTCCTACCCGGCGCGCGCGCTTTATTTCTCGCTGGAATTAATGGCCTCGCAAGTCGGCGAGGTTTTGGTCAACGCCCCGAACGAGCTAGGCATCGCGAAAAAGTTCGCGGGCGCGCGCGCCCATCCCTGCTACAACGCCATCGCTGTTTCCGCCTTCACGCCCCGGTACCCGGACCCCGATGAACCCGCGCCGCTCATCGCAGCCTGCGGCCGGATCACCGCGGCCAAAAATCCTGAGGCGTTTTTACGGCTTTGCGCCAAACTGGCGGCGCGCTACCCCTCCGCGCGCTTTAAATGGATCGGCGCCATGCAGACGGAAAAAGACGGCCTGCGCTTCCAAGACATGATTTTAAAGCTCGACCTCGACGAAAAGATGGTTCTTACCGGTTGGCTGCCGCCGCGGCAAGCTCAAGATGAAGCGCGGTCCTGTGACATCATTATTCACTATTCCAAATGGGACGTCCTGCCCACCGCGGTTTTGGAGGCGATGGCCCTGGGCAAGCCCGTAATCGGCTCGGCGGCCGTGGACCAAATCATCGATGGAAAGACAGGATACGTTGTTTTTGACGAGAACGCGCTTTTTGAACGCGCTTGCTGGCTTTGGGATTCGGGAGCCTTGCGCGCGTCCATGGGCCGGGCCGCGCGCGCGGCGGTCGAGCAAAATTATGATCTACCCGGCCTAATATCACGGCTGGAAAAGTTTTATACTGGAACATCCTAGCGTGAAAAAAATTGGAATCGTCATTCCGGCTTACCGCGAAAGCGCCGGCATCCACCTGGAGCTTTGGAAAGCAGCTTGGCGCATGTTCAAGGACCGGCCGATTCTGGGCGCGGGGCTCAGCAACTACAACACGCTCTTCGGGCATTACCATAGCCTACCTTTCGCGGGCCGGCCCTCCTGGGGCAACGCGCACGACACCTGCCTTTTCCAGATGGCCGAGCGGGGCCTCATCGGCTTGGCCGCGCTGCAAGTCGGCATGGTCTGGATGCCGACTCTGGCGCTCTATTGCTGGATGGGGCGCTCCGGCGGCCGCGCCGACAGGCGCTGGGGCCGGCTGTGGTAAAATAACCCGGCATGAGCCCGGAACAAGCCGCTTCCGCCAAGGCCGGGCTACCCCCCTGGCTGCCCCCCTGGCTGCGCCACGCCCTGCGCGAGATTGTCCACGTGACGCTCGACGCCGCCGCCGTGGCCGCGGCCTACTGGCTGGCCTACAAGACCCGCTTTGACTGGGCGTTTTTGACCCGCCGCCTGCCGGTCTCGCCGGCCGAAATCCTCCAGCACGCGGAAATCTACCATCGCAGCGTGTGGGCCGCGGTGCTTCTGTGGCTGGCGGTCTTCGCTTATTCCTCGCGGCTCTACAGCCGGCCCTGGTCCTCGTTCTCCGACCGCTTTTTGGCCATCTTAAAGGGCGCGGTCGTCTCGACCGGCTTTACGCTGGCGGCCGCCGACATCTACGACCGCCTGGCCTACTCGCGCCTCATGCTGGCCCTGGCGCTGCCTTGGGCGGTGCTGCTTTCCTCCGCCGTGGAATGGGGAGTCATGTTCCTGGACCGCAGCCTCGCGCGCTTGGAATCGGCCCGGCCCGCGCTCCTGATCGGCCGGGGCGCGCTCACCGAATTAATCCGCGCGCGCATCACGAGCCGGCATCCCGGCGCGGAGGTGATCGCGCGCACGGACCTGCCGCCGGGCGCGGAGCTCGAATCCTTGCTGCGGGAACGCCCCTATCTCGAGCTCATCTTGCTGCGCTCGGGCCTGCCCCACGGGCGCGTGCTGGCCGCCGCGGAAATCTGCGACGCGGCCGGCGTGGGATTTAAGATGATCCCGGACGTGCTCGAAGTGCGCCTGGGCGAGGTGCAGATGGACGAGAGCCTGGGCCTGCCCGCCTACCGCATCGAGCACCTTTCGCTTTCCCGCGCCAACTACCTCGCCAAGCGCGCCTTCGACGTGGCCTTTAGCCTGACCGTCCTTCTGGTCCTCTCGCCCATTTTGATTTTGTGCGCGCTCCTCATCAAGCTCGACTCCTCCGGGCCGGTGTTCTACCGGCAGAAGCGCTACGGCCACAAGGGCCGCATCTTTTCGGTCTTCAAGTTCCGCACCATGGCCGCCGATGCCGAGTCGCGGGTCAAGGAAATTCAAGGCGCGGGCGGCCAGGCCGGCGCGTTCTTGAAGGCCAGGAGCGATCCGCGCGTCACAAGCGTCGGGCGCTGGCTGCGCCGGCTCTCCTTGGACGAGTTCCCCCAATTCCTGAACGTCCTCTCGGGCGAGATGAGCGTGGTGGGGCCGCGGCCCTTGGCGCTCTCCAGCGGCGAGACGGAGAAGCTTCAGGAGGCCTTCGGCGAGACGGCCAGGAAGCGCTTAAACGCCCTGCCCGGCATCACGGGCTTGTGGCAGGTCTCGGGCCGCTCCAACGTGAGCGACGAGCAGCGCTTCGCCATGGACTTGTTCTACATCGAGCACTGGTCTTTGGGGCTTGATTTGCGCATTATCCTCAAGACCCCCGCCGCGGTCCTCTTCGGCACGGGCGCGTACTAAATTAAATCTCTCGATGACCCCATGGCCACGCTTAAACAATTCGTGGAGCGATCCGGCGGCCGCGCGCGGCGGTCGAGCAAAATTATGATCTACCCGGCCTAATATCACGGCTGGAAAAGTTTTATACTGGAACATCCTAGCGTGAAAAAAATTGGAATCGTCATCCCCGCCTATCGCGAAAGCGCCGACATCGCCAACTTGTGCCAAGACATCCTTTCGCGGTATCCCAACGCCGGCATCCTGGTCGTGGACGATTCTCCCGACGATTCCTCGGTCCGGGCCGTCGAGACGCTGGCCCGGCCGGAAATTAAAATTGTCCACCGGGGCGCCAAGCGCGGGCGCGGCGACGCCGTGTTTTTCGGCATCAACCAATTGCTGAAGGGCGATTATGAGTATTTTCTCGAAATGGACGCCGACTTCTCGCACGCGCCCAAGGAAATTCCTTTTTTGGTGTCGCATCTGGAAGAACGCCGGCTGGACATGGTCATCGCCAGCCGCTATCTTGCCGGAAGCCGGATACTCAATTGGAGCATCTCGCGCAAGGTCTTTTCGCGCTGCTCCAACTTTCTCGCGAAGAGCTTGTTGCAGGCGCCGATCTCGGACTACACCAACGGCTTTCGGCTTTATAGCCGGCCCGCGGCCGCGGAATTGGCAAAAACCTGCGGCAAGCTGGGCGCCGGGTTTATCGCGTTGAGTGAAATATTGGTGAATCTTTACTATCGGGATTACAAAATCGGCGAAGCGCCCACGGTTTTCGTGAACCGCGTCCGGGGCGAAAGCTCCTTGTCCCGCAAGGAAATTCTTAACGCTTTATCCGGCCTTTATCGCGTTTGGCGGCTAAAAGGGCGACTGAAAAAATGAAAAACATCGCGCTGACCGGAGCCTCGGGGGTGGTGGGAACGCGCTTGCGCGAATATTTCAAAACGGCGGATTTTCACGTCTTCGGCGGCGACCTCCGCGACAGCCAAGCCGTGCGCAAATTCTGCCTGGAAACCGCCGCTTGCGACGCCTTCATCCACCTGGCCGCGATTGTCCCCAAGCAGGCGGTCGACAGCCATCCCATCGATGCGCTGGACGTCAACGTGCGCGGCACGCTCAACGTTCTCGAAGGGCTGCGCCAACTGGGCCCCTACGCGCCCTGGCTGTTCTTTCCCTCGTCCTCGCACGTCTACGCGTCGTCCGAACAACCGCTGAAAGAGGATTCGTTGCCGGCCCCGTTCACGCTTTACGGACTGACCAAGCTGCAAGGCGAGCAGTGGTGCCAAGCCTATGCCCGGGATTTCAAGCTTAGGATTTGCATCGGACGGATATTCAGCTTCTCGGACCCGCTTCAGCCGCGGCTCTATTTCATCCCGGCCATGCTTCACCGCGTCCGGCACGCCGAGCCCTCGGCCAAAATTGAAATTCCAGGCATCAACGGCAAGCGGGATTTCATCACCGTAAACCAAATCTGCAAGACCATTGAACTGCTATTCGCCAAACAGCGCGAGGGCGTTATCAATATAGGCTCGGGAGTCGGAACCACGCTCATAGACGTCGTTAAAAACATCGCGGCGCTCCTGGGCCGGAGCGATCTGACAATCCTCGGAAAAGGCGATATCCCCAGTTCGCACATTGCCGAAACCAGCCGGCTGAAAAATTTGGGCGGCGGCTTGAAAAGTGAGCTAGACGCCCTACTGCTGGAAATGACGAAGAATGCCGCGGAGTAAAACCGTCCGCGCTGTCATTTGGCTTCCGCGCATACTATTCCTTGCCGCGACCGCAGCCTGCCTCAGCTTCTATTTGCGATACATCGCTTCAATCCTGACATTCCCATATCAATGGGAGCCGACGGACGGCGATCATTTGAACTTCGCGCACCGCATCGCGGAAGGCTTGCCAATTTACCTGCCGCTAAAATCAGGGCAGGTGCTAAGCATTTACGCGCCTCTTTACCATACCCTCATAGCCATATAGGCTTATGCACTTGACTGACCCTGCGCCAGCGCACACCTCGCATGCGGAGTACCAGCCGGCCCACGCTTTGCGGCCAGCAGGAGCAATGTAAGAAAACCATGTTCTCGCACACCTCGCCGGTTG
>Ga0307372_10006986_pt1 | contig 16328 bp, 16 predicted proteins | sample OX1MG_FD_202533 | JGI IMG/M metagenome (GOLD analysis project Ga0307372, IMG submission 202533) | Soil microbial communities from Risofladan, Vaasa, Finland - OX-1 | ecosystem: Environmental > Terrestrial > Soil > Coastal area > Acid sulfate soil | place: Finland: Risofladan, Vaasa | collected... | reverse complement strand
CGGTGCGGTTGCGGGGTGCTGAAGCGCTGCGCAGGCCGCAGTTACTTCGGGTTCCATGCGTTGCAGAGCTTGCGCAGGACGTAAGCGGCGAGGGCGTCCCGCTCGGCGCTGGTACGCAGCGGGCCGGCCAGCTCCAGCAGCGGGGCGAGGGCCTCGTCCAGGGCGCTGCGGCGGGCGTCGTTGCGTTCGGCGCGGATCATCTCCAGGCGGGTCTGCGCGACGGTGTGCTCGGCCCAGACGGTGCGGCGGGTGGCCTCATCGGCGGCGGAGCCGGCGTAGGCGGGGGTGCCGTGCAGCGTGATGGTCTCGTCGTGCCGGGAGACGCTGACGGTGTACTGGCTGCCGACGGCCATCCGGGATCCGGTGCGGGAGAACAGCAGTTCCTCGCCGCTGGCATCGAGCCAGGCGTGCACACGCTTGCCGCCTTGGCCAACGCGGACGCCGCCGTAGGTCCACACCTCGGTGGCCGGCTCCGGCGCGGCCCGGGTCATGATCCCGGCTTCTGCTGTAGCAGGACGAGGTCCCAGCCTTCGGCCTGCTTGCCGGTGCAGACGCGGATGGCCCTGGCCAGCCGGCTGGCGGCCAGGATGCCGTCGTAGGCCAGGCGGCTGAACTTCAGCCGGCCGCCCTCCCTGGCGAGCGTGCGCAGCGCCACGTCCTCGTCGGCCTGGTGGCTCATGTGCCGTCGTCTCCTTCTCCTGTTCCGGCGGGCTGCCCGGACGCCGGGGCCTCCCGTCGGCCGGGAGGGGGTGGGTGCCGTGCTCATCGAGGCGTACTTCGGTGAGGCCGCCGCGCAGCGGCGCCCAGCCGGCCCGGCCGGCAATCAGGGCGGCCTCGCCGACCACGACCAGATCGGCGACCTGGACTTCCCCGGAAGGTTCGGCCGTGTGCGCCCGCCCGGGAATACGATCTTGAATCTGACACGGCGGCCGGGCTGCCACCGCTGGATGACTCCCTCGACGAACTCCGGGTCGAAGGCCAGGCGCTCGCGAATGTCGTCAGCGGTCCGTACCGGGTCGCCGTCTAGGCTGGCGAGCTTCCGCTCGCCCGCGGCGTACTCAGCCTTGCCGATCTGCGGGAACGGGTTCTGGTGCAGCCCGAAGCGGTGCCACGGGTTCATGTCGGTGCCGTTGATCGTCACATTCAGCTCGATCCGATCCATGCTGCTCATTACTCCCTTCGGCCAGTGCTGGCTGACGCTGGGCTCCCGTGGCGCATGGCGCCCCGCTCGGCACTGGTTGGCACCAGGGCGGCCAGCGCCAGGGGCTTGCGACTCACAGGTCGTGGTCTCCTTCCCGGCCGACGGGCTGCCCGGCCGGCCCGTGGCTTCCAGCCGCCCCCTTACGGACACTCGCTACGCGAGCCTCCTGAACCGCGGGTCGTGCCGCCCTCCGGCGGCATCCGGGTTGACGAGGAACCGGTTGCCCCATTCGTCCAGATGCTCATGGTGGTCTCCGGACGACCTGATGCACCGGTTGTAGGCGCCAGGGCCATACGGCCGCTGTGACTTGCCCTGCCACGAGGACACCTCGCAGCGACCGGTAGCGGGCTCGCCGTCTGCCGCGAGATGCACGACGTCCCGCACGGGCAGCGGATCTCCTGCGCAGTAGCCGCCGCCGGCCCACTCCACGTACTGCGGCTCCGGGCCGGGGCCGGGCAGCGGGTTGACGCCGCGATGGATCCGGTGGCCATCCTGCGCCGGGTGATCGCGCTGGATGTACTCGCAGTTGACGCCGTACGGGTCGTGGGTCGGGCCGATGCTGAAACCGGACTCGCACGGGAAACCGCCGCAGCTGCAGTCGGCCGACCCGTCGTAGTCGGTGAACATCTCGCAGTCCGGCAGGTGATCCCCAGACGGGCCTTCGTCCTCGTGCTCGTCGACCATCAGCGGCTGGCTGGCAGCCTCCTCGTCGTAGTCGAGTTCGTCGCTGTTCACGGCGTCCTCCCGTTGGGTGATGATGGTGGTTTCTTGCGTATCGACATCAGGTCGCTCCTTGATCTGGGCAGGGAATGGCCGTGTGGTCTCCGGTGTCCGGGAGGCGACTGGGCAGGGGGTGGGTGCCGTGCTCGCTGGTGCGGACCTCGTTCAGGCCGCGGACGAGAGTCCAGCCGACGCGCCCGACGGCGAGCGGGACTTCGCCGACTGCCACGACGTCCCCGACGGACAGCGACCTCAGCCGCCGCTGGTAATACAGGCGGGACAGCCGGGCGGTCTCGTCGTCGCGGGGGTGGCCGTTGGCCAGCGCGAACGCGTCCTCGGCGATCGCCTCGGGGGAGCGCCCGCGCGGCGTGGCCTGGTAGGTGAAGACGCGCACCATCGGGTCGCCAGGGGTGAACCCGTCCAGCGGGGCGGTGTGCCGGCCTGCCTGGTCGCGGGCCACGTTGTGCCAGATGCTCACCGTGACGCTGGTCATTGCCGGCTCCCCCGCCCAGGTGGCCGCTGGCGTGCTGCCGGGGCCGGGCCGAGGTGCGGCCGGCGGCGGATCGCCAGGGTCTCAGCTTCGGTGAGCACGAGGGAGGGCAGGTGCGTACGGCCTTGCACCGTGGCCTTGTACAGGCGGTGTGTCCCGTCGATCAGCAGCGCGGCGGGTGGCCCTCCGGGGACCGGGACGGTGGCGATGATCACTGGCTTGGTCAGGTCGGTGGTCAGCGCGTAGTCGCGGTCGAAGCCTGGGCCGGGGCCGAGCAGCGGGATCGAGTGCGGGCTGGCGCCGGGGCCGGGGATCAGGCCGTAGGCGCGTGCCCAGAGGGTGACCGGCAGCGGCTGCGCCGGGCGCGGCGCGCGGCGCAGGAGCCGCGTCGCGGCCCGGATGTCGAAAAGCCACGGGCCGAAGATGAAGCATTGCGGCCGTCTGTCCCCGGCGGGGGCGGCGGGCCGGGGCGGCGGCCCGCCGCCCCGGCCATCGGCGGCAGGGGCCGTCATGCGGCGCCTGCCACGGGCTCCTCGCTGGCGTCGCCGTCGGCGGGCTCGTTCCCGGCGGGGGCAGCGCCGGCCTCATCGCCGGCCGGTGAGCCGGCGTTGCCGGCGAGCCGGAAGCTGCGCGGCTTCTCGGTGGCCAGCTCCGCGTCTCCGAGCTTGACGAGGGTGTCGAGGGCGTTGGCGACCGCGCCGGAGGACCGGGTCAGCTTCTTGCCGATCTGGTGCGGGGTGAAGTTCCCGGCCGGGTGGTCGCGCAGGTGCGCGGCGACCAGCTCGCGCAGGGCGCCGGGCTTGACGGCGGGTGCCTTCCTGCCGCCGGTCACGGCCTTGAGCGTGCGGCGGGCCTGGCTGGCCTGCTCGCAGGCTTCCTCGATGCCTGCCAGTGCCGCGCGGAGGTCCCCGGCCTGCAGCGCGGTGGTGACGGCCTGGGCAGCCGCCTCGATCTGGCTGGCGTGCCCGGCGATTTCCGCCGTGACGGCCGGGTCCGGTGCGGTGTCCGTCCCGTCGCCGGCGGCGGGGCTGTCACCAGCCTGCTGGCCGTCGGTGTCACCGGGCGCGGCGGCCTCGGCGGTGCCGTCCTGTCCGGGTTCCCCGGCCGGGTCCTGGCTGCCGGGGCCGTCCTGGTCTCCGGCTTCTGGGCTGCTGGCCGGCTGGCCGGTGACCGGGGGCTGGCCCTGCCCGCCGGGTTCGCTGCCGGCGGTCGCGGGCTGGGCTGCTGCCTCGTCCTCTCCGGCGGGGCCGGGGATCGCGGGGTCACCGGCCGCGCCGTCGGTGTCCGGGGACCCGGCTACGCCGGCGGCCTCGGGGGAAAGGCCGGCGGGGGCAGCTGCTGCCGGCCGCCAGGTGTCCTGGATTCCGGGGCGGCCGCCCTTGGTGCGCTCGGCGGTGCCGGCGATCTCCAGCTCGGCCAGTGCCTTACCGGCGGCGGTGCGGCTGATCCCGGCGGCGGTGGCGATGCCGGCGGCGGTGGCGCCATCAGGGCTGGCCGCTAGCGCGGCCTGGACGGCCGCTGCCGGGCCGCTGGGTGCCGGGCCGGTGTCGGGTACGCGGGGCGGGGCTGGCGCGGCGTGCGCCGCGCTGTGGGCCGCGTTCCGGGCGGCGGTGTTGTTCTTCCTGCGTGCCATTTCCGTGACTCCGTTTCTTCTCCGGCGGCATTAACTAAATGCCTGGGTTCCGTGTTTTCTGCACGACCATCGCTCTGTGCCCGGCGTGAAGTCAAGCGGTCGGCACAGATATATCTGGCTACCCCGGATAATCCGCTGACCCGATTATTAACAGGGGGAACGCGGGGCTTCCGGGCCGGGATTTACGTGCTGGATATGCACGCGATAGCAGAGCCGTAGCACGTTTTTCACGGCGTGCTTTTCTCCTGCTCCCCAGCGCCCTTTTCTTCTTGCCTCTGGGCCCCCCGCCCGCGCGGGCGGGGCCCCGGCGGGACGGGACGGTGCTGGGCGGGATGGGAGGCTGGCGACGGTGTTACTCGCTGGCGCTGGCAGTCGGGGTAGCTGCCGGAGCGGCCCGGCTCGCAGCCGGCCTTTCGGCATTCGCCGCAGACGGGGGTGGCGTCCATCTCGGGGAATCCGCAGCAGGCGCAGGTGCGGCAGCCGGAGGGGTACAGGTGCGCGCGGGCGATGCGCGCGGCCTCGTGCCAAGAAACTCTCGGCCGCGGTGTCCAGGTACGCGGTGACGGCGCCCGCCAGGGCCTCGTCGCCGGCGTCCAGTCCGAGGTCATCCGCGAGGCCGGTTTCGGTGTAGCCCGTCGCGGCGGACAGGCCGGGGGCCTTAGTAAGCGTCCATGATCAGCGGGTCGCCGTCTTGATGCCCCGCAGGACGCGGCGGTAGGTTCCCTCGGGCGTGCTGCCGTCGAAGATCCAGGATGCCGCCGCCTTGCCGGCGTCACGGCCGAGTTTCCCTGCGGCGGCGGTGATGTCGCGGGCTGCGGGGACCGTGTGCTGGCCGTGGCTCATGCCGCGCTCTCGGTTACGGTGATCGTGAACACCTGGCCGTTCTCCAGGCGCGCGGTCAGCGTGCCGCCCGCCGTGTCCAGGGATTCCATATGGACGCTGCCCCACTCCTCAAAGCGGGCCTGCGAGATGTCCACGTAGGGCGACAGCCACAGAGCGCCATGCACCCATCCGGTCGCGTCGGCCACGGTCGCCGGGGTGTCCTTCTCTTCCGGCTCCGCGCCGGTACCGGGACGAGCGGGCGGGGCTGGCACGGCGAGCGCCGCACCGGGGATGCCAGCCTGCCCACCGCCGGCATCATTCTTCTCGCATGTCATTTCATGACTCCATCTTCTTCTCCGGCGCCATTTTCCAATGGCCGGTATTCCGCGTTTTCCGCACGACCATCGCTCGGGGCAGGCATGAAGTCAAGCCGCAGATGCAGGGCATTTCCCTCTTCCCCTATCCGGATCACCTCGTGACCATCGGGCGGGGGAAACCAAGCGGCCCTATCGCTGGCTTCGTCGCCACGTATGGCCTGGGTGGCCGGATAAGCGGTGGCCTGGGGCATAAGGAGAATTCGCGGTGGCATAAGCGCTGCGGCTTGCCCCGGGTCCCGTTTGTGTATGGCGGCGCAGTCAGCCTTCCCCATCCGGCTGGCCGGGCGGGGGCGGCGGGACCTCGATGAGGCGGTGGCAGGCACGCAGCAGGATCAGCGCGGGTGACCGGCCGGCGTACGCCTCGAAGAAGCCGCGGCAGATCGCCGGGCCGTAGTCGGGGTTGTCCCCGTACGTCAGAGTCTGATGGCAGATCACATACGTGCCTTCGGCCAGTACCTGCCGGACGAATGCGGCCGTCTGCTCCGGGCCGAGGTGCATCTTGTCGCCGGGCGCAGGATGCAGGTTGAGCAGCGTTCAGACAGCAGCCGGCGACCTGGCGGCGCAGCTCGCCGTTGCCGAGCCGGCCCGTGGCCGTGGTGCGCGGGGCGGTGGTGGTCATGGTGATTCTCCGGTACGGGGGTCGAAGGGGGCGCCGGTGTAGGATCCGCGGATTCATGAGCACTCGCAGCTTGGTGACCTGCGGCGTTGTCGGAAATGAGCAAGGGGGCGGTGCCGGGTTTCCGTGTGATCATGAGCAAAGTACCCGCCATGCGGTGAGGGCGAGTCTGGCCCGCATCAGTCCGGTGGGCTCAATGAGTTCGATGCCCAGGGTCTTTCCGATCTGTTCGAGTCGGCGGGCGACGCTGCTGTGGTGCAGGTGGAGAACGTCAGCGGCCCGGCGAAGGGAGCCGGTGGCGCAGTAGGCGTCCAGGGTCTCCAGATCTACTGGATTTCCGGCCACGCGGGCGATCGCGGCCACGTCGGTGTTGTCGCGCGCTGCGCCGGGAGGTATCTCGGCCAGTAGCGCCAGCGCGCCCAGGTCGTCGTAGCGGATGACAGGTTCGCGCGGGCCGGCGAAGCGGAGGGCGGTGCGGGCTTCGCGCCAGGATCGGCCGGGGCTGCCGGCGGCGCCGATGCCCGCGTGTACGCCTGCTGGAAACCGGGCCGGGTCGATGGTGGCGGCCAGGATGACGCCCACGTCGGCGAGTGGTGCCGCCTTCACAAGGCGGGCCGGGCAGACCAGGCCGCCAACTTGGTCGAGCGGAAGCTGCGAATGCACGGCGGCGACGTGGACCGGCAGGCCCGCGGCGAACCCCAGGAGCCGTAGTGCCCGGGCTCTGGCCGCCTCGTCTGCCTCGGAGCTGATCACCAGTTCGACGAGGGCGGGGTCGGCCATGGTGGTGCGGGCCGGGCCGTACCTCTCGACGACCGCCGCGGCGGCGATGGCGAGCCGCTCCAGCAGCAGTTCGTCGAGCGGGCCGGGCGGGCCGGGGCGTTCCAGCCATGCCGTGCCGATCTCCTCCCCATCGAGGGTGACCGGCACCATGGTGGACGCCGGTGCCGGCGGGGCGGGCGCTTGCCTGCCGTCGTGCGAGGCGCGGATCGCTTGCCCCGTGCCGTGGAGCCGGATCCCGGCCGCGCACTCGGCCAGGCCCGCCGAGGCCCGGGCAAGCGCCGGGAGATCCACCCGCCGGCGCATCAGCGTGTCGTAGAACATGACGACGCGGATGGAGCCTCCTGCTTGCGAGTCCAGTCGCGACAGCCGTTCGACCAATGCCTCCATGCCAGGAGGATAGGCGACGATCGGTGCACGATTGGGCCGGAATGCGCGACGGATGGCGGATGATCTCGGGGGTGGCGACCGCGAGGATGGTTGACGTGGACCCTGAACTGGAACCATTCCTCCTGCTGTTTCCCTCGGCCGACCTGACTGACCCGGTCACCGCGCGCAAGAACCTCGCCGAGCTGGCCGCCGCGGTGCCGGCGCTGGACACCACGGGCATGGGGATCGAGGACCGCCAGGTGCCGGCCGATCCGGACGTGGCGGTACGGATCTATCGCCCGCACCAGGCGCAGGGCGCCATCGTCTGGTTGCACGGCGGCGGATTTGTCATGGGTGACCTGGACACCGAGCACTCGTCGGCCACGCGGGTTGCCGACGGCTCCGGCACGGTGGTGATCTCGGTGGGCTACCGCCGGGCGCCCGAGCACCGGTTCCCGGCCGCCCTTGACGACGCCTACGCCGTGCTGTCCTGGACGGCCGAGCACGCAGCCGAGCTCGGCATCGACCCGGAACGGATCGCGGTCGGAGGTCACAGCGCCGGGGCGGGGCTCGCGGCTGCGGTGGCGCTGCGGGCGCGTGACCAGCATGGCCCGCCGATCCGCTTCCAGCTGCTCAACCAGCCCGAGCTTGACGACAGGCAGGAGACGTGGTCGGCGCGGCAGTTCACCGATACGCACTGGATGAATCGCGGCAAGATCGCCGCGACGTGGCGGCACTACCTGGGCTCCGGGCCTGCCTCGCCCTACGCTGCCCCGGCGCGGGCCGCCGACCTGTCTGGCCTGCCGCCCGCCTACATCGCCACCGCTGAGGTCGATCCGCTCCGCGACGAAGGCATCGACTACGCGCTGCGCCTGCTGCAGGCGGGCGTCTCAGTCGAGCTGCACCAGTGGCCCGGCACCTTCCACGGATCGCACGCGATCCTGTCCGCCGAGGTGTCCCAGCGGCAGATCGCCGAACTCGGCGCAGCCCTGCGCCGTGCCCTGGCCGAGTGAGGTGGCAGGGCCTGGTGGCGGCCGTCCAGGCCGGCCGCCTTCCGTGCCGCAACGGATCAGATGAAAGACATCCGCAGGCCGCGCCGTAGCCCGGGAGGCTTCCCAGCCGCCCGCTCCGGGCAGCGCGGGCACGGGCTTGACGACCCGGTATGCCGGCGACCGGAATCATATGGCGGTTACCTCTAAATGTTGGTAACCTCCGTTTAGCGGTTACCACCGCCATGAGGGAGGGGCCGTGCCAGCCGGAACCGGAGCACGGCGCTGGTGGGCGCTCGGCGCGGTCAACCTATGCGTGCTGGCGGGGACCGTGGACGCCACGGTGCTGTCGGTGACCCAGTCGACCCTGGCCAGGGCGCTTCATGCCACGGAGTCGGACCTGGAGTGGTTCACGTCCGGTTACTTTCTGCTGGTTGCCGCCGCCGTGCTGCCGGCCGGGCTGATCGGCGACCGGTTCGGCCGCAAGAAGCTCCTGGTCGGCTGCCTCGCGGCGTTCGGCGCGGGTTCCGTGCTGTGTGCCGAATCGCCGTCGGCTGGCGTATTCCTCGTCGCCCGGCTGCTCATGGGCCTGGCCGCGTCGGGGGTCACGGTCATGGCCATGTCCGCGCTCTCTGTCCTGTTCGGCCAGGAAGAACGGGCCAAGGCTGTCGGGATCTACGAGGCCGCCAATTTCCTGGGGCTCCCGGCCGGGACGCTCCTCGGCGGCTGGATGCTGTCGCGGCTGTGGTGGGGATGGGTGTTCCTGCTCAACGTGCCCGTCGTGGCGGTCGGCCTGATCGCCGCCATCGCCCTGATCCCTGAGTCACGCACTGCGCAGCGGCCCGGACTTGACCCGCTCGGCATGGCCGCCTCGACAGCCGGACTGGTCGCCCTGACCTACGGGCTGATCCAGGCGGGCCAGGACGGCTGGGGCGACCCGCTCCCTCTGGCGCTGATGGCCGGCGGTCTCGCTGCCCTTGCCGGGTTCGCGGCCTGGGAACGCCGGACCGGCGAGCGGGGCGGCAGCCCGCTCGTTGACCCCGGGCTGTTCCGCTCTGCCTCGTTCCGGTGGGGTGCGGTGCTGGGCGGGATAGCCGGGCTCGCCATGATCGGCGCGTTGTTCGTCATGCCGCAGTACTTCCAGGCCATCCAGGGCGCCACCGCACTGGGCTCGGGGCTGCGACTGCTTCCCCTGATCGGCGGGCTCGTCGCCGGCGCGCTGCCCGCCAGCGCACTCGCCAGGGCAGCCGGGGCCAGGCTCACCGTGACACTGGGGTTTGCGCTGCTTGCCATCGGTGCCGTCTGCGGCGCGACGACGGGCACCGCCTCAAGCACCATGTTCATCGCGATCTGGATGGCCGTGCTCGGCGCGGGCAGCGGCCTGGCACTCGCAGCGGCGACCGCCGCGGCGTTGTCCCGGCTGCCGGCCGAGCGCATTGGGACCGGTTCCGCAGTGGTCCAGGCGTTCCAGCACACCGCGGGCCCCGTCGGCACCGCCATCCTTGGCAGCATCCTGGCCGTCCGCTACCAGGGCCGCCTCGACCTGCGCGGAGTCCCTGCCTCTGCCGCCGATGCAGCCCGGCAGAGCGTTTACGCCGGCCTGACCGCCGCCAGCAGGCTCGGATCGGCCTCTCTCGCCCGCTCTGCCCGCGGCGCCTTCGCCGACGGCCTAGACACCGCGCTCCTGGCCTCCGCCGGGATCGCCGTGGCCGGCGCCCTCCTGTCCCTGGCATTCTTGCCCCGGAGGACCACCGTGACCAGTTCAAGCTCCAGCCCGGCCAGGCCGGGACTGCGGGACCGCAAGAAGGCAAGGACCCGCGCCACCATCCAGGCCTGCGCGCTTCGCCTGTTCCGCGAGCAAGGCTACGACGCGACCACCATCGAGCAGATCATCGACGCGGCCGACGTCTCCGAGACCACCTTCTTCCGCTACTTCCCCGCCAAGGAAGACGTGGTGTTCGACGACGACTACGACCCGCAGCTCATCGAGGCATTCCAGGCACAACCGCCCCAGGTGCCCCTCGTGCAGGCCCTGCGCGCCGCATTCGCCGCGACCTTCGCCGGCCTGACCGCCCAGCAGCAAGCCGAGCAGAATGAGCGGATCACCCTCACCCTCACCGTCCCCAGGCTCCGCGTCGCGATGCTCGACAAGGTCTCCCAGGCCATGCAACTGCTCGCCCCTGCCATGGCCGAACGCGCCGGACGCAGCCCCGACGACTTCGCCGTCCGCACCGTCGCCGGCGCCATCGTCGGCGCCGCCATGGCGGTCGCCGCCGCCATCGCGGACGATCCGGACGCCGACCTCCCCGCCCTCATCGACCAGGCCATCGCCCAACTCGAACCAGGCCTGGTGCTGTAACGCGGCCTGTCCCCGGCCAGCCAGACCCGGCGCTGTTGACGCCCGAGGCCGTCCAGCCGCAGACCGGAACCGGCGGCCTGGCCCGCCGCGCCGACGGCTCCTCCACCCTGCAGGCCGCGCAGCCGCGCCCCTCCGGAAGAAACCCCCTGTCGTCGCTGACGAACCCGGCGGCAAATGGGTCTGCTAGATCGCTGTCGGCGTTGAACCGACAGTCGGCGGATTCTCCGCTTGGCCGGAACCCGGCCTCCTCGCGCCCCCTTCTGGATGTGAGTGCGCTGTCGCCTGTTCCCGGGCGGCCTGGAGGATCTGGTGCGCTTCGCGGATGAAGTCGCGGCCGACGTCCGTCGGGGACAAAGACGCGCTGGACCTGTCGATGATGGCGAATCCGGCGGCTGCCTCGATCTTGTGGAGCATCTGCTGCAGTGCGCCGTCGCGCCCGCCGTAGAGGGCGCGCGCCGCGGCGGCGATGCTGTCGTGGCCGGGGATCCGGGTGATCAACTCCAGCCGACTGAGGGCGCCTGTTCGCATGGTGACGGCACTCATGGCAGGCGACGGCGGCGCGGGCAGGTCCAGGTGGCCGATGCCGCTGAAGTCGCTGTGCCGCCGGATCGGCAGGCCCCAGTTCCTGGCCAGGTTCTTAAGGTAGGGGGCGCAGACGCCGCGCTCGCGGGCGAGCGCGTCGATGCTGCGGAGCTTGACGACGTACTCGCGGTGCAGCCACTCCCGGGTGATCCCCGATCCGGGCGGCGGCCGATGGTAGGCGGGCCGCTGGGGCACGGCATCGATCTGCAGCAGCCTGCGGATGGTGGCGGTGGCGCAGCCGGCCAGGACGGCGATCTCGGCCATGGGCAGGTTCTGGTGCTCGTAAAGTTCCCGGAGCCTGGCCGCGTCCAGGGTGCTGGCCCGCGACCTGGAGACAGGCAGGCCGTTAGCGGTGGCGGGCGGCGGGCCGGTGCGGGCAATCTCGCAGCAGAGCCGGATGTGCTCGGCGGTCAGCCCGAGAGTGCTCGCTGCCTCGTGCACCGAGCCGGTTCGGGCCAGCACGGCGGCGAGGTCGTCACTGGGGAGGCTGGCGGGGTCGGTGCCGGGCCAGTCCTCCCAGGTGACCCAGCGGGCGGGCGGTTCCCAGGTGACGGGCTCGGTGATGCCGTGCCGGGCGAGGCTGGCCTGGGCCTGCTGGTGCAGGAAGGCGCGCAGCGGGCCTGGCGCGGTGTAGCGGAAGCCGGTGCAGTACCAGCTGAACGGCTTCCTCGTGCCGGCGATGGCGGGGTGCTCGCCGGTGAGCAGGACCAGCAGGTACCAGCGCATGACGGCCAGGCGGGGGGCGTAGCTCTGGCTCCAGCCGTGCTGGAGGCGCAGCCGGGTGCAGGCGTCCAGGTCCAGCGTGACCGATTCCGGGCCAGTGAACAGCGCCCGCCGCCGGGCGTAGTCGATGGGGCTGCCGTGCTCGTCCAGGGCGCAGGCGATCTGGGCCAGCACGGACGCCAGCGGGGTGAGGTCGCGGTCGCGGTAGAGGATGCGCTCCACGGCATCGCGGTCGGTGACGTGAGAGCGGTTGCCGAGCAACGGGCTGGCGCGCTCCAAGTTCAGCTGCGGCGGCCCGCCGGGCAGCAGCAGGAAACTGGCGCAGCCGCGCCGGAAGGAACCGCACCGGGCACTGTGCGGCGCGTCGTCACCAGTGTCGGCGCCGCCGGGGGCTCGCGGCAGCAGCCGCAGGGTCCAGCCCGGCCACAGCATCGCGGGCATCATAGCCGCGCGGCGGGTGATGGCCCCGGCGGGCAGGGCGGGCCAGCGGGGCCGCGGGGTGGCGCTGGCGTAGCGCAGCCGGGCGTGCAGGCTCGCGTCGCGGTCCAGGCCGCCGAGCACCTTGGTGACCATGCCGGGGCCGCACCAGGCCCACCGCCGGGCTACGGCCCCGATGCCGGGGACATAGTGCCGGTTCTTCATCAGGGAGCGGTCAGCTTGCAGGATCCAGCCGAACAGCTCCTCGTGCCCGGGGCGGGCCTCATCCAGCGCAAGGCAGGCCAGCGTGGCGCCGATGGCCGCGGTGCGGGCGTCGTCGCCAGGCTCGGCGCCGTCCCGCCCGGGCAGTGCGGCGCCGATTTCGGCTAGCACGGCGTGCACCGCCGGCGGGGCCTGGCCGGGGATAGCGTGCAGGCCGCGCAGTGCACGGCAGGCGGTCGCGTAGACCTGCCGGAGCTCGGTCAGTGCTGCGGGCCGGCGGCCGGGCGAGCTGGCCATGAGGGTGGCCAGGCGCTGGTGGGCGGTCAGGACAAGGCCGCCGACGGGCAGCGGGAGTGCTTCTGCGCTGGTCAGGTCCGTCCCGCACCCGCCACGGCGGGCTGCACTGGCCGGGTTGTCGCGGGCGCAGGCGCCGCCTGCCTGCGGACCCAGGCGCCGGGCATTCCACAGGCGCGGCGGGCGGCGGCAGGCCGGGCAGAAGTCGAGCAGCAGCACGCGGTGCAGCGGGCAGGCGAACGACCACGGCAGCCGCCAGGTGACCGGCCCCCGGCCGTCATCACGCGCCAGGCACTGCGGGCAGTAGCGGGCGCGGCTCGCGCCGAAGCGCCCGATAGGGAACCGGGACGCCAGCGCGCGGCGGCCCGGCGCGATCGCGATGGCCAAGCCGTCATGCGGCTGCAGCGTCATCGCGGCCAGCGCCTGCCCGCTGACCCCGGTGGCTCGCTCTAGGACGGCGGCCTCGTGGTCATGCAGCCGCACCGCCATGTGCGCGATGCGGGCACCGCCCAGCCCGAGGTGCGCGATCAAGTGGTTGCCGGTGGCGTGCAGGCGGCGGGCGTAGGCCGCGATCCAGCTCTCCAGCGCCTCGCTGGGCAGCGGCACCACGCTGATCGGCAGCCGGTCCGCCGTCCACACGCTCACCGGACCGTTACCGTCCAGGCACAGCGGCCGGGCGGGCGGTCAGCAGCCCTGCCTCGATCGCGGCGGCCAGCTCCCTGCGGTCCGCCTCGGCGGCAGCGTCGTTGCTCACCTCGTCCATCAAGCCGGCGTCGAGCCGCTCGGCACCAGTGCGGACGGCGCGCAGGCAGCCCCGGCTGACCAGCGCCATCAGCGAGGCGAAGTGGCCGGTGGAGCGGGCGAACAGGTAGTCCGCCAGGTCATCGGCCAGCATGCCGGGATACCGCCCGGCCAGCACCAGCTGCCGCTCGACCGACAGCAGCAGGCGCCGCCATTCCTCGCGGCCCGGCTCGTCGTAGACCTGGAACGGGCGCATGCTCAGCACGGTGGTCCGCCGCCCGAACTGGGCCTGCAGCGCCTGCTGCGGCGCCCGGCCCTCGGTCAGCAGCCCCGTGCCCGCCACCCCGACACCCACGTAGACCAGGGTGACCGGGAAGGTATTGGCCAGGAACTTCAGGTGGTTGGCCATCTTCACCGAGTTGACATTGGCATGGCCAGGTGCCAGGAAGTGGATGTCGTCAACCAGGAAGACGGACGTCCTCAGGCTCAAGACCGCGTCCTTGGCCCGCTCGGCGAGCGTGTCGGCGTCACCGCGCTCGGGCAGCCCGTAGAACCGGCAGATCGCCGCGTTCAGCCCGCGGATGTGGGTGTTGCCGGTCAGCGCGATGTAAATCACTGGGACCCGGCGGTGCCCGTCGGCGGTGGTCTCGCCGCGCAGCGCGACCTGCGCCCGCCAGTATTCGCGGCCGTACTCGCGCACCGCGGTGCTCTTGCCCAGCCCCGGGTAGGCGTCGACGAGGGCGGCGGGCTTGGCCTTGTCCCCGTCGTGCCGGTTGGACTCCACGATCTCGGCCAGGCCGTCGTGCACCGCCAGCAGCTGCGGCGTCCTGATCGGGCCGATGTTGGCGTGCCAGACCGCCCGCCGGTCGTTGTAGCGCACCCGCTCCCGCCCTGCCAGCGCGGCGATCGCGGCGGCCGGCAGGTGCTCGGGCCGGGGGCGGTCCGGGCCGTCGACGAACTCCAGCCAGCCCCGCAGCCGGGTCGGCGAGTACTGCCGGTCATCACCCTCGAACACATTCGGCCCGCCAGCCTGGCCGATCATGGCGTTCACCGGCTCTCCCATGCCTCGGCGTAGAACTTGTCCTCGGAGGCCAGGCCAGCCGCCTCCTCGCCGGGGAACGCCGCGTCGCACTCGGCCTCCTCGTCATCATCCCCGCCATCGGCCTCCCTGACGATGCCGCCGGCGCCGACGCCGGCCTGCTGCCGGGCGGTGACCTGCGCGACGGCGGGAAGCGCCGCGACCTGCTCAGCCTCGGTCATCTCCCCGGCTGCCTCTCCGGCCAGACGCAGCCGTTCCTGGGACAGCCGGATCGCCATCCGCCGCTCGACCCGGTTGGCGGTCAGGCCCACGTCCCACCGGTCCAGCAGCTCGGCCAGGGCCTGCTTCGCGTCGGGGAACCGCCGGGTAGCGGCTGCCAGCTTGCGGGCGTAGGCGACGGCCTCCCGGCTGAACGGCCTGCCCAGCGCCGCCGCGTGCTCCCACGCCAGCTCGTGCCAGGAGCTGTCGCGCGGGTCCTGGAACCAGACGCGGCTGAAGTCCCCGCTGTCGACGGCGACCGGCCACCTCCCGGCATGCGGGCCGCGGACCGTGCTGCGCTGGTTGCGGAAGTCGTTCAGCGCCTCGCCGTTGTAGCGCAGCGTGTCGACCTGCACGCCGTAGTGCTGGATGGTGACGTACTCCACCTCCAGGAACTCCAGCGCCATCTCCGGGCGGTGCGGGATCATCAGCGGCCCGGCGCGGGTGATCCCGTGCTGGAGCATCTCCAGCGGGCTCAGCTCCAGCCCGGGGAACTCCGGCACCGCCAGGCCGCGATGCCGACTCCGGTGGTAGACACCCGTCCATTCCCGGATGACCTGCTCCAGCTCATCAAGGAAGAAGAACGCCTCACCCTCCGGCTTCTCGCCCCGGCTGTAAACATCCGGTCCCTTGTAGCCGGGCAGGGCTGCCAGCAGTCCCTCGCCCAGGGTCCGGAACCAGCGCTCCACCGGCTTGTCGGTCGGCGTGTAGGGCCGGGCGGGCTGCAGCGAGATACCGAACCTCCCGCACACGCTGCGGACGTGGTTCGACAGGTACACCTGCCCGTGATCGAACACGACGGTCTCCGCCGCCACCGACGGCAGCAGCGGACGGCCCCGCGCATCGGCAAGCTTGCCCGGGTCAACCACCACCGCGGACGGCACCCCGCAATAAGGCAGCGATCCGCCGTCCTCCCTGGCGTGCGACGGGGCGTGCACGGTCTCGAACAGCACCCCGGCCACGTCGGCCGACTTCGTCGACACCGGGGTCAACCGCAGCCCGGTGATGCACCGCGAGTACAGGTCCATCGCCACGCTCAGCTCGCATTGGACCCAGCGGCAGGTCACCGGTTCCATCGCAAACACGTCCAGCCGGTTGGTGTCCAGCACCACGTACTCGCCCGGCCGGGTCGCCCGCAGCCGCCCGTAGGTCCCTTGGGGCCGGTTCGCGATCGACCGCTTGCCCTTCGTGCTGCCGGTGAACGCGTTCGTGCCCTTGCCCAGCTCCCGCAGCAGCTCATACCCCGTCGACTGCGACGGCACGGGCACCATCCCAGGGCCATGCCGCTCGGCTAGCTGCTGCTCGATCTCGGCCAGTATCAGGCCGCGGACCGGCCGGCTCCCGGGCACGTGCCGGGCGATAACCTCCCGGGCCGCATCCAGCCAGCGGGGATCGGCCCGGTCAAGCACCGCGCGGGCCGGGCGCTCGGCCACCAGCCCGGCCGGGCCGTCCCGAGCCAGCGTCACCCAGCGGCGCACCGCCCAGGCGGCTTGCTTGGGCCGCGTGCCGCGATGAGTGGCATGCGCGGTCCTGAGGGGGCCCCGGTGCAGCAATGCACCGGGGCTACCCGGCGGTCGGCGACGCCCGCCGCGGCGCGGGTCCGAGGCCGGCGGCGGCCAGGATCCGGCGGATCGTCCCTTCCACCACCCGGTACCCCAGGCCGAGCAATTCCCCCTGGATGCGCTTGTATCCCCAGCGC
>Ga0307372_10006985_pt1 | contig 16330 bp, 18 predicted proteins | sample OX1MG_FD_202533 | JGI IMG/M metagenome (GOLD analysis project Ga0307372, IMG submission 202533) | Soil microbial communities from Risofladan, Vaasa, Finland - OX-1 | ecosystem: Environmental > Terrestrial > Soil > Coastal area > Acid sulfate soil | place: Finland: Risofladan, Vaasa | collected... | reverse complement strand
ACCCGCGATTTCAAGTAGCGAGTGGATTTTCCCGGAATTAGATAAAGATTACTGCCATCACAACATGACGACTATATATAAGCGTTCGTGTCACTTGCCGCACGCAGTGTTTAATCTTAGTGTATGTCCAGCGGCAATACTTGGGAGCGCAGCATGCATACACCTGAATCGAGATGCCGGCATAGCCACCGGGGCCGCCTGATCATGGGCTTGGTCGTCATCGCCATCGGCGTGCTGTTCCTGCTGCGGAATTTCGGCATCCTGCTACCCTTCATGCAGTATCACAACTGGTGGGCGCTGTTCATCCTCCTCGGCGCGGTCGGGCCCCTGTCGTATGCGCTGCAGCGCTATCGCAGCCAGAACAAGGTCGATGGTGTGGTGCTGCATTCGCTGGTATCCGCCGCCGCCATCGTGACAGTGGCGCTGTTTTTTCTGCTGGAACTCGACTGGAATCGCTGGTGGCCGCTGTTTATTGTGTTCGGCGGTCTGTGGATGCTGGCGAACGACTGGAAGCGCGGTTCTCAGTCAGGACGCTGAAACACCAGCGCGGCGTTGGTGCCGCCGAAACCAAAGCTGTTGGACATCACGCGTTGCAGAGCCGCGGGCTGGCAGCGGCGCATGATGTTGAGTCCCTCGGACTCAGGACACAGGGTTTCGATATTGATGGAGGGCGCCATGAAACCCTTCTCCAGCATCAGCAGGCAGTAAATCGCTTCCTGGGCGCCCGCGGCCCCGAGAGAATGCCCCGACATGGACTTGGTCGATGAGAGCGGCGGAGCCTTGCCGCCGAAAACATTTTTGATCGCCAGCAATTCAGCCGCGTCACCCGCCGGTGTCGAAGTACCGTGGGCATTTAGGTAGTCAATCGGTCCGTCGGTGGTCTCAAGCGCCATGCGCATGCAGCGCTCTGCGCCCTCACCCGAGGGCATCACCATGTCGCAGCCGTCTGAGGTTGCAGCGTAGCCCACGAGTTCTGCGTAGATGTGCGCACCCCGGCGTTGCGCGGCCTGCAGTTCTTCGAGCACCAGCATACCGGCGCCGCCGGCGATCACGAAACCGTCGCGTTTCACATCGAACGGCCGTGAAGCCTGCGCCGGCGTGCCGTTGTAGTCCGAGGACAAGGCCCCCATGGCGTCAAACAGGCAGGTCAGTCCCCAGTTCAGTTCTTCCCCGCCGCCGGCGAACATCACATCCTGCGAACCCGAGCGGATCAGGTCGGCGGCAGCGCCGATGCAGTGCGCAGAGGTGGCGCATGCTGAGGATATCGAATAACTGGTGCCCTTGATGCGGAATGTGGTGGCGAGTGTCGCCGACACCGTCGAGCACATGCTGCGCGAGACCATATACGGGCCGATACGCCGCACGCCGCGGGCGCGTAAGGTATCGGCCGCTTCGATCTGGTTGGCAACCGAGCCGCCGCCCGAACCCGCGATCACACCCACCCGTGGCGTGCTTATGGATTCGGGTGTAAGCCCGGCGTCGGCGATCGCATCTCGCATGGCCACGTAGGCATAGGCGGCCGCGTCGCCCATGAAGCGCTTGAGCTTGCGGTCGATGGCTGCTTCCAGATCGATCTCCGGCTGTCCCGCCAGCTGGCTGCGCAAGCCCAGGTCGGCATATTCCTGCATATAGCGGATGCCGGAGCGGCCTGCGCGCAACGCGTTTTCAACATCTGTCTTGGAGTTTCCCAGACACGACACGATGCCCATGCCAGTGATTGCTACACGTCGCATACCCAGACCCTAAAGTTTGTCAGTACTGGTAAACAGACCGACCCGCAGATTATTGGCCGTATAGATCGGGCGCCCGTCAACCAGGACACGTCCATTTCCAACCCCCAGGATAAGCTTGCGTTCAATCACGCGTGTGACATCGATTTCATAGCAGACTTTGTGTGCCGTCGGCAACACCTGTCCGGTAAACCTGACTTCACCGACACCCAATGCCCGTCCCCTGCCCGGATTACCCCGCCAAGTCAGATAGAATCCCAGCAGCTGCCACAGCGCATCCAGCCCCAGACAGCCGGGCATGACCGGATCCGACTCGAAGTGGCAGGCGAAGAACCACAGCTCAGGAGTTATATCCAGCTCGGCTTCCACGTACCCTTTCCAGTGCGTGCCGCCATCCGCCGTGATGTGCGTGATGCGGTCGAACATCAGCATGTTGGGAAGCGGCAGGCGCCCGTTGTTGGCCCCGAACAATTTGCCATGCGCGCAGGCGATCAGCTCATCGCGCGTATAGCTGGACTGCCTCACTTCCGGAACGGTGATTGGTTGCATACGATGGTTACTCGTCACTGTGACACAGGATCCGCCGCCGACCCGCTGTCCGGTCCGGCGTACTGACGTAGAAGTAGCATAAAAACACCCTCCACTGCGAGGGGGTCGATTCCATAGCCGATAGCCAGGGCTTTCAGGCGCTCCAGTATTTCTTGCTCACGCTGCGGGCAATGCAGGGGCATGCCATGTTTCGACTTGAGAGCAAATGCGCGTTTGGTCAACGTAGCACGTTTTGCGATAAGTGCAATCATCTCGGTATCGATTTGATCGATTTCATGGCGGATCCGTCCCAATGCCTGGCTGAACGGCGCTACGTCGTCAGCGTCAATTCGGGATAGTCCGGCCTTCATACGTGCCAACACGGCTGTACACCCCCCACTTGTTGCCTGGCCATGATCTGCATCAATTTCCCCGCTGCGGGTTTATCGTATGGTCGCTGTACCCGATCCGAGGATAGTCCCATGTTAAAAGACGTTGTCCGCGGGCTGCGGCCCGCTGAGCAAGCATCCGCGGCGCGCAGGCTTGCGATTAAAGCCATGCGCTTCTCCGCGAGTGGCTTTGCGGCGCCGCTGTCCGAGAAACTGTTGGCGACGATTGTGAACCAGGCCTTTGCTGTACCCATGACACGCGGGGATCTGGACTTCCTGGAGGGGCGCCGGCTTGCCGTACAGCTAGAGGACTGTGGCGTGTGCTGGGTTTTCACATTGCGCTCCGGCAGGTTGTATGTACTTCCGCAGCCGGTACTGTCGGAAGTCAGCATTCGCGCGCGCACCGCGGAATTCATCATGCTGGCGATGCGGCGGATGGATGCAGACACGCTGTTTTTTCAGCAGCGTCTGGCGATCGACGGCGACGTGGCCCTGGGACTCTCGCTCAAGAATTTCCTGGATGCGCTCGATCTCGATGAACTTCCATGGCTGGCTAAAATCGCACTGCATGCGGGTGACAGATTGCTGTCCGATTCGCAATGCAGATCCGGCTGACGGGCCAGGACTCACGGCGTTGTCCGTCCGGATTCCAGCTGCATATGGCCGGCTTGCCCAAACCAATAGCCGTTGCAGCCATCGCCCTCGATGAAGGCTGACAGATCGGGCGTAACACCCTGGCGTAATGCCGCATGCGTGTGCTCGATGATTTCCTGCATGTGCTGTGATTGCGGGCTGATTCGCAGCAGGCGCACACCCAGATCCTGCATGTCTTTCCATTCTGGTATGAGATTGAGGACTTGCCCCGACTGGCTCTGTATGCCGTTGAGTGTCAACAGACGCTGGTTATCCTGGGTATACACCGGCAGGCCATCCGGGTACTTGAGACATTCGAATTCACAGCCATCTTTTGGCAGGTTATTGGCGCGCGCTGTGAAGCAACGTGCGGAGTAGGCCAGCGGCATGTGGCCGAAAGCGAAAATCTCGGTTTCAATCCGCTTTCCGAATCCCAGCTCGTCGGCCTCCTTGAGTATCTCGGCAAGTGTGGTGCGCGGCAGCTCGACGGGTGGTGTCCAGCGGATCAGACCGAGACGCTGCAGGTAATTCAGGCTGCGGCTGTTATATATGTTGATGGCCGGACCAGTTGTGAACGGCAGGTGCTTTTCATTAAGCAGGTGCACCGCGGCCATGTCGTTGGCTTCCACCAGCAGGTCACCGTTGTCACACAACCGCGCCACGGTACTCAATTCCGATTCAGCTTCGATGAGCGTAAGCGTGGAAAGCACCACCTGCTTGCCGCTCTTGGAAATTTCCCGCGCCAGATCAATCCATTCACTGGTGCGCAGCGCACGCCGCTTGGAACACACGGTTTCCCCGAGATAGATGCAATCCACCGGCCACCCGGCCACCTGGGCGTAAAAATCAAATAGTGTGTCGCGTGGCCAGTAATACAGGACCGGACCCAGGGAAATTTTCATGGCTGGCATGGCTTCACTGCCAAGGGCGGTGATAGGCGCCGAGCGTCGTTTGTGCGCCTTCCGAGATCCTCGCCAAAGACTCCATCCAATCCTGGCGCACCGTGAATGCATCTGCTTGTGTGTGCAGGGCATCCAGTGCAGCGCGCCACACGCGGGTCACCTGCGCGACATAGGCAGTGCCCCGTTGCCGGCCTTCGATCTTGATGGCCTTGATGCCTGCCTTGGCAAGCAACGGCAGCAGCTCGAGGGTATTCAGGCTGGTGGGTTCCTCGAGGACATGATAGACGGACTCGGCGGCACGGAATCTGCCTTTGCAGATCACCGGGTAGCCGGTCACCGTGCCGGCAGGGAAGCGATCCATGAGCAGGCCGTTGAGGCGGGATTCCAGGCCACTCGCAGTCGATTGCCATGCCACGAATTCCGCAGGCGAACAGGCACCGCTCAGGTTTGGCGATTTGCCGGTGGCATACGAGGACAGCTGGCAGCGGCCTTCGACCATGATGCACAGACTGCCAAACGCGAACACCTCAAGATCCACGGGACTGTTGTTGGCAAGCCGTGTCACCTGTTCTAGTGACAGCACCCTGGGAAGCACTGCCCGCCGGATGCCGAATTGCCGCTGATACAGTTCAAGCGCATGCCGGTTGGTGGCCGAGGCCTGTACCGAGAGGTGCAAGCGCAGATGCGGGTAATGGGTCGCCGCATATTCCATCACGCCCATGTCGGCGACGATCAGGGCATCGAAGCCGGCATCAGCCGCGACATCGACGGCGTGCGTCCAGCGTGTCCAGCCCTGCGGCTGGGGATAAGTGTTGATGGCCAGGAAAACCTTGGCGCCGGCCACATGCGCGTAGAATACGGCCTTGGCGAGATTGCTTTCCTCGAAGTTCAGACCAGGGAAATGCCGCGCGTTGGTATCGTTGCGCATACCGATATAGACGGCGTCCGCACCGTTATCGACCGCCGCCTTCAATGAAGGCAGGTTTCCTGCAGGGGCAACGAGCTCCATGCTGACAGCCTCTCACTGGTCTGACCGGGATGAGACGGAAGTTTATTGGTGTAGACCAGCGGATAACATGATCTAGGTCATTGTCGGCAGACAAACAGCGTTGATCCGGTCCTCCACAGAATTAGACTTGGACTAATTCAAAACAGCACTGCAATCAGACGCAGGACACCCAGTAAGCTGACCAATGCTGATCGCGCATCAAATCTCGTGAACAAAAAGTTTGGTTGCAGTCACCTGACCGGGTAGTGTCAGCGTCTGTTCATAGACGAAGCCGATATTCTCCAGCACCTGGATGGAACCCCGGTTGTCGGGTGAGGTGATGGCCACGATGTGTTTCAGGCCGAGGGTGTTTTTACCGTAATCCAGCACCGCGGCAGCGGCTTCCTGCGCATAGCCCCGGCCCCGGTAGCGGGCCAGCAAGGCGAAGCCCAGATCCACGTCCTGCAGGCTATCGCGTTTTATCAGTCCGCACATGCCGATGCGGATGCCGATCTTGAGGGTCACCATATACAGACCAAACCCGAACCGTGCATACATGTCCAGCGGCCCCTTGCGGATATAGCTGCGCGCGTCCTCCAGATTGTGCACATGCTTGTCGCCAATGTACTGCAGCCAAGCCGTGTCGTTCACCAGTTCCAGGATGAAGGGCGCGTCTTCCAGTACCAGCCGGCGCAGCACCAGGCGGGGAGTTTCCAGGATTTTCATTGGATATTTGCTCGCAGACAATTATCCACCCCGATAACAGGCTAAATCCACTTATTGCGTGGACATAGCCCAGCCATACGCAGGTTATGGACGCGTGACAGGCGTGGGCAGGATAAAGATAGATAGTTCGCGGGGCCGGATCAGAAATTTAGCAACTCAAGATTTAGTCGCTAGTCTTGTTTATAAGATTTTGCTCCGTCCCCGGATATGGAGTGCGCGGTTCTGCGCAGGCAAACGCTTAGCGCAGCTGGCTGTCTTTGCTGCCGCGGCGATTGTAGAGGCTGTGGGTTTTCACTTGTTCATCAGCTTGATTCTGGCAGCGGATGCACAGGCGCACACCGCGGATGGCCGTGCGCCGCGCCGCCGGGATTTCCTCGCCGCAGGCTTTGCAGTGTGTCAGGCTCTCACCCTCCGGCAGGCGGCTGCGCACGCTCTTGAGCGCGTCCTCGATGCTGGCGTCGATCTGTTCCTGCACGGCGCCGTCTTTTGCCCAGCCACTCGCCATACCGCCTCCTGACTACAGGCAATGATTGTACGCTACGATCAATATAAGGCATTTATTGCATACCGTTGATGGGCTGTTACATGGAGCGTGTATCGCGATCCACATGTACGTGAAGATTTTTTATTTAACGATGTCAGGGTGGAGGGTGTGATGAGCAACAAGCTGGATGCTGTGCACGAAGTGCTGTTGATGGGCCCAGGGCCGTCATGCGTGTACCCGGAAGTCTACCGGGCACTGGCGCGGCCGACGCTCGGGCATCTCGATCCGCTATTCATCACCATTATGGATGACATCAAGGCGCTGCTGCGCACGCTCATGCAGACCGCCAACCACGCGACCTTGCCCATGAGCGGCACCGGCTCGGCCGGCATGGAGGCGGCGTTTGTGAACCTCGTGGAGCCGGGCGATGCTGTGTTGGTGCTGGTCAACGGCGTGTTCGGCAAGCGCATGGCCGAGGTGGCGGGGCGGCTGCGGGCCCAAGTGGATGTACTGGAATTTGAATGGGGCACGCCGGTGGTGCCGGAGAGGGTCGCCGGCAAGCTTAAGGCCAAGTCGTACGCGCTGGTGGCGGTAGTGCACGCGGAGACCTCGACGGGCGTGCGCAACCCGGTGGCCGAGATCGGCAAACTCGTGAAGCCTACGGGGGCGCTGTACCTGGTGGATGCCGTCACCAGCCTCGGTGGCATCACGGTGCAGATGGATGCCTGGGGTATCGACGCGCTGTATTCAGGCACCCAGAAGTGCCTGTCTTGCCCGCCGGGACTGGCGCCGCTGAGCTGCTCAGAACGGGCGCTGGCCAAACTGCGCGGGCGTAAGACCCAGGTGCCGAACTGGTACCTGGACCTGTCGCTGCTGCTAAGTTACTGGGAAGGGGCCAAGCGCGCCTATCACCACACGGCGCCGATCAACATGCTCTATGGGCTGTATCAGGCGCTGCAATGCGTGAAAGCCGAAGGTCTAGAAAACGTTTACGCCCGGCATCGGCAGATGCATGATCTTCTGGTGGCAGAACTCGGCAAGCTGGGGTTGGAGATGCTGGTCGAGCCGGCCTACCAGCTGCCGATGCTCAATGCCGTGAAGGTGCCGGCGGGCGTGGACGAGGCCGGCGTGCGCGCGCGGTTGCTGGGCGAGCACCGCATCGAGATTGGGGCAGGGTTGGGTCCGCTGGCGGGCAAGATCTGGCGCGTGGGACTCATGGGGCACACGGCGCGCGAGGCGAATGTGCGGCGGTTGATCGAAGCGCTGCGCGCGGAGCTTTGATGCGCACCTGGAAGGCAGTGTGTTGGATGTCCGCCTTGACCACGGGTTTTTTATACCGCAAGCACAGGCAACATCCTTTTAAAACGCACAAAATCCCGGCATGCGCGAAGTCTTAGCATGTGACGGGTTTGGGAAAAGCCGGGATGGATGGATTCGCGCGGGCGGATTGGAAATGTATTCACTTAAGCCCCGCTCTTTTGATCTGCAACGACTTATATTATCGTGGTCAGCCCTCAATGTTTGTTCGGGGAGTTACCAATGAAAAACAGCATTTACGACACCCTCGCATTTGTCGGTCGCGTGCTGGTAGCGGCAATCTTCATCTACGGGGGAATCAGCAAAATCACCGGCTATGCGCAAATCGCCCAATTTATGAACGCCCACCATGTCAGCGGGCATCTGCTGCCGTTGGTGATCGCGCTTGAACTCCTGGGAGGTCTGGCGCTGGTATTCGGCGTACTCACGCGGCTGGTGGCCGCGGTACTTGCCGTCTATTCCGTAGCCGCCATCTGGATTTTTCTGTTGCCACCTGCCAATCAGACCATGCTGATCCTGGTGCTCGCCGAGGTTGGCATGCTCGGCGGCCTGCTGAGTTATGTGGCGGCCGGCGCCGGGCGCTTCAGCGTGGATAGTATCTGGTTCAAAAAATCTTAGATGTGTGAACCAACCTGGCCGGCGTCCACAGGATGCGGACACCGTTGCCGCGCATGGGATTGGGATGCGTGACAGATTCTGGAAAATTCGAATAACTGGATTTGCGGGGTTGGATTGGCAATCCAGTAACGTATGATCGAGTCATGGATTTGATTTACCAATCACATCAATCACAGGCTCACGCCAGCAAGCCAAGCGCGCGGTAGGTCACGCGGCCGGAGATGCCGTCAGCTTCGAGACCCTGGGCCTGTTGCCAGGCTTTGAGTGCGGCTTCGGTGTCATCGCCGAATTTTCCATCCACGTGAATCTTGAGTGCTTGCTAGAGTTTGCGTACCCAGGGTCCAGTAGAACCTTTCTTGGTGATCTCGTACTCGACAGGAGGCGTGATTTTCGGCTGCTTGCCTGCGGCCATGGCGATGGCGGTGACGCGTACGCCTTCGACACGGCCTTCCCCAACCCTGGCCGAAAGTCTCCCAGGTATCCAGGCTTTGCAAAAATTTCAATCGGCGATCGCACAGCATCTCGGCGATCTGGACGGCATTGTGTGCTGCAACTCTCGCCAAGGTCTCAGGGCCGATGCCGCCATCTTGTTCGGCCCCGATAGCCGCCTGCAACCAGCGTGCGCTGCGCCCCGGGCCTGAATTCACGGCCGCGTCGAACACCGCATAATCGACCCCTGCAGGCAGCGCATCGCAGCGACACTTGTCCCAGTAGGCGGAGCGGTAGATGTGACCGAGTTCGGTGTCGGAAATGTTGCGTAGATCCTGCTTGCTCTTGTCCTCGCCGAAGTGGCGGCGATAGGTGATCAGGGCCACGCCTTTCATGGTGGCACCGCCGGGATCCTTCGGATGATCCGCCCAGCCGCCTTCGTGTTCCAGGACATGTTTGAGTGAAGCTGCGAAATTTATCTCCATAATACGTGTCTCCATTTATACGCTCCTGGTTTGCCCTGGATTATTCCGTGAAACCTGTGACCTTTGCAAAGCCCGTGAGTGATCCAGGCAGCGAATACGCCTGGGTATTTCACCTCAGGCCCCATCTCGCTTGGGTGCCGTGGAGTGTCAGCCAGGCACACATTTTTTATACGAAGCTGACGTTCTTTGTCGGTCTTTTTAGAGCTAGTTCAGGGGCTTGTCATTCAAAGGCCCGGGATCAGCGGCCTTAGGTCCTGGCATCAGATTTACCCCTATATCGGTGAAGGTAAGAATCTCAAGAGCTTGTCTGGGGAAGCCCAACGCAGCAGGGTTATCCACAGACGGGCAGGAGGAATACACATGAGTCGACAGAACGTTCTTAAAAGCAGGTATGCGTTGGACAGCAACGATGGGCATGCCCCGGATGCCGCACTCGCCGCCATACCGGTACGGGTTTCCAACAGCTTGACGCCAGCCGAAGCATCAAAACGTTGGTGCCCGTTCGTACGCATCCGTGAGTACCAGGAAGAAACAATCGAGGGCACGGCTGTGAACCGTTCATTTGACAGCGCGGATAGTGCGGCCAGCGGCAGCCTGTGCCTCGCGTCCGGCTGCATGGCGTGGCGCTGGGACATAAGCCACCCATGGAATGATGAGGAACGGCGCGATGAACTGCGCGGATGCTGCGGTCTGGCCAGCCAGGCGAATCCATCCTGAATGCAGTATGCGTTAAAAAATCTAACTTACGAAACAACAACATCATCGATCAACTGGGCTTTACACTTGGCCCAGATTTACTTGGCAGACACGATACTGACGCTTGGAAACCAGACGTCCTGCCAGCGCTTTACCTTGTCTTCGGCTGAGAGTTTCTTCGGTGAAACAGTCTGCTCCGTACCGAAAGGTTTTCCACCCTGGACGGCCTTGGCGTTCACGGCGGCGTAAAGTCGTCCGTCGTTGCGGTAATACACGCCCACCAGCACCCCGCAATTTTTGCAGAACAGGAATTCCGCCTGATCGCTGCCCTGGCGATACTTTCCGCTCAGCTGCCCGTCCTTGATCCAGATGGCCAACGAACCCTCTGGGTCGGAGACATAGGCGGCATTGTGCTTGCGGCAGAAATCGCAGTCGCAGGCGCGCGGATGGTAGGTTTCGGGTGCGCGCGCAAGCTCCAGGTCAACTAGGATGTTGCCGCAATGACAGCCTCCGCTTATTTTTAAACATGGTTTTGCTTGCAGGTTATCGAAACTCAAATGCATAGCATCTGCCTGCGCTGTGGTCTTTCATCAATCACTCTTGGTGAGAGTATCCTTTCGGTTCTAAATATTACACGAGGTGGCGTATGACGCCCCGCCCAACTTCGATCACGGTTATCGGCTGGCTTGAAATAGTTGGTGGCGTTATTGGCCTGCTCGCAGCCCTGGGAATGGTGGCAAGGCGGAATGGTCCTAACATGCTGCCTACCTTGGAGCGAATCGTGCTTCCCATGCCGATCCATATCGCTATCGCTTTCCTAGGCGCAGCCCTAGGGCTGGTATGTGGTATCGGCCTGTTGCATCGTCAAAACTGGGCTCGATTCTTATATGTGGGTTGGTGGCTGGTCAGTTTCGTATATAGCATCATAATCTTTCGTTCCTATATGCCTTTCTTCCTGATTCCATCGGTGGTGATCTTTCTGATCTTCATCTATTTTCTGTTTAGACCTGTCGCGACACAGTACTTCACTGGAAACGGGGCGCACGACAACTTATAAAATCGTGATTGAAAGGGCACTGACCTTGACCCCTTTAATTCGGGAAGGAATCCTGCCGGATCCGGAGAATGGTGGCCATCCGGACCCGGCAGGTAAACGCAACTACCAGCCTGTCTCAGTCTCCCTGATCGTCGTCGGTCGGCAGGAGATCACACGTTGCGGCATCCGTCACCGCAGTGACGGCGCTGTTCGCATTTTCGATGGTCCGGTTGTAGCACAGGGGGCGTCCCCAGCTGCTGCTCTGGAACTCGAAATGCTGCGAACTGGTCATTCCCGAGTTCCCAACTATAGAGAAACCGGGACTCAGGATGAGCGTGTCCTGCGCCTTTACGTCATTCTTTTCCGCAACCGCAGACTTGCCTCCCAATGGCAGGTCCAGTTTGTTCTGGTAGTCCTGCTCCACGGTTGTTGCGATGTCGTAATTCCCGTTCGAATCTTGGAAGAACTTGTAATCCAGGTTGAGCGGGAAACTCCAGTTCCTTACGGAGGTACGGGTCTCTCCACCCGGCCCGGAGATCCGCGTGACGGTCTTCACTGGGTTGATGAGCACGATGTCCTGATCGTAGATCGCGTTATTGATCGTGTACGTCTGGGCGTTCGCAAACTGCAGGTCCTGATCCACGGTCGTGTTCTGACGGCCATCAGGCAGATTGATGTAGCCGGAAAGATGCGTGTGAGCGTCGGAGCTCACCGTCAGGGAGCCACTGACATCGCCGGAGCTGTCTACCACCAGGTTGTCTGTAGTCTGCGGGCTAAGTGCCGGCACATCCACGGCGGTGACCCCGCCGGTGATCCGACCCGCCCGCGGATCCTGGTACACGAGAACGCTCGCAGCTACCGAGAAGTAGTTGCTTGAGTTGTAGACGCTCACCGAAATGGTGTGGGGTTGCCCATCATCCAGTTCGGCCACGAGCGGAGTCAGGTTAACCCGATAGGCCTTGAAATTCAGCGTCTGGGCGCCGGGTGTGGGCCCCCAGAGATCGGGGTCAATACCGCCGGTGTAGATCCACGGCGAGATCGGGGCATAGGCCACCGCCTTACCGTCGATCTGGACCACCGCTTGGCGGTAGCCCGTGCCGCCGCAGCTCTGCAGCTCGCTCTCGTACTGGTCCGGGACGCAGCTGTACCAGAACTCGTCGCCGATCTGGCTTTGAGCGACGATGTCCACGTACATCTGGGTCATGTTGGTCGGGAACGTGAACTGCTGCGAGAGCAGACTGGAGGTTGCGGGCAGATAGGCCGGCTGATTTCCTGAGTTCAGTGGGAATACCGCCGAAGGCACATCGGCTTTGCGAGGATCAGCTTGGCTGTGATCGCCTCCCTGTGAGTACGGGTAAAAGTACAGATACCCGCTGCCGTTGATGATCCCGGTGTAGGTGCTATTGACGATGTTGAAGATCGTCATGGCACCGGACTGTGGCTGCGCCAGCAGCGTACTGTAGTCCGTGACATCCTTTTCAATATTCCAGGTCGGCCCCAGATCATGGCGCGGTTCCGGAGTCGTTCCGAAGTACAGGTTCGCATTGCCGAGGAACAGGTAGGCGGTCCGGTCAAACTGGCGCCCGGGAGTCACGCTGAAATTGCCGACGAAAACGACTTTGGCCCAGGGTGCCGGGCACGCTGCCGGCGGCGTGTAAGTGAACGGTCGGGGTGCGTAATTGTCAAAAGAATCGGCCTGGAAGAGAGGGACGATGCAGGGGGTTGTCTTTGGATGCGAGATCAACAGGTCCGCAGTGGCCTCATCCCGTTGCCCGATGACCGGCTTGGGCGGAACGTTCAGGGCTTGCTGTGAGTCGAACGGATTGGCGCGGACGCCCGGGAGGAAGAGGGACAACCCCAGCAAGAAACCAGCGATTCTTAATAGTTTCTTTGTATACATGTGTAACTCCTTAGCTTGAAGGGTCAATGCATGAGACGGAGAGGGGAATAAAACACCACCCGGCCACACGGTGTGCAGCCAAGGCCTGATCAGACACGCATTGAGAATGTGCCTTAAAATCCCCCTCGATCACGTCGCCCGGTCGGCGACGCTATCAAGGTCTGCGGCTTAGCGGGCGCGTCCATCAACTCTAGTTCATAACAATCATTTGTCAATGCAAAAACCGGGATTGCACCACCTCCGGGAAATATGTATAAACCCGCAAGCGCGTCAACAATGCCCGGCAGGTCTTGAGGTCAGCTGATTTGGAAATGCCGGATTAAATTCTTGGGTGATGTATTGATTCATGGCTGTGGATTACCCCGGTTCCTTACAGCCGCTGATATTGGTTCCGTCGCTGGCACTCACCGGCACTCACCCTGGTGATTGTCTATTTCTTTTTTGGGTCATCGTGGAAACGAGTGGGTAGATTTTGGAGTTTTTAGGGTATTGACTCGGTAGTGTTCAGCAGCATGCGACTACTAATAGTCCCTGGTCTACAGGACAGAAAGCCCCGGGAAGGCCTGTGTTTCCTGGCGTGTGCCCGCGTAGTCCTTACTTGGCGTGCCACGCCTGCGCACCGTGCGAGCTGGAGCTGCTCTTGATATGCGTCCAACCTCGGACAACCTGTATCATGCTCACGAACTCCGCACCCGCCTGTTACCCTGCAAGCCGCATTCCGCTTGGGCTGCGGCCTGAATGCCACGCTAAAGTACCCACTCAATTCCACGAAGACCCTCTTTTTAGACCTGTCGCGACACAGTACTTCACTGGAAACGGGGCGCACGACAACTTATAAAATCATGTGTGCGCCATATTTATTCTGTAAATATTTTTAGAGGACCGCCGTCATGACTTTGAGCAAACGCAAACTGGGCAGTCAGGGACTGGAAGTCTCGGCCATCGGACTGGGCTGCATGCCCATGAGCCAGTCGTATGGTCCGGCAGTCGAGAGTGAGTCGATTGCCGCTCTGCATCGTGCCATCGAACTGGGTTGCACCTTCTTCGACACCGCCGAGGTCTACGGACCGCATACCAACGAAGAGCTGCTCGGCAAGGCGTTCAAGGGACGGCGCCAGCAGGTGGTGATCGCCACCAAGTTTGGTTTTCGCATCCAGGACGGCAAGCAGGTGGGCACCGAACGGGACAGCCGGCCCGAGCATATCCGCGCGGCGGTGGAAGGCTCGCTGCGGCGGCTGGGTACCGACTATATCGATCTCCTCTATCAGCACCGCGTCGATCCAGCGGTGCCCATGGAGGATGTGGCCCGCAGCGTCGCGGATCTGGTGCAGCAAGGCAAGGTGCGGTATTTCGGTCTTTCCGAAGCCGGCGTCGCCAACATCCGCCGCGCACATGCGGTGCATCCGGTATCCGCGGTGCAGAGCGAATATTCCCTGTGGGAACGCAATCTGGAAGCCGACGTGATACCGGCGCTGCGTGAACTGGGTATCGGCCTGGTGCCGTTTTCGCCCCTGGGCCGCGGTTTTTTGACCGGCGCGGTCAAGCGCGCGGAAGACTATCCGCCAGGTGATTTCCGGCGTGGCGATCCGCGCTACCAGGGCAAGAATTTCGACGCCAATATGCAGGCTGCGCAGGTGGTGCGTGATGTGGCCGCGGCCAAGCAGGTGAAGCCCGGGCAGATCGCGCTCGCCTGGCTATTGCACAAGGGCCAAGACATCGTGCCGATACCCGGCACTAAGCACCTGAGCTATCTGGAAGAAAACGTGGCCGCCGGGCAGATCCGACTCGATGCCGCGCAGATGCAGCAGCTCGACGCGGCTTTGGCGCCGGGGAAAATCTCGGGTAAACGCTACAACGATACGATCATGGCGACCATCGATCGCTGAGCGACCGCAGCCGGAAAGTTTGGATTAATGGATTCGTGGGGGCGGATTGATATTTAACAGCTGATAGATTGACAGTAAGTTCTTTCTTACTGCTAAAGCCCAAGCTGTTCTTGAGCGAATAACGGGCGCCTTCCCACTCGGTAGTAGTGCAGCACGTTCATCAGGCGTTAGTTCGAAATGATCGGCCATTGAGTCGGCAAGTGAAGGTCGGTGATGCTCCTGACCATCGCGCAATACTTGCAAGATAGGAAGCATGGCATCTTGATGTGTGGGGAGCGGCATGACAGGCGAATTGACCTGTGGACGGACTAATAAGGGTATATGGTCTAGGTCAATTACACTCTAAAAATAACAGTTATTGGGTAGTGCTACCCGCATTTTGAATCACCACAATTCAAACACGTCATACACCCATCCATCATCACCACCGCCGCGTTATTGCACTTGGCGCATAGCTGCGCGCCGGCGGGGAACTTGGATTCCGCGAAGGCGTCGGTCTGCTTGGCGGCGGCCTCGAATTCGGCACGCTTCTCAGCCACCAGCTGTTTCTGGTGCTCGTCCAGCTCGTCCTTGTGCATTAGCCCGATCATGATCAGGTGCTTCTCGATGACTTCGCCGATCTCGGCGATCAGCGAGGGCATGAAATGCCCGCCCGGCTTCCAGTAGCCGCCGCGCGGGTCGAATACCGCTTTCAATTCATCCACCAGGAATACTACATCGCCGCCCTTGCGGAACACCGCGCTGATGATGCGCGTGAGCGCCACGATCCACTGGAAGTGGTCCAGATTCTTGGAGTTGATGAAGATCTCGAACGGCCGGCGCTGCTCGTTGGGCGTGCCCTCGTTCAAGAGGATGTCGTTGATGGTGATGTACATGGCGTGGTCGGAGACCGGCGTCTTTACCTTGTAGGTGGAGCCGATGAGCATGTCCGGCCGCTCCAGCTTCTCGTGCATGCGGATGACTTCGGCCTTGGGGCGCTTCTCGGCGATGATCTTTTCCACCGGCCGCGAGGACACCGCCAGGGCCGCGGCTTTGACCTCGGCTTTCTCGGTACTCATGCTCTCGGATTTGGAAACGACTTCTTCGGGTTTCTGCACCGCGTAGCGGGTGATTTTCTTTTCGATCTTGATGCTCATGGTCCTGCTCTGTTCTCGAATGTTAGTGACCTGTCCGTATGCAAACAGGAGGTGCGGTTTTACCGACCGCGCATCCCGCCCTCCACTTCTTCCGCACCCTCCCGGTCCGGAACTTAAAATCTTTTTCACCCTCATCCTCACCTTCTCCCATCAAGGGAGAAGGGAAAGAAAAGTACCTTCCATCGTGCCGCGCTCTACCGGCGCTCGCGACGCTTTGAGTTTTTCTTTAAAAACCTCAAAACAATAAACTCAATCCTCAACCAGCCCTCTGCGTTCTGACTAAGTCAGTCAACACGAGGTCTTAAATCATTCCACTTGCGTTTTAAGCAAGTCCAGTGGTTTGCAGACAAGGCGGACGACTTTCGAGTACCGCAGTTACCGATCTGCGTAATGAGGACACGCAGAAAGTCGTCCAACACCGTATGCGGGCCACTGGTGCCGCTTAAA